>Ga0209755_10004406_pt1 | contig 16693 bp, 21 predicted proteins | sample TergutCo191P1_FD_187301 | JGI IMG/M metagenome (GOLD analysis project Ga0209755, IMG submission 187301) | Cornitermes sp. P1 segment gut microbial communities from Petit-Saut dam, French Guiana - Co191P1 (SPAdes) (version 2) | ecosystem: Host-associated > Arthropoda: Insects > Digestive system... | reverse complement strand
TAATACCTAAATCGTATGCCTTATGTATTACTTTTATGCTTTCCTCCTTGCCAATAACCCAACCATGAAAACCAGAACTTACGTCACCAAAACCCATACAGCCCAAACAAATTTTTGACACATCAAGTCCAGAATTACCAAGTTTTACATACTGCATATTCTTCTCCTTGAAATGCAAATTGGAACAATAGGATTATTTTACTACATTTTGCCTGTCTTGTCAATACCATTTTTTTATTATTTTTGGATATTTTTAGTCCGCATTGTACATACCGTTTGTTATGCGACGTTAACCAGTAGGAGGTGGCACGATGGTAACAGGCACAAAATTTCCATCTTTATGGGAAAACCGCCCCTTTTCACGCCGTGCCAAAAACGGTATCATGCAAGCCAATGGCCTACAAAGACAGCCTTTTCAGATCAATCTTCGGCAACGAAAAATCGGCCCTCGCCCTCTACAACGCCGTGCACGGCACAAGCCACGACACACGGGACACCGAGGTCGTTATGAACACCCTGAACGAAACCCTGTGGACACCACGGAAAAACGACCTTTCCTTCCTGATAAACCGCAGCCTGGTCGTCCTGAAAGGCTACGCATATTTCGTGTTCCGGGTAAGGGCGCACGAAAAGGAGCTTGCGGCGCAAGGCAAGGAACCCGGCGGCGAGGAAGCGATGAAGACGGCGATCAAGCTGGTAATCCTGGATTGCAAGAACGCCGATCTGCTGAGGAAGTTCTGGGAAAACAGGAGCCAGCAAAATGGTACTTGATGTTAAGAACGAATTTCGTATAGAATTCAGGCAGAGGGGGTCATATCGTGTCAATAAACAAGTATAAAGTGTCATCGGACGAAAAATTCAAGCTGAGCAAGTACGAAACCACGCCGGGCAAGGTTCCGGTTTTCCCCAAGGAAAGCTGGCTTGACGTTCTGGGGGAAAACAGGGAACGGATAAAGGCCCTGCATTCAAAGCTGTATGCGGATGGCAGGGCAGGGCTTCTGGTTTTGTTTCAGGGCATGGACGGCGGCGGCAAGGACAGCGCCATAAAGCACGTAATAGGCGTCAATCCGCAGGGTGTAATCGTAAGCAGTTTTAAGCAGCCCTCCAAGGAGGAGCTTGCGCACGATTATCTTTGGCGGTACGCCAAGGCCCTACCGGAGCGTGGCACGATGGGCATCTTTAATCGCTCCTACTACGAGGACGTGTTGGTGGTAAGGGTGCATGAGCTTTACAAAAATTTAAACATACTTGATCGCTGCAAGGGCGACGACACGATTTCGAGAAGGTACAAGCACATACGGGACTTTGAGGAATACCTTTGGGACAACGCCATAGTAACGGTAAAAATATTCCTGAACCTGTCCAAGGACGAGCAAAGAAAGCGTTTCATAAAGCGCATCGACAGGGAGGACAGGAACTGGAAATTTTCCGACAGCGATTTGCGAGAGCGTGGGTTTTGGAACGCCTATCGTGACGCTTTTGAGCAGGCCATAGCCCAAACCAGTTCGGCGAACAATCCGTGGTGGGTGGTGCCGGCGGACGACAAAAAATACGCACGGGCCGTTATCTCCCAGATTATTATGGAACAGTTGCAGGCCATCAATCCAGTGTATCCCGTGGTGTCCGACGAGCAAAAGCGGTTGCTGCAGGAAAGCAGAAAGGCACTTATGGATAGCAAGGTTTGAGCAATGCGTGATCCTAACGGGGCAGGGGCTTGCGAGTAAGGCCATCCCCTATTCTTCCTACACCGCAACCCCAAACTGGCTGTTATACAACCCAGCATACACCTCTCCCCGAGCCAGCAGCTCGTTATGGGAGCCTTGTTCTACGATATCCCCGTCTGCCATCACCAGAATCAAATCCGCACTGCGAATGGTGGAAAGCCGGTGGGCGATGACAAAACATGTGCGGCCTTTCATCAGATTGTCCATGGCACGCTGAATCAGAACCTCGGTGCGAGTGTCAACGTTGCTGGTGGCCTCGTCCAGAATCAGGATGTCCGGGTCGGCGAGGATGGTGCGAGCTATCGTCAGGAGCTGCTTCTGTCCGGCGGATATGTTGTCGGCCTCCTCGTTAATCACCATGCGGTAGCCGTCGGGCAGGGTTCGCACGAAATGATCCGCCTGCGCGGCCTTGGCGGCCTCCCTGATTTCCCCATCCGTGGCGTTCAGGCGACCGTAGCGGATGTTGTCGGCAATGGTACCGTTGAACAGCCATGTATCCTGCAACACCATCCCAAAATGGGAACGCAGCCCATCCCGGGTATACATGCGGATGTCCGACCCGTCCAGCAAGATGGATCCGGCGTTCACGTCATAGAAACGCATCAATAGCTTGACGACGGTGGTTTTCCCGGCGCCGGTGTGACCCACGATTGCGATTTTCTGGCCAGGTCGAACACTCGCGGTAAAGTTCCCGATAACAGGCACGTCTGGGTTGTAACCGAAACGTACTCGGTCGAAGACAACGTGTCCCTTCACATGGGCTGGAGCCACTGGCTCCGGATGCTCCGGGGATTCCTCATCCTCGTTCAGAAAGGCGAAGACACGCTCGGCGGCGGCGGCGGTCTGCTGCAACACTCCAGCCGCCCCAGCCAGCTGGGACACTGGATAGCCGAACTGCCGAGTGTACTGGATGAACGCCTGTATGCCCCCGATAGTCATGCCCCCACCAACGGCAAGCACCCCACCGATAATCACAATCGCAACGTAGCCGACATTGGTGATAACCCCCGCAATAGGCATCATCAACCCGGAAAGGAAATTGGCCTTCCAGCCTGCCTTGTACAAAGCCTCGTTGTGAACGTCGAAAGCCTCCGCCGAGGCCCGCTCCCCATTAAAGGCCTTCACTATGGCATGATTACTAAACATCTCCTCGATATGCCCGTTCAGACCGCCGAGACTTTTCTGCTGGGCCTTGAAATATTTCTGCGACTTTTTGATGATCGCCGTAATCGCCACCATCGACAACGGCAGAATCAGCATTGCCACCAGCGTCAGCAATGGACTGATTGTCAACATCATTATGATGATACCGATCACCGTGGCCGTGTTCATTACCACCTGCGACAGCCCCGAACCCAGAGTGTTACTTAAAGTATCAACATCATTGGTAATTCTGGAAAGCACGTCCCCGTGGGCGTTTTTGTCGAAATAGCGAAAGGGCAGGCGGTGAATCTTCTCGCTAAGCTGGTTACGCATCCTGTAGGTTATGCGCATACTCACCCCAGCCATGATATAACCCTGAACATAGTTGAACAAAATGCTTGCAGAGTGAAGGGCGATAAGCTGCAGAATGATGGTGCCCACTCGACCGAAGTCAATACCGCCCAGGCCGCCCATCATCCGCATCATACCGTCGAAAATCTCGTCCGTGGCCCCACCCAAAATCCGAGGGGCAAGCACGCCCAGTACCGTTGACCCAATCGCCACGATGCTGACCAGCACCATAACCAGCTTTTCCGCACCCAGATAGGCCACTAGCCGCAGCATGGAACCCTTGAAGTCCTTTGCCTTTTCCGTGGGTATCCCTGGCTGGCCCCAACCGCCGCGCCTGTGAGGTTTGTGTTGTTGGGTGTGTTTTGTTGCCATATGAGCCTATTCAACATTAACCCAGTTTTGGGATAAACTCAACCGAAAACAAGATCTTGTTTAATGACAAACTTCTTGCCAACCAACGACATCCTTACGCATGTCACACAAACTCTTCATCCACCGCTCCCTGCGAAGATGCAATCTCGTAATACGCCGGGCAACTAGCCAGCAGTTCCGCATGGGTTCCCTGGCCCACGATTCTCCCCTCGTCCAGCACTATAATCTGCTCCGCACCCATGATCGTGCCTATGCGCTGGGCGATCACAATCACCGTGGCATTGGCTGTGTGCTGCTTCAGGGCCTGTCGCAGTTTTGCGTCGGTCTGAAAGTCCAGCGCGGAAAAGCTGTCGTCGAAAACCAGTATCTCCGGGTTTTTCGCCAAGGCCCGGGCAATGGAGAGCCGCTGACGCTGGCCGCCGGAAACGTTGCCGCCACCCTGGGCGATCTCCGCATCAAACCCTCCGTCCTTTTCCTCTGTGAAGCCCAAAGCCTGGGCGACGGCGGCTGTTTCCCTTACCTCATCGTCGGTGGCGTTCGGCTTCCCGTAACGGATATTCGAGGCGATGGTTCCGGCAAGCAACTGGCCCTTCTGCGGCACGTAGCCGATTTTACCACGCAAATCCGCCTGCAGCACTCGGCGGATATCCTCGCCCCCCACGGTGATGCTTCCCTCCGTAACGTCGTAGAAACGCAGCAGCAACTGGGCTATGGTGGATTTCCCAGCTCCCGTGGCCCCGATGATTGCCGTGGTTTGCCCAGGCAGGGCCGTAAAGCTTATGTCCGTGATAGCGTCTGCCTCCGCACCAGGATAGCGGAAACTCACCCTGTCGAAAATCACGCACCCCCGGCTGGCCGTATCGGTAAAGTCGCGTGGGGATTCGGGGTCGGCAATTGCAGGCCTCGCCTCCAGCACTTCGTTGATACGAGCGGCTGACACTGCGGCCCTTGGTACCATTATCAGCACCATGGAAACCATCATAAAGGCGAAAATCACCTGCATGGAATATTGCATGAAGGCCATCATGTCCCCGATGGGCAGTCCAGAGGCGGCGATGTGGTGCGCCCCGACCCAGATAACCAAAAGCTGGGTACCAGCCATAACGAACGTGATCGCCGGCCCGATAAATGCCATCACCCTTGCCACGAAAAGGCCGGTGTCTCGCAGATCCCTGTTGATGCCGTCGAAGCGGCCCTTTTCGTGGTTCTGGGTGCCGAAGGCCCGAATCACCATAAGCCCGTGCAAGGTTTCCCGTGATACCTTATTCAGCGTGTCCACCATCCGCTGGATGATTTTGAACTTGGGCATGACGATGGAGGTAATCAGGACGGTAATCCCGACAAGCACCACCACGGCCAGCGCTATGACCCAGCTCATCGCCACGGAACGGGTAAGAGCCATGGCGATTCCCCCGATGCCAAGGATGGGGGCGTACACCAGCATTCGGGCGGTAACGTTGGCAAGCCCTTGAACCTGTGCCACATCGTTGGTGCATCGGGTGATTAGCGAGGCAGAGGAAAACCTGTCGAATTCGTTCTGCGAGAAGGATTCGACGTGATTGAACAAGTCCCGTCGCAGATCCCGAGCCGCCCCAGCGGCAATGCGAGGGGCCATGTACATAGCGAACATGGAGGCGACCCCGGCCAGCAGTGCGATGGCGAGCATCAGCCCCCCGGTTCGCAGTATGAAGGCGGTTTGGGGGGTGCCTTCGACCATGCCACGGACAACGCCCTCGTTTACGATGTCGGACATTAGGGTGGGAAGGAAAAGCTCCGCCATGGCCTGTACCAGCAACAGCAGCAACACCATGGTGATGCCTTTCCAGTAGGGTTTTAGGTATTTCGTTAGGTTCGACATTTGCTCCACCTCTTTTTGCGGCTTAGGTAAGTATAGCATGGGGATGATATATACCAAAGATGGGGAGAAAGCTACTGTACAGGCTCGGAACTTCTTCTGCGGAAACGATTACAGCGCAACCAATTCGTCGCCGAATATTTTCTCCACCTTGCGAAGCGTTTTCAGTGTCGGGTTTGCGGTGCGGGGATTCTCAAGTTTCTGGCAGACTTGGTACTTCACTCCCATTCTTGCCGCCACTTCCGCAAGCGTCATGTTATTGGACTCCCGTTTGCCTCGCATCCAAAGTGCAAAAGCAAGACCAGGCTCAAGCGGGATTGCGTAAAGATTCGGCTCGTCGTGCATGGGCGGTATGGAAAATGGAATGCCGCGCTCAAGACAGGTTTCGATAATCCCAGAAACCGCCTCGGATGCCATTTCCTTGGCGTGTTCCAAGGTCGTTCCATCGGTCATAATGCCGTCATAGAAACCTGGGGCTTCGACATACCAGCAATTGTCCTCTTGGGAATGCGTGATTTTGCAGGGAACGGTCGTTTTCATTTTAAGCCTGCCTTTTTCAAAATTGAATGCAATGTTCCCGGTGAGAGGTCTGCATTTCCATGTACTGGCACGGGAATTACGCAGCCGTCTTTCAGCATGACATGATGCGAGCCACGGATACGGCTGACTGCCCACCCTTGCTTCTTCAGAAGCTTTACGCAGTCTTTGCCGCTCATGGTTTTAGTATACACCTTGTATGTTGTGTCGTCAAGAGATTACCGAAGTTCCTTAACTGCCTGCTTTATGAGGTCCAGGTGCTGGCAAATGGTATCTATGGATTTGTTGTTGTTTTGAACGGCACCACTGGTAAGATATTCAACAGATGTGTTGAGTGAGGTAGCAATGCGGATGGCCTCGTTTAGCCTTGGGTACATGCCCTTTAAGATCCACCCCTGAAACGTGCTGAAACTGATGCCTGAATTTTTCGCCACCCATTCTTGAGTTGTATTTTGCGATTTTATAGCTTTTTTAACATTTCCCCAAAAGGCTGAGGCGTTGTCATTCATGGTAACCCCATTTTAGATGGAAAAGAGCAAAAATATATCCAAATAGGCAGAAATTTGCTTGACATTATATGCCTATATGGGGTAATATTAAGATAAAAATATGCTTGTATAGGCATGTAATTTTGAGGTGTAGGCTGAATCAAAATCAATGCCTGCACCCAACAATGAAGGAGAAAAGTGATGAAAAGGGCTTTTTTTACAGCGATTAGTATTACGATGATTGTAATACTAAGTGGATGTTCAACCACAATGATGGTAACTGCGACTGACCAGCAAGGTAGACCGATTCCAGGGGCAAACGTAGTGGTAGATGGTCAGCACATCGGCCAAACACCCGGAGCAAGCATCAGTGTTTCAAATTTCATAGGAACCACACAAATAACCGTTACGGCAGATGGTTATTTCCCACGAAATTTTGAGGCAACTCGAGAATTCAAGGTAGCACCGTTCATTGGAGGATTATTTCTTTGGCCAATGTTGTTATGGACATGGGGGCCAAGGGCAGAACAGCACGTTATTTTGACACCTATGTTACCTCAAACAAACAATTAAACAGTAAGCGTTCGTATTACCTTCTGGATTGTAGCCTAATGTTTGTTCAAACCAAACTTTACTCCAGGCTACAAAATTTCATACCGACTGGTCGGCAACTACACTGAGGATGGTGGTTATAGTGAAAAATTTTACCAGGCGAAACTCAATAAGCTGCTCTTTCGTAAGCGATGGACAATCTAGGTCATAATAGGGGCGTTTCACATATTTCTCTCAATTACGTTTTTATCCAAACGCATCAACAACTTTCTCAAAGTCTCGTTCTTTATATCGTCATACCCAGAATTTTGAGCCTGTTCATCCGTAGCGACAGGTACATCAAAAAGATCGTTTAGCATCTGTTCTTTCTCTTGGGATTGCTAAGGTAACAGACACGAAATAACTTTCCAGAGACCATTCTTCCCATTGTGTGATCGGGTTTATAAATAGGTATCCAGTCGTCCTGAACATAACGGCCAAAAACCCCTTTCCATTTCCCATGGAGGGGATGATTGCCATACCTTGGCGACAGTGGAGGTTCAGGAGGCTATTGACAAAGAATTAGAAACTGCCAACACTGAAAAAGTTATCCAGTTATAACAAAGAGGGTTTACACATGGAAAACAATAAAACATCAGAAGGGATAAGAAAGCAATACGGGACAGACGGCAACCTGGGTTGCCGTATACGAGTAAAAAGGCTTTTCAGCACGGGAAAACAAAGCTGGGCGGATTTCCTCCTCCAAAACCTTTGTCTGGAATCTAATTATCGCATATTGGAATTAGGTTGTGGGAACGCTATTTTTTGGAAAGCAAGATCCGACAAGATACCACCAAATACAAAATTAACCTTGTCCGATTTTTCATCTGGGATGGTTGATGCCGCAAAAGGCAACACGGGCGAACTCAACTTTGTGGATGAGTTCGCCGTAATTGATGCTCAAGATATACCTTATGGTGATGACACTTTTGATATCGTAATCGCAAACTACATGCTTTATCATGTACCTGATATTCGAAAAGCTTTATGCGAAATTTCGAGAGTTCTTAAGCCAAGCGGTTTCTTCTTTGCGGCTACATTCGGAAAAAACAATTTAAAAGAAGTCTCTGATATTTTTTCTGGATTTGATAGCAGGATAAACCATGTGCCAGAAGACTTGGCTAAAGCATTTGGTTTAGAGAACGGCGAATCATTATTAGAAAAATATTTTGATTCTGTCGCACTAAGAAGGTTTGAAAATAGTTTGCATATCACAGAGTTGGATTCTCTTGTGGATTATTTTTTATCATATCTGGGAATGGGAAACGTGGACGAAATTATATCCAACGACAAGATTGCACAATTTAGTGGTTATATCGAGGAAGTGTTCGGTAAAGATGGATATGTTGATATCACACAAGATGAAGGGTTGTTCATTTCGAGCGTTCCAAGAAAATAGGTCGGGCTATTTTCCTTCAGAATCGTTTATATTCTAGTCCTGCTCTCCCTTATCAATTCCACTATTTCCTGTGTGGTTATCCATTTAGAATTGCCAACTCGTGCAGGCGAGGGTGTTAATCGACAATTATTTATAAGGAGGAAGTATGAAATCTTTTTGCTTGTTTGAAAATGGTATTATTGTGGATATTTTTTGCGAGGCCTCGACATTAGGTGGGGTAAAGCGAGTTGCTGGCACGGTTTCGGAAGACTATGCCACGCAGTGGTTTTTGTGCCTAATTTACGAATTACTGTGTTTTTATAAAATAAAGGATACTCTTGACTTCATCCTCTGAAATGTAGTAAATTTACACAAGAGGTTTTTATGGCAGTGGCAACCGTAAATCTAGTGTTTGATGATGATTTTGTCAAGCAAATTGATTTTTTCGCAAGTACTGAATCTCTTACCCGTGCCGACTTTATATATAATTCAGTAAGGATGAATATTAGCCGCAAGGAAAAGTTGCAAGAGCTATTTGCATATGGCGAACGAGTGGCAGTGGAACATGGTTTTACTGAAAAGGATGTTATGGAAGAAATAAAAAAACATAGAAGCAACCAATGAAAGTGGTATTAGATTCAAACATTTTTGTGTCTTCATTTTATTGGGCTGGAAATCCAAGAAAAGTATTTGAAAGGGTTACAAGTGGTTTCGATGAGTTATATGTAAATGATGAAATATTGGAAGAGCTTGCCTCGGTAATGTCTAGGGGAAAATTCAATACAGGTGCAGACGAAATATCAAAATACATAGAAATCATAAAAAGTTATTCTGTGAGATTACCATCCAAAAATACCCCCACAAAGATTAGCAGAGACGAAAATGACAATAAAATACTGCAATGTGGAGTTGATGGAAATGTCGATTTCATAATAACGGGTGATGATGACTTGTTGGTATTAAATAAGCATGGAAATATAAAAATAGTGAAGCCAAAAGATTATCTGGATTTAGGTTAACGCATATGATGACCAGCACTTTTTACTACATAGGATTATTAATATCGTTCAATAAGCCGTATCCAGCAATTGCCCAAGGATCATGCCCAGAGGCTTTCCCCTGGGTCTGCCTCTGGTCGAAAAACTTGCCGCCAAGAAGCTTATCGTGCTTGAGTTAAAGCAGGAAATGGAAGCACAGAAACTTTCAAAAAGCAAGCTCGCCAAAAAACTGATTGACGGCTTGCTGAAAACATGGTAAAGTGTGGGTATGTATTTTCGGAAAATGGTTGGAAAGAACTGTTATTTGTCGCCAATTGATGTAAATGATTTCGAAAAATTTACCTAATTATTGAGAAGAGCCTTACATGGCACGGTTGACACATTAAGGAGGAAGTATGAAATCTTTTTGCTTGTTTGAAAATGGTATTATTACGGATATTTTTTGCGAGGCCTCGGCATTAGGTGGGGTAAAGCGAGTTGCTGGCACGGTTTCGGAAGACTTGTCTTTGGTTACTGGTAAAAAGCCGAATGTGACAAATCGTTTGGAGGATTGTCGGAACGGGAATGTCGTCATTGTCGCCACGCTTGGGCAGAGTGCATTGATGGATTCGCTCATGGAAAGGCGGCTATTGGATGCGAAGGATATAGCTGGAAAACGTGAATGTTATTTGATGAAACTTGTGGAAACGCCTTTTTCCGAATTTCCAAATATTAAACAAGTGTTGTTGATAATAGGTAGTGACAAGAGAGGGACTATTTACGGTATGTTCCGTCTTTCCGAATTGTGCGGCGTTTCGCCCCTTGTCTTCTGGGGGGATGCCATTCCAGAAAAAAAAGAAAAGGTACGGCTTGAGTTTGCAAACGATATTGTCTCGAAGGAGCCGTCCGTCAAATATCGTGGTTTCTTCATCAACGATGAATGGCCAGCTTTTGGTAAATGGTGTGCAGAGCGTTATGGCGACGTAAACGCAAAGGCCTATGACAAAGTTTTTGAGCTTGTCTTGCGCTTAAAGGGGAATTACATGTGGCCAGCCATGTGGAACTCGTCGTTTTGGCAGGACGGCCCTGATTTGGAAAACGCACGATTGGCCAACGAATACGGCGTGGTAATTGGCACGTCCCATCATGAGCCGCTGTGCCGTGCCGGGGTTGAATGGCAGAGGCAATACAAAAATTACGGCGATGACAATGCCTGGAGTTTTGTTTCCAACAGCGATGCCATCACCGAATTTTGGAAGGGCGGAATTCAAAGAAGCAAGGGGCTTGAAAACGTTATTACCATTGGTATGCGTGGTGAAAACGATTCCCATTTGATGGGTAAGGATGCTACTGTGCAGGACAATATTGCCGTACTGAAAAAGGCGATTACCGTTCAGAACCAATTGATAAAGGATATTGTCAATCCCGACTTACGGGAAGTTCCCCGAATGTTTGCCATTTACAAAGAGGTCGAAGACTTTTTCTTCGGCGTTGACGGAAGTGAAGGATTGCGCGACTGGAGTGGGATTGATGATGTTATTCTTCTACTAAGCGATGACAATCATGGAAACCTTCGCGCCATACCACAGCCGACGGATAAACCTCACGGCGGCGGTTACGGTATTTATTATCATTTTGACTATCACGGTGCGCCAGTTAGTTACGAATGGCTGAACCACACTAATTTAGTAAAGGCATGGGAACAGTTGACCATGGCGTATGAGCATGGCATACGTGAGATGTGGATTGTCAATGTTGGCGACATAAAGGGAAATGAATATCCGCTTAGCTTTTTTATGAACTTGGCTTACGACTATGAAAAGTGGGGTGTTTCCAATTTAGACAGTGCGGCGGAATATACTAGGCAATGGCTTGATGCACAGTTCGGGAACGCCGTTTCCGCCGAGCAAAAAACGCAGATTCATGGTATTTTGGACGCATATACATGGTGGAGTGCGGTCAGAATTCCCGAGTCGTTAAACCCTAGTGTTTTTAAGAATAATTTTCACGAAATAGAAAATACTCGTGGGGCTATTGTTAATGTCATGTCAAAAGCGGACACCTTGCGGAAAGAGCTACCGCAGCAATGCCTTTCCGCTTATGAAAGCATGGTTTATTACCCCGTGATGGCTTTTTTCAATTCCATGCTGGTAAATCTGGAAGCAGCCATGAACCACATTCATGCGGACAGGGGAACGCTGGTTACCAACCAATTTTCCTCTTCCTTGCTGGAAAAAATTTCGCTGGATCGACATTATGTGGATGAGTTTCATAAATTTTTGGGTGGGAAATGGAACCACATGATGGAATCGGCGCATATGTGCTTCCGAAGCTGGGACGACCACAATTGGACTTACCCAATTGCACAAACTGTGGCTCCCATTCCGTACGCTAAGATTGTCGTAAGTTTTAGGGGGAATAATGCGTATAACATTGGGCATCATTGGCAGGATAGGACCTCGATTTGCAATTCCGAAATGACACGCCCCGATGTAAGCGAGATTTTGTTTGACATAGACAGCCGTGGGGACGTTGATTTTAGTTTTGACATAACGTGCGACAAGCCTTGGCTTTCGTTTTCGCAAACGCACGGGAAATCTTGTTTGAAAGACCAGCCCAGGACATCAATCAAGGCGATTTGCGACCGTGGAAAATTAGACGGTGGCGATGTTGCTTCGGTGCAAATAGATTTTGCGTTTACAAACGGCGAAAAGAAGCGAGCTCTTCTTAACATAAAAACTGGCAATAATGACTATTCGCATTGTCCTGGCGCATTCTTGGAGTCCCAGAATTATCTATGCATTCCTGCCGATAAGTATAATTCTAAGGTGGATGTTGAGGGGACGGGATGGAGTGTTGTTCCCCGTCTTGGCAGAATCGGAAATGCAATCAAATCTTTTCCAGTTACAAGGAATTGGGAAACTGTGAGTAACCGCCCTTATGTTCAGTATGATTTTATTGTCAGCGAGACACGGGACTATGTCGTTTGCTTTTATCTGTCGCCCAGAAACCCTAGGATAAAAGGCGGCACGATAAAGGGCTGTTTTAGTGTTAATGACAACCAGCCTGAATTGTTTGACATAGTGCAACCCAACTATTATGCGGAATGGGTTGACAAGGAATGGAATTACGGCGTGACGAATAATATTCGCAAGGTAAATGCCGCCGCTTCCTTTAACCAAGGCTTGAACAGTTTGCGGTTTTATGCGGCGGATCCTAACGCAATACTTGAAAAGATTATTATTCACCCGAAGGACACTCCGCTTGCGGCAACACATCTAGCGCCGCCAGAAAGTTACCGTGTGCCGTTAAAATAAGTTTTGTGAAGCAAATGGCATTCGCATTTCACACTCCTAAGATGTTCCCTTCGATCCATTGTGCCACGCCGTCTTCGTCACAGTTGCCGCAGACACAATCGGCTACGGCTTTGACTTCGGGGATTGCGTTTTGCATGGCTACGCCGATTCCAACAGCGCGTAACATGCCGATGTCGTTTGTGTCATCACCAAATGCGACGATATCCTTGATCGGGATATCCAGCTTGGCGGTAACGGCAGACAATGCCTTTTCCTTGGATGCGCCGCGTGCGTGAAACGCATACCAGTTTTCACCGCTGAAACCAGTTGCGTCAATCATCGGGAACCCTTCGGCAATCGCTTTGATGGATTGGCTATCCTCTACCCGAACCGTAATCTTGTAAACATCGCCATACTCCATTGGCTGGGAAAAATCGGTTGTTATGGAGTGTGAATAATCCTCCCAACCGGGCATTTCGACAATTGGTTCGGAATTGAAATACCCTTTATCGGATTGAAGCGTAATTTGCAAAATTCGCGGATCATCCAGACATTTTTGAATCAATGCGGAAACAATGTCGGGTGGTATCGTTGCCTTGTAAAATATCTCGGAACCTTGCCGAGCCAAGGCCCCCATGTTTGATATAAAAATATCGGGCGTTATCTGTCGGCTGAACCGCTCGGCCGCTTTTTCCATACGTGCCGTCGCAAACGCAATGAGGATGCCTTTGTCCCTGCAACGCTTAAACACGAATTTTGTGTACTCCGATATTTCTTTGTCACGGCGTAAAAGCGTGTCGTCAAGATCCGTTACGATTAGTTTGATATTTTTCATCTGCCATTGTAGAACAGATTGCGGTAAAACGGCAAGGGGTATTGTACGGTATTTTTTTTTATGACATAATGCCCACATTGCCAATGTGCTGGAGAAGAGGATGAGCTTAACGTTTACACCCATGACAATAGAGGACTATGACGAAATCCACTCGTTATGGAAAACCGTTCCAGGTATCGGGTTAAGCGAGGCCGACAGTCGGGAAAATATCGAGATATATTTGTCTCGCAATCCTGAACAGAATTTTGTCTGCAAATCCAGCGGAAAAATCGTCGGCACAATCCTGTGCGGAAATGACGGGCGCAGGGCCTATATCCACCACACCGCAGTCGCTCCAGAATATCGCCGTCAGGGAATTGCCGCCGAACTTGTCCGCTTGGCGATGAATGCACAGAGGAAACGGGGCATAACGAAATGCCATCTGTTCATCTTCAACGAGAACGAAACCGGAAAAGCGTTTTGGCGAAAGATGGGTTTTGAGACTCGGCAAGATATCGGGATTATGTCGAAAGTATTGAGCATATGATTATCAGGCTTGAACAGAACCCCTCGCAAAACGATATCGAGGTGTCAATCAGGTATCCAGTGATGGACAGAACCGTTAAGCGCATTGTCTCATTTCTAAGGGCCGTTGACACGCAAATAGAATGCGGTCTAAATGACGGCGTTAGGACGATAAATATTTTCGATATTTGCCATATCGAAAGTCTGGACAAAGTGGCGGTTATCCATTGCGAAAAAGAGAAACTGAAAACGGGACTGCGCCTGTATCAGCTTAACGAAAAACTGAAGGGCAAGGGGTTTGTCCAAATCAGCAAACACTGTATTTTGAATATCAACAAACTGGACAGAATCAAACCGCTGTTCAATAGCCGCATGGAGGCGATATTGACAAACGGGACGCGCCTGTACGTTACCAGAAGGTATCTCGCCGATATAAAGAGGATATTGCAGGATGAGGAATAACATAAAAAAGGTAGCCGTGGATAGCCTGATGTGTACCGGCGCGGCACTGGTTCTTTTGACGATTTTCGTCAGAATTGTGATTCCCGGCGGAACCCTCCTTCTTAATACGGTGTTTGAGATACTCGTGGCAAATATCGTTATTAATCTGGGACTCATTTTAACCAGAAGGTTCGAAAACTCTTACGCCATTCTGGAATTTTTACTTGATGTCAGCTATATAGTTGCCGTCCTTGTTGTCTCTGGTGTAATTTTTGGCTGGTACTCCACGGTGCCGGTTTGGTATCTTGTCGTCATGGCGGTTGCGATCTATGCGTTTGCCGTTTTGACAAGCCTTGTCAGAACGCGGAAAGACGTAAGGGAAATAAACGAGCTGCTGCGGAAACGCAAGAAAGAGCAATCCGACACTGCATCTTAGTATCGTATTCCTGCATCTTGGTAATTTCCCATTCCCAAAGCGCAAGCAAACCGTTACCGTTCTAAAATGAAACCGCCTTATGCGCGACGATTTATCGTGCTTTTATTATCACCAATCATTTTTTCCCTTTTTTCGTGTCCCATGCCGATTGAAGAGATGGCAAGAATGTCATCCAGGGAAATGATAGAATCGCTTACAAGAGGGGTCGGGAATGCACGCATTACGGTGGGAATCGTTCAAAACGGGGAAATGTCGTTTACGGTTTACGGGGAAAACGGCAGGGTGCTGCCAAACAGGGAATACCTTTACGATATCGGCTCTATCTCGAAGGCGATTACGGGACATTTGTTCGCCAGGGCCATATACGAAAATTTATTAACCCTGGAGTGTTTGGATAATTCGATAGACCTTTTTCTCGACCTTCCCCCAAAGGATTATTACCCGACAATCAGACGCCTCTTGACCCATACGTCCGGGTATCAATTCGGGTATGCCTATTTTTTGCCGCCGAAATCCACACCATTCGAAAACCCCTGGTATGGGGTGACAGGAGAAATGCTAATGCATCATGTTAGAACGATAAACTTGGAAAACAGGGATTACCCGTGGAACTATTCCAACTTTGGCCTCTCTGTCGCGGGCTTGGTTCTTGAAAATATATTTAACGAAGACTATGCTTCGTTGGTACGCAGATACTTTCAGGGTTTAGGGCTGAACAGTATCAGGGCGGGTGATGGAAGGGGCAATTTGTCGTTTCACTATAGATGGAACAGAGGCAACCCTTATATTGCCTCGGGGGGACTTGTGTCTACCGTGACGGATTTAATGAAATTTGCACAAATGCAAATGAACCAAACGCTGACTTATGCGGAATATGCCCAAAGAATTTGGGCTGAAGTGAATACGACATTTGATTTTCCCGAACTTGGCAATCGCACGGACGCTATGGGTTTGGGCTGGTTTATTGACAGGGACAATAACATTACATGGCATGGCGGAGCCAACAGCACGTTTTGTACTTATGTGGGTTTTGATACGGCGGAAGGCATTGCGGTGGTGGTGCTGTCGAATATACGCAGTGGCATACCCACATGGGTAATCGGTTCACGAAAATTCGAGGAGTTGCGGTAAAATGAAAAAAACGATTGTCATTTTTTGCCTGTTGGTTTTGTTGTCTTCCATTTTTGCTTTTGCCCAAAACGAAAGGGAAGGAACCGTTATCGGAACGATGGGAATTGGCGGCGGCTTTGGTACGATAGTGGAAACAATACCCCAATTCTCATTTGTGTTTGACGTAAATTTTGTCAGCAAAACGGGATTCACCCTTTGCCTTACCACTATAGTGAACGCTCGCCAAGGCGCATTAGGCCCTTCGCAAAACCTGATGTTTGGAGCCGGCTACACTTTTATGAGGGACACTTGGTATGTTGGCGGAGCGTTTATTGCCGCACCTACGGCAATGGATCTAATGCTTGGCGGGAAAATTAACGGCGGATATTTTTTTACCGATGATCTTGGTGTTACCGGCATAGTAACGTACAGACGGACGGCAGGCATCTCTGGCGGTGGTTTGTTGTCCATGTTCGATGTATTCGCGGGAATATCAATAAGATTTTTTTGATGACAAGGGAGATAAGACACATGCGCAAGGCGTTTATCGCAATGGCATTGATTTTGCTAAATACGTGGATGGCAACGGCCCAATCGTTGGAGGACAGGCCATTTCGGATCGGGGCCAGCTTGGGCTATTCCTTCACCGGATATC
>Ga0209755_10004405_pt1 | contig 16697 bp, 10 predicted proteins | sample TergutCo191P1_FD_187301 | JGI IMG/M metagenome (GOLD analysis project Ga0209755, IMG submission 187301) | Cornitermes sp. P1 segment gut microbial communities from Petit-Saut dam, French Guiana - Co191P1 (SPAdes) (version 2) | ecosystem: Host-associated > Arthropoda: Insects > Digestive system... | reverse complement strand
TGCGTGTGTGGTTCTTAGATCCGGAATTGGGCATGAACCCAAACCTTAACTTTGCGCAGGCTATTCGTGGGCGTTACGATGGTCGCATTTTTGGTTTGATTGAAACGCGATTCTTTCTAAAAGTGATTAATGGCGCAATGTTGCTGCGCGGCAGCGAAGCTTGGACCACCGAGAAAGACCAGCAGTTGCAAACGTGGTTTGGCGATTTTTTGGACTGGATGGACGAGCAACCGCACCAGCGTATGCTCAACAATATCGGCACGTTTTTTGAGGCACAGCGCGTGAGTTTTGCACTGTTTTCAGGGCAATACGACCGAGCCAGAGACATCATCAACAGTTCGGCCAAAGCCCGAATTTTCCACCAACAAACTGAAGACGGCCAACAACCGTTGGAGCAAGTGCGCACCGCCTCGTTGTACTACGTTACGTTTAATCTCGCGGCGATGTTCAAATTAGCGATTATGGCGGACAAATTGGGCATTGATTTGTTCAATTATGTGGATGAGCAAGGGCGAAGCATTCGCCGTTATGTGGATTTTCTCACGCCGTTTTTCACGCAAGAAGAAGAGTGGCCTTGGCAACAAATCCGACCGTTTAATTTTGTTCACGCGAGAACGCTGTTGCTCACGGCTGGCCTGCGCTTGAACGATTTGCGCTATACAGAATCCGCACAAAAAATTGAAGGGGATACGACCTGGATGGTGATTTTGACGGGGGAGTATATTAATGAACGGCGGATGTAGGGCACGGACGTCCGTCCGCGCCAGCGGCAAAAAAGTAGGGGCGGGTTTGAAACCCGCCCCTACAGTTATTATTGAACGTCCCGCACGCACCGCACGGTGCGGCCGGCGCTTTTAGCTCCAGCGTACTGCGGTGTGATTTGCCCACTTTCACTGATAAAGAAAACATAAGCACCCGTAGCACTGTGCTCGGTTTGCGACCAATACGAGGCAAAAACACCTCGTCCAGTGATGCCCGGCGAAGGATTGCTCGCTGTTGGCGCTGTTGCAGCGTTAGAGCCTGACATGATCATGCCCAGCGAATTTGCTCGCCAAATGTTCGCATCCCGAAAACGGTTCGCGGTTTCAACACATACATAAGGCTCTCGTCCTGTGCCATACCCTCTCACATATCTATCCAAAACAGCAAAATCCTCAGCCGTTGGCACACGCCAGCCCGCTCCGGGCGGACACATTAAATGCCCAAAGCGAACCACCGCACACCACGACCACAAATCGCCTTCGATGGCTGGGTTAAAATTAACACGGCAATCGGCATTGAATGTGCCACCACCAGCCAAATGAACCCCTGCTGCTGAAATCACACCAGCAACTGGCGTAATTCCCGTGAAGTTCGTTGCGGCAGGTGCTGTTGTGCCTCTGTTTTCGCCACATCCACGCACGGGCGGCGACCATTGCTGTGTTCCCACAGTAATGCTTCCACCACCCGCAAATCGGATATCAATAAGATTTTCGCCTCGGACTGTGCCACCGAAAAAATTACCGCCACTGACTAAGGTGTTGCACCCGTATTCAAAAAACGGAAACACACGAACCATGCTCGTGTCGGTATGTCCGCCATCCGCCGTGACTACAGTTACGTAGCCAATGCCAACAGCAGCACCCACAGCCAAACCCTCGTCGTTCATGCGAAGCACATAAACAAATTCAGCCTCTTCATCCTCAGGTGGTGGGTTGATAACCGCCCAAGTAACGGTTCTGTTGGTTGCATCCAACGGCACAAAACTCGGCTCTAAATCAACCACCGCACCCACCTGTGCATGCACTTCAGGCATCAGCACAACACCTTCAACACCCACATTCGACGTGCTGTCGCAGGCGGTGAACAGGAAGGGGAGGATGAACGCAAGGAGCAAAAACTTTCTCATAATAATTAATTTTTAACAAATCGCATCACAACAATTTCACCAGTTGTTTTCGTGATACGAATGAAATACAAACCTTCTCTCAACCCAGACACATCAATGCTTTCACGGCTATTGTTTGTTGCTCTTGTGAGCACTGTGCGGCCAAGCATATCCATGATTTCGATCGTCTGCATGTTTTCGGCAGTCACGTAAAGGATGTCAGATACTGGATTTGGGAAGATAGACACCGTTTCTGCTGCGATAACAGGAACGTCTTCTGGTCTAACGATTGACGCAGGGTCGCCCGTGCTAAACGTAATCGTTTGCGCTGGAGATACCCAAGCTGGGTTAGCCACGCTAATCCATGCACCAGCAGGAATAGCAAGCGTGTAATCTGCTTCTTGCGTTAAACCTGCAATGCTGATAAACGTGTGAGAAATGTAATCTGCATCAATGACTGCACCATTCAAACGGATATCTACATCGGGGTTGCGCTGCACCAAGCTGTTGCTACCAAAATTCACCGAAGCGATAAATTCTGTTGGCATGCTTTCATTTCCTTGAATCACTACACCTGCCGCATTGGTTTGTGTGACCGATGTGATGAGGTAAGACGCCTCTAAAAATGCTGGTGAAGGTGTAAATAACGCTTCAACAAGCACTTGGTTTGAAGGCTCACCAGGATTTGTCGCTGTTGGATTTTGTCCACCATCAATGGTCAAACGAATAAAACTGCCTTGCGGAATGGTTTGGTTCAAATTTGCAACAAGCATAAATGCGCCACCGTTTGCTGGAATACTTCCAGAACCACGAATTTCTACAGGTGCCGAGGTAAATGTAACCCTCTCAAAGAATTCAACCGCATCCGCTTGCGGATCATTGTCGACAAGTGCCAAACGGTCGTTGCTGATATAGATTTCACTAATGAACGTAGCCGCAAACGAACCAGCAGCTTGTGTGCCTGTGTTGTGAATCATATTCAACGCAAGTTCTGTAATATCGGAGCTTCCCGCTCTGATAATAAATCGCCTTGCACCGTTGTGCATCATACGGATTTTTTGTGGATTGGCTTCCATAAAATCTACGTTATCATCGAAAGGAAGATAATGCGGTTGAGGTGTAGCTCCAGAGAATCTAACTGGGCTCAACATAGACTCGAATAAGCCGTTTCCAGCTTGTGTGAAGCCCTCGGTTCCTGTATTCACCGGATGTGGATGGAATCCAATGGTTTCATCATATCTGAAAAACCAAATAGAATCGCCCGAATACGCGTGCTCGCCTCTTGCCCAACGGGCGTTTTCAATGCGTCGCATCGCACGGAAATTACCACCCGTGATTGAACGGTAACCCGCCAAAGGCACTTGGAATGCCGCCGTTGTGAAACTAACAGTAAACGCTGCCTGCGTAGTTAAAGCTGTGTTTGACTCAACCACGAATGCTCCAGCAGGAACCTCAATCGTATGGGTTGTTGCAAAGCTTAAGCCCGAAATATCAATGGTTGTTCCAACAATACTCTCTTCAGGAATCGTTACAGTATTCAATCGGATAGGCACGTCAAGGTTGCGAACAACATCTGTACGGTCAAACACAAGGTTTACAGCAAGCGACGTTTGCATGCCCGTTGCTCCTTGAAGATTTGCACCACCAACCGTTGCACCTGTAATCGCAGGATTTGCCATGTTTTGCTCAAAGTTCAACGTGATTGTAGCGTTTGGCTCCAAAACAGCATCTCTCAATGTGCCTGCTAAAATGACAACTTCCATTTCAAAATTGTCCCAATCTTCAAGGGTGTAAGGAATCGTCAAAACGCGTCCTACAAGCGTAACGGCTACGGCTTCTCCGTTGATTTCAACGATTTCATCCATCTCCACGCCGTCGATAACAAACACATCTTTGTTGAAGGTTAAAGCGAGATTTCCTGCTGCAGGAATCACAGTTTCAGTAGGAACTACAGCAATATTAACCGTGTCTTTTTGGAAAATCACCAAATACGTCGCGGTTTGCCCCGTGACTGCACCAGCAGTACCAGTTACTCTAAACACGATGGTGTCTGTATAAATATCAACAGGTATTGAAATGTAGAAATAGTCACCATGTGCGATAGGCTCCTCTACGCCTTCTAAGCCTTGAGCTACAGTAATAGTTACATAACTCGGTGTTTGAACGTAGATGCTAACGTTAGGACTTTCATCCGCTGTGCGTTGCAACAAGTATGTAAATGGACCAGCGCCTCTAAACTCAGCCTCTGGCAAAACCGTTTCAGCAACAACGATGCGGTCGATAAACAACGACGGTTCGCCCGTTGGCATTGGTGTAACAATGGCTTGTACAAGCTGAGCACTACCAGTTACTAAACCTTCGGCATCTTCAGCGATAACAACTTCAATGTAATTTCCTACTGGAATACTCAAACCTGCAATAGTTACAACACCAGTGTTACACGTCCATGTTTGAGCAGTGTTTAGAGGACCCATAGACGTAAAAGGGTTGCCAATAAGCGTGAAATCTGTGTCGAGCGTAAGTGTTGTTAAATTTGCTCTATCAGAACCTGTTCTTACTCTTACAACGTGTCTTGGTTGGGGAGCTCCTGTAGTTGCATTATTTATGAAACGCAACGTCAATGCAGAAACATCTGTGCTTCCGAACTTAAATGTGTAAAGATTGGTTGCGCTTGACAGTCTTCGCGTTAACTGTGTTCCAGGTCTGTGAATACAGTCTAAGAGACCAGAATTTATAAAATCAGCGTTTGTAGAGGCTTGCACACCCGGTTGCTGATGACCAACAGCTGCTGGAAAGTTGTCAGTTGGATTGTTGCGATTGAAAAAGATGCTGTCCTGTCCTACCGTCCATGCAGCAGCATCGCTACCAATGGCAAAACTACCAAGTTGACGTGCATAATGGAGGTTGGCACCATCGGTTGGTGAATGAACGTGAAACGCAATTCGTGTTTCTGCGTACACGGCTGTTGCCATAAAGAACATAACGGCTATCGCCATCAATGTTTTAAAGTTGTAAAATCTTTTCATAATGTATTGTTTTTTTGTGTTGATTTATGTTAAAAAATGGCTTTTTTAAGGTAAGATGATGCGATGAATGTCTTGGCCGATGGCGGTTGAAATTCGCACAAGGTAGACACCGGAAGGAAGCCCGTGTCCGCAAACCAAAATATCTTGTTGAATGCCGCTTTGCAACATGTGCGGAATCGATCTCAACACCACGCCGGTCATTGAAATCAGCTCAACTTGATGACGTCCCGAAAACACCGGTGTTCCTGAAATCACTACCTCTGCACGGCCGTGCGGTTGGATAATCATAAACTCCGAAAACACGCTGTGCTCACGCTCTAGAAGGTGTGATGGTGTTGTATCGCCTGGTGGCGGTGTTGGTGGCGTTGGCGGTGTTGTGTCACTTGGTGGTGCAGGCGTTCCAAACTCAATCACAAAGTTTGCAAAGCGAATGGCTTCGTCGCGCAACTGACTTTGATGCTGCAAACTTCTGTAAATGCCCCATTTAGGACGGATAAAACTGTTGTCTGCACGAAGTGTCAAGATGTTCAACGCATGTTCATGCAAGATTTCGCCCGTTTCCACGTTGGTGATGGTCATTTCTGAACGGCCTTGTGTGCCTACAATCATGAAATGATCAACCTCGATCCAGTTGCCTCGAATGCGACTGCCTGGAATGTTTTCGCCACCAAGGGTAACCTCAGACGTGTTGAAATAACGCACTTGCAACGCACCACCTTGACGCACGGTCAGTGCAAATATCGGCTGAGAAACGTTGCCATCCACCGGCTTCACTTGGTAAATATGCGTAAAACTGTTCACGCCAACAAAGTCTGGCGGCAACCAAAAGCGCCAAGTATAGCGCACAGTATCACCGGCATAGCCTTTCAAATGTCTGGGCGAATTGCGATCGGTTTTGATTTCGTTGCGTTGACGATCGTCTCTGCGAATAGCGTTGCAATACGTGAATGGTGGCAGTTGAAGCCCTGGCATCACTACATCCAAGTCGATATCGCGGCAAATCAAAAATTCAAACACATATTTGTCCAACACATCATCGAAAACCATGCGAATATGCTCAAAAATCTCGGGCAAATGGTTGCAATCCGGCACTTCAACCACATTGCGTGGCAGGCCATTGCCTTGCACACCGCCCAGCGTTGCATTGATGATTCGGTAGGCTTCGGACGTTGTGAAGGTCAAGTCTTCGGGTTGCTGTGCGTTCAAGGTCACACGTTGTGGTGCAGGGCGCTCATTCGCGTGAAGCGCTACGGCAGTCAGCATTGCCAAAAAGAAGAGTGTTTTTTTCATGTTAAGGGACAACATATGTTTGCACAAAGATACGATTTTTTTTTGAAATAACCAAATTTTAATTCACTATTGTCATTCCCACGCACCTTGTAGGGGCGTATTGCAATACGCCCCTACCGCGATAAATGAACAACCAATACCGCGATATCCGCAGGACTAACCCCAGAAATACGCGACGCCTGGCCAATGGTTCGCGGCCGAATCTTTGACAACTTTTCACGCGCCTCAGACGACAACGACTGCAGTTTGTGATAGTCAAAATCGTCCTTCAAGATGGTGTTTTCGTGCTTGGATAGTTTTTCGGCGATTTCTTTTTCCTTTTGGATGTAACTGCTGTATTTGATTGTTATCTCAGCCTGCTCCTGCGTTTCAGAGACAAGGTCGATTGCTATTTCGTCATTGCGAGGGCATAGCCCGAAGCAATCTGTTTCCTTCTGGATTGCTTCGGCACGTTGTGCCTCGCAATGACGCACCTCGTCAAAATCAAACACCAAAAGCGGTTGCAAATTTTGCAACGAAACCTGCGGCCGAGAAAGCAATTGCGCCAAACTTATTTTCTGAGAAACAGGGCTCGTTTCACAAGATTCCAAAATCGGATTAACCTCTTCCGGCGAAACTTTGGTATCGTTCAAATACGTCAAAAAGTTTTGCGTTAGTGCTTGTTTTTTTTCCAAGATTTGCATACGCTCGGCACTCGCCAAACCCAGGCTGTAACTGAGCGGCGTCAAACGTTGGTCGGCATTGTCTTGGCGCAACAAAATGCGATATTCGGCACGCGATGTAAACATTCGGTACGGCTCGTCAACGCCTTTGGTCACCAAATCGTCAATCAAAACGCCAATATAAGCCTCGTCGCGTTTCAGCACAAACGGCTCTTTGCCTTGAATTTGCAGTACAGCGTTGATGCCGGCCATCAAACCTTGTGCAGCAGCCTCTTCGTAGCCGGTTGTGCCGTTGATTTGTCCAGCGTGGAACAATCCAGACACCAATTTCGTCTCTAACGTAGGCCTCAACTGCGTTGGCGGAAAATAATCGTACTCGATGGCATAACCGGGTTTGAAAATTTTGGCGTGCTCAAAACCTTTGATATTGTGCAGCGCAGAAAGTTGTATCTCTTCGGGAAGCGAAGATGAAAACCCGTTGATATAAAACTCGTTGGTTGTCCAGCCTTGCGGTTCAACAAACAACTGATGCTGGGTTTTGTCGGCAAAGCGGTTGATTTTGTCTTCAATAGATGGGCAATACCTTGGCCCAACGCCTTGAATCCGACCCTGAAACATCGGCGACTTTTCAAAGCCTGCGCGCAAAATATCGTGCACAACTTCGCTGGTATAAGCCAAATAGCACGAGCGTTGGCGCGTTAATTTAAGCGTTCCCAAAAACGAAAACTTTTCGGGGTTTTCGTCGCCGGGCTGTTCGATAAGTTTTGAAAAATCAATGGTTCGGCCATCCACGCGCGCCGGTGTTCCCGTTTTGAGTTGAGAAACTTCGAAACCGAGTTCCAGCAAGCGTTTGCTAAGTCCAAAACTGGCTTGTTCGCCCATTCGTCCGCCTGCAAAATTTTTCTCGCCAATGTGAATTTTGCCGTTCAAAAATGTGCCGTTGGTCAAGATGACGGCTTTTGCGAAAAACCGTTGTCCGAGGGAGGTTACAACGCCTTGAACGGTGTTGTTTTCCACGATTAAATCCACGACTTCGTCTTGGCGCAAGTCCAAATTGGGCGTGTTTTCCAAAAGCTCAATCCACTTTTGCGAAAACAGCACCATATCGCTTTGCGCACGCGGGCTCCACATTGCAGGGCCTTTCGAACGGTTCAGCATCCGAAATTGAATCATCGTATGATCAGTAACAATTCCCGAAAGTCCGCCCAAAGCATCGATTTCACGAACAATCTGCCCTTTCGCCACGCCACCCATCGCTGGATTACACGACATCTGCGCCAAGCGATCCAGGTTCATACTAATCAACAGCGTTTTCGCGCCCAACGCAGACGCAGCCTGCGCTGCCTCACATCCGGCGTGACCGCCACCAACAATTATTATATCGTAGTTTTCGTGCATAATTTACTCTACAAAGTTACGATTTTTTTTTGAATCACGCAAGCGTTCAACAAAAAAAAGGCAGGATTTTCCTGCCTTTTTCGTTAAGATGCAAAAGCATCGGCTTAGAAATAGAACGAAATAAACAGCGATCCACCCATGTTTCCAGTGCCCCAGCTCGTACCTCTATTTCCTGGCGCAGACAGGTCTGTCCACTCTTCAACACGCTCAGTCGCCTCAATGAAACGCTCTGAAATTCTGTAGGTTTGACCACCTCTTTGATGAACTAAAAAGAGATTCACCGTTGCTCCGATAGAAATACCAGGCGCAATGAAATACTCTACACCCGCGTGCGTTGCAACACCCCAAGATGTTGTTGGCATTAGTGTGCGCGACTCTAACGTACGGCCGCCATAAGTATCAAACTGCCCTGTAAAACCCGCTGATGGGGTTCTGTTAACCTCTGTCATTTGGTTTGCCCACTCAAACGTGGTGGTACTTCTAGCAGACGCAAACACCAAACCACCACCAAAGATACCTTGGATGCGGTTTTGGCCAACGCGACGCTCGGCGCCAAGCATCAAACTGAAACCGTTTTGTCTCTCTCTTTGAACGTCGATAAGTCTGTCTCGATTAAGCGGATCAAACATAAACGCGTAATCGTCTTGAACATACGCTCTTGTTCTGATACTGCTCCCCATCAAACCGATGTTGGCGATAAGCGCTACGTTGTCACGCAACATATAGCGCCCCATAATCGTTGCTGTAGGGAAAGGTGCGCCAGTCGTGCTCAATACTGGTCTTCCCGCAAGTGGTGAAAATGTGTTGTTTTCTGTGCCGTTGAAGATGTTACCAACAAAACTGAAGATTGGTGTCACATCAAAACCGATCGAAAAATCACCCTGCGAAGGCGTGAAATTTCGTGCTGGAGCATCTTGCGCTTGTATTCCCATAAATCCGAAAACACAAACTATGCTGATTAAAATTATTTTTTTCATAATATGTTGTTATTTTGCACTTTATGGATAATTAGAATAGAAAGTCAACGTCGTAGAAGATAGACCACGTACGGATATTGCCTTCTTCAACCCAAATAGACGTTCGGTTTGTGCTGAACAAAATCTGTTCGCCAGAAACGGTCGTGGTAAAAGCTTCTGCATAAATAAGAACCTCTCCATCGTTGATGAAAGGCACAGAAATGTTGAATGTTCCGTCAGCAAGGATGGTTGTTGTGTGCCACGTGTAACCAGAAGCTCCATCGCGGAACGTGCTGTTTGGTACGCCAACAAAAACGGTGCGTCCTGCAACAGGCACGTCAACCCAGTCATCAATGTAAACCTCAGCCACTACACCACCCATGATTGTTGTGGTTGTTGTTACGTCGTTAATGTTGATAGAGGATTGTTCTTCGCTACACCCCGTTGTTACTACGAGTCCGAGCATTGCCATACCTAAAAAGGCATACTTGAAATAGTTTTTCATTTTTTCGTTTTTTTTTAATGGTTTGATAATTATTTGTTAATTTTGAAGCAAAACTTCGGGAGCAAAGGTACGAAAAAAAAACGATTTTTGCAAGCGAAAAAAACGTTTTTTTTGAAAAAATAGTCTTACTGATGCGCTCTGTCCCTGATTTGCTGGGCATCTGGTCACTGACTCGCTGGCGCGGACGTCCGTCCGTGCCAATTACAACCAAAGCAGAGAGCTGTCCCCATACGACAAAAAACGAAAATCGTGTGCAAGCGCGTAATCGTAGATTTTTTTCCAGTCATCGCCCACAATCGCAGAAATCAGCAAAAGCAGTGTGCTCTTGGGTTGGTGGAAGTTTGTGATGATGGCATCTGCTACTTTGAACTCATAGCCAGGATTGATCATTAAGGCCGTTGAAAATTGCAAAGACACGTCATTGCGAGGGAGGAACGACCGAAGCAATCCATCGTTGGATGCACTAGATTGCTTCGCTAACGCTCGCAATGACGCATCTTGCATTTCGTACGGTGCCCACTGCTCCACGTGATCAGCCCCTTCCTCAAGCCAGTAAAGCGATTCCAAACTCCGCAACGAGGTTGTTCCAACAGCAATAATCGGACGATTTTCGGCTTTGGCTTTAAGGATTTTTTGCAGACATTCGTGTGAAACAATGACTTTTTCGTCGTGCATCACGTGGTCGCCGATAACATCGCTTGTGACGGGCTTGAATGTGCCCGCGCCCACGTGTAGCGTGAGCGTGGCGATTTCGATGTTTTTGTCTTCAAACGATTGCATCACACTTTCCGTGAAGTGCAAACTCGCTGTTGGCGCAGCAACCGAGCCTTTTTCCTTGGCAAAAATGGTTTGATAACGATCTTCGTCGCTGTCCTCTGCCTCACGGTCGATGTAAGGCGGAAGAGGGATTTTCCCAATGGCATCAAGGATTTCCGCGAATGTTTGGTTGCCTGTCCATTCGAAGGTTATTTCCCAGGCGTTGTCTAATTGTTTGCCACGTTTTATGACAACGTCTGGTAGGGGCGTATTGCAATACGCCCCTACATCGGACAATTCATTGATATTTATGTTTAATACACCATCCTTCCATCGTCGATTCCCCCCAACAAAACATTTCCAAACACACCGATTTTTCTGCTGAAACATCAATTGTGCATCAACGGGTTCGATAGGTTCTAAACAAAAGATTTCGACACGCGCCCCAGTAGCCGTCTGCGTTACAATGCGGGCGTGAATCACTTTGGTGTCGTTGAAAACCAACAACGCGTTTTCAGGGATTTCGTTGGCGATGTTTTTGAAAATCGTTTCCGAAATTTGGCCGTTTTTATACACCAACAACTTTGATGCATCTCGCTCTGGTAAAGGGTAGAGCGCAATTCTTTCGTCGGGAAGTTCGTAATCGAAATCCTCGATACGGATATTTTTAGTTAAAATCATTCGTTTTGGGTTGGTTCGCCTACAATCATACCGAGTTGGCGGTCTAAAAGTTGTCGGAACTCGTACTGCACGTTGATTGTGCGCTGTACGTGCACGGACGTTGCTGGAGTGGCTAAGTCTCTAAAGTCGGCACGCGTAGGCCTAATCCGCATTCGAGAACTACCGCCTTCTTCGGTTGGCGGTGTTCCAGATGCATTTATACCAACATTAAGTCCTGTTAACAGGGAAGTGCCCCAAGACACTGGGCGGAACAAGATAAACGGCGAATTCAAAAAGGTGACGTGGTAATTGAAGCTTCCGTCCAAACCTTGCGTTCCTCCAACGGCCAACGAATAGCGGTTCATTGTTAGTTTGAATGGAAAAACTTCGATGACACCGTCTTTTACCGTTGCACTTACGGATATAGAGTCGATGAGGTTTTGGTCTCTGCGTCTGAATCCCAATAGATTTGCTACGGTTGAGAAGGTTTCGCCATCCAACAAAACCAAGTTTTCACCGTGCATACTTGCCGATGCAACTGTTCGGTCCAAATCCACGTTCATTGTGGAATCCAAAACCGAACTTAGCGTGACGTTCAAACTTACGAGCCCTTCAAGCGACTGCGTTATAGCCAATTCTTCCTTGATCGCAGGATATAATTCTAAAAGGTCTTGAATTTCGGTGTTTTCCATGTTCATTTCCATCCAAACGCTGGCTTCGTTGAGGCTATGTGCTTTGTAAGCCAATGAAATACCCAACTCACCTGCACCGTTGGTCAAACGAAACTCGTTTAGGCGCAAAAATTCATCTCTAACTTCCGCTGTGCCGTGCAAATTTGTCATCGTGCCGCCACCAAATAAAAACGTGTCAATTTGCAGATTTAATGCGATGTTCAGCAATCTTGGAATCATAAACAGCGATGTTTCCGCAGGCGCTTTGAACTCAACATAAAACTCGGAAAGATCTTCGGCAGCTTCTGCAACTAAAACGCTGTCTGAAACAGCCATAAACGTAGGATCCTCCTCGTATTCCGGCTCAGCAGCCTGTGCAACCGGCGCACGTTCAGCTCTGTCGCCACCTCCACCACCGCCACCTCGTGTGCGGACTTCACCACTCGCTTCGCGTTCGGCACGTCGGGCTTCGCGCTCTCTGTCCATTTGTTCAAAACGGTTCAATTCGGGTTCAGCGCCTCGTCGTCGTCCACCACCTTCGCCTCTGCCTTCCCCGCGTCCACCGCGGTTTTGCTCGCGCAACGACGGGTCGTTTCGCATGGCAAGCATCAATTGATTGCCGTCGATTTTATTGGAATTTACATAGACTTGTCCGCGTAAAGTACCACGACCAGCCAACGCTCTGCGGAAATTTTCCAAACCGCCGGAAATTTTCATATCCGTGTTACCCATAACAAGTTTTGCATTGTCAAGGGAAAGCAGGCGGGGCGTGAGATTAACCTCTGTTTCCAAAACGGAAATTGGCATTGGAAAATCCGACATGCGCAAGCGGAACGTATCGAAAACCAACGAGCCTTCGTACGAAAAATCGTTCATAAACTGTTGCGCAATATCAATGTTCGTGTCACCCAAAAAGGCTAAATAACCCATAAACATTTCGAGAAGTTCATCCGATGACATTACGGCCAAGCGAGACAAACGGCGCTCTCTACGCTCTTCCTCAGTCATACCCGCATAACGTGCGCGTCCGCCTCCACCTCGTCCTTCTCTTTCGGTCACACCGTTGGCTTCACCCGTTCGTTCACCCGTTCGCTCACCTCTGCCACCGCCCGTTCGTTCGGTTTGAACCTGTGGCATCAGCGCCAAATTCAACTGTGAAGAACCCAAACGTACCGTTGTTCCGGGCTGACGAAACATCATGGCATCTGCAGAAACTCTAACACTCGCCAATGGCGATGTTGGCTTGTCAGGATTAGGTACAATTCTTACGCTTGCCGAGGTACGGCCTGCGTTTAAGCGAATACGCTCTTGTGGCATTCGAAGGCGTATATCGCGAAAACTGATGCGAGCGGTTTTGATGTTTACAGTGTCATCATCGGTCGGCATTTCGATACGCAAACCGGTTGAAAGCCTTGCTATTTGTGCAGTGTATTGATTTCTGTAAACAAAATCCAAACTGTCTAAACGCAAATTGGCTCGAAACAAGGCCTGTCCTTCAAGCCGTTCGTCTTCCACTTGTGCACCAAGCCGAAGGCGTAAAAAATCCGTAAACAGATTGATGGAATCTTGTCGGTTTCTTACCAACAAATCGTCGATGGAAATAACACCGTCAAGCCGTATTCTGTCGAGCTTGTCCTGCGAAAAATTTAGCACGTCTTGCAAGGCAAAACCGGCATTGATATCGGCGTGAATCGCGCCTCGTGTTCGAAACGGATTTCCTCGACCAACCAACATTCTGTAAAGCCGTCGCAAATTCAAATCGGTAATCACGTGTGTTTCGATATACGGGTTCTCAGAAAAACCTCTCACTGTTGCTGTAACCGAGGCTGTGCCTAAGTGTCCGCTATAATAGAAATCACGAACGGTGAGAGTAGCATTTCGCAAATCGTTCAGACGAAGGCTTGCATCGGCAAGCAAATTCAGCGTGTCAATGCGAGAATTGAACACAACCATGCTCATGTTTTTTATGCCAAACGTGGCGTTAACATTGGGCATGGCGCCATTTGCAAATTTTCCAGAAATTGTACCGTTGCAAAAAATATCCCCATCGTTGATTTCTGCAAATTCCAAAACCATGTTTGCAATGGCTTCTGGCAACAATTCGTAAATCTGCGAAAACCGCGTGGTGTCTAAGTTAAACGACAGGTCTGTGTAAAATCCTGTGTCCAGCATTTCAACCGTTCCAGACAGATAAAACGGAATTTCATTGATGGACAACGCACCTTTTTCGATAGAAATTTTTTGATTGTCCGAAAAATATTCGGCGGTTAAGGCTAAACTTAACGTTGAGTTATCCAACAACACTTCGTCGTCAAGGTCGAAGTGAATTTTTTCGATGATCGTTTGGATGTGAATTTGCCCATCGCTAAAATTCGTTGTGCTTTCCAAATTCAGCGTCAAATGCGGGAAAAACAGGTTCATTGTTTCTGAACTGTAGCGTAATGAATCAATAACAATATCCGAAATTGCGTGCACTTGCGAGTTGAACAAATCGCCATTCAACGTCGTTTGAAACCCACTGATTTGAACGCCCATCGAGCCATCGGAAAAATTTATACCGTATAAATTTACAGACATTTCCGACAGCAAATTTTGCTCAATAAACGATCCGTTCATTTGAAAATTTGCATCGTAAATCGTCACAACTTGCCCGTTTTTTTCGTTGCGATAATTCACGTGTCCAGAATTGAGAACAATTTCTTTGATGTCAACGGTGTTGAACAGCGAATCCAGCGGTGTTGGCGTGGTTTCGCGTTCCCCTTCAGAGGCTGGAAAAATGTCCCAATTCATTGTGCCATCTTCGTGAAAAACGACATTCGTCACACTTCCGTTCAGTTCGAGTTGCGTGATAATCAGATTGTTTCTAAACACAAAATCGTTGAAATTCAACTTCGCTCTTGCCGAAGGAATAAACGTCAGCGTGTCTTGCGGATTGTTTTGATCGAGAATCAAAACGTTCTCAATGTTCAGTCGCACAAACGGATACACCGAAAAATACGCCAAATCCACGCGCTCGATTTTCACTTTGGCGTTCAAAAATTCGTTCGCAAAGCGGTTTACAATCGGCGTTAGTTGACTCGGTGTGAACAAAATAAAACTCACAATAGAGAACACAACCGTCAGAAGTCCAACGATTGATCCGAGTGAAATCAGTAAAACTTTAAGCCATTTTTTCATAATTTAACACAAATCACCTTGCAAATATACGAATTTTTTTGTAATTTTGCAAAGCCAATACGTGTCAAACAAGAAAAATGCAGAAACACAACATAACCATAGAACGCTACAACGCAGCCTCCGCCTCAGTTTGGGACGATTTTGTGGACAAGTCCAAAAACGGCACTTTTTTGTTCAAACGTGCCTATATGGATTATCACGCCGACCGATTCGAAGATTTTTCACTGATGATTTATAGCAGTCATTCCGAGCCGAAGGCGAGGAACCTCCTTGCTATTCTACCCGCAAACAAAGCCGAAAAAACCCTATACTCCCACCAAGGCCTAACCTACGGCTCACTCCTCGTCACCACTGAGATTTCGCAAAGTCAAATGTTAGCAATTTTTGACGCGCTAAAAGCATTTTTGAAACCGCTTGGTTTTGAAAAGATCTACTACAAAACCGTTCCGGCGATTTACCACAAACTGCCGTGCGAAGAAGATCTGTACGTACTGTTCAGAAACAATGCAACATTGGTTGCACGCGGAAGTTCGACCACTATTGATTTGCAAAAACCTATCGCTTCCTCGCGATTGAAGCGGGTTTCAAGGCGTGTGAAAAATCATAATTTACGTTACGAGATTCACGAAAATGTAGATGCGTTTTGGTCAATTATTGAAGAAAATCGGATGCGAAAACACAATGTTACTCCGGTGCATTCTCGCGAGGAAATCAATCGGTTACAAGCGTTATTTCCAAAAAATATTCAGTCGGTTGTGGTGTTTTCGGACGACAATGTTGTTGCCGGTGGCGTAGTGTATTTAGCAAACGATGTCGCACATTTACAGTACGCTTCAGCGTCTTTGGACGGTGAAAAAATGTATGCCGGAGATTTTTTGTACGACTGTTTTATTCACAAACTATTTCCGAATTATCGCTATTTTGATTTTGGTACGTCAACCGAAGAAAACGGGCGATATCTGAACGAAGGCATGGCCACACACAAAGAGGAATTTGGCGGAAATACGGTCGTTTACGACCACTATGAAATCGAAATATCCTCCGCAGAAAGCGTAATGTAAAAATGCCCAAAGTTGGATAATTTCACAGACAGTTTGTAGTTGTTTTTATGCTCAACAACCTCGCCTAAAAGCCCCTTGAATTGCCCGTTTTGAATGGTTACTGGCGTTCCAACAGGAATTTTTTCTGTAGAAAATTCGATCTTACGATCGCTCGCATTTTCAACAAAATTTTGAAAGCGCAACATCTCTTCATCGGAGATACAAACTGGAAGACCGTTATGTTTCAAAAACCTTGACACGCCTGGGATTTCGAGGACGCGCCGCTGCTCATTATCGGCAATTTTCACAAAAACATAGCCCGAAATCACAACAGTTTCCACCCACTTTTTGCGATCGCTCCATTGCCGAAGTTGTTTTTGGATCGGCAAATAAACGGAAACACCACTGTTTTCAAGTCTTTCCGCAACCTTCTTTTCTGTTCTCGACAAAACGTGTATGACGTGCCATTTCGATTTCATTTTGCAAAGGTACGGAAAATTTTTAATTTTTAACTTTTTTTCGTATCTTTGCAGAAAAATACAAAAAAACTATGAACCTTCCCTTTGCAGAATCTTTCAAGATTAAAATGGTTGAGCCGATCCATCGCAGCACGCGCGAAGAGCGTGAAAAATGGATGAAAGAGGCCAACTACAATTTGTTCAAACTGAAATCCGACTACGTGTTTATCG
>Ga0209755_10004404_pt1 | contig 16698 bp, 20 predicted proteins | sample TergutCo191P1_FD_187301 | JGI IMG/M metagenome (GOLD analysis project Ga0209755, IMG submission 187301) | Cornitermes sp. P1 segment gut microbial communities from Petit-Saut dam, French Guiana - Co191P1 (SPAdes) (version 2) | ecosystem: Host-associated > Arthropoda: Insects > Digestive system... | reverse complement strand
AAATTGGATATATTGATTTAGGCAGAGCTGGAAAAGCTGATAAATGGTATGACATAGCATTTTGTGTTAGAGAAATAACAGATTGGGAGAATAAAGAAAAGTATATAAATGATTTTTTTTCATTATTGGAAATAGAACCTGATTGGGATAAAATAAACTATTATATACTACTTGATGAATTATTTTAAATGGAAATTTAAAATAATTGATAAAAAATATATGCAGCCAGCCAAAACTTCACATAACAAACGGTAACTGCTACGGGTGCTGTTCGCGCCCTTGGGGTTCGGTCGGCTAGGTTGGTCGTTGCGCTCGCTCCCACTCTTAGAATTGACCGCGAAAGCGGTTATCCTTAACTCACTCACATTTTGCCAGCCCTGTTCTTGTTTCGCAAGCCCTTATTCGGGCTGCCAAAACGTAGGTTACCTTAAACGTTATGCGAAAGTATTTTTGAGTTGATTGGGAATATATTGACAAAATAATATAAAAAATATATTCTATTCTTAGAGGAAAAAATGGAAGATAAAGTCATACAAAATTTTAAAATCTATACTTCTCAATTTGTGGATATACCTGATGAGCAAATTGTTTCTTTATTCAAATTGTCAACAAAAGTAATATATAAAAAAAATGACTATTTTTCAATGCCTGAAAAACCGAATATGTCAATTGGATTTATTGCAAAAGGACTTTTTAGGGCGTATATAATTAACAAAGAAAAAAATAAAGCCGTTATGGATTTTGTAGGTGAAAATAATATAATAACTTCTTATTCTGCTATTATTTTAAATCAACTTCAGCCAACATATATACAAGCTCTTGAGGACTCTGAAATATATGAAATTTCCAGAGAGCAGTTTATTAAAATGTGGGAAAACGAATCAAAATGGAAAGAATTTCTACAGAAACTTACAGAAATTGTTTGCATAAATCTTGGTAAGCGATTTTATGATTTTTCAATATATGATGCTAAGACACTTTATCTAAAATTTTTAAATGATTATAAACCGTATGCGGAGCGTATTAAATTGGGAAATATAGCTTCTTATCTGGGTATAACGCAAGAAACATTAAGTAGAATACGTTCTTCCCCATTATAGTATTCAAATAGAAATACAAAATTTGATCTACATCAAAATATTTCCAAAGCTTAGAAAATTGATCCACATCAATAGAAAATAATTGTTATGTATGTATTATTTAAGAATAGGAGTTACATAACAATGAAAAGACTTTTTTTATGCATAGTGTTGATTTTATGTATCAGCGTAATTAGTTTTTCACAAGAGATATGGTTCGCTGGTGGAACTGCTTTTGGAAATTATTTTTTAAATGGAGAGGATTTTAAAAGTAATTATACAGGTTCTCTTGGTATCAACTTAAATTTCTATGCCCTAAATGAAAAAAATATCGGCATATTTTTTAATTATGGCATATTGTTTCCGCTAACCAACAGTATCGGGAAAGGAAGTGATCTGTCTGTACAGCTTGATTTTATAATATTGGGCGTAGGTTTCGGTTATGATCTTAGTACAAATATGAAGCTTTATGGAGGAATAGGTCCAAATTTGAATGCCTTGTTTTTAAATGACAGCGAAGGAAGCGACATCACCCTCGCGGATTATATTATTGGGCTTGGTATCGGAGGAGATGTTGGAATAAAATACAATGTTGTCAATCGTATGACTATTAATGTTGGAACAACATTCGCGTATAATTTTGCGGCTTATCGAATAGAAGCTATAACAATAAAAGAAGGCGATTGGACACGCAGTAAAGAAAACAGTGGATTGGCAGCTCGCTATTCAATGATAAGTATAAAACCATATATTGCAATTGGTTTTAGCATAAACTAAAAATATTTATCAAGACAATAATGTAAGTAAAAATCATAATGAAAACTAAAATACCGATTAGGTTTTTCATAATTACATTTGTCTGGACTTGGTTATTTTTAACGCCTTTGGTACTTATTGGAATAGAGATCATTCCTTATAATATTGACTGTTTTCCAATAATATCAAGTATCATGAGAATAATCGCCTTTTTTGGACCAGTAGCAGGAGCATTTATTTCATTATACTCACTAAAGGGAAAAGATTCAATAATAAAATATTTAAAATCTTTTTTGTCTTTTAATTTTGGTTGGAAAGTATGGCTATCAATATTTTTTGTTATTAGTATCATTTCAATTATTGCGTGGATTATACCAGATTTTTTTGGAAAAAATAGACTACCAGTAAATTTCCCAAATGTTTACATATTTCCTTTATATCTAATAATTCAATTATTTATTGGAACATTTTTTGGTGGCGGTCAGGAAGAAGTTGGCTGGAGAGGTTATATATTACCATACCTAGAGAAAAGGTTTGGTTTAATTTTAGGTTCTTTAATTATTGGAATTATATGGTGTGTATGGCATTTCCCATTGAAGTTTATACCAGGGACTTTTCAATCATATATGTCATTTTTTGATTTTGGAGGTTATTTTCTCTTTACAATTGGATTATCATACTTTTTTTCATGGATTAAAGAAATATCAAGTAACCGCTTAATGTCTGGACTTATTGTGCATGGAACAGTAAATGCTTTTGCAGGTCTTTTCCCATATTTAATCATGGAATCAAATATGAAACAAATTGGATTTTGGATATATAGTATTTTAATATTTATTATAGGAATGATTATAGTTATAATAAGAACACATAAAAGTAAAAAAACCTTCACATAACAAACAGTAACTGTACACCTCCAGTAGGCGGCTAGGCAACGATAAAACGCAGTCGAGCTTCGCCCTTTATGCGTTTTTGCCTCCGCCACAGTTGGGGCAGGGGTCAATGCTTCGCATTGCCCTATTGCCTGCCCCAACCGTCAGTTACTTAGAACGTTATGTGCAAGTTATATGAAAGTGTATAAAATATCATACAATAAATATTTATAAAAATGTTCAAAAAAGATCATTTTTGAATCTTAATATATTGTATTTTGTAATAAATACTTGACAATTATTGTAAAAAATACTAATGTTTGGTATAAATATTAAACAATGGAGATGGAAAATGGAAAAAAATGAATTTTGGGTTAATGGTTTCAAAATAACAATTTTAAATAAACCTGCATTTAAGGCAATTGGTTTATCAAAATTTTTGTATTGCTCGGATGGACATTCAATTGGTGATTTTCTGAATGAAATTAAAAATAATGGACAATTAAATAAACTTGAAAAAACAATAAATTATCCACAGCATGTATGGGTAAGCTTATCTGATAATGAAGGTACTCCTAATTCTGATTGTCGTTGTACAGTGTGCATTTTTGAAACAGAGAAACATGATTTTTCTCAATTTGAAAAAAATGAACTTTTTTCATTTGATATTCCTGCATCTGAATGGGCTGATTATGAGGTTAATGAAAAACAGTCTCCAACAGAATTACATCAAGGCGATGTATACAAAATGATTGGTGAAACTGGTTATAAATTTAACCAAAAGGTTGGATTACATTTTGATAATGAACATGAATGGGAACCTGGAAAAAAGATGCATTTCCTTCTTCCAGTAACAAAATAAATTATAAATTAAGTTAAAAACAAAAAACCTGCACATAACAAACGGTAACTGCAAAATGCCCTGTTCGGGCATTTTGGGTTCCATTCGGCTAGGTCGCCTAAAGGCTCCCACGCCTCATTCCACCACATTTTTTTGTGCCCGTAAAATGCTGCGCATTTTCCTTATCGGGCACAAAAAAACGTCAGTTACCTAGAACGTTATGTGCAATGCCGAAAATTTAGGAATTTTACTAAAAAAAATAGAAAATAATCATTGACAAAGTAATATAAAATGGGATATACTTTATATATACTGGAATTTGGAGGTTTTTATGCAAACAAATGTAGTAAAATGGGGTAATAGCCATGGAATTAGGTTACCAAAAGCATTTCTTCAGGATATTAAAATATCGGAAAATGATCCTGTAGATATTTCATTGGAAAATGAAAAAATAATAATTAAAAAAATAGATCAAAAAGACCATAGGACAATAAAGAAACGTCTTATAGATTTTTATGGAAAAGATTATGAAAAATATTCAACTTCTCAAAATGAAATAGACTGGGGTAAACCTGTGGGAAATGAAGTATGGTAAAACAAGGTAATATAATATGGCTTGATTTTGATCCTCAAATTGGACATGAGCAGAAAGGCAGAAGACCTGCATTGGTTATAAGTAACGAAACATTTAATAATTTTTCGAAATTGGCAATTGTATGTCCAATAACAAGTACAGATAAAAAACATCCATTTCATGTTAAAATTAATGAAAACATTAAAACCAAAGGTGTAATTTTATGTGATCAGGCAAGGACATTGGATATAAAAGCACGGCAATATGAATTTATAGAAAATATTTCAGAGGATGTATTATTAGAAGTTATAGATATTATATATGGATTTATTGAAAAAGAAAAAACAGAAGAAGATAAAATTTAAATATGAAAATATTAGAATCGGCACTGCACATAACAAACGGTAACTGCTGCAGGCGCTGTTCGCGCCCTCGGGGTTCAGTCGGCTAGGTCAAGTATTGAACTTTATATAAATATCCGGTATAATTCTTATATATCATATAAAGGACTATACAGATGTTGGGTATATATTGTAGAACAAGTAAAGATTCGGACTACGAGAAATCGACTATCAATCAACAAGTAAAACTCGGTATTCAATTCTGTGAAGAACGTAATTTTGAATATGAGATATATAAAGACGAGGGAATATCGGGGTATAAAATATCTGATGACGAACAAGACCCGTTCAATAACAGACCAGATTTTACAAGATTGATTAACGATATAAAAAATAAAAAGATAGACAGTGTATGGGTATGGGAACATAGTAGATTATCAAGAAACCAGTACGCCTCGGCTTTCATATTTAATATTTTTGAAAAATACAATATCACGTTATATGAAAATAAAAAGAAACTCGAACTAAATGATCCAACTTTAAAATTAACAAGACAAATGTTAGACGCAATCGCCGAATATGAAAGACAGTTGATAATCGGAAGGACAAAAAGAGGTTTACATAAATCAATTGATGAAGGAAGGAAATCTCATCCGAAATTATACGGATACAAACAAAACGGAAAAGACGAAAACGGACATTCTATTTGGATTACAGTTGAAAGTGAAATTGAGAACTACAAGTATATTTTAAAAAGATTTTTAGAAGGTGTCAGTTTAAATAAAATATGTTATGAAGTTTACGACATAAGTAAAAAAGATAAAAGTAAATTAATAAATCATAGAAGTAAAATAACGAAAATATTAAAAGGTTATCAATATACAGGGTATCAGTTGACGTTAGAAGGTTTATCAATTTACAAACAATTCAGGACAAACGAAATAAGTAATTTACAGATACTGTTAAATAAAAAATATTGGGTAAAATCAAAACCGTATCCAATTGAACTAATCAGTATTAAAGATTGGGTTTTAATAAATGAGAAATTACAGATATACAGTAAAAAGTTTACCGATACAATGAAAGGAAGAACGTTACGCGCAAACAGGGCAATTGGAACAGGAATATTAAAATGTGGATATTGTGAAAGTAGATTTTATTACAGAGACCAGAAATGTAAAACCAGAAATGACGGAACTGTTTATATTTATCCGTCGTATTATCATACGTTGGTAATGTCGGGAAAGAAATGTGAACAAAAACCAAAAACGGTTCATTCAGAACATATTAACGAAATATACAAATTATTCTTTTTTTATCTGTTATTAGTATTTGACGACACTAACGAATTGAAAAAAGAAAGTTTACAAAAAATAAAACAGATAAAAATAAAGTTAAAAGAAAATATTGAAAATAACGAAAAGGAAATAATCAGTATTGAAAATATATTAATCAAGAATAATAAAAGATTAGAAAAAACTGATGATGAAGATGTCGTATATGTCGTATCGAAAATAATACGGTCAAATGAAAACAAATTATCTGAATTAATTATCGAATTGTCTAAAATGAAAATCGAATATGAGAAACAGAATAATAAATTTGACCAAACAGAAAACGAAATAACGTATTACGATGTAAAAGAACGTATACTAAAATGGTTTAAGAAACTGAACATTGAAGAACAGAGAAACGAGTTAATAAAAATAATAAAGAACTGTAATATTTACGGACATTATATTTTAATAGATACGGGAAGAGTAATATTTTTCTTTGATATTGACCAACATTACATATTTGATAAAAAATTGTTAAGAATGTTAGACCGAGACCAGATATACAAATTATATTTTATCAAATTGGGAAATAAAAAATTGGTCAAGATGTATAACGACAAGAAAATCATCGACATTGATTTGAAAAAGGACGACGAAATCGGATTAAGATTATTCAAGTATTTAAAAAAGAATTTTGGTATTGTATACGATTTAACAGAAACTAAAAATTTCGTATCGTTTGTAAGTTTGAAAGGTTTATACAGTCAGGAATAAATCTTGTAAAAACTAAATAATCAGGTTAATATAAATATAATAGAAACTTGTGATAGGATTAGACGATCGTCCGAGGTTCTTATTTTATCACAAGGAGTATATTAAATGAAAAAATATACCAGTAGTCAATTAACGATTGACGATATTATTGAAAAAATACAATTAGAATATCAAAAAACTAAAAACACGTCAAAGAAAATAGTTTTATCAAAAAAAGATATTAACAAGTTTAATAGAATATGGAAACAAGAATTTATATCGTATAGAGGTCGATACAAAAAAGAATATTTTGATACGAAAAAAGAGAACGATTACAAAGATTGTCTGTTTACAATATTTTCAAGACATTGGGATGATGTAGACGGTTTTCAAATTAATATGAAAAACATTGGAAAATTAGTCGGTAAGTCAGTATCAACGGTCAGTAGAATGATAACGTTATTTTTAGAAACGGGAATATTAGTGAGGTGTCATAATTATATGTCGGGAAGACAGACATATTTTTATCATAAGAACAGTAGTTTATTTAATTATTTATATAAAAGTATATGTAATGATTATTATACATGGTTATTAAATAATAAGAACAATATAAATAATCATATAACTAATAACTCTAATGTTTTCACGAATAGAAATCAAAAAACTAAATTAAAATCAAAAACTCAAAAGAAACGTGGAAGGAAACCAAGAATATACAAACCGAATTACGATTTATTATTAAAAATAGAAAAAGAGTTTTTACCGATTATTGAAAAATTGAATAAGAAACAACACGAGAAATTACAAATTAATTTTGGTTTAAAGTTTAATGGCAAGGGAAATTACACAGGTCGTTCCACATCGTTTTTCTGTTATACATTGAACGAGAAAAAAGAGAACTATGACAATACAATGATACCGAGAAGTTTATTTTTACAAAATATCGGTCTATCGAATTACAGACAAACTTACGATATTAAATCAGAAGTTCCAAGAACTACAATTTTATGTAATACGGGAATTTGGAAACCAGACAGTTTTGATTTTTATACAAAAGTTGTAAAAGAGAGTTATCCGTTGGAAGTAAGTAGACAAAGAGTAAAAGATTTATATATGAGGTTTAATTTTGACACGGGAACGGACAAAGAATTATATAATCATTTTAGACGGTCAAGAATATTTAAATTAAAACATGAGGAAGGTTTGAACTTAAAACAATCGACAGAATTGTATCAATTAAGATTAGACAACGGGTAAGAATACACTTTTGACGGTTGGGTTTTATTGAAAAATGTCATTGGTGATATACAGGGTAAATCTTGGGGAAATTTAGTTTTTTGGTGGACATCTTTAATTCAAATAAAAACGATATACACCGTATTAAAAGAAACGGGTATCAGAATATATAATGTCTATGATTGTTTTTACAGTCCGAAAGAAATTACAAAAAAATATTTAATTAAAATCGTAAAACAATCATCAGAATATATCTATAAAAAATATATCAAAAATACATTATATCCGTATTAATATTTTATTGTTAGTTTAATGATTTTGAACAGTAAATCACTCTCTCTAATATAATAATCGAAATATAACATTATATTATATTTCATTAAAATTTTAAGAGATTTGAGGTATAAAATGACAGTCCAAAATCAACTAACTGTAAATAATAAAGTAGAAAGTATGGTATTACAATTATCACAGAACAGTCCGACATTGAATGATTTGACACAGGAACAACTTGAACAGGTAGCCCGTATAGTAATCACACAGAACTTGACAAATGAATTAAATCTAAAATCGAAACTTGTCGGAATAAATTACAAAGTAGAGAGAGACATATTTTTATTACAAGTCAGTAGGACAGGTTCTGAATACACACAATTGTCATATTTTAAATCGTTAAAATTGTTAGAAAAATATACAAAGAAAAACGGTTTTAATATATTTGAGATTAACCCGAAACAGATAGATGATTTTATTTACACATTGACAGGATCACCGAATACAAAAAATCTGATTATTTCCAGTATATCTTCATTTTACAGTTTTTTAGAAAGACGACATTCAGTAATAAAAAATCCGATTAGAGGAACTAAATCAAGACCTGTTAAAAAACCAGTCAAAGAAATAGAAGTCCCGACAGATATAGAATTATTTACAATATTGGAATCTTTACCTGAAATGGAACGGCTCGCCGTCAGTATAATGTCATACAGAGGATTAAGGGTCGGTTCATTGAATAAATTAAAAATATGGGGAACTAAATATTCGTCATATTCTAAAGGAAAGAATATACACGGTGAATTTCCAGTAGAAGTAATCGTTAATATTAAAGGTTCAGATTTAAGTAATAAATCACCGTTTGAGAATATGACGACCAATTCTATAAAATTAAGAATATACCGTCATACATTGAAACTATACAAAGAAGGAAAAATCCAAGCCCCGTATTCTTGTCATGATTTCCGTCATTATTTTTCAGTATCAGAATATATGAAAGACAAAGATATTTACAGGGTATCGAAATTATTAGATCATACAAATATATCTATTACGGAAAGTTATTTGAGAAGTCTTAAGGTTGAGATTTAACTAAATATATATGGATACAATAAATGACAATGAAGAAATGAGTGATAGAGAATTCTTAGTAAAAAAATTCGATCAAATGTTTTATGAATACTGTATTTTTAAGGATTCAAAAGAAAAGTGTCTTAATAAAGAAAATATAAATAATCATAAAAGAAAAATAATATTTAAAAAAGATAAGGAATAATATTTTCTAAAAATGAAAAATGGAGAAGAACACTATGAAGATGTCTAAATCAAAATTATTTGAAATAATTTATGATCAAAATAAATATTTTAATAAAATATACGAAAGTAATAAAAATAATGATAATAAATCATCTGATGTTTCAAATGAAGATTGGGAACGTCTGTATAATAAATATGAAATTTTAACTAATAAATATTTAACAGAAATTAATGATAAAATTGAAATGTTAAGACATATACTATATTTTAAATCTTATTTTACAGACAGATTAACAGACAATAAAGAATGATTATTTAATCGACAATCCAACCTGAATTGATAATTTAATTTATTAAAGTAAATTATATTTATCAAAATGAAGGGACGTATGACAGATAAAGATCATTGTAAAATAGACCAATGTCCAGAAGTTCAGTGGTTCTTTCAGGGAGATATCACATTATTCTCAAAAGAACTCGATAAAATCTCACCTGATTGGAGGTCGCAGTTCATTCAGACGAACTAATTTAATATATGGCAACCCAACAACTATACTACTTCTTAGTAGTAAAATAAAAATTTAAAAATGCCGGACAATACATAACTTATTACTTTAAAATATTAAACTAAATAATATGGCGACACAAGATATTAATTACTTTATTGTAAAAAATAAAGATATTGAAGATTTAAAAGATAAATTAAAATTACCGTTAAACGACACAGCCGTATTTATTAATGGTCGTCTTGAAGAATCACAATTAACAGAAGATGACTTAATATATTTAAATAATGTAATAAAATATCAATCAAGTGTTTATCCGAAAAATGGAATTGTATTAGAATCTGGACATACAAAAATAATAAATACAAACAGATATGAAGAAGTCGAACATATATTTCAAGAACACGGATATTATTATTTACAAATATCGTCGGCTGGCGGTAGAGATCAAGATTTAAATAGATTTGTCGGGACTTGGTGTATTCTAAATAGAAATAAAAAAATTATAGATAAGATTATTATTTATCAACAAAATGAACCGAAAAAAGATAAATACAGGTCAGACCCGAAAGAGGAGTATTCTTATACTTGGGAAAGAGTAAGTTATTATGATAAAAATGATCCGACAAATGATAATGAAGAATTAATAAATGACTATTGGAAAGGAACTTACACATATTTAAATGATACAGTATTTCTAAGTTTAAAATCTTTAAATGGTGTAGAAAGAAATGATGATGATTATGGTGTCTTAATGTTAAAACAAGATATATTTGAAAATGATCAAGTATTTAAATTGTATTCTTGGAGAAATGACGACACAATAGACGATATAGAATATAAATATGATCTTCTAAATATAACTACGACATCGTTAGACGCCACCAATATTTCAAGATTACCTATTTCATCAGATTATAACACTACAGATTCTAAAGGTAGTGACGGTCAATATTTTGGTGATGTTTTTTTAGTAGTTAGAAATAAAGACAACTCAAAAATAGAATATGTGATTGGACAGAAAGCCCTGACTGAATTATCTTCTGGTGGTGATTCGCGAAGTAATTTGTCTTCATTATTAAATGGTGGTGGATCATCGAAAAACAACGATTTTGGAGGACGGGGCGGGAATTTTGTTTACGATTATTATGGTCGTATTAAATATAACGATCAATTACCAGAGAATGGAAAATTATTAATTACTTATTTAGGAATTATGACAAGTACGACCAGAAAATTATCTGTAAATCCCGATAATAATATTATAGATACAAATTATCCAAAATATGAAATTGTCCCCGATACTTTATTAGATTTGAAAGTTAAATTGAATAGAGGATACGAAATAGATTGTGAAAAATCGACAATAAATGACATTTCTTTTAAAGAGTTTGAATATAAAATGTATGTCGATGGAGTTCTTAAAGATGTAAAAATAGAATTGACAGATATTGATCATTACCAAATTCAGAATATTAGATTTCCGATGTTAGTAGAAGATACTAAAATTAATTTAATAACTAAAAAGATTAAATATAAGATATTTTTAATTTCTTCTGAACAATCAAGATATTATATTAAAAATTGTAAAATTATTGATGTCGATTTATTAAATCATAATAATTATGTAGAATTTGAAGAAGGGAAAGATGTTGAACTTAATCTTCAATATACTGATGGAAACAGATTAATAAATGAAGATATTTTTAATCATTATTTATGTCTTGAACCTGATAAAATAAAATATACAGAAAGAGACAGGACTAACACTCATAATATTTCTTTTAATATGCCGGCTCGTAATGTTGTATTAAGAATAGAAGTTGACACATTATTATTCTTAACAATAGAATATCATCAGAGACAAGTAATTGAAGAACGAGATAAAGAAATTCCTCGTCCAATTGAAGATGTCCTAATAAGAAATTATGGACAAAAAGTATATTCTTTACCAAGTTCTCCATATAGATTACAAGTAAAATATGGAAGTGTACTTGATTTTTATGTTAAGTTTACTGATATTTTTCAACACCTTGATAAAGATTTAATTTATTCACAAGTACCGAATGCTGATATTGAAGAGGCTGGTGAGTTTAGTAATTATCTATTTCCTAACCAAATATTACCAGAAATAATAATAGGAGGTAATTAATGGCAAATTTAACATCTATATCAATTACTCAAAATCCAAATAAAATAGAATATTTTTCTGGTGAATTATTTGATTCTATTGGACTTCAAGTAATGGCGAATTATGATGATGATTCATCATTAATTGTTATAGATTATATTTTAAATGTTCCTGAAATATTAAATAATGGTATTACTAATATTATAAGAGATGTAACGGTTTCATACTATGAGGGAAATATAAATAAAACTACATTATTTCAAATAACAATAAAACCAATACTTCTTACATCAATATTAGTTTCATATACTTATCCTGTTTTTATTTCTCTTCCTGAACTTAGAAATTATTATTATTCTGGTGAAGAATTTTATGATTCTGGAATTACAGTAATAGCGAATTATAATAGTGGAGCAACAAAAAATATTGGTGATTATACAACAAGTCAATTTGATATGATTAATAATAGTTCAATTGATGTTATGAAAACTATAATTGTTTCGTATACTGAAAAAGGTATAATGGAAACAGGATTATTTTCAATTACTATAAAATCTGTATCGGTACAATATTTAGAAATTAATAAATTACCAACGAAGACAGAATATTTTTTAGGTGAAATATTTGATCCAGATGGACTTATAGTAGTTTTAAGACAAAATAATGGTAATTTAATACCGACTACAGATTATATTTTAAGTTCTCCAAATATGAATTCTATTGGAGCTAAGACGGTCACAGTATATCGAGAAAATATATCAACAAAATTTGATATAACAGTTAAAGCTATGCCTACATTAGCAGACAGAGTAAAAGAATATTGGCAACATTTTAGGTTTAGGATGCCTGATCAAAATACAACTATTACATTAAAATGGATAGAAAGAAAATTTCTAATAGATTTTATTTATTCAGATAGTTTAATTAAATCAGCTTCACTTAAGGATAGAAGTCAAGGAAATAATTATTTACCACAGTATAGGATGCCATATTATGCTTATCCAAAATATGAAAACGAAAATATAATTAAACAAAATGTATTAGAACTACAATTAAGATTATCAAATATACAATTGGCAATATTTAAAGATAATAAAACATATTTACAAGATGTATACACTGGTAAAACAACAATTCTTGATAATCCAATAGTTACTGCCGATGTCGAAAATAGCAGAATTACTTATAATAATGAAAAGAAAGATATAAAAATATATTTGAATATAATGACAAGAATTGGTAATGAATTTGTAAGAACCAATTATGGAGAAGGTTCTTATACTATAACTCCGGGTAGATATATAATAAGGTTGAGGTCAGCAAGTGGGGGAGCTGGAGGAGATTATGGTGATAAAGATAAAAATTATATTGTTGGAGATTTAGGTCAACAAGGTGGAGAAATAGAATTTATTATTGATAATGATGAAACTATAAATATAACTTATGGTTTAAGTTCAAGAGGTATAAGAGGATCAGGTGGAACTGCTCCCGGCGGTGGCGGTGCAGCGGGGAATTCATATTTAAATTTTGACTCACCTGTAAATATTAATGGAATAGAAAAAAGGTCAATTTATTGTTTAGGTGGAAGTGGCGGGAGAGGACATACTGGAAAGAAAGGTCATCAGGCAGGTAATGGTGGTCAAAGTAGTACAAATGGAAACGGTCGAGATGGTGATGATGGTCATTCTGGGGAGAAAGTGGCTGTAGGATATGGCGGAATGGGTGGAATGGGTTTTTCAACAGACTGTTTATCAAATAAAGATAACTGTTTAACAGTTCAGGCACGAAGTGGTCGTGTTAAAAATCAATCAAGTCTTTTAAGTATAAAACGAATATCTTAAACTCAATTTGTATTATTCAAACTATATATATAAGAGTTAATAAAATGGTTGCAAAATATATTCATATAACTAATCCAATGGATGAAAAAAATATTATTAGGAAAATTATAAGTAGTCATAACAATTGGATTCTTGGAAAAGAAGATAATCTATTATCTGATACTATGTATGTAATTACTACTCAAAATACGGCTTATTTTGTTAGAAGAGATATTACTGATCAACATAAATATCAAAATTTAGAATGGATAAAAGATGAGTATTATAATGTAAACTGGTTTATGAAAGAACCTTATACTATTTCTACAAAAAAAGATACAGGATTTATTATTTGTGGTAATCAAGCTTCAATTGGTTTATTCTATTTTATAAAAAGAAATTCAAAAAATGAAGAATTATTAAATAAGAAACAAAAAATAGTAATAAACGCACTTAAAAATACTTTATTACCAATTTGGCAGGATAATATTTCTGAAAAAAATGATTTTAATTTTGATAGAAACGATTTTATGATTAATGGAAAAAAGGTTGCTGGTTGTGAATGGATAGGTGATGAAGATAGAATAGAACTAACAATGGGAATTCAAAATATATTCACACAAACTGAAGCAGAAAAAATTAATTACTTAATGAAACAAGAAACTAAATGGGAAAATTTAAATGCCCCTGATATAATTACAGGGGCAAATATGAAATTAGAAAATTTTATGGCAAACATTCAAACAGAAATAGATTTAGTGTATAAATAATATTTTCTTTACAAATTCTTTTTATACCAAGTCGTATCTGAAATGACAGGTACATCACCGCCTGAAAATGTTAGTACCCCATTATTTAGTGTATAATTTGTACATAGAGTAAAATACTCACCTGTTCCGTCATATTTAGCAGTTGATAAATTAATTATTACTCTCTCAACTCTCATTTTTTTATCTTTTATTTCTATTAATTTATAATAAGTACCTTGATTTTGTTGATTTGGCTGGTAAACTAAAAGTTCAGGTCTATCTGGTGAACCATCTAAATCAGTATCAAATCTGATAAATGGGGAATAAAAGTCACTTAAATCTGAAACATAATAACTTGGATAAGCTCTACTCTCATTACATATATCTATAGGCCATAATAATTCTTGTTCATCGTCATCATTATCAATTCCATCATCACCTCCACAACCGATAATCATACCCATCATTAAAACACCTAACATCAAAATTAAACTCCTTTTAAAAATATTCATAATCTAACTCCCTCAAAATTTAGTACGTCATTTTCATACGAAACGACTTATATAAATCTCATACGAGATTAATATTTATATTAACTGTCAATTCAATAATTGGATCATCTCTTTAATATCTGAAATATCTCCAATAATATTATCTATATGATCATAGTCCTTATTCTGGTTTTTCAAGACGGCGATCAAAATAGACCACATATTTATTTCCTTTTCAGACATTTTTTTCATTGAAATACTCTCTAAAAAAGTCGTCATTTCTTCCTTCCCTTTTTCATCCAATTGTGAATAAAAATCTGTTAATTCTTTGATTCTGTCTTTCATATTCTACTTACCCTCAATGACCGTAATACGAATATATATAAGATTATAATACGATTATTGAAAGTATGTCAAGAAAATATAGTAATTTTATTGAAAATGACCATATTTTCTGATATACTCTGTAAATGACTTCTATACATGACCGTCTAAAAACAGTCAGAATGTCTTTAAAATTGTCTCAAAGAGAGTTTTCCAAACGTATTTTTATAAGTCAGACCCTTTATTGTGATATTGAGAACGGTAATGTCAAACCTAAAGAACGAGTATTGAGATTAATTTCCTCACAATTTAATATCAATCTCGACTTTTTAAAAGAAGGAAAGGGGAAAATTTTCGAGAAATCCCCACCTGACCTGAGATTAGAACGACTAATCGAAATTTTCAAACAATTTGATGATGAAACCCAAGATGAAGTTTTGAAAATTACAAAATTATTATTAAAAATTCACAAAAAGAAAGATAATTAATTCTTTTTCATTATTTTACCTTTCCACCATCCAGATGGACATTCAATAGAATATTTATTTTCTTTTCCATTAGTCCAACATTTCATTCCTGTACAACTTCTATTTCCTTTACCAGCCTCACTAATTTTCCTCTTAGTTTCTTCTGAATGTTTTTTACCTTTCATTGGAGTCTTTCCTATACGACTGATTTTCATTTTTCTTTTAGTCTCTTCAGTATGTTTGATTCTGGGTTTACCTTTTTTCTTAATACTCATTAGTTTTTTAGTTTCTTCTGAATGTTTCTTTCCAAAGAATTTATGTTTTCCTTTATTGGATTCACTAATTTTTCTCTTTGTTTCTTCTGAATGCATTGTTTTTAATTTTTTACTTTTTTTTGTCTCACTAATTTTTTTTCTTGTTTTTTCTGTATGTTTAATTCCGGGTTTACCTTTATGTGATTTACTAATTTTTTGGTTTCTTTCTTTAAGTTTTTCTTCTGACATAAATTTAAGTGGGTTACCTTCTCCACCTTCTGAGATATTATATTCACATTTACCAGCCAATTTATGGAAACTAATGAATTTAATTTCATAAAAATTAGCTTCTTTTTCATCATGAAAAACTTCTAAAGTATGTTTTTTAAAATTCTCAATTCCATATTTTCTAATACTATATAAAATCAGTTTTCCAGAACCGAAATATTTATCAGTTTTAAATGAGTCAGTTTTGTGTTTTCCAATGTAAGTTTTACCATTGACTAAGTTTTCAATTAAATAAATTTGATAATATATCATACATATATATTAACTTATGAATTTAAAAAGGGGGACAAATTTACCTCCCCACCACCTGATCCAAAGTTAGAATATTTAATAGATTTATTTAACCAATTCAATCCAGAATTACAAGATGTCGTATTAGATCATTTAAAAAAACTTTTGAAAGTTC
>Ga0209755_10004403_pt1 | contig 16700 bp, 16 predicted proteins | sample TergutCo191P1_FD_187301 | JGI IMG/M metagenome (GOLD analysis project Ga0209755, IMG submission 187301) | Cornitermes sp. P1 segment gut microbial communities from Petit-Saut dam, French Guiana - Co191P1 (SPAdes) (version 2) | ecosystem: Host-associated > Arthropoda: Insects > Digestive system... | reverse complement strand
TGGGCGCCATGACAGTGAATTTTCCCGATACAGTTGGATATGCCGTGCCCCTGGAATTCGGCGAACGAATCCGTTATGTGAAGAATCATACGCCGGGTATCGAAAATGCCATACTTTCGGTTCACTGCCACAATGATTTGGGGCTTGCTGTAGCGAACAGCATGGCTGCAATCAGCTACGGAGCTGAACAGGTGGAATGTACAATTAACGGTATTGGCGAAAGGGCGGGTAACGCTTCCCTGGAAGAACTTGTTATGGGATTGAAAGTGCGGCAGGATTTTTTTGGCATTGATACCCGTATAGACAGCACCCAAATTTATCCGGTAAGCCGCATGGTGAGCCAGGTCACCGGGATTAAAATGCAGCCGAACAAGGCTGTTGTTGGGGATAACGCCTTTGCCCATGAGGCGGGGATACATCAGCACGGGGTTCTTGCCAACCGCGAAACATATGAGATTATGACACCGGAGTCAATCGGTCTTCCAAAAGTGAAGCATACATCAGCCAGCCGCATTGTGCTGGGAAAACATTCAGGCCGTCACGCTTTTGAGGAAAGGCTCAAGGATATGGGAATAAGCGTAAACCCGGAAATTTTTGACAGGATTTTTATCGAATTCAAGAATCTTGCCGATAAAAAGAAAACGGTTACGGATCGTGATATTGATGCGCTTGCGATGGATCTTGCGGTGGCGGTTCCCGAAACATGGAAGCTGGACCATTGGGCTGTGAACACCGGCTCTGCGTTAGGTGCATCCGGCCTTGTCCGCCTGCAGCACAAGGACGGCAGGACAGAGAAATTTGTCAGCATGGGGGATGGTCCCATAGATTCTATTTTCAGGGCAATTAATCACATAACAAAGAGGGAGCCGGAACTTGAACTGTACGAGATTGACGCTGTAACCGGCGGTTCAGCATCCCAGGGCGCGACAATGGTTAAAATCAGCCTGGGCGGACGGCACTGGAACGGCAGGGGAGTTTCCACCGATGTGGTAGAATCCTCGATAAAGGCGTACCTGTCGGCAATCAATGCGATGGAATGGGAGCTGTCAGGGAGGAATGAGGAATGAAGACAGATATAATAAATATTGAAATCCTTGACACCACATTACGCGATGGGGCGCAGGGCGAGGGGATAGTGTTTTCTGTCCGCGATAAACTCGCCGTGGCTGAGGCTTTGGATGAACTGGGCGTCGCATGGATAGAGGCGGGGAATCCGGGGAGCAACCCCAAGGATTTGGAATTTTTTCAATTGGTGCGATCATTGAATTTTAAAAACTCGCAGTTATGCGCTTTTGGCGCTACCAGGAAAAAAGGCCAGAAACCGGGGGATGACAGCCAGCTCCGCAGCCTGCTTGAGGCAGGAACCGAAACTGTTGTGATTTTCGGCAAGAGCTGGGACTTGCACGTAAGGGAAGTACTCAAGGTGGAGCCTGAAGAAAACATCGCCATGATAGCCGATACTGTTTCGTTCCTGAAAGCCGAAGGCCGCCGCGTTTTTTACGATGCCGAACATTTTTTCGATGGTTTTACGGCGAATCCCGCATATGCGCTTTCAACGATAGCGGCGGCGCGTGAAGCAGGGGCGGATTTGATTGTGTTATGTGACACCAATGGCGGGACTTTCCCGGATGAAATAACCCATTGCATGGATGAAGTTCTTAAAATTGCCGCAAATGCGCCTGTGGGAATTCATGCGCATAACGACGCTGGTTTTGCCCTTGCCAATTCTGTCAGCGCGATAAAGGCAGGCTGCGTTCATGCGCAGGGGACTCTTGTTGGCTTTGGCGAGCGCTGCGGCAATACGGCACTGGCTGCACTCATTCCCAGCCTGGAACTCAAAATGGGTTTGCGCTGTCTTCCCGAAGGCAGGCTTGTCCGTATTTCTGAAATAACGCGCCGTATTGCGGAAATTGCAAATGTGAGCATCAGCGATGATATGCCCTATGTCGGGATACACGCATTTTCCCACAAGGCAGGTATGCATGTGGACGGTATCCTGAAAAACAGGAGTTCCTTTGAGCACATTGATCCATCGGCTGTCGGCAATGATCGCCATTTTCTGATAAGCGAGGTAGGGGGTCGTTCGGTAATTACCGAGCGGGTAAAAAAAATTGAGCCGTCCATCACAAAGGATTCCCCTTTTATTGTCTCTATCGCCGAAAAACTGAAAAACCTGGAAGCGGATGGCTGGGCTTTTGAGGGGGCGGACGCGAGTTTTGAACTGCTGGTCAGGCGGGAGCTGGGAAGGTATAAACCCCTGTTCCATATTGAGGCATATCGCGTAATGAGCGAGCACCCTACAGGCGTTTCATTGTCCTGTTCCCATGCGTGGGTGAAGGTGCTGGTTGATGGCCAGCATGAAATAGCGGCAGCGGAAGGGGAAGGCCCTGTAAATGCGCTTGACGGCGCGCTGCGCCGCGCATTAACCCGCTTTTATCCTGATTTGGCAAAAGTTCGGCTCGATGATTACAAAGTCCGCGTAATTGACGGCAAGGAAGCGACTGCGGCGCAGGTGCGGGTTTTGATTGAATCCACCGATGGGCAGAGAAGCTGGAACACAGTGGGCGTTTCTGCGGATATTATCGACGCAAGCCGCGCAGCCCTTGTTGATTCCATCGAATATAAATTGTTATGTGACATTGAATCAATGGGGAATGAGCAATGAGCAATGAGCAATATACAGGTGCGCGTATATTGATTGAGTCGCTCATTGAACAGGGTGTTGATACGGTTTTCGGCTATCCCGGAGGCTCCGTTCTTCATATTTATGATGAGCTGTTCAGGCAAAAGGATCGCATCCGCCATATTCTGGTAAGCCATGAACAGCACGCGGCACACGCGGCGGACGGCTATGCCCGCTCCAGCGGCAAACCCGGTGTTTGTCTTGCGACATCAGGTCCCGGGGCGACAAACCTCGTAACAGGAATTGCCGCCGCCGCCATTGATTCAGTTCCCCTGATTGCCATTACCGGCAATGTCGCTGTTTCCCTGCTGGGGAAAGACAGTTTTCAGGAAGTTGATATTACCGGTATTACCATGCCCATAGTCAAGCATAACTGGATTGTCAAAAATATCAGCGAGCTTGCAGGGGTTGTTCGGGAAGCTTTTGTCGTGGCGCAGTCCGGCAGGCCCGGCCCGGTGCTGATTGATATCCCCAAGGATGTTACCACAGACGCGCATGAATGGCAGAAATCCAAAACATTGAGCGCGGCAGCGCGGAGGTTTTCCGAACGCTCCAACCGCCATACATTTACCGAAGAAGATATTGATAACGCGGCTGCGATGATAACAAAAAGCCGGCGGCCTGTGCTGTATGCCGGAGGCGGCGTAAATATTTCCGGGGCTGCCGATGAACTGCGCAGACTCGCCGAGCGGCTCAACGCACCTGTCGCGTTAAGCCTGATGGGCATGGGCGCTTTCCCCCATGACCACCATTTGTGCACGGGAATGATTGGGATGCACGGTACAGCCGCTTCCAACAAGGCAGTGCAAAAGTCTGATCTGCTCATTGCCCTTGGTGCGCGTTTTTCTGATCGCGTAACGAGCCAGGTGGGTAAATTTGCACATCACGCGCATATTCTCCATATTGATATTGATCCTGCCGAGATAAACAAAAGCATCGGCTCCCATGCGTGCATTTCCGGCAATTTAAAAACGATCCTGAAGCGGATTCTTGCCAAGCTTCCCGCCGCTGCGGAAACCGGCTGGAATAATGAAATACAGGAATGGAAGGCGATTATTCCAAAGGATCATCATCGCGGGGCAAGCCTTCACCCCCGTTTTGTAATCCAGAAAACAGCCGCTGCACTGGGGGGCAAGACCATTGCCGTCACCGATGTGGGGCAGCACCAGATATGGACAGCGCAGTTTTTTCCGTTCAGGTCACCCCGCACATTCCTGAGCTCAGGCGGCATGGGTGCTATGGGTTTTGGCCTGGGCGCGGCAATGGGGGCGAAGATCGCCAATCCGCAAACGCCTGTGGCGCTGTTCACCGGCGACGGCTGTTTCAGAATGAACTGCGCGGAAATGGCAACCCTTGTGCGTTATAATATTCCTGTATTGATTGTTATTTTTAACAATCACACGCTGGGCATGGTTCGGCAGTGGCAGCACTTTTTTTGCGATAGCCGTTATTACCAGACAGACCTTGACGACCGGGGTCCTGATTTTGTAAAACTTGCCGATGCCTACAATGTTGCCGCGCACCGCGCCGCCGATGAAGTTTCTTTCCTGGCAGCCCTGGAATCCTGCCGCGCCGAACTTGCTGCGGGCAAACCTGCCGTGATTGAAGTCATTGTCAACAAGGATGAGAGGGTGCTGCCCATGGTTCCCGGCGGCAAGCCCATTGATGAACAAATAATGTAGGAGTGAGCAATGAGGATGATTAGTGATATGAGCAGGTCGGAAGCCAATGGCATCCGTTATGTGCTAATGGATATTGACGATACCCTGACAACAGAGGGAAAACTCCCGGCATCTTCATACTCGGCGCTCTGGATGCTCAGGCAGGCAGGTCTCAGGGTAATTCCCGTAACAGGCCGTCCGGCGGGCTGGTGTGACTGTATTGCGCGGCAATGGCCTGTTGACGCTGTTATCGGTGAAAACGGCGCCCTTGTTTTTTGGGAGGAGGCAAAGACAGGCGGCATTTTATCGGCGGACGGCAATTCCTCGGCAAGCGATTCCCCGCCTGCTAACAGACTCCCTGTGTTAAAAACCCTGTTTCATCCCCATGCAGTCAAAAACGACCACCCTGTGTTACGCAAAATCCGTGAGCGGGCACTGGCGGAAGTACCCGGCTTGCGTGATGCCAAAGACCAGTTTGCCCGGCTCTATGACATAGCCCTTGATTTTGCCGAGGAAGAGCCTGTGCTTCCCCTGAGCGAGGCCGGGCGGGTCAAGGACATTGCCCTGGAAGAAGGCGCAATGGCAAAAATTTCTTCTATACATGTGAATGTATGGATGGGAAATTACGACAAACTCTCCATGGCAGAAAAATTCCTGGCTGCCCAGTACGGCTGGAATCCCCTTGACGAATCGAATCTGAGGCAGGTATTGTTCGCGGGAGATTCACCGAACGATGAACCCATGTTTGGGCGTTTTCCCCTGTCATGCGCCGTAGCAAACATCAACCGCTACAAAGGGCTTATCACCCATTTCCCGGCTTTTGTTTCATCGCAGGAATGTGGCGATGGCTTTGCGGAAATTTCAAAAACATTGATCAAACTGAGGGAATAGAGAATTTTATCACAAACAAGTCGAAATGAATCAATCAAGAAGGCTACACACAGAGGCACAGGGGAACGGGGGACACGGAGAAGAATAATCAAGGACAAGAAACTTTAATAGGAGTAGTGTAAGTTACCTGTACGTTATGTGACAATTTTTGTGGTATTGTAAAAATTTACCTAAATATTGCTTAAAAATATCATCCAGAGCAGAATTTAACTTTTTTGTAATATCCTTTGATAACTGGGAAACTAACTTCTTGCTGTCAGAAGGTACAAGTTCACCTTTAAAAAGTTCAAAAACCTCGACTTCAAGAATTTTTAAAATTCTCGCCAAAATATCTGCTTTTGGGTATTTCGTCCCTCTCTCAATACTGCTCAGGAAAATAATGGAAATTTCAGCCAATACAGCTTGGGTAAGACCCTTTGCGGTGTGCATAATTTTGATATTTTTCCCTAAAATGGCTTTTATCGCCTTCCCATCCATATTTCACACCCCTAACCTCCTATATATTAATCAACTATACTCAAGTACGTATTGACAAAAATCTATAAGGAATATACTATTTCTTCATCAAATATAATATGAGATTGTATCATTTCAGAAATAAAAGGTTTTTCCATAGTTTAGCTTCACTAATTTCTCTTTTTGGGTATGGAAGCTTTCGTTGAAGGCTTTATGAATAAATTTTTAGTAGAACCAAAGGATTGTAAAAGGATATAGTGATGAAATTAAAACTATCAATTTTCATGTTTTTTATTCTTTCCCTGAATTGTTTGCAGGCACAACAATTTGTTATTCCACCCAAAATAAATCTTTTCCAGTATTCCCATTCTGTATCAGAGCATTCCCTGAACAGTTTTCCCGACACAAGAATATGGGGTTGGTCAAACAATGGGAAAGTAGCATATTCTGTTGAAAGAGGACTTGAAGGAAGAGGCGGTCAAATAATAGAATTTATTATTTTTGATTTGGTTACTGACGATATAGTTTTTGAATTAAGAATGGATTCATTTGATGTTAGTTCCAGAGGTGCTGAAGATGAAGCTTTGTACAATGTATTCAAAGTAAGTATTTTAAATGCACTTAAAAAATATAATATTATACAAGAAAGAACTCCATTTTTGTCTTTTCCATTTATGAAAAATAATTTTGTATATAATGTTCAGATTACAGATTATAAATATGAGCGATTAGATGGACTTGGTATTTTTGGTGATAGAGTTATATCAAGTTATAGATTATTAGCTACATCAAACAACCGGAGAAAAGTTATAAATACTTTTTCTCCTGAAAGCAATTATACAGGGTATGTTTATATTTGTGGTTATTTTTTAAGCCCCTTTGAAAACAGGGCATTAACTGTCATTGCAGAAGAAAGTATGGGATATGGAGGTGATGATTTAACCTTTAGATTTGCTGGCTTTCATTTAGATGTTGGTTTTTAATTAAATAAGATTAATATTTTGAAAAATTGAATTAAAGGAATTTTATTATGCCAAAAAAACAATATTTTTTTTGTCTTTTTATTTTAGGAAATGCTATTCTTTTTGCGTCAGGAGGAGGAGAAAGATATACAACAGATATAAGTACAAGCTATGTTATAAATTATTTGAATTCAGATGATATTGATGATGAATTAGAAGGTATTTACATTCAGTCTAATGGAGGTAATAATCCTTATCTTCTGGCAATAGCAAAAAATATGGAAAGCGATGAGTTTTATGCTATTTATCTATCTGGCCCTGGTGGAACAGACTGGAATGAAGGGGATATAAAAGCAATTTTCAAACAAACTCAACGTGGATTTCAAGGAACATGGTATTCTCGTTCAGGTATTTATGGAGATAATGCTGAATTTACTTTTTCTTTTAATTCTTCCGAATTTTTTGTTAAAACAGGAACTTTTATAATTAGTACTTATTATTTTTCTAGAATTATGCCATATGCAATTGGTTTTGCACGCGAACGAGGTTCTACAGGAACGGGTTTTTTATTAAATAAAGATGGATATGTTGTAACAAATTATCATGTTATAGAAGATAAAAATTACATTTTAGTGCGTGGTATTAATGGAGATTTCAGTCGTGCTTACTTATACACATCTGTTTTGATAGATAAATATAACGATATTGCAATTTTAAAGCCAGAAGTAACTTTTTTAAGTTTCAATATTCCGCCTTATAGTTTTAGAGTTATTGAAAAACCACAAGGTTCATCAGTTTTTGCACTCGGATATCCAATGCGTGGAACGATGGGAGATGAAATAAAACTTACAGACGGTATTATTTCTGCTTTATCAGGTTTTCAAGGCAATTTAAATGCCTATCAAACAACTGCAACAGTCAGCCCAGGGAATTCAGGTGGCCCATTATTTGATGAAGACGATAATATAATAGGAATAAATGCTTCTATTCTTACAAATAATTTAACACGAAATGTTAATTATGCTATAAAAATTAAATATGTAGTTGACCTTATTGAAAATTCAGGTCTTCGTATTAATGCACCTTTAGTTTCTAGTCGCTCTAATTTTTTAAGAACTACTTCTACTCTTGCAGAAAGAACTGCAAAAGTAAGAAATTATGTTTATATGATTGAAGCATTTTAACAATAAAAATTAGTAACTCAAGTAACGCAATGTCCGTTGATTACCTACCTGCAGTGGGATGCAGAAGGATGCGGTTTCTTTATACAAAACTTATCTTCCCCCGTGTCCCCACTTAAATCTCCGTGCCCCCCGTGTGAAAAAGGGAATAAATTTTTACCGCAGCAAAAACTCGACCAGGATGCGGCTTGTTATTTCCAGCTCGCCTGTGGGGAGCACTGTTGACCCGGCGGATGAATCCATTGCCGCCTCGGTATGGGCTACCATTCTGTTGTTCAGGGCGCGGTTATAGACAGGGGAAACAGGTAAAGTCCCTTCCTCGGCAATGCTTGCGGTTCTAATTATCTTCATGCCGGAGAGTTTCGCATACTGCTCCGCTTTTTCCAGAGCCTTTTGATAGGCAAGTTCCCTTGCCCTGACGAACAGTCCATCGGTATTTTTTACGTTGAAATTTGTCTGCTGAAGTTCAATGCCGTCTATCTCTATGAGCCTGTCAATGATATTTGATACGCGGTTTGTTTCCGTCTCACTGTTATTAATGCCAATTGAAAAAGAAATTACCTGTTCAGCCCTTTGCCCCAGCAGAATCCGCCGTGAGCTGCTCCAGTCATATTCCGGGTTAAAGCGCAGCGCTGCCGTGCTGATGTTCCTGCTTTCGATGCCGGCAGCTTCCAATATCTGGAGCGCCTGTTTCACCATGACATTTACTTCCTCCTGTGCCTGCCTTGTAGTCCTGGCTGTCCTGTTCAGGGATATTTGCATCTGAACCGTGTCCGGCTGCACCATTACCGTGCCTGTCCCGCTGACCGAAACCACGCTTTGGTTTTTTCCGCAATTGCAGCCTGTCAGGAAAAATGCTATGGCGATGAAAGCCAAGACCGTAAATACCAATTTTAATTTCATGCTATTCCTCCGAATTAGGGATTCCGTCAGTATAAAAGCTTAAAACCACCGGCGGACTTTAAAAAAGATTATCATAATCATTGCAACTATAAACATTATACCAAGAACAATGAAATACCCAAAGCTAGTACTTAATTCAGGCATATTTTCAAAATTCATGCCGTATATTCCTGCAATAAAAGACAATGGAATAAAGATGGCGGAAATCATCGCCAGCACTTTCATTACCTTATTAAGCTGATACGATAAAACAGACAAGTTTACTTCCATGACGCTCGACAGCCATTCGCGGTAATGTTCTACCTGCGTTACCGCATGATCCAAATTTTCAATTAAATCCTGTATAAATGGTTTTATTTCACCTGTTTGGAAAAATGATTCTGTCCGGGAAATAAGCGATAGATTATTTTTTAAAGGCAGGATCGCTTTCTTGATAAGCAGCAGGTATTTTTTTGTTTCCTGTATCTCCTCGATATATGTATCATCGCTTGTTCGTGTCGCGCGATCCTCAAGATTTTCTATGTGTTCTTCTAAATGGTTTATGGAGTTAAAATATTCATCGACAATTTTATCGATTATTAAATAAGCAAGATGATCGGTTTCCATTTTGCGGATTTCGCCGGTATTCTCTATTATTTTTCTTCTTATGCCTTCAAACGTGCCTCTTGATAATTCCTGAAAAGTCAGAAGAATGTTTTTCATAATAATTATTCCAACTTGGGTAATAATTAAATCATTTGTATTTCCGTCCTGGGATACAAAGCGTTTTCCCTTCCGGAATGGCAGGGAAAATTTTTTCTTTTCAGGATTCATACGGTAAAAAGTATTCTTTTTTTGAATAATTGTTTTAACCGATAAAAATCTATAATTTTCAAAAACTTCCATTTTTGCCTGTTGCTCTGTTTGCAGAATATCTTCGATAGTTAGTGGGTGAATTTCCAGTAATTCACCCAAACGCTTAATTGAATCAATGTCCTTTAATCCGCTGACATTTATCCATAGCATCTTTGTATCGCTTTTTAGTTTTATTACCTCATCAATGGATGAGACATCTTTTGTTTCCACAGATTCTGAATCATAATTTATAAAAGACAACTTCATTTCTGAAGCGGGTATGTCCCCTGCATAAACGGGATTAACAACCTGCATATATTTTAATGCCATCCATGTTTCTCCTGTTTTACAGAATACCATGATTTTTCAATTTTATGCAACTAAACGAATCAACGAATTTGGCACAGTTACTTTACGGGCAGATTCTATTCACTCTAACTCCCCATCAGCAGTCAGGGTAATCGTTGTAGTCTTACCAACTGCGAATATTAAATCACGTATTAAAGCTTCTTTGAATTCTTCGCCGTAATAGACGGTTACTGTCCCATATTCATAATCTATAAATTCCGTGTTGCTTGTTTTAAGCGTTTTTGAACTTCCTTTAACTATATTTACATCCCACCAGTCTTCAGTATATATAAAAAGATGAAGTTCTACTTTAACAATAGGCTCATCATTATTGTTAATTATCTTTAAGTTTAATGATACGTCTTCATCTTCAGTTGCACAGCTTATCAAAGAAATTCCAATGGCTATTATAATTGCAAGAATACCGGTAATTTTAATTATATTTTTCATTTATTGCTCCTTGTTTGAGATATGCAGCAAAATAAATTATTGCACATAACGTTTCAATACTTCGCCGGAAGATAAAATCAGTTTATCGCCGATTATATAATAAAAATCATACATTTCCTGATCTTCGCCTTCTATTTTTGCCGTATATGTATAACCTTCGTCCGTTAAATCAATTGCAATTGATCCGGAATAATTTGTATCCAAAACGCCGTCTAAATAAAAATCAATATACAATGTATCTTCCGTATATGTAAAAATATGAAAATTGTTATTATATTCGTCATAAGGATAATAATATAAATTCGGAGAAAATCTTTGCCATGTGCCGATAATATCTTCTTTAGTCCATGGTTCTACGTCTAATTTAACCATTCTGCTTTTTCCCAACAGTAAGTAATTTCCGTCTGCTGACATTTTATAATTAGTTTTAAACCATTCCCATCTCCATTTATAAAAATCATATTCTATATAAAGTTTCGTATAAATTGCTTTATTGGTATACATAAATTCGTTTAAATGCCAGCTTTTATTTATTTCGGACAGAGATCCGTTAGGCCCGGTGTCCCTTGTGCCGGCAACCATTTGAATAGAATGTTTATTGAATACATATATCATTCGCGGGTGGTCCAATATCGGCGGTCTGCTCCAATCCGCTTCCAGATTATTTGTAACCTGCCAGAATCCTTCAAATTTGCTTGTTTCAAATTTGCCAACCGCTGATGGATCATCATCTAACGGGTTTAATATTGCCGATCTGCCTTCTTCAATTACCTCTGTTTCAGGGCAGCCTACAAAGAAAATTATTGTAAGTAGGGTAAAAATTACAATTAAAAAACAATTTTTCATTTTAATCCTCCTAATAATGCAGGAAGTTGCCCTGAAACTGAGGTTTCCAAATAACTCTATTATTAATATAACACTTAATGAATGGGAAAATGCACTTTTTTAGCAGAAGTTTAGTTCTCGTAACCTTTGTACATAAACCGTTTAATCTTCTGCTGGGCATTTTTTTCAAAAGGCTCGTTGCGCAGAATGAAGTCGCTTATTTTTTTGTAACCGGGCAGGGAACGGTTTTTTTCCTCGATTTGCTTTTTGATTAGTTCCTTGATAAAGTCTTCGTCTTTTTCCTTTCCCGGATGTTCCTGCGCGATAACCTCATAATTGGGGACAATTACCGCAACTATCTGCTCGCCGCCGTAAGAGGGTTCTTTCCGGCCAATTACAAGTATTTCGGATATGACGTGCGAACCGGCAAAGTGGGACTCTATTTCCTCGGGGTAGATGTTCTTGCCGCCGGAGCTGACAATCAGGTTCTTTTTCCGTCCGCTGATAAACAGGAAGCCGTCTTTGTCGATGTATCCCAGGTCGCCGGTCATCAGGTAGCCGTCTTCTGTAAAAACTTCTTTGGTTGCTTCCTCATTCTCAAAATATCCGAGCATCAATGAAGGGGATTTTGCGGCTATTTCGCCAATGCCCTCTTCGTTGGGATCAAGGATTTTTATGTCGGTGTAGCTGACCGGCAACCCCACGGAATAATTGTTTTTGTGGCGGGGAGTGCTCACGGTGATCAATGGGGCGTTTTCGCTCATGCCATAGCCCTGGACGATGTTGAATCCCAGTGAATCAAAGAAATCCGCTGTTCGCGGGTGCAGAGGGCCGCCGCCTGCGACGACAATGCGCACGGAGGCAAGGCCGGCTTTTTTGCGGATAAAGCGGAACACTTTCTGGCCGAATTCATAGTTGCCCTTCTGGGCTTTTTTAAGGGCGATTTTCCGCAGCCCATTCAGGGGGCCCCGGATAATTATCGGCAGTTTGTTGTACCCGGTTTCGATGGCAGCCATCACCTTGTCGCATAATAACGGGACGGCAATAAGGAATGTAACGCCCGAATCCCGTATATCATCCACAACAACCTTGCCGACAATTTTTTCCACGATTACTATGGGGATGCCGGTGCAGAAAGGCGCCATAAATGAACAGGTGGTGGGGTAGGTGTGGTGCAATGGAAGCACATCAATAAAGATGTCATCTTCTGTTGGTTCCAGCATACGGATTGCGGCGCTGGCATTGGCAATTATTGCATTGTGCGACAGGGTAACGCCCTTCGCAAAACCCGTTGTTCCTGATGTGAATACTATGGACGCGGGCATGTTTCCTTCAATAGTGTCCGCTTTGGGCAGAACCTGGCTGCCTGCCTGGCTGCCAAATTCCTTAAACTCCCTGGATGAATTGCTTGCTTCACCGGCGCTTTCCGGGCTGATGCACACCGTTATCGGTGCATTTTCCAATGCCGCAAGGGAGCTTGCGAACTCCTTTTTCCGTGAAGAATAGAAAAATGCCTTTGACCGGGTCAATTTGATGATATTGCGACATTCATCTTCCGAGACAAGGTAGTCAACCGGAACAATGGTCATACCGGTGATTACCGTGCCCAAAAAGACAGCTATCCACTCAGGCCGGTTTTCCGACCACAAGGCAATGCGGTCGCCTTTGACAAAACCTGCTGCCAGCAGCCCCCGTGCAATCCTCTTGCTGTGCTCGGCCAATTCGTTGTAGGTCCAGCGGGAAAATTCCCGTTGCTTGCCCGCGCGATACATGGTGGCAACTGTATGGCCCCGTCTTTTTTGAATATCATCCAGCAGGGAGATGTAATTTGAATGGGGGACATCCGGAATGTTTGATACATAATCACTAAATTGCAGCATAATGCTAATATAACAAAAATCCGAATTTTGTCAAGATAAATTTACAGGATTTTTCACTTTTTTTGCAACTTTTTTTTAATTTGTGTGTCACCATTTTGCCGCCAATGCCGCCTGATCCGGCCTTTATCGCCCTATTGGGCTTTTTTTGTCAGGCTTTTTTCAAGCTGCCGCATCCGGAAGACAGAATATACTTCCTTTCCGTATTCTGTAATTTCCCAAATTTCATCACCAGCCTTGGTTTCACCCTCGTTTGTGCACTTTACGAGCTTGAGCAGATGGAAATCAGCCATGATTTTTCTGATAGTGTTGGATGGGGTGGGGAAATCCTTGCGGATCGTCCTGTCCAAGTCGGGATTGAGGACCGTACCCAGGAAACGGGAGATTTCGGCAGTGGTTTTCCCCACTGCGAGTTCAGGCGCAATGGTCTTGAATATCCTTAGACAGCGGAACTGGCGGGTATTTTCCCAATTCTCGCCGTTTGTATAGTAGAAATTCAGGGCGGTCTTGTTTATCGTGAGGATTTTCAAAACGTGCATTATCTGCTCTTTCACCCTCAGAACAAGGTCGCCGCCTTCCATTTTAACCAAACGCCGGAACTGCTCGTTCTCGCTTGAAAGCCTTGCAATCTCATTCGCTACATATGGCTGAACTGCCTGATTTGCCCTTACCCATCCGCAGCGCGGGTTGAGGTTCATTGCCTGAATCAAAAGATTTTGGGCTTTCTGGCAGAGCTCCGCCGTGCTTGCCCATGTCGCATGGACACCAGCCCGGAGCTTTTTCTTAAAACTCTCCTGCTTTTTGACAAGCGCCGCGTCTTTTTCTTTTTTGTTTGCCTTCCAGCGGGCTTTGTCATCAATAATCAGGGACACTATTGGGATGCCGCTTTTTACCGCAGTCAAATGCTCCGCTTCCAGCAGGGAGTTTTTCTCCCCCTTGGCGCAGTACTTGTGCGCGGTCAGGGCGACAAAGTAGTCACACTCCTCAATCATTTTTTGTACTAATGGGCCAGGCTGCTGCGTGTCTGATGTTGAAAGTTCAGTTTTTTCAAGGTAGTCCGCCATGACAGGAATATGGCCAAGCTCCGTGATTATTCGCGGGAGTTCCCGGCGCTCGTTTTTTAGATCGTCCAATGCTGATCCGATAAAAATGTGGTATTTCATAATGCCTCTATAGTACCATTATGTATAAAATCGGGCAATGGACGAAGCTGCCTTTATTTCATAGTATCTTTATATGCTCGGTTTCCTTATAAAAAAGACTTTTTATGATTTGTGGGATAATTTATTCAGGATAGCGCTGATAAATCTTGGTTTTATCGCGTCCGCCGCAATTCCCGTGCTGCTCCCCGGCATCATTCCCATTCCCGCCCTGTCCATCGCTGTACTCGCGCTGGGGCTGCTCTGGTGCTGCATCTACCTCTCCGCCGCTGCCCTTACCGTCAGGGCTGTTTCCGATTATGGTGCATTTGGTTTTGGCGACTTCCTCGGCAATTTAAAGGCTGGCTGGCTGTACGGCCTGTGCTTGGGCATTATTGTTTTCCTGATGTGGATTATGATAAGCGAGATAATCCCCTTCTATTTGGGTATGAGTTCCCTGCTGGGACTTTTCCTCGCCGCTGTTATCTTCTGGACTCTGGTTCTGGGCTTGTTGTCATTCCAGTTTTTCTTTGCGGTTCGCGCACGGCTTGATACCAAACCCATCAAGGTATTTAAAAAGTGCTTTATCATTTTTTTTGACAATCCGGGCTTTGTGTTTTTTTGCCTTGTGCATAACGTGGTTATGCTTGCCCTATCCGGCCTGCTTGCCTTTCTTGTCCCCGGCCCTGCCGGTGTCTTGCTATTTCTTGATGAGGGACTCCGTCTGCGCCTGTTAAAGTACGACTGGCTGGAGGCCAACCCCGAACCGGACTTGTCCGCAACCCCTTCCCGTTTCCGCCGGCGCAGCATCCCCTGGGACGCTCTCCTCATCGAAGAGCGCGAGAAAACCGGAACGCGCTCGCTCAAGAGTTTCATTTTCCCCTGGAAGGATTAGGGCAGAAAATCCGTCACCTTTGATAGGCTTACCAATTATTATTAACTCTGTTAAAATTAAGTAGATAATTGAGGCTTTTCCATAACTTCAGTTTTTGGAAAAGGCCCATATTATTGATGTAATTATGCGTTCATTTGAAGGAGACTATCATGGAAAATGGAAGGATGTATCAACCAATCAAAGTCGCACGAGGCGAGGTAGTAGGTATAGGCAAATTTAAAATTCCTAGAACTGAAAAATTTGATTATGAGATTCAATTATTATCGTTTTTAAGCATAAAGGAAGCTGAAGATTCCTTTATTTCAACCTGTATACACCTTCATATTGACGGTTACGGCAAAACCGAAGATGATGCTGATAGAAACATGATGAAAAATGCATCTTTTTTTCTGTCTCAGAATTTTCATAAGCTTTCCACTGAAGACGCATGGGATAACCTGAGAGACTTATTCAAATCAGATGATTGGTCTAATGAGTTGTGGACAGCGTATCACGATTTTCAAATTCAGTTATCTATGCAAGGCTATCAAATGATAGACCCTGTAGCTGAGCTTTTTTCCCATTTATCACAGTTTGTGAAACGGGAAAAGGAATTTGAAAATTGGGCTAGCGAATTAGAGAAAGCCCGCAATGAGTTGGAAAACAGGGAAAACAAACTTGAAAAAGATCGCATTGAAATGATGGGGAAAGTCTGGGTACTCGCTAACTTAATCAGTAAAATGCGTTTAGGTGGAATCGTTTAATGCTTTATTATTCCGCAAGCTCTGTTATCACCGCATTACAAGCAAATGATACTCTGGTATGCGAGGGTATTAGCGAATTAGGATGTCCTTCTCCTGCTCCATTTTCTTCAACACATGAAGGTAATTGTATTGGCGATCCTTCTATCTGTACCGAATGTAAGAACCAGTCATGTAATCAGTGGATTATTGTTCGCTCTGATAAATATGTTAAACTGTCACTTTTGTTTTTTTGTTTTCTTTTTACGAGTCCGCATGAAGGCCGTATTCGCAAAGATGATTCTCTTCTACTTCGGTTAATACAAAAAAATCTAATAGACAAAAATAAATTAGTTCTCTGTTAGATCAAGCACTTGAAAAACTTAAAAAGCTCTTTAATTTGGACGATTACAACGAGAATTCCCCTTTCATTGCCTTCCCCTTACGCTGCCACTTTCCTTAAAAAAGCATCATATACCCTTTTTCTTTCCTTATCACTTAAAGTTGTATATGCTTCGTAAATTAAAAGGAAATCCTCTTTTGCGGTATCTTCCTTATTCAGATCAGGATGGTATTTTTTGGCCAGGAGTTTATAGGATTGTTTTATTTCTGCTGTAGATGCGCTGGCAGAAATATTCAAAACATCGTAGTGATTCATTATCATAAATATAATGCTCCCTTCCACTTATAATATACTCATTTTTTGGGCGGAAAGCAAATTTGATCATGCGCCTGGTGCCTGATAAAAAAATTTAGTACTTCAGCCCCACGCCAATGCAGCCGGCAACGCCGCGTTCAGTGCCGGGGATGTTGTTGTGGATGGGTTTGTTGACGGGCCTGACTTTTCCGTCCGGGAAACGCAGGGCAAGGCTGGTG
>Ga0209755_10004402_pt1 | contig 16700 bp, 15 predicted proteins | sample TergutCo191P1_FD_187301 | JGI IMG/M metagenome (GOLD analysis project Ga0209755, IMG submission 187301) | Cornitermes sp. P1 segment gut microbial communities from Petit-Saut dam, French Guiana - Co191P1 (SPAdes) (version 2) | ecosystem: Host-associated > Arthropoda: Insects > Digestive system... | reverse complement strand
GCACAAAAAACGATATTCAGCAGGCGACAGAGATGGCGCGTAACATGGTCTGCGAATGGGGTATGGCGGAAGAACTCGGTCCTGTCGCTTACGGTCAGGAAGACGAGCCGATTTTCCTCGGCAAGGAAATTGCGCGTCACAAAGATTATTCCGAGGATACGGCGCAAAAAATAGATACGGCAATCGGCGAAATACTTAATCGATCATTAAAAAAAGCCGAAGAAATTATCACAAGCAAAAAGGCGGAGCTCGAAAAATTAGCGGACGCGCTTCTTGCCCGCGAAACTCTGATTGACGAAGAAGTGCGCCAGCTAATCGGGCTTCCTCCAAAGGAAGAGAGCAGGAATGAATAAAGAGAAAATAAGAAGAATTTTTACCGCAAACCAGCACATACTAACACGAACGAAGAAAAATTGGACAAAAAGTTCGTGGTTTTTGTGTGGTTCGTGGTTAATAAATTTGTTTTTAATTCTTTTTCCTTCGTATATTTTTGCGCAGCCTCATCATGCTCCCGGCGGACGGGATGATACCGCGCCCGCGCTGCGTTATGCGCAATATGTAAAGCAGCTTATTGACGAAAAAAAGCGGGATGAAGCGTTAGCCGCGTCGGCGCGAACGGGAGATTTCGCGAATGTTTCATCGGATGTGTCGTATCAGCGCGCTTTTATTTTGTCGCAATACAGTCACGGCGTTAATCGGAATGTAATTGTTGAATATCTGCAAAAGGCAATCGACACAAACCGCTGGATGATTTACAGCGAGAATGCGGCGCTGCTGTTAAAGGCGGAAAAATTGATCGCTTTGCGCAAATATTCTGATGTATTCGCAGTTCTTGATAAAATCGGCGGGAATGAAATAAGCGCGCAGACAAGAGCGGACGCGGAGATGCTGCGTCTTTACGCTCTGCGTGGCATGGCGCATAACGGTGATCTTAACGCGCTGGCGCAGTTTAGAAGTTTAACATTGACAGCGATGGATAGATTTTCGCGCGACCCGCGTCCCCTGCGAATCTTTTTTGAATACGCGCGCGGCAGAATGTCGTTTTCACCTAACGTTTTTCACATTCCGTTTTATAATAATATTACAGACGGCGATTTTAGTCTTATGGAGCTCGCGCTCAGACGGCTTCCGTTTCTGCTGGAAGCGGACACTGATCTCGCGTGGCTTGCTTCTCCTTTTATCCGCAATCTTGATGACGCAAGGCGTTTAACATCAACTTACCGCGCGGGAGGAATTCCCAATATTCAAAACAGGGATTTTATGCCGCGCCCTGAATCGATTCCTCTCGCTCTTAATCTTGGGTTGATTGACGACAGGCGCGCGACGGAAGAGCTTTTTTCAGGAAGCAGAGGTTTTAACTATCCGCTTCCCGAAGGAATTGCGCCTAACGGAAATCCCGCTCTTGATAAGGATGTAATCGCGGATGTTTACGCTCTGCTTCGAAGTGAAGAAGGACGCGATAATTTTACAAGAAAACTTCTTGCTTTTTCAGGCGTTATTTTTTCTGATGAAGATCGCGACGGGTATATTGATAACTTCGCTGTTTACGATTCCGGCGCGGTCATAGTGTATGAAATTGACAAAGATCAAAGCAATGATTTTCATTTTAAATATTATATAAGCGGCGGCAGTCTTCTCAGCGCGAAAATTCATCTTACAGGTCAGGCGGCGGATCTGCTTATAAATTGGGAGCGTTATCCTTCCGTCGCAGATGCGGAATTAAACAGTTCAATGCCGCGTAACAAAGAATTATTTACTTTCCGGCCTGCGGAATTTCAATATCATCCTGTTTCGTTTATCGAACTTGGCGGAAGTCAAAAACTTTCCGGGCTTTTATATCCGGTAACAGAATATGAAAATGCCGGTATTTCATATCGAACTCTTGTTTTATTCTGTTCGACTCTTACGCGTAACAGCCCGGAATTTGATAACGCGGAAGAAACATTTTTTATGGAAAAGGGAGTGCCGTTAAAAGCTGTCGAATATGTATTCGGTGAAATATTAAACGGAGACAGCCTCTCGATCACGGAATTTGAAAGAGGGCTTCCTGTTATACAATATATTGATCTTGATCTTGACGGCAGAAAAGAAACTATACGCCGTTTCCGCCGTCCCGCAGTCAGATATGATTTGGATTTTCTAAAATACCGCGGATTAATCGCGTCTTGTGAAAGCGATTGGTCGGGAGACGGCAGGCACAAAACAAAGGAAGTGTATCTTGAGGATGGCTCTGTTGTTTATTCAATAGACGCGGACGGCAGCGGCGTTTATAATTACCCGGAAACCGGAAATCAAAGATGAAAAAAAGAATTATTACCGCGGGCAAAAATAAACTTTCACAAACAAAGATAAAATTTGAGACAACAAGTTCGTGGTTTTTGTATGGTTCGTGGTTAATTATATTACTTTTTTCTTCATGCGAAAGTCTGAAAAAAATTGATACTCCGGCTGAAACAAGATCGACGAGTTCGATCAGGCTGGACGATATAAGTAAGCAGATTGACGAAAATCCTCTTGCTGCTGTCAATCTTATCAATATATATAAGGAAGTTTATTCCGCAAAAGAAGAAAACGAAGACCGTGAAAGACTATCTCAATATGAAAAAGACGCGGTTGAAAAGTTATGCGCCATGCAGGATGAAGCCGTTAAAAAAGAAAGATGGGATGACGCTGTTTCTCTCGGAAGATCAATTGAAAGTTTGGGAGTGAATACGCCTTACTCAGGAAGGCAATCGGGTTTTATTCTTGCCGACGCGAAAAAAAAATTATCGGAAGGAAATACGCTAGGCGCTTTTTTGTCGGCTGTCAGATCGCATGAAATGCAGCGGATGGATTTTCAAAGTTCGCTTGTCTTTCTTGAAAAAGCGGTAGAGGCGAAACAGCGCCGCGCCGCGGCGTTTTTCTTTTCCGCGGCTCAAGCCGCGGGCGGAGGCAGAAATATTCCCGCCGCGTTACGCGAATACGCGCAGGGACGCGATAATTTTTCCGACATGATTAAAGGAGTCGCGACTGTTATCGTTGATATGGGGTACAGAGTTGAAAGAGGAATGGGTATACCGAACAGAGCTTTAGGTTCGGCTTTTTTTATAGATTCTTCCGGCTTGCTGATCACGAACTACCATGTAATAGCGAGCGAAGTTGATCCGAAACATAAAGGATACTCGCGGCTTTTTATCCGCATGGGAGACGCGACAAGTCCGCGTATTCCCGCGCGCGTTATCGGATGGGATAAAGCTTTGGATCTCGCGCTGATCAAAACAGAGATGACTCCCGAATATGTTTTTTCGATAGTAGATCGCGTTATTCCGAATGTCGGCGATACTGTGCTTGCGATAGGATCTCCTATCGGACTTGAAAAAACCGTCACATCGGGAATTGTTTCCGCGATCGGCAGGCGTTTTTTACAAATCGGCGATGTTTATCAGGTTGACGCTTCGGTAAATCAGGGTAACTCGGGCGGTCCGTTAATTGACAATGAAGGACGGCTTGTAGGAATTATTTTTATGGGAGCCGCTCATTATCAGGGACTTAATTTTGCTATCCCCGCGCAAACGCTTGCTTTGGCTCTGCCCGCCATGATAAAGGGCGGCAAGGCGGAGCGTCCGTGGCTCGGACTTACGTTATGCGAAACTTTTTCCGGCGCGCAGATAATCTATACGTCTCCGGCGACACCAGCGGCTTTTCACCGTATCGGAGAAGGTTCGATGTTAATAAAGATCAACGGAAAGAAAATTACAGCTTCTCAGGGCGGGCTAATTCCGGCGTTTCAAAATGAAATGTTTGTTTGCGGACCGGGAGAACTTGTGTCAATTGAAACTATTGACAGCGAAAATAATGTTAAAAAGCATATTTTATTAACTGCCGCGCGTCCCGAACTTCCTCTGCTGGAAGCCGCTAAAATAGACAGACGCGAAAGAGTCGCGGCGCCTCTTTTCGGTTTAATTCTAACATCTCTTCAAAGTAATTTATTTGCTTCAAGTTTTCGGGTAGACAGAGTTATTCGCGGTTCGATTGCCGACGAAGCCGGCATATCTGAAAACGATCCTCTCTCAATTTCGCGTCTGCGTATTCTGGAAGAAGAAGGTTTCGCGGTGCTCGATATTTCCGTAAAAAAAAGACGGTTCGGTTATATGGACACAAATATGCAGCTTCCCGCGTGGCTTGATTCCCCTGATACGTTGTAACTAATGTACTCTTTTGATAATTTAATCTATAGTAGAATATGTTAAATATATAATTATAACGAGGAGGATCGTATGGGATTGATTAAAGCGGCACTTGACGCTGTCGGAGGAACTTTTGCGGATCAGTGGCTTGAGTTCTTTGTTTGTGAGAGCCTGGACGCGAATGTGCTCGCCGCAAAAGGCGAAAAGCGCTCAAGTAAAAGAAGCAGTAATACCAAAGGAGAGGATAATGTTATCTCTAATGGTTCGGGAATAGTCGTAAACAAAGGACAGGCAGCGGCGATAATTGATAACGGGCGCGTCATGGAATTCTGCGCGGAAGAAGGGAAATATACTTATGATCAGGGAAGCGAGCCAAGTATTTTTTACGGAGGTCTCGATAAAGGCATAATCGGAATTTTTAAAAGTATAGGCGAGCGTTTTAAACACGGCGGAATCCCCGCTAAAGATCAGCGTGTTTATTATTTTAATACAAAAGAAATTATGGGAAATAAATACGGAACTCCAAATCCAATTCCGTATTTGATAAACGATCCCAATATAAATTTGCGCTTAACAATAAGCCTTCGCGTAAGCGGAGAATATTCGTATCGGATGATAAATCCGATTTTGTTTTATTCTAATGTCTGCGGCAATGTTGAACAAAATTATACAAGAGACAATATTGACAGTCAGCTTAAAAGCGAAATTGTCACTGTTCTTGGTCCTTCTTTGGCGAAATTAGGCAGCGGAATTGAATACCACGAACTTTCATTTCATACGGAAAAATTAGCGGAGATTCTTAACGAAGCTCTCAGCGGTAAATGGCGGGAAACGCGCGGCATCGAAATAGCGACATTCGGACTTACATGCACCGCGACTCCGGAAGATGAAAAAAAGATAAAAGAACTTCAAGCCGCGGCTGTTATGCGCGATCCGACAATGGCGGCGGCTTCTCTTGTCAGCGCGCAAAGCGACGCGATGCGCACCGCCGCGGGAAATACCGCGGGCGCGATGACAGGTTTTATGGGAATGGGAATGGCGACTCAGGCGGGCGGAATGAATCCGCAGGCGCTTTTCCAGATGGGAGCGCAGCAGAATGCCGGACAGCAGCCGGCTCAGGCGGCACCCGCGCAGCAGGCGGCAGACGGCTGGAAATGTTCCTGCGGTCACGGCGGAAACACCGGCAAGTTCTGCGCGGAATGCGGAGCTCCCGCTCCAGCGGCAGGCTGGACATGCTCATGCGGTCACAGCGGAAACTCGGGAAAATTCTGCGCCGAATGCGGCAAGCCCGCTCCGGCTTCCGATTGGGATTGTTCCTGCGGTTACAAAGGTAATACCGGAAAATTCTGCGCCGACTGCGGTAAGCCGAGATAAAAAATGGAAATAAAAGAGTATAAATGCCCGAACTGCGGCGGAGCTGTTCAGTTTGACAGTTCAAAGCAAAAAATGAAATGTCCGTATTGTGACGCCCAGTTTGAGATTGCGGCTCTTGAAGAGTACCAGAAAGAAATCGCTGTTCAGGAAAAAGATAATTTCGGCTGGGACGGAAAAAATGATATTCAAGAATGGGATGAAAATGAATTAAACGATCTTACTCAGGGTTCCTGCCCTTCGTGCGGCTCCGAACTTATCGGAGATAAAAATACAGCGGCGATGATTTGTCCCAATTGCGGTAATACTCAGATCGTGTTAAGGCGGCTTACGGGATTATTAAAACCCGATTATGTTATCCCTTTTAAATTGGATAAAAACGCCGCGATGAACGCGTTAAAAAATTTCTATGAAGGAAAAAAACTTCTTCCTGATTGTTTTAATAAACAAAACCGCATTGACAGTATACAGGGAGTTTATTATCCGTTCTGGCTTTTTGACGCCGCCGCGCGGGGCAGTATTCGTTACAGAGCGACAAAAACAAAAGGATGGAGCGACGCGAAATATAATTATACAAAAACAGATCACTATTCCGTTATACGCGAAGGTAAAATTTCATTTGAAAAAATTCCGGTTGACGGTTCTGAAAAAATGGACGACAACTACATGGATGCGATTGAGCCTTTCGATTACGCCGATATTAAGGATTTCCAAACGGCTTTTCTTTCGGGATATCTCGCCGAAAAATACGATGTTGACGCCGACGCGAGCAAGGAGAGGGCAGGGCAAAGAATTAAAGCGTCGGTAGAAAGTGAATTTGCGCGATCCGTTACAGGATATTCAACGGTAAAAAAAGAAAGTTCGTCAGTCTCGGTTGATGACGGCAAGGTAAGTTACGGTTTTTTCCCCGCGTGGATTCTCAACACAAAATATAAAAATGAAAATTACATGTTTCTTATGAACGGACAGACAGGACGGCTTGTCGGGAAACTGCCCGCGGATAACGGAAAGGTCTGGAAATACCTGCTTTTGCACGTGGGAATAATCGGCGTTGTTTCTACGCTTATCATTCAATTATTGCGGGTATTATTGTAGGAGTGTTAAATGAAATATATGATTATTAAAATATTTTTTATAATTTCAATGATTTCCGTTTCTTTATTCGCGCCCGCTGTTTTAACCGCGCTGGATAGAGTTGTCGATAATGCCGGTATTTTAAGCGCAGGCGAAAAACAAGTTCTTGTAAATAAGATCGCGGAGCTTTCTTCAAAATACAAATTTGATTTAGTTATCGTAACGGAAAAGAGTATAAACAAAGGTTATGAAGCTTATGCCGATGATTTTTTTGATGATAACGGTTACGGCTTTGGTCAGGAAAGAGACGGCTGTCTCATATTGCAGATAATAAACGATCGCTATGTTCAGCTCAGTACGTCCGGAAGAGGTATCGGTATTTTGAACAGTTATGCCGAAGACAAATTATTAACGGATGTAACAAAATATTTAAAAGCCAATAGTTATTACGGCGCGTATTATTCATATCTGCGAAATTGGGAAACATTTCTTATGCTTGAAGAGCAGGGAGGCAGGAGTTATAATTTCTTTTATCGATGGAATTTTCTTCTTGTCGCGATTTCATGGGCAGTTGCTTTTTTAATCGGTTTAACCGTTATCAGCGTATGGAAAGGAAAAATGAATACGGCTATTAAACAAACGCAGGCTAATGCGTACATCATCCCAGGAAGCCTTATGTTTGATCAAAAAACAGATCGTTTCCTTTACAGTACCGTTTCGAAAACATCACGCGAAACAAGTACTTCGGGAGGAGGAAGAAGCGGCGGTACCAGAACAAGTTCTTCAGGAAGAAGCCACGGCGGAGGCGGCAGAAGGTACTAATATGAAGATTTACACCGGAAACGGCGACAACGGAGAAACAACGGATTTAAGCGGACAGAAGCTGCCGAAAAATGATATCAGGATTCATTTAATCGGAACGCTTGACGAACTCAATTCGTATTTAGGATTAATTAAAGCGATGCTTTTACATGATGAGACATGGCAGTTTGCGTGGAAGACTGCCGGCAATTGTATCGGAAAAACTCAAAAATGTTTGATGAGAATGATGGCTCATATTTCAGATAACAAAAATGAAAAGAATTTTTGCGCTGAAAGCGATGTTATCGCGCTGGAGAAAGAAATCGACAGAATGTATGATTGTATTAAAAACCATCATGAATTGATAATACCGGGGAAAAATATCATTGAAGCGCAAATTCAGGTTGCGAGAACCGTAGCAAGAAGAGCGGAGCGTTATTTTTTCACAGTTGACAAAAATAAATATCCTCTTTGTAAGATTTACGGAGTTTATTTAAACAGATTATCGGATTATCTTTTTGTTTTGTCACAGCAGGAATCACTGATAAACGTCAATTTCATAAATCAAATCACCGGACTCTAAATCATAAACGCGTCTTTTAAAACATGAAGGAACGGAAATCTCTCTGACTTTTTCTTCGCTGAATTCATCGACAATAATTATTACTCTCACCTTTAAATATTCAGACGCGAGAGTTCTTGTATGGTTTTCCGTTCTTAGCCATGTTACTCTGTTTACTTCCGGAAGCTGCGGCCAGACATTCGCGATAAAAAAAGTCATAAGCGCGTTTTCATGCGTATCGTTAAAATCGGCGTTAGGCGCCATGTGTCCTCTGTCGTATCCTGAATGACTGAAATCGCGGTGATGCGGAAGCGTAAGCCCGTGTTCTACAAGCAGCCCCTGTAAAATACCGCCGTCTCTATGCTGAGTGAAAGCGGTTGACGGTCTTCCTCCTCTCGCTTCGGCTCTTTCTTTTGTCAGAATATAATCGATTATATGCGGACCTGAATTAATCGCGTCATAACAGCCTGAATATAGAAGTTCGTCTTCATTGGAAACATCAAACCAGAAATGTCCTTCGATATCACACGCGAAAGACAGATGAGAGAGAAGCAGGAATAACAATATTAATACTTTCATGGAATCTACCTAATTAACTCTCGCAGAGACGCGGAGCTCGCAGAGTAGTAGTTCGAATTCTTATCTTTAATCCATAGAATTAGCAGAATTATCCGCGATTTCTAAGAATTTAGATAAAAATATCGTACAACAACTCTGCGTCTCTGCGTCTCTGCGCCTCCGCGAGGAATTCTTCCTTATATTTCCCGGCGATAGCACTTTTTCTAAATACTCCCGCGTCTTTGCAAGATTAATTTATCATTAACGTTTCGATTAACGCGGAAACTTCCGCAGGGATTGTCTTTGCTTTCACTTCACGTTCCATCGCGCGTGACAGTGATACCGGCACGGGCGGAGCGCCGGTCAAGGGCTCTACAGTTTCTGAAAACTTGGCAGGATGCGCGGTGCAGAGAATTCCAACCGCTCCTTTTTCGATTTTGTTTTTCTCGCTTAGTTTATCCGCTCCCTTCCAGCCGACCGCGCTGTGAGGATCGAGAAAATAACCTGTTTGTTCGTGTATCTGTTTGATTGTCGCGCGCGTTTCTTCGTCGCTGACCGAAACGCCTAAAATGATACGGCGCATTTCGTCTAACGTAAAGTGAGCGCTCATTCTCTCGAAATTACTGGGCGCGCCGACATCCATCGCGTTGGAAATTGTCGCTTGTGAAATTCGCGCGAGATATTCGCCCGAATCAAGATAATCAGGAAATGTTTTATTGATATTTGTCGCCGCGGCGAATTGATGAATGGGAGCGCCCATCTTCATCGCGTATAGACCCGCTGTCAGGTTACCGAAGTTTCCCGACGGAACGCAAAGCGTTACCGCGCCTGCAGCCGGGAGCCGGAAGACGGGAGTTGATGACCGGGAGTTATCTCTGGGAGTTGCGTCTCCGTCAGGATCGGATTTTCCCGCGATAATTTTACCGGCTGCCGCTGAATAGTAGACAGCCTGCGGTATCAATCTGCTGATATTAATTGAGTTAGCAGATGAAAGTGACATACGTTTTTTTAAACCTTCGTCGGCAAGAGCGGCTTTTACAAGACGCTGGCAATCGTCAAAACTTCCTTCAACCGCGAGAGCGCTGATATTTTTGCCAAGCCCCGCGATCTGCCGTTCCTGAAGAGGAGTTACCCTTCCTTTCGGATACAGAACCGTAACGTTGATTCCCTCAACTTCAAAAAAACCGTCGGCGACAGCTCCGCCTGTATCGCCTGATGTCGCTACTAAAATACGCAGCGGTTTGTCTTCGCCGCGGCGGAGATAAGAAAAAGCGCGAGCCATAAACCGCGCGCCGAAATCCTTGAACGCGGCGGTAGGTCCGTGAAAAAGTTCCACCGCGTAACGATCCGCCACAGCGATCAACGGTGCGTTGAAAGTAAACGCGGAAGTTGTAATGTCGGTTAACACTCCGTCGGAAATCTCACCCTCTACATACGGCTTTATAGTTTCAAAGGCAATGTCGGTAAAAGTCATCGATCCAAGCGACGATTTTACATGAGCGGAATACTGCGGTATCTCCCGAGGCACAAAAAGACCGCCGTCAGGAGACAGCCCCGCCAGCGCGGCGCCGGCGAAAGATACCGTTTCATTTTTGTTTCTTGTGCTATAGTATTTCATAATAGCGTAATTCTATCATATAGTTATAATTGACATATAGTGGCTTTTTGATATATTATATACATATATTCAAGGAGTAAAAGTGGCGAAAGAAGAAGCAATAGAAGTAGAAGGAGTTGTTAAAGAAGCCCTTCCAAATACCATGTTTCGCGTGGAATTGGATAATCAAAACGGGCACTTAATATTAGCGCACCTGTCCGGCAAGATGCGCAAGCATTACATTCGTATCGTACCTGGCGATCGCGTTAGAATCGCGTTATCACCTTACGATCTGAGCAGAGGAAGAATTATCTATCGGGAGCGGTAACTGAAAAGTTATTGATACATATAAGATTTACGAAGGGAGGTTTTTATGGCAGATGACATTGTTTATATTAATGTTAACGAAGGTTTAAACAGGGTTATGAAAAATACCACCCTGTATACCAAGTTGCTTAAAAAATTTATTAATGAAGATCATTTTGGAGGAGTCGATTCCGCGTTTACCGAAAATGACGCGGAGAAGGCGAAGAATGCCGTACACACTCTCAAAGGACTCGCGGCAAATCTTTCCATGACTGAATTGTATAAACAGTTGGTGGAACTGGAAGCGCAGCTGAAAGCCGGTAACGTTGATACCGCCCGGCTTGACGAAGTAAAAAAAATATTCGCTCTGACAATAACAGAAGCTGATAAGGTTGTGAAAAGTTATGCATGATAATAGCCAGACAGTATTGATTGTAGATGATGAAGAAACGAACACTCTGATCCTCGAAGAGATATTAAAAGAAAAATATAATGTGATTACCGCGTCTAACGGAAAAGAAGCCCTTGTTAAATTGAGAACGGTCGATCATCTTCCAAAAATAATTCTTTTAGATATTATCATGCCTCAGATGGACGGACGTGAATTTTTTGACAATTTAAAGAAAGATAAGGCGTTTCAGAAGATACCTGTAATATTTATCACTGTTGATACAGGCTCGGAGAGCGAGCTTCTCGGCGCGGGCGCCGTTGATTTTATCAATAAACCTTTCCAGCCGAATATTGTTCAGCTGCGCGTCAGAAATCAAATCGAATTAAAGAATTACAGCGATAATCTTGAACAGATGGTAGCGGAAAAAACAGCAGAGGCGACAAAAACTTTGGATAACGCGCTGCAGGGACTCGCGAATGTAATTGAGCACCGCGACCTGGAATCCGGCGAACATGTAAAAAGAACTCAGTTATATGTTAGAGCGTTAACGGATCATCTTATAGAAACAAATTCGATTTATGCCGAAGAATTAAAAAGACTTCAGCCGGAAATTATAATGAAATCTATGGCGCTGCACGATGTAGGCAAGATCGCGATCCCCGATAAAATTCTTTTAAAACCCGGCAAGCTCGATCCTGTTGAATATGACATAATGAAAACTCACACGACAAAAGGCAAGGAAATTATTCACGAGATCGGCGATGTAAAAACTTCTCTTTATTTAAAACACTGCGAAGATATCTGCTACGGTCACCACGAAAGATGGGACGGCAACGGTTATCCGCAAAAACTAAAAGGCGAGGAGATTCCTCTTACCGCGCGGCTCGCGTCGCTGGCGGATGTGTATGACGCACTTATCTGCGCGCGCGTTTATAAAAACGCGATGCCGTACGAAGTCGCGATAGGAATTATCGCTGAAGGACGCGGAACGCAATTCGATCCGATTATCACGGACGCTGTCATGGAAATTCAGAATAAATTCAAGGAAATTTCTCAGAAATATCAATAAAGGTTTTTATGAACAAAATCAGGCAGCGTCTTTATGTAATACTTGAAAAAGAACCAAAAAGAGAAGACAAAGTAAGCCGCTTTATAAATATTTTTTTGGTTTGTCTGATCTGTCTTAATTTAACAGTGATTGTAGTAGGTCTTATTTTTGATCTGCCGGATATTGCGCTTAAAATATTTGATTATATTGAGATTTTTTCCGTTATAATTTTTTCTGTCGAATATCTTTTACGAATATGGGTTGATCCGTACAAACCTCCTTCTCTTGCGTCCAAGAACGCGCTGCTGAGAAAATTTCCTCCTTATCTGCGGCAGATTTTCTCTCTGATAGGATTAATAGATCTGCTGGCGATTTTACCGTTCTATCTTCAATTTTTCCCGGTTGATCTCCGCGTATTGCGCGTTTTGCGAATGTTCAGGCTTTTGCGAGTTCTAAAATTGGGACGTTACGACAAAACAATGAAAAAGCTCGGCAAAGTTCTTGATAACGCTTTGCAGGGACTCGCGAATGTAATTGAATACAGAGATAAAGCGTCGGGAGAGCATGTTAAAAGAACGCAATTATATGTAAAAGCGTTAGTTGATTATTTAATCGATACGGAATCGGTTTATGCCGACGAATTAAGAAAGATAGAGCCTGAAATAATTATTAAGTCGATGGCTCTCCATGATGTCGGAAAAATCGCTATCCCGGATATTATTCTGCTTAAACCGGGAAAGCTCGACAACGAAGAATTTGAAATAATGAAAACACATACCACTAAAGGTAAAAATATAATTAATGAAATGGGCGATGTTAATTCAAGCATATATTTGAAACACTGCGAAGATATTTGTTACGCGCATCATGAAAGGTGGGACGGCAAGGGTTATCCTCGGGCGTTACGCGAAAAAGATATTCCCCTTACAGCCCGTCTTGCCGCTCTCGCCGATGTATACGACGCTCTTATTTGCGCCCGCGTCTATAAGCCCGCTATGCCGTACGAAGAAGCGATAAAGATAATCACGGAAGGCAGAGGCACACAGTTTGATCCAATTCTTGTTGACGCTGTTATGCAGTTACAGGATCAATTTAAAGAGATTGCGCAAAAGTACCGTTAATATGAGAAAAAAAATTACAGCGTTATGTTTGCTTATTATTCTATTTTTTGGGTGTACTAATAAAAAAACAGCTCTCGTTTCGGAACAGACAGAAAGTGAAAAAATAAAAGATAGTTTATCCATCGCTTTGGATATTTTAAATGATCTGCGTTTCCCGCAAAAAGAATCCGGGAAATTCAAGGAAGCAATCGTGAAAAGCCCTTCATTTAACGGAGAAGTTTCCGCGATTTTAGACAGCGATCCGTATTTGTGGATACTTGTCGATAAAAATCATCCCTTGGGAAGCGATTACGTTCCCTCTGATTTAGTTGAAGCGGCAGGCGGTTCTGTCGCTGTTGTAAGCTGGCAGTCACTCAATCTGCGGAAAAAAGCCGCGGACTCTCTTAATGAAATGGCGCAAGCCGCGAAAAAAGACGGGATGGCGCTTTCAATTTATTCAGCGTATCGATCATACTCGTATCAGGTTGAAGTATTTGCGCGTAACGTCAGAGAAATGGGCAGGGAGACGGCGGAAAAATTGTCAGCGCGTCCCGGTTATAGTCAGCATCAGCTTGGGCTTACGGTTGATTTTTACACGAATGAAAAATATTTCAGCCAAACTAAGGAGTGCGGGTGGCTGAAAGAAAACGCCTCCCGTTTCGGCTGGTCGCTTTCTTATCCTGAAGGGTACGAAGAAGTAACGGGTTATTCATGGGAAAGCTGGCATTACCGTTATGTCGGCAAAGAAACCGCAAAGTTCATTGATGATTATTTTAACGGAATCCAGCAGTACGCTCTGTTATTTCTGAAAGAATTTTCTGAAGCTCTATCTTCCTCTTTCGAATCTGGTCAATAGCTCCCCTCTTTGCGCGGTATTATCATTCCAGTTTACCGGAATACTGTTTTCGCGGATTTCTCCGGTTGGTTTTGATCCGGATGGGATCTCCGGAAAATCAATTCTGACGGAATGCATCCATCCCGATACAATTGCGTGCTGTCCGTATTCGCTTAAGAACCAGTCTACGATTGCCTGCGCCGATGAAGTATTTCTGTTTGCGCTCCAGCGTTTGTCAATGATCATAATCGGAGAAGGAATCATCACTGTTCCGTCTGTAGGATAAATAATTTCGAGCCTTGATCCGTGTTCACGTAACTGTAATATCGATTCTTCCAGAATCATTGCCACCCTGTATTCACCGTTTTCCAGTTTTTGAATTGTGCCGGTTGAACCGTATTCAATGCGCACATTCTGTCTCGCAAGCGAGTCAATATATTCATAGCCGTATTTATCGCGTAACGCCGATAATGCCGCAAGTGACGTTCCCGATATATTCGGATTCCTCATTGAAATCGCGCCTCTGACTCTCGTATCGTTCGCGAAATCCCGGAATGAATTAGGAATACTGTTTTTTGGGTATCTGTCAGGATTAAATGCCAGCACCATATTGTTGATGCGCACAGGATGCCAGTAACCTTCTTTATCGTAATCAAACGCGAGTTTTAACGCTTCTTTTGACTGATAACGGTGCAGCAGTCCTTTTTCTTTTAATTCCAGAGCATAGGTAGGTTCCGCTGTCATAATAATATCGCATCCCAGTCTTCCGGCTCTCTGCTCGGTAGTGATCATGTGTTCGAGCCTTCTTGATCCGCCGTAAACAAAAGTTATATGACATCTTGGAAATCTTTTTTCCATCTCTACTTTAACTTTATCAATTATTTCCTGATACATGGATGTGTAGATTGTTATTTTTCCGCTTGCTTCTCCGCTTCCCGACGCGAACGCAAGCGGAATTGTAAACGCTAATGTTAAAATTACGCAAATCAGTTTCTTCATATATTTCTCCTTTTCTTTTAACCTCTTATTTAATTTTATTTTTATCCGAATCAACCTGTATAATCATTAATTCGACTCTTCTGTTTCTGTTTCTGATGTCCCATTCGCTTGTCGCGGTTCTTGTGCCGCCGAAACCGACTACTACTATTTGTTCTTCGCTTACGCCTCTTTTTTTAAGTTCTTCTGATACTGTAAGCGCCCGCATATTGCTCAATGCCATCAAATCATCGGCTTCGCTGACACTTACGGTAAACGGATTCGCGTGTCCTTCAAGCCTGACGCGGAAGTCCGGATTGTCATTCAGAGTTTTAGCTGTGTAGTTTAAAACAAGCTCGTTTAACTGCTGCGCGTCGCGATCAACGCTGACATTGTAACTTCCGGCATCGGGTCCGAACAGAACAAATTCAATCGAATGGATCTTTATAACTTTAACAATTTCGCTCGGAGGAAGATTTCTGATTGTTTCCACAACTCTGCTTTGCGGTAACGGGAATTTGTAACCAACCGTTATTGAAGCTCCCCAGATGTGCGGATAACCGGCTCGGATTAAAGGTTCAAGATGCAGTCTGCTTGTCAGAGGAATTGTCATTCCGAGCGCCGCGTCGGCGAGTATGGAACCGCGTGTTAGTTTTACGTTGTCAAGAAATATCTCGTCTCCTCTGTACGCGGCGACTAATCCAATGCCGCCTTGCAGGAAAAAATTAAAAAGATTCTTTCGTCCAAAACGAAGAAAATTCCAGCGTATATAAACCTGACCTTCGATAGTAAGTATATTGCTTAAATCATTATTGTTATCAGAGGTATGTTTTTCAGCGCTGTAGTTTATACCGGCTTTTGTGCCGACCATCAGCGCCGGCGAAAGCCATAGCTTGGGGTCAATTACCAGTTGAAAAGCAATACCGTCTACGGTAACCCCGTCTACTCCAAATCCCCCGTCAAGAGACCAATAATTCCCGTGAGGGAATTCATGTTGATTTATTGACTGCGCGTATAATCCGCCCGCAAGGATTAAAAGTAAATATGTTAACAGGAATCCTTTTAAACCGGCTGCTCTTACTTTTAAAAAACTCATTGTTTGCTCCGCCTTTTTAAAGATTTTTCGAATGTATAAATGCATTTTAAATTCATAACTCACTTCATTCTAAAGCATGGATATTGAATAGTCAAACAACGGCGAGAAAATTAGTAATTTTTGTTTTAATATTATACCATATAAATTAAAAAATTGTTATAATAATAAATTTTAAAAATTATTGTTTTTTAATGATCAATATGTGCCGCTCCTCATCAAGAAACGGCACTGTATAGGGAACAGCTTCCCATTGAAATTTTACTAACCCTTCCATCTCCGCTTCTATTTTTTCTTTTTTCCCTTTATAAGCGGCAATAACGCCGTTCGGAGCGCATAAAGCAAATAATGTTTTAAGCAATTTCTCATCCACAGGTTTAAAAGCGCGGAATGTTACAAGATCAAAATGTTCCTTAAAAATTTCTTTATTCACTGTTTTTTCAATCTCACATTCTTCGATACTGATGTTGGAGAGAGACAGCACCGCTTTTGTATTGCACAAAAAACCCGCGCGCCGTCCCATTCGCTCAATAAGAGTTAATTCACAGGCAGGCATAGCAATCGAGAGAGGAATACCGGGCAGTCCCGCGCCTGAACCCGCGTCGGCAATTCGATAAACCTCATGCAGAGGCGCCAAGCCGCTGTCGCGGCAATTAATAGAGTGGAGAAGACGCGACAAAATACCCATGGGCGCGAGAGCGTCTAATATATGCTTAATAATTATTTCTTCTGTTTTTTCTGTACCTACTAAACCATAAGCATGATTAAAAAGTTCTATTTCATTTATATATCCGGTTAGGAGTAAAATAACATCATCTTTTCG
>Ga0209755_10004401_pt1 | contig 16702 bp, 14 predicted proteins | sample TergutCo191P1_FD_187301 | JGI IMG/M metagenome (GOLD analysis project Ga0209755, IMG submission 187301) | Cornitermes sp. P1 segment gut microbial communities from Petit-Saut dam, French Guiana - Co191P1 (SPAdes) (version 2) | ecosystem: Host-associated > Arthropoda: Insects > Digestive system... | reverse complement strand
GCTGATTGAGTTCAGAGCGGCGGAGATGGCGAAGGGATGCTCGGTCATCAACCCAAGGATGGCCATGCCCACCAGCGAGCCAATCATGAACCCAAACACCGACGTGTGCGACGGTCCCGGCCATTTGTCAAAGCACTTGGCAATGGACTTCGCCACCAGCACAAGACCCGCCACGATACCACCCAAGAACAGCAGCAGATGCGGCAGATACGCAGCACTTGCGCCGAACAACTGGTTGGCGGCATACATCACTTGCGGATAAATGCCCATCACGATGAGTAGCGTCGCGATGCTCATGCCCGGCACGAGCGTGAGCATGCCTGCCACCACCCCGCCAATGAGGAACATCCACCAGCCGCTGGTGATGCCCGTTGCGCCTGGGTCGCCGATGAAGATGGACATGACCATCACGCCCACGGCAATGGCGAAGGCCAACACGCCCGAAATCCCGCTGCTTGCGCGGAACTTATGCGGCTTCACTTCGGCGTAAATCATCGGCAGGTTGCCGGCAATCAGCCCCGTGAACAGCATGAACGCCGTGCGCTGATACGCCGCGAACAAGTCGGGGAACAGCACCACCAGCAACACCGCGCTCACGCCCATGCCAATGGCGATGGGCGCGAGGAAAACCATGTTTTGCTTGAAGGGCTTAAACGGGCTTGACGCGATGCGCACGATGTCGTGATACACCCCCATCGCAATCGCCACCACCGAGCCGCTAATGCCCGGTGCAAACACGCTGATGCCCAGAAATGCGCCCGCAAACGTGCGGACAAATAGACGTTTGATCAGTTCCATAATTACTCCTTATTTATGTTTTTGCCTAGCATCACAAAGAATGTAGAAAGTGCGAACCCTGCCGCAAATAAAATCAGTCCCAGCCACCACAGGAAGTTGGGGTCATCAAGCCACACGGCCTGGAAAGTCAGCCCTACCAAAGAGCCCAGCGTGAAGCCGAACACCGTGGTGTTGGCTGCGCCCAAGTGTTTGTCGAACGCTTTTTTGATCCCGCGTGACACCAGCACAACCCCCGCCACCGCGCACACGATGAACAGCAGAAACGGCCACAGGTTTGAATGGTCGCCACGAAATCCCAGTTGCGCGGCGCTGATGAGATCATCGTGCAGACCGATGACGATGAGCATCGTGGAAATGCTCACGCCGGGAATCAGTGCGCTTGCGCCCACCAGCAGTCCGCCCAGCGCCAGCACGGGCAGCGAAACCGCGATGCCCTGCGCGTTGTTGGCGATGCCGTCTTCGTCAATGAGCATGATCACCACCATCACGGCAACGGTGACCAAAAACGCAGCAACAGCGCCAATGCTATACTTCGCCTTGAACTCATGCTTGCGGATTTCGCGGAAAATCATCGGCAAGCTGCCCGCCACCATGCCGATGAACAGCATGTAGGTTGCGCGCAAGTGCTCGTCCACCAAATAGTCAAAGCCGGTCATGAAAAACGCGGCCGCGCCAACCACGCCCAGCAAAAGCGGGATGAGAAAGAAGATGTTTTCTTTAAAATATTTCACCGGGTGCGCGAACACGCGGATGAGGTCTTGGAACACGCCGAGGATGATCGCGATGATGCTGCCGCTGATGCCCGGCGCGAACAGGCTCACCCCGATGAAAAAGCCCCCACAGACCCGCAGAAAAAACCGCTTGACTGATTTCAAACTGTTCACTAAAGTCTCTCTTTCAAAAACTTCACTGCCAAGGCAATGTCGTCATAGGGCGTTTCGCCCACTTCGCGCTCAATGGTGAGGAAGCCCTTGTAGCCAATCTCACGCAGCGCGGCGAGATATTCATCCCAGTTCACGCCGCCTTGACCCAGCGGCAATTCTTCAAAGCTCGGGTCGGTGACGATGTGGCTTTCGTGCATGCCATACACCTCGTCCGGGTCGCGGTAATAGTGGCGCACGCCGTCTTTGGCGTGGGTGTGCACGATGTAGTCACCCAGCGTGCGCACCGCTTGCGCGGGGTCGTCGCCGGTGACCATCACCAGGTTTGCGGGATCCATGTTCACCGCCACGCCGTGCGAGCCAAGGCTGTCGAGAAAAGCCTTGAGCACAGCGCTGGTTTCCGGTCCGGTTTCAATGGCGAAGTGCGCCTTCACGCTGTCGGCATACTCAGCCAGCTGCCCGCAAGCGTCTTGCAGCAGCGCATAGCGCGGATGGGCTTTGTCGGTCGGCACAACACCGATGTGGGTGGTGACCACGTTGGTTTCGAGGTCTTTTGCCAGATCGATGATGCGTTTGCTGCGTTCGATTTTCGCGGGGTTATGCTCGAGGCGCGTGAAGCCGCCGCCGCCGAGGTCGCCACACAGCGCGCTCACCGTCAGCCCGTGCGACTTAACGATGTCCAGCAGCTCGCGGCGTTTTTGCGGGGTATCAAGTGCTTCGGGGCACATGTCGCCAAAGGTAGCGTAAATCTGCACGCCTTGCACGCCCACTTGCTGTGCCAGCCGGATTGCCTCACGCCACTCCACGCGAAACCCTTCCATCAGCACGCCAATCGGGAAATCTGCCATAGGGTTGTCCTCCTGAAATGTTAGTTAGCTTACATTATATCACATCGGCGTGGGGTTGGTCAAGGATTTTTTGCGGGAATGCGGCAAATGTGTTGATGTCAGGATGAAGAATATTTCGCAAAACACTTGCAAACGGCGGCGAAATGTTCTATAATAGAGATATTACGATTGCGAGGAGACCGCCCATGCAAAACTTCACCTTCCAGATTCCCACCCGCCTCATCTTCGGGCGCGGCGAAGAAAACAACGTCGGGCAATACATCAAGCCGCTTGCCAGCAAGATTCTGCTGCACTATGGCGGCGGGTCGGTCAAACGCAGCGGACTGTACGATCGTGTGGTGGCATCATTGCAAGCCGCAGGCGTGGACTTCGTTGAGCTCGGCGGCGTGGTGCCCAACCCGCGCGTGGGACTGGTGCGCGAGGGCGTGGCGCTGTGCCGTGCCGAGGGTGTGCAGCTGGTGCTGGCAGTCGGTGGCGGCAGCGTGATTGACTCCGCCAAAGCCATTGCGGCGGGCGCATTGTACGACGGCGACGCATGGGAGCTGCACGCAGGCGGCAAGCCCACGGGCAAGGCGCTGCCGGTGGCTACGGTGCTCACGATTCCCGCGGCGGGCAGCGAAAGCAGCAAGGTCAGCGTCATCTCCAACGAGGAAACGCAGCGCAAGATTGGCTACCATGATGAGTGCCTGCGCCCGGTGTTCAGCATCCTCAACCCGGCGCTGTTCGCTACCCTGCCCCGCAACCAAATTGCCAACGGCGTGGCAGACATGATGTGCCACATCTTCGAGCGCTACTTCACGCAAGAGCAGCACACCGACGTGACCGACGAGATGTGCGAGGGCGTGCTGCGGGCGATCATGCGCAACGCACCGCTGGTGTATGCCGACCCGACAAACTACAACGCTTGGGCGGAGCTCGGCTTTGCCGGTGCACTGGCGCACAACGACCTGCTCGGTCGCGGGCGCACGGAATGCTGGGCTTGCCACGGCATGGAGCATGAGCTCAGCGCCATCTATGATGTGGCGCACGGTGCGGGCTTGGCGGTCGTCACACCCGCGTGGATGACCTACATCTGGCGCGAGAACCCCGCGATGTTCGCGCAGTTCGCCACGAATGTCATGGGCGTGACCCCGCGCCGCGACACCGAGGCCGTCATCGCCGAGGGCATCGCTCGCCTGCGTGCGTTTTGGGCGAGCTTGGGCTTGCCGCTCACACTTGATGCGCTGGGCATCCCCACCGACCGCCTTGAAGAAATGGCCAAGAAGACCACCGGCGCATGGTTCGGCGAGGAGAAAGGCCGCGGCGGCTTCAAAAAGCTCATGTGGCAGGATGTGCTTGCGGTGTATGAATTGGCGCGATGACCCCCACCGCCCTTCGGGCACCTCCCCCAAGGGGGAGGCAAAAAACCAACTACGCTGATTTTTGCTTGCGAGTTTTGACAAAGAAATATCTCTCATTACAAGGTAACAGCCTCGTTGATGCCTCCCCCCTGGGGGAGGTGGCACGCCAACGGCGTGACGGTGGGGGTTGCCGAAACAGGAGTCCCCATGCCCTACACCCACCTCCACGTCCACACCGAGTTCAGCTTGCTTGACGGCGCATGTCGCCTGGGCGGGCTGCTTGACCATGCCGTGGCGCTGGGGATGGACAGCCTCGCCATCACCGACCACGGCAACTTGTATGGCGCGATTGACTTCTACAAAGCAGCACGCGCGCGAGGCATCAAGCCCATTTTGGGCTGCGAGTGCTACCTCGCCGCTCGCACGCGCCACGACAAGCAGCATGAATACGACAGCAAACGCTATCACTTGGTGCTGCTGTGCGAGAACGAAACCGGCTGGAACAACCTCATCAAGCTCGTCAGCGCAAGCTGGGTAGAGGGCTTCTACACCCGCCCGCGCATCGACCGCGAGCTGCTTGCGCAACACAGCGAGGGGCTCATTGCGCTGTCCGGCTGCATGTTTGGCGAGATCCCGCAGGCGCTGCTCAACGGTGACGTTGCCGAAGCCAAGCGCCTCGCCGATTGGTATCACAACGTGATGGGCGCGGGCAACTTCTTCATCGAGCTCCAAGACCACGGTCTGCCCGAGCAACAACGCCTGCTGCCGCAGCTGGCGCGTCTGGCGAGCGACTGCAACCTCCCCATGGTCGCCACGAATGACGTGCACTATGTTCACGCCGAAGACCACCGCATGCAAGAAGTCCTGCTGTGCATCCAGACCAACCAAGTGGTGGGCGAAGGCGGCAACTTCGAGTTCGCGTCCAAGGAGTTTTATCTCAAGAGCGAGCCGCAAATGCGCGACTTGCTCGGGCAATACACCGATGCCCTTGAGAACACCGCCCGCATCGCCGCGCGCTGCAACGTGGACATCGAGTTTGGGCAAACGCGGTTGCCGCACTTTGCCCCCCCACCGCCCTTCGGGCACCTCCCCCAAGGGGGAGGCGATCAACCATGCGGGTTGACGGTGGAATGCGATAATTTCGCAAACCAGCGCAGTGCGTCTCTCGCCTCCCCCTTGGGGGAGGTGCCTGCGCAGCAGGCGGTGGGGGCTCAAGACCCCAACTTCGCCTACCTCACGCAGCTATGCGAGCAAGGCATGGCTGCCCGCTACCCTGCTGTGACGGACGATGTGCGCACACGGCTCGACTTTGAGCTGCGCACCATCCACCGCATGGGCTTTGTGGATTACTTCCTCATCGTGCACGATTTCGTGGCCTACGCCAAGGCAAATGGCATCGCCGTCGGTCCGGGGCGCGGTTCGGGCGCGGGGAGCTTAGCCGCCTACTGCCTGGGCATCACCGGCGTTGACCCGCTGCAATATAACCTCATGTTCGAGCGCTTCCTCAACCCGGAGCGCGTGAGCATGCCGGACTTCGACATCGACTTTTGCTACGAACGCCGCAGCGAGGTCATCGACTACGTGGTGCGCAAGTATGGCAGCGCACACGTGGCGCAGATTGTCACCTTCAACACCATGGCCGCGCGGGCTGCCATTCGCGACGTCGGCCGTGCGCTGGGGCTGCCCTATGCCACCGTGGACGCCATCGCCAAGATGATACCCGGCGAGCACCGCAGCTCAATTGGCCGCGCGATGAAAAACAGCAAGCCCCTGCGTGATGCCTACGCAGATGACGCCACTGTCACCGAGCTCATCGACATGGCGCGCAAGATTGAAGGCATGCCGCGTCATGCGGGCACACACGCGGCGGGCGTGGTCATCACCCACCAGCCGGTGGACACTTATGTCCCGCTTGCGCGCAACGACGAAGCCATCGTCACGCAGTTCACCATGGGCGCGCTTGAAGAACTCGGTCTGCTGAAGATGGACTTCTTGGGCTTGCGCTCGCTAACCGTGATTAAGGATGCGGCGCGCATGGCGGGCTTGGAGCCCCCACCGCCCCTGCGGGGCACCTCCCCCAAGGGGGAGGCATCAAACGCCTGCGCTGATTTTGCTTGTCATGATTGCCAGATTGAAAAGTCCTCTGCTGAAAGCAACGCACCCGGCGTGACGGTGGGGGTCACCATCGACACCATCCCCCAAGACGACCAAGACGTGTTCGCGCTGTTCCGCCGCGGCGACACCACGGGCATCTTCCAGTTTGAGGCGGGCTGGGTGCGCAATGTGCTCATCGACATCGCCCCGCAAAGCATCGAAGACCTCGCCACCGTCACCTCGCTGTGCCGCCCCGGACCGATGGAGTTCATCCCCACCTGTGTGGCAAACCGCCGCGACCCACGCAAAATCCGCTACGCCGCGCCGCAGCTGGCGAACATCCTCGACGTGACCTACGGCGTGATGATTTATCAAGAGCAAGTCATGCAGGTGTTCCGCGAGCTTGCGGGCTATTCGCTTGGGCGAGCCGATTCCGTGCGGCGCATCATGAGCAAGAAGAAGCACCGCGAAATGGAAGCCGAGCGCACCGTGTTCATCGAGGGCTGCGCGCGCCTGCATGGCATTGATGCCAAGACCGCCAACAAAATTTTCGACGACATGTCGTCGTTCGCCAGCTACGCCTTCAACAAAAGCCACGCGGCGGCATATTCCCTCATCGCCTACCAAATGGCATGGCTGAAGACTTACTATCCCGCGGCGTTTTTGGCCGCACAGCTCAGCAGCGTGCTCGACCACGCCGGCAAGGTCGCGGAGTACGCCGCCGAGTGCAACAAGCTGGGCTTTGCGCTGCTGCCGCCGCACGTGAACCACGCCCAGCTCAAGTTCACCACTGAGCCCGACGGCGTGCGCTTTGGCATGCTGGCAATCAAAAACTTGGGCGCGGGTTTCATCCGCCAAATCATCGCCGAGCGCGAGCGCAACGGGCACTTCGCCACGTTTTACGGCTTCGTCAAGCGCATGCAAGGGCGCGACTTCAACAAGCGTGCGGTGGAGGCACTCATCAAAGCCGGTGCGCTCGATGGCCTCGGCGCAAACCGCCGCGAGATGCTCATGGCGCTGCCGCTGTTTGCCGCCGAGGTAGACAACGAAGCCCGCCAGAACGTTGACGGTCAGCTGGGCTTCATGGACATGCTCGGCACGCAAGCCAAGCAGCAAGCCGAGCCCCGCCCCGCCCCGCAGGAGGAGCTCTCCCACGCCGACTTGCTCGCCAACGAGAAAGAGACCCTCGGCTTTTATCTCAGCGGTCACCCGTTGGGCAACTTTGCAGACACCGCCAAGCGGCTCGGCTGCGCCAAAACCGTTGACCTGCTCGACCCCGCCAACGAGGACGGCCAAGGCGCGCACCACGACAACGAAGCGGTCACGTTGCTGTGCACCATCGTGCAGGTGAAGAACAAAATCACCAAAAGCGGCGGCAACATGGCGTTCCTGCTGCTGGAGGACATGTTTGGGCAGATGGAAGCCATCGTCTTCCCCAAACAGCTTGAGCGATTCGCGAACCTCTGCCAAACCGGGCGCACCGTGCTCGCCGCCGGTCGCCTTAGCCTGCAGGAAAACAAAGAGGCGAAGCTCATCGTCAACACGCTAGAGGAGATGGATGAGCCAATGGGATTTGATGAAAACCATAATAAAGCGCAGCGAAGCGATAGAGCCTCACCGCAGGTGGCGCAGCGAAGCGATAGAGCCTCACCGCAGGTGGCACAGCGAAGCGATAGAGCCCCACCGCAGGTGGCACAGATTTTCCTGCGCCTGCCACCCAAAGATGACCCCCTGCACGCGCAGGTGTTGCAGCTGCTGGACGACCATCGCGGTGGCATGCATGTGCCGGTGACGCTGGTGTTCGCGCAAGCCGGCAAGAAGTATAAAGCCACGGTCGGCGCACACTGGGATGCCGCGCTGGAGGCGCAACTCACTCGCCTGCTGGGTGGGGAGAATATCGTCATCAAGTAATTGCATGGTAGGTGTTCGCCCCGACACGCGACACCCATAAAAATTCCACGCGCGCAGCGCGACTAGAGTTTTTTTGGTTCTTTTTTTGCAAAAAAAGAACAAGAAAGGATGACACCACATGATCTACTGCTTCTCTTCCACGGGCAACAGCCTGCACACCGCGCGCCGCATCGCCGAAGCGCTTGGCACGCAAGTTGCACCCATCACCCCAGAGCCCGCGACCTGCGCAGACGATATCGTCGGCTTGGTGTTTCCTGCGTTTTTTTGGGGAGCGCCCACGGTGGTTGAGGCGTTTGCGCGCACGCTGAACATCACCAACCCGCAGGCTTATGTGTTCGCCATTGTGGTCAGCGGCGGCAGTGCGCCCGGTGCGGCCAACTCGCTGCGGCGCTGGCACAAGCTTGCTTACTGCGCCGAGCTCAAGCATGTGAACAACTACATCCCCGGCTATGCCGTCAACAACGAACCCGACGTGCACGCCAACGCGCAGGCGCAGCTGGCGCAAATCATCGCCGACCTCAACGCCTGCAAGACCCAGCGTGCCGGTTTCTATACCCCGCTCAACCGGGTCATTCGCCGCGCCATGCCCGGTCCTGCCAGCGACGCAAAGTTCAGCATATCCGGCTGCACTGGCTGCGGCATCTGCGCCAGCGCCTGCCCGGTGAGCAACATCACCGTGGACACGCAGCCGCAGTTCGCGCATCGCTGTGAGCACTGCCTAGCCTGCATGCACGCCTGCCCCGCCGCCGCCATCAACTACGGAAAATCCGCCGGCAAGGCGCGCTATCTGCACCCGGACGTGCCGCTTGCGCAGCTGATTGCGTTTTATCGCCAGTGATACCAACCCATCCACCCGGGGTTCAAATAACACACATATTCTTATGCTTCGGGCGGCGCACCCACCGCCCCTACATGCCACGGCTTGATGAAAGTCGAAGAAAACCGTTTCCTGAGCGGCCCTCGCGCGGGCGCGGGGGCTGTCGCCGCGAACGAAACCTGCGCATCGCACCTGCTTGGCGCGGCGACTGGGGGTGCGGATTTCGCACCTGCTCACACCAACCTACAACCTGTAGGGACAGCGCCCCTGCGCTGTCCGGGGTTTTGATGGGGATTAAGGGTACGCGCTGGGGCGCGTACCCTACAAGCTTGTGCCCCCCCCCCCACACACCACATCCAAAAACACAAGGAGGAATCACCATGCTCAATCCATCTCTTTACCCCGCCATCTTCGCGCGCAAATCCATCCGCAAATTCAGCGACGCGCCCCTCACCGGCGACCAACTCGCCCAAGTGAAGGCCGAAATCGCCGCCGTCACTCCCCTGCTGCCGAACGAAATATTCGCCCTAGAGCTCCACACGTCCAAGGAGGGTTGGCGCATCTATGGCTACTGCGAAAACAAGCCGCTGAGCAACGTCAACCTCGGCTATGTCATGCAGCAGCTTGATCTCGCCCTGCACGTGCACGGTCTCGGTCGGCTGTGGTATGGCTTTGGCCGCAAGCCGGGGGACATCACGCCGCCGAAGGGCTTGAGCTACGCCATGTGCCTGAAAATCGGCAACGCAGCGGAAGAGCTCACGCGCGAGATACACGAGTTTGACCGCAAGCAGTCCGTCACGCCCGACGCCGCGCTGGTGGAGCTGCTTGAGCCCGCGCGCCTTGCCCCAAGTGCGATGAACTCGCAGCCGTGGACTTTCACCGCGCATGGGGATGACATCCATGTCTGGCGGGATAAGCTTGGGCTGAAGAAGCTCATCCTCGACCGCATGAATCTCATCGACGTCGGCATTTCGCTGTGCCATGCCGTGCTCGCGCTGGAGCGTGCGGGCAAAACCGTCACTGCAAAAACCTGCGCAGCCGCACCGATGGATGACCTGCAGTACGTGGTGACGTTGGGGCTGGCTAACAAAAATTAACTTGCGTTCCTGCAGAAATTATGGTATAATAAACACAGAAAAGGAGGGTGAATTATGCCTCACATTCGCTCAAGCACAGATCTGCGCAACCATTACAACGAAATTTCAAGCTTCTGCCACACCAACCGTGAACCTGTTTTCATCACCAAAAACGGGCAGGGAGACCTTGCCGTGATGAGCATCGACATGTACGAAAGCCTCAATGGCGCACAAGAGCTCTTTCGCCTGTTGGATGAGGGGCGCGCTGCGTCGCTGGCGGGCAAAAAACAGCCGTTAGATGTTGCAATGCGTGAACTTAGACAGGAGTTGGGAATTGGATAAATACACAGTTGATGTTTTGCAGCCCGCAAAACATGATATGCGGGATATTTATCTCTACATTGCCAATGAACTGCATGTGCCGATTGCGGCTGCTGACCTGCTTGATGAAATCGAAAATGCCCTGGGACGTCTTGCGTTTTCGCCGCACGGCAACCCGCGCGTGCGTCACGAACGGCTCGCGCACCAAGGCTACCGCATGCTGATTATCCGCAATTATATCGCGTTTTTCACCATCAACGAGCAAGCCAAAGTCGTTGAGGTGGAGCGCATTCTGTATGGCCGCCGCGACTGGGCGAATATTTTATAACCAAAGGAAACACCCTTGAACATAGACCAACACGACCTCCCCCAGCTGCTCGGCCACGCCGAAGCGGTGGTGTTTCGCAATGAGGAAAACGGCTTCACCGTGCTGGATTTCGCCACCGACGACGGCGAGCTGGTTAGCGTGGTGGGCGTGCTGCCGCAGATTTCCCCGGGCGAGCCGCTGCGCCTGCAAGGCCGCTGGGAAAGCCACGCCACCTTCGGGCGGCAGTTCAAGGCGCAGCACTGCCAGCGCTCGCTGCCCGCCACGCAAAACGAGCTGCTCAAATATCTTAGCTCGGGTGTCATCAAAGGCATGCGGGCGCGCATGGCGCAAAAAATCGTGGAGCACTTCGGCGAAGACACCCTGCATGTGATGGAAAACCAGCCGCAACGCCTCACCGCCATCAAGGGTATCACGCCCGAAAAAGCCGCGCACTTTGGCGAAAGCTTTGCCGAGCAATACTCTCTGCGCCAAGCCATGGTCGCCCTTGAGCGCTTCGGCATGACAACTGCAGAGTGCCTGCGCGTGCACAAAGCGTTTGGTTCAAGGGCAGCGGAGATGATCCAGCGCAACCCCTACATCCTGTGCGACGGCGAGCTGTCCATCGGCTTTGCGCGCGCGGACACGATTGCCAGCGCCATGGCAGAGCCTCCCCTGCCGCACAACCGCCACCAGGCCGGCGTGCTGCATGTGATGAAAGACCACAGCTGGGGCAACGGTCACACCTGCATTCCGGCGGGTGAGCTCGCAGCACCGGCGGCGACTCTGCTGCGCATCAGCGAGGCCGAGGCCCAGGCGGCAATTGATACGCTGGTGGAACAGCGCAGGCTGACGCTGTGGGAAGAAAAAATCTTCCTCCCCTCTTTGTTCAATCTTGAAGAAAACATCGCGAAGCGCGTCAAATTCCTGCTGGACTTCCCGCCCGCGAAAACCGACTGGGACGGCGACTTCGGCATGCTCATCAAGCGCATGGAGCACGCCCACGGTCTGGACTATGATGACCTGCAGCGCGATGCCATGCAAGCGGCGATGGAGAAGGGTCTGCTGATCATCACCGGCGGGCCGGGCACGGGCAAAACCACCACGCTCAAGGGCATCCTTGAGCTGTTTGAGCAAGCCAACCTTAAGGTCGCGCTTGCGGCACCCACCGGGCGTGCGGCCAAGCGCATGCAGGAGCTCACCGGTCGCCCGGCGAAGACGATTCACCGGTTGCTTGAGGTGGAGTGGGGCGAAGACGACAAGCAGCGCTTTGCCCGCAACGCGCAAAATCCGCTGAGCGCGCAGGCCGTCATCATCGACGAAATTTCCATGGTAGACGTGCCGCTGTTCAGCGCGCTGCTTGATGCCCTGCCCATCGGCAGCCGCCTCGTTTTGGTGGGCGACGCCGACCAGCTGCCGCCCGTCGGTCCGGGTTGTGTGCTGCAGGATCTGATGAAAACCGGCACACTGCCCGTTATCCGCCTAAACAAGATTTTCCGCCAAGCGATGGAGAGCTTGATTATCACCAACTCGCATGCCATTGTGCGCGGCGAGCTGCCCGAACTCACCTGCCGCGACCGCGACTTCTTCTTCCTGGACTGCGAAAACAGCATCGCCGCCGCCAAAACCATCGCAGGATTGGTGGGCACGCGCCTGCCCAAAGCCTACGCCTTCAGCCCACTAGAAGACATCCAAGTGCTGTGCCCCACCCGGCGCGGCGAATGCGGCACCGGCAGGCTCAACGAGGTGCTGCAAGCGGCGCTCAACCCGCCCGACAAGCGCAAGAAGGAGCGCCAAATCGGCGCGCGCACCTTCCGTCAAGGCGACAAAGTCATGCAAGTGAAGAACAACTACGACCTGCTGTGGGAAAAAGACGGCGAGAGCGGCATGGGTGTCTTCAACGGCGACATCGGCTTCATCGAAAAAATCGCCACCATCGAAGGGCACTTCCTCATCCGCTTTGACGACGACCGCATCGTCGAATACCCCTTCGAGCACGCCGCCGAGCAGCTCGAACACGCCTTCGCCGTCACCGTCCACAAGGCGCAGGGCAACGAGTTCCGCTGCGTGGTCGTGCCCATGCTCGGCGTGCCGCAGCCCCTCGCCTACCGCAATTTGCTCTACACCGGCGTGACACGTGCCAAGCAATTGCTCATCCTCGTGGGCACGCGCGGGCAGGTCGCCGCCATGGTGCACAACGAGCAAAAGGGGCGGCGGCACTCGGCGCTTGCGGCGATGATTGCGTGTTGGCGATGATTGCGTGTTCTTTTTTTGCAAAAAAAGAACCAAAAAAACCTAGCCGCTTCGCGTGGGATTTTCATGATAAGTCGAAGAAGCAAGCCCCAGTCCCCCTCTTCAGAGGGGGATGTCCCGCAGGACAGGGGGTGTCTCGCGCGGGAGATTTTCATGTGCCGCGCGTGTAGGGGCGGCAACCTACCGCCCGAAAGCTTAATGTCACCATACTTTTTGCCGCCCGAACCATAAAAAACGCTTCGCGTTGCACGCTTAACGACCGTTGAAGAAACAAGCCCAATTCCCCTCCACACACAAGTGGGGCTTGCAAAATGTGTGCAACTATGTTATAATAAATGAAAACAATAGGGAGCTCAACATGAAAGGCATCATCACCGTCGTCGGACGCGACCGCGTGGGCATCATCGCGCAGGTTTGCAGCCACCTGGCCGCCCAGCAAGTGAATATCCTAGACATTTCGCAAACCATCGTGCAGGATTTCTTCAACATGCTCATGATCGTGCAGTTGCCGCCAGCCGCCGCGTTTGACCAAATCGCGGGCGACTTGGCACAGCTGGGCGACAGCATGAGCATGGACATCAAACTGCAGCGCGAGGACATCTTCCAAGCGATGCACAGGGTGTAAGCTTATGAGAGACTTTAATAGGACACAGCGAAGCGACAGAGCCGCACCGCAGGTGCTGTTCGATTTGGACGGCACGCTGACCGATCCCTGCGAGGGCATCGTCAACTCGATTGCCTACGCGTTGCAAACCCTCAACTTCCCCCCGCAAGATCCACAGTTGCTCGCCACGTTCATCGGGCCGCCCCTGCGCGACAGCTTTGCCAACACCCTTGGCATGCCGCAGGAGCAAATCGAGCCCGCCATCGCCGCCTATCGTGAATATTTCGCCCAGCGCGGCATCTTCGAGAACCGGCTGTACGACGGCATCCCCGCGCTGTTGCAGCGCCTGCAGACGGCGGGGATTCCCATGGCGATGGCGACCAGCAAACCCACGGTATACGCCGAGAAAATCGCCGCGCACTTTGGCATCGCGCAGCATTTCGACTACATCGCCGGGGCGAATCTCGACGGCACGCGCGAGCACAAAGCCGATGTCATCGCCCATGCGCTGCAGGAACTTGCTCCCCCGCCCGGCACGCCGGTTGTCATGATTGGCGACCGCGAGTTTGACGTGCTGGGTGCTGCCGCGCACAATCTGCCGACTATTGGTGTGTTGTGGGGCTATGGCTCGCGTGAGGAGCTGGTCGCCGCAGGCGCAGTGCAAATTGTGAGCACGATGGATGAGTTGTTTGAGTTTATCACAACCCACCCCCTGTCGCTGCGGCGACATCCCCCCTCTAAAGAAGGGGGCGGGGCTTAAGGATATGCCGACATCAAAACTTTCGGCAGGATGTAGGGACGGCGGGCGCGCCACCCGCCCCTGCGGGGAGCACGTCGCTTCGCTGTGTTCTCGGACAGGTCGTGTATTATTATACCCCGGGCGGATTCACATCCACCCCTACATGCTGCGGCTTGATGAAAGTCGCAGAAAACCGTTTCCTGAGCGGCCCTCGCGCGGGCGCGGGGGCTGTCGCCGCGAACGAAACCGGCACTCGCACCACTGTGGCGCGGCGACTGGGGGTGCGGATTTCGCACCTGCTTGCACTAACCCACAGCCTGTAGGGGCGGATGCAAATCCGCCCGGGCTATGAAAATAACGCAATATTAATCTTCCGGGCGAATGCAAACCCGCCCGCAGTAGAAAGAACCACATGATAAACCGCCATGAAATCACCGAAACGAACCGCATGATCAGCGAGGCAAACCTTGATGTGCGCACGATCACCATGGGCATTAGCCTGTTGGGGTGTGCGGCGGACAGCCTGCCGCGCTTTTGCACGAAAGTCTATGACAAAATCACCCGCAGCGCCGAGCATTTGGTGCGCGTGGGCGACGACATTGCCTTGGAGTATGGCGTGCCGATTGTGAACAAACGCATCTCCGTCACGCCGGTGGCGCAGGCGGCGGCCGCGCTTTGCTGCGATGAAGGCAGCTTCGTCGAAATCGCGAAAACCCTCGACCGCGCCGCCGAGCAAGTGGGCGTGAACTTCATCGGCGGGTTCAGCGCGCTGGTGCAAAAGGGCAGCACAGCCAGCGACCTCGCCCTGCAGCACAGCATCCCCCGCGCTCTGGCCGAAACCCAGCGCGTGTGCGGCAGTGTCAACCTCGGCAGCACCCGCGCGGGCATCAACATGAACGCCGTGGCGCGCATGGGGCGCATGATCAAACAAGCCGCCGAGCTTGACATCAACGCCTGCGCGAAATTGGTGGTGTTCTGCAACGCCGTGGAGGACAACCCCTTCATGGCCGGTGCATTTCACGGCGCAGGCGAGCGTGATTTGGTCATCAACGTGGGCGTGAGTGGACCGGGCGTGGTCAAGCGCGCGCTTGAGGAAGTGCGCGGCGCAGACTTTGAAACCGTGTGTGAGGCCGTCAAACGCACCGCCTTCAAGATCACGCGCGTCGGTCAGCTCGTGGCGCAAGAAGCCGCCTCAAGGCTCAACGTGCCCTTTGGTATCATCGACCTAAGCCTTGCGCCAACCCCCGCCGTGGGCGATAGCATCGCCGAAATCTTCGAGGAACTCGGGCTGGAGAAAGCCGGTGCGCCCGGCACAACTGCGGCCTTGGCGATGCTCAACGACAACGTGAAAAAGGGCGGCATCATGGCATCGAGCTATGTCGGCGGGCTCAGCGGCGCGTTCATTCCCGTCAGCGAAGACCACGCCATGATCGAAGCCGTGCAGGCCGGTGCGCTCACCCTGGAGAAGCTCGAAGCTATGACCTGCGTGTGCTCCGTTGGGCTAGACATGGTTGCCGTGCCGGGCAACACCACCGCCGAAACCATCGCGGGCATCATCGCCGACGAAATGGCCATTGGTATGATTAATCACAAAACCACCGCCGTGCGCATCATCCCCGCCGTGGGCAAGCAAGTCGGCGATGTCATCGACTTCGGCGGGCTGCTTGGTCGCGCCCCGGTCATGCCGGTGAACCAATTCTCGTGCGAGAAGTTCATTCAACGCGGCGGTCGCGTGCCGCCGCCGGTGCACAGCTTTAGGAATTAGCACACGCTGTGATAGACCACAGCGAAGCGACGAAAAGTTTTTTGGTTCTTTTTTTCAAAAAAAGAACAAGAAAGGAGCGTCCCCCATGACCAAAATCCGTGCATTTCAACTCGCCCTGTATTCCGTGTTCGTGTTGCTGTTCAACGCGCTGTTCTTTTTGCTGGGCAGTTTCCCCCGCCCTGCCTCGGTGTGGATCGCCTACGCATTCATCCATGTCAGCTACGCCGCCATGCTGTTGTCGCCGCTGATGCGTGGGCGCGCGCGGGCGTCGCATGCCTTTGCGGTGAGCACATTCGGTGCGTCGGCGATGTATTTCCTCGCCGTCCTCGCCAGCGGTATCGTTAGCATCTTGTGGTCGCCCGAGGGTTTCCGCTTTGTGCTGGTGGTGCAATTGCTGCTGCTCGCAGGCTACCTGTTGCTGCTGCTGCCGGGGCTCATCGCCAACGAATACGCCGCCAAACCCGAGCAAAAACACACCCGCAACCTGCCGTTTATCCGCACGGCCGTGCAAGCCCTTGAGCCCCACCGCGGCAACGCCTACGTGCAAGCGCTGTACGAAGCCTTCAAGCAAAGCCCCACCAATTCGCGCCCCGATTGCGCAGGCGACGAGCAACGCATCCTCGCCATGGTAGACCAACTCGTGCAAGCCGCCCAAAACGGCGCAAACGGCACCATCACCGCCCTCGCCGGTGACATCACCCAAGCCCTTGAGCAACGCAACGCGCAGCTGTGATGCTACCTGCGGGCGCGAAGATTTCGCTACTTTTTTTGCAAAAAAAGTAGCACAAAAAAACCTAGCCGCTTCGCGATGGACGATTTATATCAATTGAAGAAACAAGCTCCATGACCCTCGTGTAGGGGCGGCAATCTGCCGCCCGTTCCTCTTTCCCACAAGTCGAAGAAGCAAGCCCCTGCCCCCTTCTTTAGAGGGGGGATGTCCCGCAGGACAGG
>Ga0209755_10004400_pt1 | contig 16703 bp, 15 predicted proteins | sample TergutCo191P1_FD_187301 | JGI IMG/M metagenome (GOLD analysis project Ga0209755, IMG submission 187301) | Cornitermes sp. P1 segment gut microbial communities from Petit-Saut dam, French Guiana - Co191P1 (SPAdes) (version 2) | ecosystem: Host-associated > Arthropoda: Insects > Digestive system... | reverse complement strand
CCCCCCCCAATATACAGTTAGTGTAACTCGCTTCTTCCAAACATTATTTTTACCATATTTTATCACGATAATTCACTTAAAATTTCTCGTATCTCATGAAAAAAGCCAATCCATTCATATTTTAGGGGGTAGAAAATGAAAAGAAAGTGTTTTGGTTTCATTATGTTTATTTTCGTTTTATTTGGGTGTATTAATAATAATAACCAGCCTGTAAGCGGCACTAATTATGGAAACGGAAATTTTCAACAAACTGTTCAGGGTCCGGAAACAGTGACAAATGTGTTACCGGAAGTTGAAACAGGTTCCATAAATTCTGATGTTGAAAAAAAATCAGCATCGGAACCGCCTGAACTTATTCGATTTCCTGTGACAGCCGGACATCCCTGGTCTTCAAGTATTATTACAATAACCGAAGGCGTAGCGTTCAATGAGATTATCATAAATAGCAGTGAAAGGCTTATAGACGCGGATGGCATTACTTTTACCGGGCTGTCAAACCTGCGGGGCAAAACCATTATTTTGCATTTTGCAAATACAGAAGCGTCAAATTTCAGCAGGGCACGCATGTTTAAACTCGGGAAAAGCGATAAAAAAGCGATATTGCCTTTAAATGCTATTCCCATTGATGAAGAATATATTCCAACACAAAATACAGAGCCTGGCAAAGGTATAGAATTTGAAATCCCTGCTGATTTTGACGGTCAGCTCGATTTTATTTTCTATCAAGCCAAATTAAACGACCTAAAAATCACAGCGTATTACAAATAAAATAAAAGGAGCGATGTATGAAAAAAATCCGTAACATGAATGTGCCGGGCGAATGTACCAATGGTTACGCGGGGCCTGTAGAAAACGGACGCGGCGGATCAAGAAAAAGCCCTGTAAATTTTACAGGAGCTTCTCCGCCTTCCAACAGGTTTTCATTTATAAGAAAAAAAATTACAGCGGCATTTTTTATATTGACAGCTTTAATTTTTTCATTTTTCCCAAGGACAGACCAGTCTAACACGTTAGGTGACGGCAAGTTTACATTTAACGACATAGTTTACGCCATGGCTTTACCGTTTTCGGTGTTTACAAGTTGTAAACCTGAACCAGAGCCTGAGCCGATGGGGCCGACGCAGCATACTGTCATGGTAACTCTCGCTTCTGTTTCTCTCCCTAGTACTAGTTTAGATTTAACGCCCAATTATTCAGGCACAAGCGGACTTACCGGAACATTTACTTCTACTCTTACTGAAACCAATGAAACAACCGGTGTTGTTACAAATTATTTCACTATTGACGGTAATACAATAAGTATTCCAGCTGGTTTTACTGGAAGTCCTTGGCCCCCTCCCCCACGAGTTACACAGACTTTTTATTATAACGGAGAGGTAATTGGCAGTTTACATTTCAACTTGAGAGCGCAAAGTATGGGGGGAGGGGTTTATAACTTTACGCAGATTTATAGTTGGACTGCCACTCCTCCAGGAGGGCCGTTTACCAGTTTTCCAGCCGCTTGGAATTTAAGTTTTGTTATTACTGAGTAAGGAAATGAAAAAGGTAGCTGCTACTGTTTGGTTAAGGTCGCGGAAAAGGTAGAAATGGTAGCTGCTACCGTTTTGGTTAAGGTAGGTGGCGCGATGGTAGCAGGTACCGAATTTCATAGTGTCGTTAGGGCGTTAGGCGACACCACCTGTAGCGTGGTGGGTCGCGAAAAAGGTAGCTGCTACCGTTTTGGTTAAGGGTAGCGCGTTGGTAGCAGGTACCAAATTTCATGGTGTCGTTAGGGGACATGGTACGCTATGGGTAGCGTGGTGGGGTGCGAAAAAGGTAGCTGCTACCAGTTGGAGTAAGCGTTGAATGAAACAAAAATTATACAGAAAATCCTTGCCGTTATTAACCGCAGGCGTTATGTGCTTTTTCTTGTTCTTGCTTTCGCCGCAGGGTGTTTATGCGCAGGGATTTTCTTCACTGGACAGCGATCTTACACAGTTGGAGAACTTGATCAACGATACAATAGCCAGCATGACGGAGCAGCAAGCCTTATTGGAAGACTTGAAGAAGAACTTGGACGTGAGCGGGAACTTAATCACCAGTTACGAGAACATAATTCAAGAGCAAGAGAACTTGCTGAAGGACTTGCGGATTCGACTGCAAGAAATGTCAGAAACCTTCAGGACGCAGTCGCAATTATCGGCGAAATACGAGCAAAGCTCAAAGTTCTGGAGGACTTTTACAATAATAGCGGTTCCGGTAACAGCCCTTATTAGCGGCGGCATTGTGTGGGCGTTGATGAAGTGAAAAGGGTAGCTGCTACTGATTTGGTAAATAGGTAGCAGCTACCAGTTAAAATTAAAAGGAGCGATATATGAAAAGATTAATTACTGCCGTTTTGCTGATGACATTTATTTTTTTGAACATTTTTTCACAGCTGGGTGACGGCAAGTTTCAATGGAGCGGCATAGTTTACGCCATGGCCATGCCTTTCGCTGTGTTTACCGGTTGCGCTCCCGAGCCGACGCCAGAGCTGCCACCGCCGGAGCCGGTAGAGATAACTTTGACTTTTCCGACCGTCACTCTGCCAAGCCCGACTTTGAATTTCAAACCGACAAATCTTCCTGACAAGATTACATATACAGTATCGGACGGGACAACAACTTGGAACAGCAAGGACGGGTTTAATGGTGTTGTAAATTCCGGTTCGTATCCGGCTCTTACTATGCAAACTTTTACGCAAGTTTTTTATAAAAAAGGGAGTAGCGAACCTATCGGGAGTCAGATTATAAAAACAACTGTGGGCTGGGCTTCGGCTAATTTTGTGAGCATTGTTGATACAAACGATGTTGTATTAGACACAATACCTTCTGTTGAATTAACTTATTAAGTTTAATTTTCGTGAAGAATGAGCAATGGTAGCAGACGCTCAAAAATGCACTGCGAAGCAGAGGTCACGCGATGGTAGCAGGTACCAAATTTTCGCGAACCGCAGGTTCGAAGTGTCGTTGGGGTGTTAAGCGACACCATATGTAGCGTGGTGGATCGCGAAAAAGGTAGCTGCTACTGTTTTTTTAAAGCAGTATGCATCCATGCGCTTTTCTCACCGTTGATTTTTTCAGGTTTTGAAAAGCGATGAAGACAGCCAAAAACAGATTCAGCATCAGAGGTTGTTTGTTTTTCTAAAGGAGAAATGGTAATTTTTACATTTGCCTTGCCTGCAGGAATATTAAACGGTAAATCAAAAACCAGGCGGTGATCAGGCATTATATCAATAGTCCGTTCAATGGTCATAAGTAAAATATAACAATCCATGCGCTTTATGTCAATAATTAATATCATCCATAAACACTCCCCGTTCATCACTTTTCACTTGCCTCTTTTATATGCTATCATTCTGTCATGAAGCAATTAACTGCAAGCGAGCTTCGCGGCAAGTACGTCAATTTTTTTATTTCAAAGGGTCATGCGCAGATTCAAGGAAAATCTTTAATACCGGAAAATGATCCTACTGTTCTTTTTACAACCGCTGGTATGCATCCGCTTGTCCCCTATCTTTTGGGGGAAGATCATCCTGCGGGAAAGAGGCTTGTCAATTTTCAAAAGTGCATCCGCACGGGAGACATAGAAAGCGTAGGGGACGCGAGTCATCTTACATTTTTTGAAATGCTTGGTAACTGGTCGCTTGGGGATTACTTCAAAGAAGAAGCGATTAAAATGAGTTTTGAATTTTTAACTTCGCCTGAATGGCTTAATATCCCTTTAGAAAAACTTGGGGTAACTGTTTTTCAGGGTGAAGCGGAAATTCCCAAAGATGAAGAGTCCGCGGCTATCTGGAAAAGTCTTGGAGTAAGCCGCATATCGTTCCTTCCAAAAGAAGACAACTGGTGGGGGCCTGCCGGAACAACGGGGCCGTGCGGGCCTGATACCGAAATGTTCTATTACATGGGCGAGCAGCCGTGCTGCGAAGACTGTAAGCCGGGCTGCTCCTGCGGAAAATGGCTGGAAATTTGGAACGACGTTTTTATGCAGTACAATAAAAACTCAGACGGCGGTTACGAACAGCTAAAACGCAGATGCGTCGATACCGGCATGGGCATCGAAAGAACTGTCACTGTCCTTAACGGAAAAAAAAGCGTATACGACACTGCTATCTTTGCGCCCGTTATTGCCGCAATAGAAAAAGAGGCGAATTGCAAATACGGCGAAAACGACGGCACGGATAAATCAATCAGAATTATCGCGGATCATGTAAGGTCTGCCGTTTTTATTTTAGGCGACGCAAAGGCTGTAAGCCCATCCAATGTAGGAGCGGGTTATGTCCTTCGCCGCCTAATTCGCCGCGCTGTCCGTCACGGACGCAAACTGACGCCGGAAGGCATAAAACTGTCGTTAGTCGCGCAAGCCGCGGCGCGGCAGTTTGACGGCGTGTACCCTGAACTGGAAACCAATCATTCATTTATTATTAGCGAACTTGAAAAAGAAGAAGCGAAATTTATGGAAACCTTGCAAAAGGGCGAACATGAATTTGAAAAACTGCTTCCCAATTTGTTAAAGGATCCGCGCAAAATCATGTCGGGGCGGCTTGCGTTTAAACTTTACGACACTTACGGTTTTCCGATTGAACTGACAGAAGAACTTGCACGCGAATCAGGTATGACTGTAAACAGGGAAGAATTTGACGAAGCGTTTAAAAAACATCAGGAGCTCTCCCGCGCGCAAAGCGGCCAGTCATTCAAGGGCGGTCTTGGCGATCAGGGCGAAATGGCGGTTAAATACCACAGCGCGACACATCTTCTGCACAAGGCGCTTAAAATGACGCTGGGCGATCATGTCGCCCAGAAAGGCAGCAATATTACCGCCGAAAGATTAAGGTTTGATTTTGCTCACGACGCGCCCATGACCGCAGAAGAAATAAAAAAAACAGAAGATATTGTCAACGAACAGATCAAAAAAGACCTTCCTGTTTTTATGGAAACAATGGGTCTTGAAGAAGCCAAAGCAGGCGGCGCTGTCGCCCTGTTCGGCGAAAAATACGAATCGCAGGTAAAAGTTTACACAATGGGGAATTCCGCTTCCGATTACTTTACAAAGGAAGTATGCGGCGGGCCGCATGTAGAAAGGATTGGGATTCTTGGAAATTTTAAGATTCAAAAAGAACAGTCTTCGTCGGCGGGTGTAAGAAGAATTAGAGCTGTTTTAATGTAACTACTAGCCGTTTCCATATTTTTTATGTTATATTAATACTAAAGATCGGGTTAAAGGATGATTATGAAAAAAATATTACTTGTTATTCTTGGTTTATTAACGGCTGTCTGCGCTTTTTCGCAGTCTGATTTACAGCCGGCTGCTACAATCAACCTTATAAGGACGGAAGCGATTACTGTCGCGCAGCTCAGGACAAGGGTTCAGCAGACAGAACGCGAAAACGGGATTACTCTAACGCAGTCTCAGCGGCTTCAGATGCTGGATGTAATGATTGGCGAAAGATTGATTTTACAGGCTGCCGAACGCGACAGGATCACTGTAACTGACAATGAAATTAACGCTCAGCTACGCGAAAGCCTCGCCGAACAGCTGGGACGCCAGCCGACTGACGCTGAATTCTCGCAGGCAATGACCGGCAATAATCTGCATATTCCGGCGAATTACGAAGATCTCAGAAGAACAGCGGTAATGCAAAGGTATATTTCAACCGCAAAAAGCGCTCTTTTAAACTCTGTTACGCCGCCGACTGAAGCGGAAATAAACGAGTTCTTCAGCGTTTCAAGAAACAATTTTATCCGCGTTGATTATGTCAATATTTCCAGTTTGATCATTCCCTACGATGCCGACGCGGTATCCAGGGCAAGGGCCAGAACCACAGCCGATACGCTTCACAGGGAAATCAACAATAACCTTAACGCGTTTGATGAAAAATTTTATGCGACAAACCCAAGCCTTAATTACAGAAGCGACGAAGGATGGATTCCCAGAAATCAGGAAGCCGCAAGCAGATTCGGACAGGAATTTATGAATATCATTTTCAGCTTAAGGCAGGGGGCCGTTTCTCCTGTAGTAGAAACTCCTATCGGCTTTTTAATTGTTAAAGTTACAGGAAACCTGCCGTTTAAGGCTCTTGAATTAAGTGACGCAATTCAACCGGGAGTGAATATGACCGTAAGGGAATATATTTTCCAGGGATTGTACACTCAAAAATATCAGGATGCTTTTCAGCGGGGAGCCAACGAACTTATTGTAGAACTCAGGGGACGCGCGCAGGTACAGACATTTGAAAATAACATAAGATGGTAATTTAATGGCCTCGTCAAGGCGAAAAGGCCGTATAATGGCTTTTCAGGCTCTCTACTTTTGGGAATCCAACAAAGTCCCTGTAGAAGAGCTTACAGCCTTCGCGTGGATTGAAGAAGAAAAATTAAATAAAATTGACGATAACATCTGCGCGTTCTCAAGAATTTTGATTGCAGGTACAATCGAAAATATCAAAGCGGTTGACATCATGATTAAAAACCATCTTGAAAACTGGGATATAACGCGGCTAAAACGAGTAGACCTTGCGGTTTTAAGGATATCCGCGTACGCGCTGATGTATCAAAATGAAATTTCACCATCCATCGTAATTGACGAAGCAATCGGAATATGCCGCGAATTCGGCGCGGACGATTCTTTCAAATTTGTAAACGGCGTTCTTGACAGCATTAAGGAAACGCTTAAAACGCGGCAGGCGGGCGCGGTATAATGGCCGGCGCTTCAAATATCAGTCAATTGCGCATAACAATTTTCGCGGGTCTTGCACTTCTTGCGATTGCGTCCGGCGTGATGATTTTTTTTTACTTTTATGAAAGAAGCGCGCACGCTTCAGTAAGACAGCAGGACAGCTTTAACCGTTTGCTGGCTGAATACGACTTAACCGCGGGGGGATTTTCTTTTTCGCAAAGCGAGATTGAATTTTTGGGCCGTCAGCTTGATAATCTTGAAAAAAGGGCGATTACTGTTGAATCATGGCTTTCAATTTTAAAACGCCGTAAGGCGCTTGCGGATATCAATGCTCCTTCGCTAGAAAATTACCGCAAATCAATCGAAAACGCAATAAACGCCTTCCCTTTGTCGCAGCCTGTCATAGCCGTAGCGTGTTCGTTTTACGCAAAACATACTAGGATAACAGGGGATATAGAAATCCAGATAAGAAACTGGCTTCCCTTTTTAATTGATTCGCAGTATATAAGAATGCGCCTTTCGCTTCATGTTATTCTCGGCGATTTTACCAGTCCGCAAAGCGCGTCTTACCTGCCTGTAAACATTTTTGAAACGCCCTTTAACTGGTATTCATATACTGACGGATTTTTTTCCAAAGGCGCGGAATCGATATTCGCAGACCTTGCTGTTATGAAAACAATCAAAGGCGACTACCGCGGCGCGGCGGCGGACATTCAGACGATTCTCGGCATTCTTGAAAACAGAACCGGCGCAAATAATGGCGTTGCGTTATCGGATTTAACCCTGCGTTTCGCGGCGGAGTACCATTATGACTTCGGCGACCTTTTAAGAAGCGCTTTAATATTTTCGCTAATAAATAGTGAGAGCGCTTTTATCCGTCAGGCGGACGCGCTTTACCTTGCAGGTTATTATGACACGGCGCAGGTAATATGGAAAATTTTATCGGAACCTGTAAACGGGCAGTTTACGCAGGCGAATGAAACAAGCCTTTACAATCTTGCCGCAATTTCTGCGGATCAAAATGACTCGTTTTCATATTTAGAAAAACTTGTAAACTCTTCTTTTACTGGCGAAAATAATAAAACAAGATCGGATGCATGGCAGTTCGGCGTAATCAGGTACAGCCGTTTTCTTGATTATTCAAAAGCCGCCGCTTTTTTAAACGCCTCAGGCGGTTCAAACAGCAGTTACCCTTATATTGATTTGGAAATTTGTAAAAGGCTTTCGCAGGAACAAAACCCGGGAAGACAGCTTGCGCAGACATGGCTGCTTCTTGACAGGTATGAAAAAAATAAAGACCTTCATAACTGGGCTGCGTGGCTTTTTCTTTTCCAGCGAAATTATTCTGAAGCTGATATTCTGCTTGAAAGGTTTGAACGCTATAAATTTACCGATACATGGGCGGACGTTTACAGGGCGATCAGGTTAATGAATAAAGGCGATCTTGACGCGGCGGAGAATATTTTTAATTCGGTTGTTATGCACGATGAAAATTGGGCTGTAAACGCGAACACCGGGCGGATTCTGGAAGCGGCGCTTTCCCCTTTAAAGGCCATTGAACAATACGATCTTGCCGCGGAAAAAATCGATTTATCGTCAGTGTTAAATAAAAAGAAAGCCGCGGCGATTCAAATACGCGCCGCAAGATGCCTAAAATCCATTAACCGCATACAGGACGCGCGGTTTGCGCTCCAGTACGCTCTTTCTCTTGACCCTGAGAATCTGCAGGCAAGGATGGAACTTGACAGGCTGCTCTAACCGGCTCTTGACGCAAAAACCCAAGTTATGTATATTGTAACAAACAAAAATTATCTTTACGGAGGACATTAGATATGAAAGTAAGGCCCCTGGCAGACCGTGTTATGGTCAAATTGGAAAAAAATGAAGAAAAAACCGCCGGCGGAATTATCATCCCGGATACTGCCCAGGAAAAAACACAAACCGGACTGGTAGTAGCAGTAGGACCAGGTACAGAAAAAGACGCCATTACTGTAAAAAGCGGCGACAAGGTAATGTACGATAAATATTCCGGAACCCAGATAAAAATTAACGGAGAAGAGCATCTTATCCTTAAAATGGCCGATATAATTGCAGTTGTTGAATAAATAATCCGGCTTTTCAACCTTTATGACAAGAAAAAAACTTATTTTACCCGTATTGATCTGCACGCTGGCGTTTATGTTTTTTTCTTGTTCATCAAGGCTTGGATACGGTGTTTTGTTATGGTCAATCGAAGATCCCCAAATTGAATCAGGCACTGTTTTGCCTGTTTTTGTCCGTTCCAACATAGAAAAAAGATGGGTTGTAGGTCTTCCTGAATCGGATACTGCCAACAAAAATTATAAATTTGAAATATCGCTTTACCATCTTGAGTTTGCCGGAAACAAAAAACAGGCGCAGCAGCGCAGCGAAGAGTTCGCCCCCTATGCGAGGCTTTACGCGGAAAATTTACAGGACAGGCTTCCTGTGCGCGAACATCCCGATAACGGTTCAAGATATGTCTACCGTCTGCGTCTCGGGGAAATTATAAAGATTCTTGAATTTGTCGAAGAAGGGGTTGATCCAATCGGCACAACAGGCGATCCGCTTGAAGGCGAATGGTACAAGGTAATGACAAGCGACGGCGTTATCGGCTATTGCTTTTCGTACAGGTTAAGAATATTCGACGAAAACAACTGGTATGCCGGAATTGAGTATACAGCGCAGGCCGATCTTTTAGCGGAAATTGAAAACAGTCTTCCTGTGCCGGAAAGCGCCCAGTCCATTGCAAGCAGGCGCGAAAATCAATACATGAACGTTTATTATCAGGGTCCTGTTTATTCCAGCAGCAACTACGGAAGATTAACCCTTGCGACAACAGGCGCTTTTACGTGGACAGGTTTTGAACTGCTTGTACCACACATTATTCCTTCGGATTCAAATGGAACAGGCCTAATAAGAACAACTCTTGGAATATCAGCCGATCTGTCAAAAGAATACGACGGAGTGTTTACATTTGAATTTAATAACGCAAGATCGTATAACACAGTAAATTTTTTATACGGTCTTGACAGTCAGGGACTGCGGCTTGAAGTTATTTCCGATTCATGCATAGAAAGAGGAACTGTTGTATCGCGCGAAGAGGATCCTGCGGTTTTTTATCTTTTTATTAACTAACTCTTAAAACAATGTCCTTTGTTCAATTTTCCGGCGTTAATTTAAGCTACGGCGACAGGGATATTTTAAAAGACGTTTCCCTTCGTTTAAGCGAAGGATCGCGCACTTGCCTTACAGGCGCCAACGGAAGCGGCAAATCGACGCTGATGAAAATAATCGCGGGCGAAATTGCCGCGGACTCAGGAAACCGCGCCGTCCAGAAAGAAGCAAGAATATCTTATCTGCCGCAGTCAGGAATTGTTCACCGCGGAAGAAACCTCCGCGATGAAGTTGAAACCGCTTTTTCCTATGTTCATGAAATGCTTGAAGAACTTGACCGCAAGGGCGCGTTACTCGAAAAATCAAAAAATGAAAGCGGCGAATTAAAAACGCTTCTTGACGATTATCATAATCTTCAGGAGCAGATTGAAAACACAGGATACTACAGAAGGGAAGGAGTTATTTCCTCTGTATTGACGGGGCTCGGGTTTTCCCTTAAAGATTTAAACCGCGATACCGGAGAGTTTTCGGGCGGCTGGCAGATGAGGATCGCCCTTTCAAAAATTCTGCTTGAAAAGCCTGATATACTTTTACTTGACGAGCCTACAAACTATCTTGATATAGAAGCAAGGGCATGGCTTGAGATTTGGCTGAACGAATTCCCGGGCGGGTATCTTCTTGTTTCGCATGACAGATATTTTCTTGATATGTGCATAAATGAAGTTTACGAAATTTATAACGGAAACCTTAAAAGATACGCGGGAAATTACAGCGCATACGAAAAAATCAGGGAAACCGAACTTGAAGGAATTATAAAGCGCTATGCAAGACAGCAGGAAGAAATCGAAAAAACCGAAGCCCTTATCCGCAGGTTCCGTTACAAGGCAAGCAAGGCATCATTCGCGCAGGAGCTTATAAAACGCCTTGATAAAATGGAACGAATTGAAATCCCTGAAGCCTTTAAAAAAATTAATATAAGTTTTCCTCCTTCTTTGCACAGCGGCAACATTGCCCTGACCCTTGAAAATATCGGCAAAAGCTACGGAAAGCGTCATGTGCTAAAATCGCTCGACTTGTGCCTTGACGCGGGAGAACGCCTTGTTGTAGCGGGCCCAAACGGCGCAGGAAAGACTACTCTGCTTAAAATTATCTCGGGAATCGATACTGAATTTGAAGGCTCTGTAAAATACGGAAGCGGCATCAATATAGGTTATTTTTCCCAGGATGCGGCGGATACAATGATATATAACACGCAGATGACAATTCTTGAAATGATGGAAGAAGAATCGCCTGCGGCTTTAATTCCAAAGTTACGCGACATGCTTGGCGCGTTTTTATTCCGCGGCGATGACGTTTACAAAAATATTTCTGTGCTGTCAGGCGGAGAAAAAAGCCGTCTTGCGCTTTTAAAAATGTTTTTAAAACCTGTAAATCTTTTAGTCCTTGACGAGCCTACAAATCATCTTGATCTTTATTCAAAGGATATTTTATTAGACGCTCTTAAAAAATTTAAAGGCACCATTATTTATGTATCCCACGATCGCGGTTTTATGGAAGAGCTTTCTACAAAAACACTCGGGCTTTCGCCGCAGATGGAATCCGAAGGCATTCCCGCCGCATGGAAACTTTATTACGGAAATTACGCCTATTATCTTGAAAGAACAAAAAATGATCTTAAAAGAGACGGCAATGAAGCGCGCGCAATTATTAATGAAGAGCCGGCTGTAAACAGCGCGCAAAAACGCGTAATTGACAAGCAGAATCAGGCTGCGGCGCGCAGACTTGAAAAACAGGAAGCGGAACTTTTAAAAACAATTGAAGAGCTTGAGAAAAAAAAGACTTATCTTGAAGTTGAACTTGCGCTTCCTGACGTTTATTCAAACGGCGAAAAAACAAGGGAAGTAAAACAAAAACTTTCACAATGCGCGAAAGAAATCGAAATAAAAACGCATGAATGGGAAGAAACTGTAAAAAAGCTGGAAAAATGAATCAATATTAATTAACGTTTTTATCTTACTGTACCCAATCCTTTTTCCCTGTTATAATGTCCGCATGAACATATTAGTAATCGGCGGAGCCGGCTATATTGGCAGTCATGTAACAAGGGAATTTCTGGATCGCGGCGCGCGATGCGTTGTTTTTGACAATTTATCAAGCGGGCTTAGAGAAAATCTTTTTAATTATGCAGAATTTATTCACGGGGACATTCACGATTATCAGGGTATGCTTTGCGCGATGAAAAGCCGCTCTTTTGACGCAATTGTGCATCTTGCCGCGTCCAAGGCGGCGGGCGAATCAATGATCAATCCTGAAAAATATTCAAAAAATAATATATGCGGAACTGTCAATATAATAAACGCGGCATGCGAATCTGGAATTAAAAATATTATTTTTTCTTCAAGCGCCGCCGTTTACGGAGAGCCTCAGTATCTTCCCATTGACGAAAAACATCCGCTGCAGCCTGAAAATTATTACGGTTTTACAAAGCTTGAAATCGAGCGCATTTTAAGCTGGTACGATAAATTAAAAAAAATCCGTTACGCGTGCCTCAGATATTTTAACGCGGCGGGTTATGACGAAAAAGGGCGCATAACGGGTCTTGAGATGAATCCTGCGAATTTAATTCCTGTAATAATGGAAACCGCCTGCGGCGCAAGAAAGGAAATGCAGATTTACGGAAATGATTACGATACAGACGACGGAACCTGCATACGCGATTACGTTCATGTAAGCGATCTCGCCTGCGGTCATGCGATGTCTCTTGATTATTTAATAAAAAATGAAAAGAGCTTAACCGTCAATCTTGGAAGCGAAAAGGGATTCTCTGTTACTGAAGTGCTTGAAATGGCGCGTAAGGTGACAGGAAAACCAATCCCCGCGAAGACTGTTAAAAGACGCGAAGGCGATCCTGCAAAACTCAGCGCGTCCTGCTCCCTTGCCCTTGATCTTCTTGGATGGAAGGCCGGTCATTCTGATCTAAAAACGCTTATAAGCACAAGCTGGATGGCGTATAACAAATAGGAAATTAAAATGAAAGAAAAACTTTTAACATGGATAGACAAATCAGCTGATATCGCCGTAGAGCTTGAAACAGAACTTACAAAATATCCTGCGATCTCTCCTGACTCAGGCGGCGAAGGCGAATACGACAAGTGCCTTTTCCTTGAAAACTGGCTTAAAAACCACGGCATAACGGATTTAAAAAGATACGACGCTCCCGACAGCAGGGCGAAAGGAAAAGTGCGCCCGAATTTGATTGCGACAATCGAAGGTTCGTTAGGTGAAAACGAAGGCTGTTTTTGGATCATGAGCCATATTGACGTTGTTCCGCCCGGCGAGGAAAAACTCTGGGAAAGCGATCCGTGGACTGTTATGCGAAAAGATGACGCGCCGGGATCAAGGCTGATCGGGCGCGGCGTTGAAGACAATCAGCAGGGGCTCGTGGCTTCTGTTCTTGCCGCGATGGCGTTCACTCAGCAGGGACTGAAACCCGCGCGTACTATTAAACTGTTATTCGCCGCGGATGAAGAAGTGGGTTCCGTGTACGGAATTAACTGGCTTGTAGAAAATCATAAAGAGCTTTTTAGCGTAAAGGATTGCGTTCTTGTTCCTGACGGCGGCGATGTAAACGGCGAAAAAATTGAAATAGCGGAAAAAAATATTTTATGGATGAAATTTACAACCATCGGAAAGCAGACTCACGGCTCAAGGCCGGACTCAGGCGCAAACGCATTTATCGCAGGGAGCGAGCTTGCGCTCTGCCTTCATAACGAACTTTCCGCTGTATACCGCGATAAAGACAAAATGTTTTCGCCTGACTACTCTACTTTCCAGCCGACAAAAAAAGAAGCGAATGTTCCCAACATCAACACAATCCCCGGCGAAGATGTTTTTTACATGGACATGCGAATTCTTCCGCGTTATCCTGTAAAATCCGTGTTAGTTGAAATTAACGGAATAAAGGCGAAAATCGAAAAGAAATACAAGGTAAAAGTGGAAACGTCGGTATGTCAGTCAAGCGAATCAAAACCTACGCCGAAAGACAGCGCGATTGTGCAAGCCTTGAGCAAAGCAGTATCGGAAATTTATAAAGTAAACCCGTATCCTGTGGGAATCGGAGGCGGCACTATGGCAGCCAGCCTTCGAAATATAGGCATTGACTGCGCTGTATGGACAAAAACAAACGAAACCCTGCATCAGCCGAATGAGTATGTTCTTTTAGAAAATATTACAGGGGACGCTAAAGTTATGGCGCTTCTTGCGGCAAGTCTTTAAAAATCCCCGGAATGCAGAAATTAAACGCAGAAAAAATAATTTCCGCTTTATGCGACGGCGGCTCTGTCGCGGAAAAACTTTCGTCTTACGAACCAAGAAAGGCGCAGCTTGATCTTCTTTCTTTAATTATCAGCGGATTCAACGAAGACGCGCTTGTTATGGCGGAAGCTGGAACGGGAGTCGGTAAATCATTTGCGTACCTGCTTCCAGCGATGCACTTTGCCGGCGCGAATAAAGAAAAAGTAATTATTTCTACTGCGACAATTACGCTTCAGCAGCAGCTTTTTGAAAAAGACATTCCGCTTGTCGCAAGCTCGATGGGCAATGTTAAAATAAAATCTGTTATAATGAAAGGAAGGGGAAATTATTTATGCCTTCGCCGCTTAGAAGACGCGCTTTCAGAGCCTTCGCTTTTTGATCTTGAGTACGAAGAGCTTTCCTTTATTCACAAGTGGTCGCGTGAAACAAAGACAGGAGAAAAAGCGGAGCTTAAATCAGTACCAGGCGATCAGGCATGGCAGGTTGTCTGCTCTGAATCGGATTTATGCCTTGGAATCCACTGTCCGTGGAAAGAGCAGTGCTTTGTAAACGCGATGCGAAGGGAAGCCTCAAACGCAAATATTATCGTTGTGAATCATCATCTTTTATTTGCTGATCTGGCGGCAAGGTATCAGGGCGCAGGCTACGAAAACGCGGTTGTTCTGCCGCCTTTTAACAGGCTTGTAATTGACGAAGCGCATAAGATTGAAAACGCCGCAACTTCATTTTTTTCCGCTGAATTTTCAAGGGTAGGGCTTTTCCGCCAGCTTGGCCGTCTTTATCATAAAAAGCGCGCGTCTCATTACGGCCTTATCGTTAAATTATGCGCAATGATAAGTTCAGACAAAGACCCGTTAGACGAAATCGCGGACATTATCGCGAAAACAAAAACCTGCGCGGAAGACCTTGACGTCTGCGCGCTTGAAATCTGCGGACAGGAAGGGATTTACAGGCTGTCACCGGCTTCAGATGAAGCCTTTTTAAAACGAACGCTTTTTGATCATTTAAAATCGCTTCGCGGCAATTTATTAAAGCTTGTCGGCATAATAAAAGAGATAACAGAAGAATGTCTTGATGAAGAAAAAGCCGCAGACCCTGTTGTGTGGGAAATAAAATCAATCATAAAAAGGCTTGAAGGCATCGCTGAAATCTGCGATGTTTTCTGTAAATATAAAAAACATGAAGATGAAGTTTTATGGATGGAGAAAATACGAAGCAAATGGACAGTGTTCACAAGAACTCCGCTTGATCTTGCCCCGATGCTGAAAGACAGCGTGTTTTCAGCTAACAAAACCGTTATATGCGTTTCCGCTACACTTGCGATTAACGATGACTTCCGATATTGGGCGAATCAGTGCGGAATAACAGGGCTTGATAAAAGGCTGCTTTTGTCAGGCTGTTTTCCGTCGCCTTTCCCGTACTCAAGCGCCGTTCTTTTGGCGGCTCCCGCCGACGCTCCGCTACCCGACGAAGAAGGCTATCAGGATTTTGTCAACATGGCTGTAAAAAAACTGGTATCAGCCGCGGGCGGTTCCGCTTTAATTTTATTTACTTCCTATCAGTCTCTTACATGCGCGTATAACGCGGCAAGAGACGAGCTTAACCTGCTTGGCATCCGCTGTTTTAAACAGGGCGATGATGACAGAACCCGGCTGCTTCAGAATTTTTTACAGGACGAGACTTCATGCCTTTTCGCGACAGATTCTTTCTGGGAAGGCGTTGACGCTCCGGGTGACACTTTAAGGCTTGTCATTATCTGCCGTCTTCCCTTTCGCACGCCGGGCGATCCTGTTCTTGAAGCGCGACGGGAAAATCTTGAAAAACTCGGCGGAAATCCGTTTCTTGAGCTGTCGCTTCCGCAAGCAGTAATGAAATTCAAACAGGGTTTCGGCAGATTGATGCGAAGAAGCGCCGACAGGGGCGTTGTAGCCGTTCTGGACAGCCGATTATTTAAAAAAACATACGGGAAACTATTTTTACAATCCCTGCCTGAAACAAAGACAAGCTTTTGCAGCCTTAATAATAATATCCGCGATATAGAAAACTTTATATATTAATGCTATAATTATATTATTAATGATTTTGGCTTAATAATTGCCGCTTTTCCTTAAAAAACGGGGTAAGTATGTCTGATTTGGAAGAAGTAGAACTTGAAATTACCGACAGCGGTGAAAATTCGTTTGCGGAGAAATTTCTTATATTTTCCATTCTGGGCAAATACTACAGTTTTCCGTCGCGCATAATCGGCGAGATCGCTCTTTTTGACGCGGTATATCCCCTGCCCCTTTTGCCTCCGTATCTTCCGGGAGTTATCAACAGGTACTCTGTTCCGTACGCGTTATTTGACATCGGTCTTTTATTTTACAAGACGCCGAGCCCAAGAAACAAGGTTTTAATTTTTAAGGACGAAATTGATCATATCGCCATTTTAATTGACGATGTTTCAGGCATTACCGACGTTCACACAGAAGATTTATTTATAATGGACAGGGGAGCCGATGCTGCAGAGCTAACGGATATTGTATGCGCTTCGTTTAAATGGAACAACTGTGACGTTC
>Ga0209755_10004399_pt1 | contig 16704 bp, 12 predicted proteins | sample TergutCo191P1_FD_187301 | JGI IMG/M metagenome (GOLD analysis project Ga0209755, IMG submission 187301) | Cornitermes sp. P1 segment gut microbial communities from Petit-Saut dam, French Guiana - Co191P1 (SPAdes) (version 2) | ecosystem: Host-associated > Arthropoda: Insects > Digestive system... | reverse complement strand
CAGAAGGCAGCTTACAAGGCAATCCTTACATGCCGGAAAAACGGTCTTAATTGCTCCCTTGTCGATATGAACTACATGGAAAATGATGAGAAAGTTAAGGATCCTGCTGAAATTTTACAAAAATTCGGCTCTGAGATATTGAAAAAAAAGCTGGAATTCATTATAAATGATTTTGAATACCTAATTTTACGAGCCAAAAAACAGCTTGCCTTTTTTAAGGGTGATATTAACCGTGCTGTGCAATTTGTGTTTCCATTTCTGGAAGCATTGGACTCGGAAATTGAGCGTTCTGATTGCATCACAAGAATAGCGGATATCTTTAAAATTGAAAGGGGTGCAGTACAGAAGGATTTTTCAAACTGGAAATCAAAAGGCAAAACATCGTCCGGTTCGGGAAATCATTTAAGCGTTTCAGATGAAACACAGGAGCCTTTAAGATCCGCTCTTAAGGTAAGGATAAACGAAGAGCTGAGTCTGATTGTTAATGTTGCCGTTAACATGGAGTTGTATGAGCAATTCCGCGCAGCTGTAGAAATAAAGGAGATTGATGACGAAGCGGCAAAAGAGCTTTTTGTTGCTCTTGAGGAGTGCTATAAGCGGGATGAATGCGGGATTGACGCTTTACTTGCAAGAATTAACGACGAAACACTGCGTCAATTTGTCGCGAAGCGCGGAACAACAGGAGAGTTTAAAACCGATCCGCGCAAGTTCATGGAGGATGGAATAAAAAATATCAGGATTAAATGCTTAAAGAAAAGGATTACAGAAATAGAAAGCCAAATGCGCGAAAGCGAACGTAACAGCGGAAGCAGCGTAAATATCGATGAATTGCTTGCGGAAAAAATTTCTATTGATTCGCAAATAAGAAAACTGGAAGGAAAATAAATAATGTTGAATTCGATTATATCTAAATGCAGAAAAATTTCTCCTCTTGTAAAGCATTTTTATCAGGATAAAACACGAAGGACATACTTAAAACAGCAGCCTGATTCTTTAATTAACGAAGCGCAGGAGGGCGGTTTATCTGAAATGGATCAGGCAATTGCCGATCCTGCAATAATAAAGCTCCTTGAATATGCAAAAGTAAAAAAAGCGCTTTCTTACGAAGAACTTCAAGATTTTCTTCCTGAACATATTACAAACTCGGACAGAATAGAACAGGTCTTGGCTCTGCTGGAAGCAAATAATGTGCAGCTTGTAGAAGAAGACGGCGCCTCGGAAGAAGATGAACAGGACAGAAGAAAAGAACAGGATACAAATAAAAAGAAAGCAGGAACCGCAAGCGATAAAGACGCATCGTTAGTTGACGATCCTATAAGGCTTTATCTGCGCGAAATCGGAAGAGAGCATTTATTAACAGCAGAACAGGAAATTGAATTATCCAAAAAAATGGAAGAAGGCGAAAATATTGTTAAGAACGTAATAAAAAGATCGGGAATGGTTATACCTGAATTTTATATTATCGCTCAAAAAGCTTTTTCCAAAAAAGACATGAAAGAACTTAATTTAACAAAAAAAGAAATTACAGAGCACATGACCGAATACCGCAGATTAAATCAATTTTATAAAGATACGCTTCGCACGATTCAGCAGGATTTAAAAAATTACATGGAGCAGAAAAGGCATCTTATTAACAAGGACATGGATTATAAAGAAGACCCGGATTGCATTACCATCCGTAAGCGCATAATGAAGGCAGTAAAAAATACTCAGATACATCCTGAGGAAATACAAACCTTTTCTGATAAATTTATAATCGCTTCAAAAAAAATTAAACGTTATATAAGAGAGCAGGAAAGACTTGAAAAACATTTAAAGGTAGCTTCTTTAAAAGAACTCCGCACTTTGGGAAGACACCTTACAATAAAAGAAGAAAGAGAAAAAATCGAAAATGAGCTTGGGCTTTCTGCCGATGAAATAAAAGAAAAAATAAGGTTAGTGCAGGTAACAGATAAAAAACTCCGCGGTCTTGAAGCGGATTTTGAAGAAACAATCGAAAACATTAACCAAATGGCAAGCGAGATATTTCACGGCAGGGTGATGATGAAAAACGCGAAAGACAGGCTTATAAGGGCTAACCTTCGCCTTGTTGTTTCGATTGCAAAAAAATATACAAACAGGGGTCTTCACTTTTTTGATCTTGTGCAGGAAGGAAATATTGGGCTTATTAAAGCTGTTGAAAAATTTGAATATCAAAAAGGTTTTAAATTTTCAACTTACGCTACATGGTGGATTCGCCAGGCAATTACGCGATCAATTTCGGATCAGGCGAGAACCATCCGCGTTCCTGTTCACATGATAGAGCAGATAAACAAGGTTGTGCGCGAATCAAGGCAGCTTTTGCAGTCATTGGGGCGCGAACCCACAGACGAAGAAATTGCAGAAAAACTAGGCTGGACTGCGCTTCGCGTTAAATCTGTAAAAAATGTTGCGCGCGAACCTATAAGCCTTGAAACGCCGATCGGCGAAGAAGAAGACTCTCTTTTAGGCGACTTTATTGAGGATAAGGATGTTGAGAATCCGGCAAATCAGACAGCTTTTAAAGTGCTTCAGGAGCAGCTTGGAGGCGTTCTTTCCACATTGCCTGCGCGTGAGCAGGAAGTATTAAAAATGCGCTTTGGGCTTGATGACGGGTATTCGTTAACTCTGGAAGAGGTGGGATTGTATTTTAATGTAACTCGTGAAAGAATAAGGCAGATAGAAGCAAAAGCTCTGCGCAGGCTGAGGCATCCAAAGAGAAGCCGCAGATTGAAAGATTATTTAGACCATTAGGAGGGATTAGGGACTATGGTAACAGAAAACGAACTGGACAAACTGCGTTCTCTGCAGGAAATTATCTACGAGAAAATCGGGCTTGAAAAAAGCATTTTGGAGATTCCAAAATTGCTGGGAACGCAGGAAGAACTCCTAAACAGATTAAAAAAGACATTTATCGATAAAAATGCCGACTACGAAAAGATAAAAGCAGAAGAATCAGATATAAGAAATAGACTTTTTGAGGCTGAATCCTCAAGAGAAAAATCCGAAAAAAATATGGACTCAGTTGCTACCCAGAGAGAATATGAAGCTCTGGACAAGGAAATAAATGACGCTTCAGAAAAAGAACATCAATACAGAAAGGATCTGCAGCAGAAAGAAAAGATATTAGCGGAACTTGATGAACAGATTAAACAGCAGTCTTCTTTAATTGAGCAGCAGGAAAAAGAGCTTGATGAACGCAGAAAGAAAATTGAAGCGGAAGTAAGCGAAAAACAGAGACAAATTGATAATTTGCATAAAAAAGAGGCGAAATTAACTGAAAATCTTGACACAGAAGTAGTTTTTAAATTTGAACGTATTATCAAAAATAAAATGGGTATCGGCATAGTTGCAATCAAGGGCAATGTCTGCATGGGCTGCCACATGATTCTGCCTGTTCAATTTGCTAACGAAGTGCGCAACGGCGAAGACTTTATTTTCTGCCCGTATTGCTCGCGCATCCTTTTTTACGAAGAGTCAGGCGAAGGCGAAGAAGATTACTTTAACACCGAAGACACAGGCGCTCTTTCTGATCTTGACGAAATGGAAGAAGATGAGGAAGATACAGATGACGAAGAAGAAGAGATTGTAAATATCGATTCTGAAAATGAATAATTTAGTGATGAACCAGGCTGCCGCCTTTTACGGGTTTTTAATCCGGTTAAGGAGGAAAGTCCGGGCTCCGCAGGGTATGATGCCGGGTAACGCCCGGGACGATTTCACGGGATTTTCCGGGGAATTGGACAGATAGTGCCGCAGAAAATATACCGCCTGTAAAAGGGTAAGGGTGAAAAGGCGGGGTAAGAGCCCTCCTCGGTATCAGCAATGGTATCGCAAAGATTCCGGCTGCCTCATGGAAGCCGGAAAATGGCAAACCTCATCAGGAGCAAAGTCAAACAGCGTGACGGTTTCCCGCCGGTTAAGCGCAGGTAGACTGCAAAAAAGTGTTCGTAAGAGTACTTTTAGACAGATGGCAGCAGTAATACAGAATCCGGCTTATGGTTCATTGCTTTTTTTAATATAAATATCAGTTTTAGAGCTGTTTTATATCAAATTTAATTGACACTTATGCGAAATTTGGGTAAAATTTACCTCTAGAACGATGATAAGCAATAAAAACTGGTCCAGTTACGGGCGGCATATATATCTTCTCAAAAGAATTCGCTCTCTTGGAATTGTTTTCCTGTCAGTTTTGTTATTAAGCGCTTCTGTTTTAATTATTTTCCACTTAAAAAACAGCGTTACCAACGAAAGAAAAGAACTTTTACGCGTTTGGAATGAAGGAGATTATGATCAGGCATTTGAAATCAGTAAAAATGCGTTAACAGAAAAACCTATAGATTATTTTTTATTAACGATAAACGGTTTTTCTGCGTATCAGCTTGGAATTTCCCAAATTAATAATCAAAATACTTTGCAATATATTAACGAATGTATTTTTTCTTTAAGAAAAGCTATAATGCAGAAAGAAGCTGCAAAAGACGGAAGAGTTTTTTATGTTCTTGGCAAAGCTTACGGAAACAAGGGCAGAGAATATTCAGACCTTGCGGTTAAATATCTTGAAACTGCAAATTATCTTTCTTATGAAGCGCATGATATTCCTGAATACCTTGGTCTTGCTTATGCTGCTTACGGAGATTACAGAAGCAGCGTTGCGGCATTTTCGCAGGCTCTTGTTCCCGGAAAAAACGCATCAGATAATCTGCTGTTGTCAATTGCGCGTTCATATATGGCAATGGAAGATTATGATATGGCTCAGGGGTATCTTCTTAATTGCATAGAAACATCGGCAGATTCGCGCTGTGAAAGCATGGCTCGTCTTTTGTTAGGTGAAATATACAGCGCGTCAGGTGATTTTGAAAGAGCGGAAATGCAGTATTTAAGAATTTTGGATACATCAGGCGAAAATGCGGAAGTACGTTTTCAATTGGGCGAGCTTTATAACATGAAAGGCGACGCAACGCGCGCGCGTTCAGAATGGAGAATGGCTTATAGACAGGACCCGTCTCATGCAAGAGCAAGAGTACGGCTGAATATATAAAAGGAGACAGAGATGTTTGGCAACTTATCATCGGATTTTGGAATTGATTTAGGAACTTGTAATACTCTTATTTACATCAAAGGCAAGGGAATAGTTTTAAATGAACCTTCTGTTGTCGCTGTTGAACGCGGTACAAAAAGAATTGTTGCTGTAGGAGCAGATGCAAAACGCATGCTCTGGAAAACACCTGAAAATATAATTGCAATAAGACCCATGCGCGACGGAGTTATCGCTGATATAGAATCAACAGAAAAAATGATTCGCTGTTTTATAGACCGCGTTTTCCCTCGTTATCGTTTTGTAAAACCAAGAATGGTAATAGGAGTTCCAAGCTGCATCACAGAAGTTGAAAGACGCGCAGTTGAAGAAAGCGCATATAAATCAGGCGCAAGAGAAGTGCGCGTAATTGAGGAAAGCCTTGCCGCCGCAATAGGCGCGGATATTCCAATTAACGAACCTGCAGGACACATGATTTTGGACATTGGCGGCGGAACAACAGAAATATCCGTTATTTCGCTCGGAGGCATGGTTGTAACAAGCGCGATAAGAATCGGAGGCGATGAGTTTGATGACTCAATTATAAAACACATAAGAAGCGTTCACAACCTGATAATCGGCGAACAGATGGCTGAAAAATTAAAAATCGAAATAGGAAACGCCTCTCCTGACAGAATGATTGACAAAATGGAAGTAAAGGGCAATGATGCAATAACAGGACTTCCGCGCAGGCTTGAAATAGATTCTGTCGAAGTAAGAGAAGCGCTTAAAGACCCAATAACGCAGATTATTGACGAAATTAAAATCGTATTCGGAAAAACGCCTCCTGAACTTGCCGCAGATATCGTTGATCGCGGAATTGTAATGACAGGCGGAGGTTCTCTTTTAAGAGGTCTTGATAAATTAATTCAGAAAGAAACAGGCGTGCCTGCAATTATTGCGGAGCAGCCTGAATTATGCGTTGCCCTTGGAGCAGGCAAGTATTTCGATTATATTAAAGGCGCAGATCTTACAAAAAATATTTACGACAGACTAAACGGATAATTTATGCCAAGCGGTGTCTTTAAGTCGGGCAGAAGCGGAGGGAAAAGATCCGGCACACAGATAAATTCTTCTGTTTTGGTTTTTATTATTCTTGTAACAATTTCCACAGTTTTACTTTTATTATCGAGTCAGAATTTTATCTTTGGCGTAAAAAATGCGGGTCTCTCCATTTTCTCAGGCATTAGAGGCGGTATTTATGAGCTTACTTCCTTTGTATCAAGAACAGTACTCAGCATAAGCGAATTATCAAATTTAAGAAAAGAACATTCAGACCTTTTAAAGCAATTGGATCGTTTTGAAGAACTGGAACGCAGCAACGCAGAAATTTATCAGGAAAATATTCGTTTAAAAGAACAGCTTGGATTTTCTAAAACGCTTCGTTACAGACGCATTCCAGCGCAAATTTCCGGAAGAGACCCTGATAATTTATTTTCTGCAATAGTGATTAACAAAGGGAGCGTTTCAGGAGTTATGAATAACATGGCTGTTGTAGCATGGCAGAACGGAACGCAGGCGCTTGTCGGAAAAGTAATACAAACAGGATTGCTTGAAAGCCTTGTTATGCCTGTTTTTGACGTTAACTCTCTTGTGTCAAGCCGTCTTTCTGTTTCACGATACGAAGGAATTATAGAAGGGCAGGGGAACTCTGAGAACCCTCTTTTAATGCGCTTTGTTCCGCGCAGGGCAAGAGATGAAGTTAATATCGGCGATATTGTAATAACAAGCGGAATGGGAGGCATCTTTCCGGATGGAATTAATATCGGACGTGTTAATGCAGTTAATACGCTTGAATACGAAACGACGCTAGAAATAGAAATTGACACAATGATAGATTTTTCAAAATTGGAATATATTTTTGTCATTGAAGCTGAAATAGCGGATGAAGATGACATATTTAATAATAATCTAACAGGAATAATAAATGACTAGAAGTATAATCTGGACTGTTGTATTCAGTACTATTGCCGTAATTTTACAATCCACTGTTTTAAAAAGCATAGAAATTTTAAAAGTGGTTCCGGATATTGCGCTTTGCATATTGGTTTTTTCCGCTTATGTAAACGGAACTATGACAGGGCAGATTTCAGGTTTTTTCTCAGGACTTTTTTTTGATTTTATTTCACAGGCTCCGCTAGGGCTCAATTGCGTTTACCGTACGGTAATAGGCGCGCTTGCAGGTCTTTTTAAAGGAGCTCTGTTTTTGGATTATTTCTTTATGCCGGTTATTTTATGTTCTCTTGCAACTATAATTAAGGCTTTAATTAAACTATTTCTTAAATTAATAATGAACTTGCCCATAGAAGTTTATTCTCTTGCTTCTTCTACTTTTTGGATAGAACTTGGTTACAACGCAATATGCGCGCCGCTTATTTTTTTATTACTTAGAAATTTTAAACCTATCTTGGTTGGACGGGGATAAGAAAATGCTGGATGAACAGGGAACCCGCTTAAACATTTTTTCAATTCTTCTTATAGTTGTTTTTGTAATTTATGTTGGACGGCTTTTCGGCATGCAGATTCTTTCGGGAGATATTTACAGATCTAAAGCTCAGGATATATCAAGAAGAACTTATATAATTCCTACGCAAAGAGGAGAGATATACGGCAGCAACTATGACGAACCTCTTGTAATAAATAAAGATACCTTTGCAGTAAGTATAACTCCGGCAGAAGTGCCCAGAGGAAGCATGGATGAAGTAATCTCGTCTGTATCGTCTTTTTTAGGCATACCATCTGATGAAATCAGAGCGAGACTTCCGAATCAGTATTTACAGCTTTATCAGCCTGTTGAAATAGCATCTAACGTTCCTTTTCAGATTATATCAGCGCTTGCAGAAAGAAAAAATTTACTGCCGGGGATTTCATGGAAAATTAAATCTGTCCGTAATTATGTCGATGTGGGAAGCCTTTCTCATATATTGGGTTATGTGGGAGATATAACCCGCGATGAGCTTACTACGCTTTATAATCAGGGATACAAACAGGGAGATGTAATAGGAAAGCTTGGAATAGAAAAGCAATATGACGAATTATTAAAAGGCGAACAAGGCTATGAAACACGAACTGTTGACGTAAGAGGAAGGCATATAGCAGGAAGTGAAAGCGTTGTCCGCGTTCCTCCTGTGATGGGCAGAAATCTAGTTTTAACAATAGACCCTAAATTGCAGAAATTGGCGGAAAAAGCGATTGGAGAAAGAATAGGAACTGTTGTTGTAATGAAGCCTGCAACAGGAGAAATACTTGCGATGGTTTCCTATCCCTGGTACGATCCTAATATTTTTACTGACGGTCTAAGAGCAGATTATCGTGTTTTAGCGGACGATCCTGCAAAACCGTTTTTAAACAGGGCAATACAATCAAACTATCCGCCGGCTTCCACGTTTAAGGTTGTATTATCTACAGCAATATATGCGGAAAATATTATTTCTTCGGAACAATCAATTGTATGCCGCGGTGTTATAAACTACGGCGGCCGTCCCTGGCATTGCCATGAAAGAAGATGGGGGCACGGAAGACTTTCCTTAAAAGGAGCTTTGGGCGAATCGTGCAATATATATTATATGACCGTGGGAAGAGACAATATCGGAGCTGAAAGAATTGTAAAATACTCAACTGAATACGGTTACGGAGATTTGACCAGGATTGATCTTCCCGGAGAAATTGCGGGATTTATACCAACACCTTTATGGAAAGAACGCCGTTTGCATGAAAAATGGGTGTTAGGTGATACAATGAATATGTCTATAGGACAGGGTTTTACGCTTGTTACGCCGCTTCAAATGTGCAATCTTGTAAGCATGATTGTAAATAACGGTAAAATTTACAAGCCGCATGTTTTAAAGGAAGTGCGCGATCCGGGCACTCAGGCAATAGAAAAAGTTGTTGTGCCTGAAATATTGCACGAAAGCGATATACCGCCGCATGTTTTTGAAAGTGTGCGAAATGATATGAGATTTGTTGTAACAAACGGAACAGCGCAGTTACTGGGCTCAAGGATTATACCTGTGCAGGTTGCGGGAAAAACAGGCACTGCGCAGATTGGACTTGATGATCGCTGGCATTTATGGTTTACATCCTTTGCTCCCTATAACGGCACAAACATGGAAGAAAAAATCGCAGTTACTGTAATTTTTGAATCTTCAACATATCAGGAAGCAAGCCCCGCAATAGCTGCGGCAATTATATATCAAGGGTATTTTGCAAATCAAACTTATGAGGAAGCAATACGCTCTTTGGGTTTCAGATATGGCATTTAAAGGAATAAAAAGAAAATGTTAAAGATACGCGATATTTTAAATATTGATTATTTATTACTGCTCCCTGTGCTTATACTTCTTGTTTTGGGAGTTTTATTTATATATTCATCAGGAATTAATTCATCAGGTGAACTTGTTTCTGATGAATATATAAAGCAGATTGTCTGGTCAATAGGCGGGCTTACCATTGCCGTAATTCTTTCGATGGTTAATTACCGCAGATTTTATAATTTATCTTTGTATATTTATATTTTATCTCTTATACCTCTTTTATATACTCTTATTTTCGGTCATGTTGTTTCAAGTGCATCACGCTGGCTTAGAATAGGTTCAGTTACCATACAGATGTCAGAAGTTGTAAAAATAACGGTAGTTATTCTCCTTGCGCGCTATCTTGCCGATACAGACAGAAACAGAAAAACATTTTCCCGTTTTTTTATTAGCTGCGTTATTGTTTTTATACCAATGGGTATTGTTCTGCTTCAGCCTGACCTTGGAACAGCGCTTGTATATATTGCAATTCTTATTACGATGATTTTTATGGCAGGCGTATCCATGCGATATGTAACATTTCTTGTATCATGTATTGCTCTTACAGGAATATTTTTGGTTCTACCCTTATGGCAGGAATATATTTACAGAAAATCAATGCCCTTTCTCGCAGTGCTTACAAGCTCAAAAATAATATTAATTACAGTTTTATTTTTTCTTTTAATTGCCGGTATTGCTTTTTTTGGATATATTAAATTCAAGAAAAAATATTTCTTTTGGGTTGTATATATCTCAGCTATTATTATTTTTTCGCTTTGTGTTTCTTATGCAGCGAGGATGATATTAAAACAATATCAGATAATGCGCTTAATTGTTTTTCTGGATCCAAACGTAGACCCGAGAGGCGCAGGCTGGAATATTATTCAGTCTATAACCGCAATCGGAGCGGGAGGGTTTACAGGACTGGGGTATCTTCAGGGAACGCAAAGCCATTACAGATTCCTTCCTGAACAAAGCACGGACTTTATCTTTTCCATATTTTCGGAAGAAACAGGATTCCTTGGCGGCTTTCTTGTTTTTTCGCTTTATATGCTGATTTGCTACAGGATGCTTGTAACAATGAAAACAGTTACAGATCCTTTTGCAAAATATGTCTGCGCAGGTCTTGCAGGAATGTATAGTTTCCATTTTATTGTTAATGTAGGAATGACTATGGGTATTATGCCTATTACAGGTCTTCCTCTTTTATTTATGTCCTACGGCGGTTCTGCAGTTTTATCATCGATGATAGGCATAGGAATTGTGTTCAGCATATTTATCAGAAGGTATAATCGTTGAGTTTAAAAAACTTAATTGACCCGATTAAAGAATTCGGCGCTGAATTATTAAATATTGATAAACCAGCCCGCTATACGGGCGGTGAAATTGGAATACTTGCAGATAAAGATAAATTATTCCAAACAATAATAGCTTTCCCCGATCTTTACGAGATAGGTATGGGGAATCAGGCTTTAAAAATTATTTACAACAATTTGAATAAACTAAAAGATATATCATGCGACAGGGCTTTTGCGCCTGCTCCTGATTTTGAAAAATTGTTACGCGAAAAAAATAAACCTTTGTACGGACTCGATACAGGAATAAGTCTTACAAATGCTGACCTTTTATTATTTACCCTTGGATATGAGCTTGGACTAAACGGCATCCTTACCATGCTTGATGTATCAAATATTCCTTTGCATTGCAGTAACAGAAATAATGATTTTCCTGTTATCATTGCAGGCGGACCGGCTGTTTCAAATCCTTTGCCGTATTCAAATTTCATTGACGCATTTTGGATGGGCGAAGCGGAAGAAGGATTTTTTGATCTTGCGCAGGAAGCGGCATTATTAAAAAAAGAAGGGAAGAGCAGGGAAGCGCTGCTTGAAAAAATTGCAGCGCATCCGAATATCTGGGTAAAAAATAAAATAGAAGCCAGACGCGCTGTCTATGGAAATTTCTGCGAACCCAAAAAAGACAGTTCTAATGTATACCCGATACCGAGCATGAAGATCGTACAGCACCACGGCACTGTAGAAATAATGCGCGGATGCCTGAACGGCTGCCGTTTCTGCCATGCCGGTTTTTGGTACAGGCCGGCAAGGCAGAAAAACAAGGAACAAATTATTAACGAAATTAATGATTTGGTTACCAAAGGCGGCTGGCAGGAAATAAGCCTGTCTTCACTGTCGTCAGGCGATTATATCGGAATAAACGGACTTGTGCAGGAATTAAACAATAAATTTTCTGATGAGCATGTTTCATTTCAGCTGCCGTCATTAAAGGTTTCCAGCTTCGCGCTTTCTCTATTGGAAAAAATATCTGTAACAAGAAAAAGCGGGCTTACATTTGCGGTAGAAACACCCAAAGATATTTGGCAATTGGCAATTAACAAGGAAGTAAGCCGCGATTCTGTCGTTTCAATTATTGAAGAAGCGAGAAAGCGCGGCTGGAAGGGAGCAAAATTCTATTTTATGATTGGGCTGCCTGTTCAGGCTCAGGACGAAACTGAACACGGCTCAGAGGAAGAAGCCATTGTTGATTTTGTTATTGATGTTGGGCGCAGAACGCGTATGCACTTTAATATAAATATAGGAATTTTTATTCCAAAACCGCATACGCCTTATCAATGGGTAACTCAGATAGACAGTAAAACAGCGGAAGAAAAATGTAATTTTATCAGGAGTAAATTAAAACCTTTGGGGCATAAGGTGAGTGTCTCAGAACCTCTTATTTCAAAAATTGAAGGGTTACTTAGCAGGGGAGATGAGAGGGCAGGGTTATTATGCGAAGAAGCCTGGAGAGGCGGTTCAAGACTGGATCCATGGAACGAATATATAAACAAGGAAGTTTGGCAGTCAATTCTGGAAACAAATGATGGCTATTTGAATGAGATATTCAGAGCCGGTAATTACCATGGCTGGGAAAATATTGATTCTTGCGTTAATACAGATTTCTTAAAAAAGGAATTGGAAAAATCAAATAATTCTATTAAAACACCTTCTTGCAGGGCTCAGTGCTGTTTATGCGGAGTATGCGAAGATAAGAAACTGGCTCAAAAACATCAATCAGATACTTTGGAACAAAATGAACAGGCACAGGTTGTTAACCAGGGAGAAACATTGGTTAACAATGATACAAATAAACAAGACCCGGCTATTTACAGACTTATTTTCAGTTTCTCCAAAGAAGGCAGCGCAGTTTTTCATGGGCATCTTAGTCTGATTGAGATTTTTTCCATGGCATTCAGGAGAACCGGTATTCCTGTCATGTACACACAGGGTTTTAATCCTCTTGCAAAGATGGAATTTGCATCGCCTTTATCAACTGGCATAAGCGCTGAGAACGAAATGGCAGCTGTAAATTTTAAGGATTTGATGGATACCAATGACTTTATAAACAAACTTAACTTAAACTTACCTCAAGGGATAATGGTTAAAAAAGCTCAGTGTTATAATATCAAGTCAGGTGTTAAGAAACATTCATTGTCGTCATTATTATGGGGTTCTGCTTATGAAAATGAAAATAGTTTAGATTACGTTAATGCTAAAGAAGAAAAATCTTACAGACAAAGCCGTCTGGAAAAGAATTGCGAATCTGTGTTTAACCTAAGACGCAGCGAAGTGCTTGCGCATGATTTAAATGACTTAAATAAGCCCTTGTCTTATTTTGATGTATATAATCACCTTTATGGCAGCTGAATGCGCCTAAATATCCATAATCCGCAAGTAGACAGAATATACATTATGATTAGTAAAATATACAGGTTTAAAGAGCAGCTTGTCAGCGCTGTTGTAAGTAATTATGAATATAATTAGAATGCGTTTGGCAGTTTAAAAACGTTAATAAAGGCAGGTTTACCGTACAGGCGCGCAAAACTTTGCGGGTTTTGCCCCACTGCTACAATGTACATGGATACATAGGCATTTCCGGAAGACCCGGATGCTGTATCAGCATTAACCGAAGAAGTTGCATTCGAATTGTTATTTAGTCCTGATGTATTTCTAAAAAATCTTTCATGTACGGGATTTGATGAGTTTTCAGGCGATAACTCCAGCATATCTGTAACTACCGGTGAACGTAAAATTCTGGTTTCGGTTCCGTTGTTTATCGAAATCATTGGGAATTCGCGCTGTGCCGTAGGAAAAATAATTGAAACTAATCCGCCGCTTGTGCTTATAGAATAATCAATTTCATAATACCTGCTATCGGAAAAAGTATTCACAGAAGGAACAGACGTTGTATTTGTAGGGTCTATAAAACGTAATAATGAGTTATAGTCAGAATTAAATGATGAATTGAAGTTAGTATTGTCAGGAAATGTGCCGCCGTTATCATCACTTAGGTATATCCTGTAAAAAATCCTATAACCTGAAGCATAAGTTTGATTAATCGAAGGAAGACTTATTTTTGCATCAGTATTGGAATTTCTTTCGATCCACCCCTCAGATACCTGCGGCATAAAGTAAAACTCATCTATTCCGCAGGATATGTTTAAAAGTACAAAAAAAACAACAATAAAAATAAATTTAAGCAGGTTTCGATATATCATTTAACCTCATCAATTACCCATTTCTGATTCAATCTTGATAATTTGATTCTGAGACAAATATTGGAATACCGGCATATTAGGCCATTTTGTTAAAACCAGACGGTAAGCGGCAACTGCTTCTTCATAATTCCCAAGCTGTTCGTTTAATCGCCCTATATTAAACTGAGCTCTCGGAACCGATGGAAAATCAACCTTATGAGAAACACACTGCTCCAGTAATTCTATCGCTTCTTCAAGCTTACCCTGTTCTTCGGCTGCCGTTGCGGCATTAAACAAGGCTATGGGACCTAAATATGTCTTTGCTCCCTTTTTAGCCGCGTTAAGCCAGGCTTCTTCCGCTTTTTCCCATTCTTTATTGGAAGATTGAATATGACCTATTAATGACCAAATCTTTCCCTGCGCAAATCCCCTGCCTTCTGTAAGAAAGGTTTTCTTTCCGGCATGGTTTTCAAGATCAGCAAGAAGTGTTGCCATATCTTCATCAGATTCAAACCCCTGCCTTATTAATAGCTGCATGTCTGTATACCTTGTGTTCAGCTCTTCTGCTTCTGCATTTGCCTTATTGTTAAAATAATCATTGATGTAAAGATAAGCTATCATCCCAATAAACAGGACGATAACGATACCTGTTGTTACGAAAATTCCTTTTCTGTTCTTTTGGATAAAATTATTAATCTTATCCCCCATGCTTGTGTTTTCTCTATCCGCCACCTTATAACTCCTTAGGGTTTATATTAAGCTCTTTTATTAATCTTGACAAATAAGTGCGCTGTATGGCAAGTACCCTGGCAGCCTCTGTCTGATTCCATTCGTTTTCTTCCAGTACTTTAAGGATAAAATTCGTCTTAAAGACATTAATCGCTGTTTTTAAATTACGCTCAATTACCTCATTTTCACCGCTTTCATGTACCATTTCCCCGTGTTTTAAGAAGAGGTCTTCCCTGCCTATTTGCCTGTTTTTACCGATTACACAGGCTCTTTCCACGCAATTTTGAAGCTCTCGGACATTTCCCGGCCATGAATACGAAAGCATTGCCTGAAGACTGTCCTGTGAAAAACCGTCAAATTGCTTTCTTGTCTCCTTCATGAAGTTTTTAAGGAAAAAATCGGCTAATTCAAGTATATCTTCAGGGCGCTGCCTTAAAGGCGGTATAAGGATTGGGAAAACGCTAAGGCGGTAATACAAGTCCTGACGGAACTCCCCCCTTTGAACCTGTTCCTCAAGGTCTTTATTTGTCGCAGCTACAATCCTGACATTCACTGTAATTGTTAAATCCGATCCTACCTTTTCAAATTTTCTCTCCTGGATAACTCGTAAAATTTTGGCTTGCAGAGAAAGCGGCAGGTCTCCAATTTCATCAAGAAAGATGGTTCCGCCGTCGGCAAGCTCAAAACGTCCCTTTCTGTTTGCGATAGCGTTTGTAAAAGCGCCTTTTACATGACCGAATAATTCGCTTTCAAGCAGCCCTTCAGGGATAGCGGCGCAATTCACCCTTATAAAAGACGCATTCTTTCGTAAACTGCGCAAATGAATCTGTTCTGCAAATAATTCCTTTCCTACTCCGCTTTCGCCCAGCAAAAGGACAGAAGAATCCGTCTTGGCTACCCTGTCAATAATTTCAAGTTTTTCTAGAATCTCAGGGCTCTTGGTAATAATTGTATGATACTGCTCTGTTTGTATTTGATTTTGCAGCATTTCTATTTTGCTTCGGGCTTCTTCCATGCTTTTTGCGTTTACAACAGCTAAAGCCGCCTGATTTGCGAATATTTCAAGCCATTCAAGATCGTCTTGAGAAAAACCACCCTCCCCTGTTTTATTAATAACTTCCAGAACGCCTATGCAATCGTCCTTAATTCTCATTGGCACTGCCATTATTGTTTTGGATTTATAATTGATTTCTTCTCCAATACTGCTTAAATGGCGTTTGTCATTTTGAACATCATTTACAATGAGTGATTTATTATTCTGCGCTACCCAGCCTGCAATTCCTTCTCCGAATTTAACCGTATACTTTTGCACCTCTGCGCCTTTTGAACCTAGAGCTACTTCAAAATTGAGAGTTGATTTTTCCTTGTCCATTAATAAAAGGCTGGATGCCTCAGCGTCAGAAAGACGAGTCGCCGATTCCATGATCCGCGATAAAAGACCGTGTATATCCTTATAATTTGAATTAATAAGAGCGTTTATTTCTATCAGAGTATGAAATTTATTAACGTCTATTGATGACAGCACGGCCGTCCCTTAAATCTTATTATTCTTCCCTGGAATTTTTTGACTTGAGTATAGCTCCGAGAGTATATGTAGAATCAGACTCTTCTTCTTCAGACATATAACGGGAAAGTTCATTCCTTTGTACTTTCTTTTCATAATCCCTTAGTGAGAAAGCCACTTTATGCTTATCGCTTTGAACCTCAAGAACAACTGCTTTTAGCTTATCGCCGACCTTGTACTTCTTGAGAGCTTCATCAGAATCATCTTCCCTGTTTTCAGCGAGATTTGTTTTGTGTATGAGCCCTTCGATACCTCCGGGTATACGCAGGAACAAGCCGAAGTCTGTTATGGAAGCAACCTCTCCTTCAACGGGAGAACCCGGTTTGTAGCTTTCATTAAAACTCTTCCATGGGTCTTCTGAAAGCTGTTTAATACCAAGCTTTACATTGCGGTTATCCGTATCCATGGATAAAACCATTACTTCAACTTCCTGTCCTGCGGCTAAACCAAAGTTCTTGCCCTTTCTTGTCCATGACATATCATCAGCATGAAG
>Ga0209755_10004398_pt1 | contig 16704 bp, 13 predicted proteins | sample TergutCo191P1_FD_187301 | JGI IMG/M metagenome (GOLD analysis project Ga0209755, IMG submission 187301) | Cornitermes sp. P1 segment gut microbial communities from Petit-Saut dam, French Guiana - Co191P1 (SPAdes) (version 2) | ecosystem: Host-associated > Arthropoda: Insects > Digestive system... | reverse complement strand
TATCCGGCGTTTATAAGGAGGCTATATGAGCGTGATTTTTGAGCCGTTAACCATACGGAACAAAACCCTGCCCAACCGTTTTTTTTCCCAGGCAATGGAAGCGAACGACGGAGAAAACGGAGGCCGCCCCTCCGAACGCACCGTCAGCCGTTATATTGAACTTGCAAAGGGAAACTGGGGCGGGGTATCAATTGAGGCAACCTCGGTAACAGAACATTCCCTTGCCAGGGTAAACGGTTTAATCATCAGCCGGAAAAACCTTGACAGCATGAAGCGGCTCGTTGAATGTTTCAAAAAGCACAATGACTCATCCTGCCTTTTGCTTCAGTTAACCCACTCCGGGGAAATGAGCGGCCCTTTCTCCGAAGTAGTCACCCTCAGCCCCGATGCTTCGCCGTCCCGCGCCGCGCGCTTTCTTACAAGCGATGATATCGAAAAGATAAAAGATATGTTTATACAGGGTGCGCTTTTGGCCGGGGAAGCCGGAATGGACGGGATAGATTTTAAAATGAGCCACGGTTATTTGTGCGGCGAGATGCTGCGGCCTTCCAACACACGGGAAGACAAGTGGGGCGGCTCGTTTGAAAACCGTACCCGTTTCTTTAAAGAAGCCGCAGACGGAATACGAAGCGGCCTCCGTTCCCGCGATTTCATCCTCGGCTCCCGCTTTTCGATGAATGAGGGAATACGCGGCGGCTGCGGAACCGCCGCCGATGATGAAATTGTTGAAGACCTCACCGAAATGCTTGATGTCATCCGGCTCATGGACGGCCTTGACATGGATTATGTCAACGTGTCCGCGGGTGTCCCGGCCCTGACCGGCTCCATTACCCGGCCCACCGAAGTTACCAAAAACCTTGTGCTCAATCACCTCCGTTACGCAAAGGCCGTGAAAGACATGATAACAAAGGAAAAGCGCCCGCTGAAAGTCATCGGCTCCGCATACAGCACCTTCAGGGAAGACGCGCCGGCGCTAATGGAAGAAATGCTTTCCAAAGAGTATACCGACCTTTGCGGCTTTGGACGCCAGAGTTTCGCCGACCCGCTGACGCCGAAAAAAATCGCCGCCGGCGAAAAGGTGAACTGGTGCGTCCTTTGCTCAGGCTGTTCCAAACTCATGGTCGCCCAGCTCAATGACGGCTGTATTGTGTATAACGATTACTACAAAGAACTGAACACAAAGCACAAAGCGCCCAAATGAGTTTGGAGGTCCGGCATGAAATTTCTTGGGAAAGACGCGGAGGTATATGAAAATGTCTTTGACTGCCTTGTCGTAGGTTCCGGCGCGGCAGGGTACAACGCGGCGCTCCACCTCCACGAAAAGGGCGTGCGGAATTTCGCCGTCATTACCGAAGACCGCCTTGCAGGGACATCCCGAAACACCGGCTCGGACAAGCAGACCTATTACAAGATAGCATGCGCCGGGGATCAAAAAGATTCGCCCAGGGCCATGGCCCAAACCCTTTTTGCCGGGGGGAGCATGGACGGCGATATTGCCCTCTGCGAATCCTCCCATTCCCTGGCGGAGTTTTTTCATCTTGCTTCAATAGGCGTGGATTTTCCCCACAACCTTTACGGGGAGTATATCGGCTATAAAACCGATCACGACCCCCTCCAGCGGGCTTCTTCCATCGGCCCCTACACTTCAAGGAAGATGACCGAGCAGCTTGAACGGGCGGGGATGAGCCGCACCATTCAGCTAATCGACAAAACAAGGGTTGTAAAAATACTGACGTGCAAAAAACAAAACCGCGCTTACGGCCTTTTATGCCTTGAAGGAGAAAAGGCTTTCCGCGTTTACTTTTCAAAGAACATCATCTTTGCCGCCGGAGGGCCGCCGGGCCTTTATGAAAGTACGGTTTTCCCCGAAAGCCAGTTCGGTTCTTCCGGCATCCTCGCGCGGGAGGGCGTTATTTTCGCGAACATCACCGAATGGCAGTACGGCATTGCCTCGCTCAAATTCCGCTGGAACCTTTCAGGCAGTTATCAGCAGGTTATTCCCCGCTATCTTTCTGTAGACGAAAATGGGCAGGAGGAAGAATTTCTTCCCGCGTATTTTTCTTCGCCAAAAGCCACAGGCCGTGCGGTATTTCTGAAAGGCTATCAGTGGCCCTTTGATCCGGTGAAAGTGAAGAACGAAGGCTCTTCGCTTGTTGATTTGGCCATTTATATCGAGAGGCACGTCAAAGGCAGAAAAGTTTTTCTTGATTACACGCGCAACCCGCACTGGCTTGTGTTGGACGAAATTGACGAAACAGCCCGCGAGTACCTTGCGAAATCGGACGCGCTTTCTGCAACGCCGCTTGAGCGCTTGCTGCGTCTTAATCCCCTGTCGTATGAGTTGTATAAATCCAACGGCATAGATTTGGCCAAAGAGTATCTTGAGATAGATGTTGTACCGCAGCATCAAAACGGCGGGGCGGAGGTGAACATTTGGTGGGAAAGCTCTGTAAAGCATCTTTTTGTTATAGGCGAGTGTGCCGGAACCCACGGCGTTCACCGCCCCGGCGGCAGCGCGCTTAATGCCGGCCAGGTGGGAGGCTGCCGGGCGGCAGCGTTTATCGCGGGCCGTTACCTGAAAGACGGCGATAGTAACGGCTGGCATTACGATGACACGACCCTGGCGTCCATGGCTGCCTCGGCCCTTGCGGAATTTGAAAAGGAACTTGCCCCCGCAGCGTCAGGCGAAAGCACCGGCACGCAGTCCGCGGCCCTGATGCTTCGTTATCTTCAACGCATGAACACGCGCAGCGCCATGTTTATACGCTCCCGCTCCGCCCTTGAAGAAAGCCGGGAAGCGCTGAAAACCCTGGCGGGGGAAAAACTAAAGGCGGAAGAAGACCTGCCCGCCTTTTTCCGCTTTAAAGAAATGCTGCTTTTTTCACGGCTTTTGTATGACGGGATTTTGGCGTTTATAAACAGCGGCGGGAAAAGCCGCGGCTCATATTTAATTGTAGATTCCATAAAGGATATTGAGGCCTGTCTTGGCGGCGTTGAGATTGACGAGCGGCACAGGGACAAAGTTCTCAACACCGTTTATGTTCCCGATGAAGACAGGACGGCCTCATCCTTCAGGCCCGTCCGCCCCATCCCCGATTCCGACACCTGGTTTGAAAAGGTGTGGCGGGAATACCGGGAAGGGACAGTGTTTGAAGGCTGAGGGTATCTTTCTGGCGGCAATAGTGAAAGCGGTTTCTATGAACTTATTCTTAGGGAAACTGTCATCTTCCAGGACTTTTCCCCTTCAAGCGATACGGAGAAAAAGGGCATGATACAGGTGGACTGGTACTCTTCCCGGAAACTTCCCGCGCGGACATGAAAGATCCTGGCGTCAAAAGAGCGGCTTGCTTCCAGGGTTATGAGTGTTTCGTTTTTTAGATCCTGAAACTCCAGGGCCTTTGTGCTTTTGATTGTCACAGCATCATCAAAGGCAGCACCCTCTTTCCCGCCTTCCCTCTGGGCCAGAACCCTGAGAAAAGCTTCGCCTTCGCCGGCAAAGGAAAAATCCATCTGGGGGCAGAACACAAAACTTACATGCCTTGTTTCTGAGTTTTTTAAAACGTATTCCAGCGCGATGGAATTTTTTTTCATGTACCAGGTTTTTTCAATTTCAATTTCGCCCAGCAAAGCGCCCGCCCTGGGGGGAAGCCTGAAACCAAGGCGGCGGCGTACCCTGTCCGTTTCGGAAACGTCGTACTCCTGGCTGCCGCAGAAAACGCCCGAGGGAATTCCCCGGGGGCCTGCGTCATCTGCAAGTGTTCCTGCCGGGGCGAGCCAGTCAACAAAGGCCCGCCGTCTTTCGCCGCGCTGTAGTGACAGGGTGTCCAGGTAGTTCCAGGCAGCCGGAAGATAATCCAGTTCAAAAATGCCGGCCCCGCGGGATTTTACGCAGCAGTTCAGTTTATCATCCTGGAAAATGTATTCCCCTTCTCCGTCAAGGTCAAAATCAAAAACCGAAAGAGAGGGGGCGAATTTCCCTTTTTCACGGGTTATTTTTTCCGCTTCAAGGAGCGAGCGGTAGGCGGCTTTGCGCACCGGCGCATGAAAAAGCCCCGGGGAAGCGGCGGTGCCCAAAGAGAAAACGCTTGAGTCTTGAGACTTCCAAAGTTCTTCCAGGGCGGTGCGTTTGCGGGTCTTGTCCCCCCGGAGCTGGTTATTGATAAGGGTGTGGACGTAAATCATCTTGGCGTAAATGCCGCCCGCTTCCGGGTAGTCTGCCAAAAACTGCCGGGGGTGGGTTTCCTGCCCTGCGTTGGGATATGCCCACGCGCCGGGGAAATAAACCCTTTTAAGATGCCTGATGCTCTTTGAAACCTTAAATGCCGTGGTAAACTCTATGCGGGGATCCGCATCAGAAAAATCCTGTAAAAAGCTCTCGTAGGAAATCGCTGTTTCCTGGGGCGATGAGGCTTCGCTGCCAAACGGGAAAACCATAAGAGGGAAATCCCCTTCGGGGAGTTTTTCCAAAAGAGCGCCCAGAATTTTTGCCACCCCGCCTGTTTCGCCTGAAGTCTGCGCGCAAGCCGCGGCCCGCAGTTGGCTGCCAAGGGAGCGGGCTATGGGAAAAACCGTAATGAGTTTGCCCTGGTCTTCGGTAATGCAGGGGAAGAACAGGCCCGCTTCATTGGGCTCAGCGCCCGCCCCGGAAAACTGCCTGTCTTCAAGGAAGGTATAATTCATGCCGCACGAGCTAAGGGGGCCGACAAGGTTCTGCTCCCAGGCCAGGGGCGGAAACCAGCAGCCCTGGGGCCGTTTGCCGAAGTGCTTGCGCAGATACGTGGTAAGCATCTCTATCTGCCCGATTTTGTCCGCCTGGGGCAAAAGGGGCAGCATGGGATTGTAAAAACCGCCCCCGATAAACTCAGCCTGCTTTCGGGACAGGAGGTCTTCAAGCAGCATAAAAAGTTCGGGGTGCCGCCGCTCAATCCAGTACAGGATCACCCCCGAATAATGGAAAACCATATTGATCGCGGGAAACTTGTTCAGCGCCTGGACAAGGGGTTTTATCTCTTTGTCATAAAGGGCCTCGAATTCCGCCTCGCCCGCTCCGGAAGGCAGATGGCCGCTCGCGCCCAGTATAAGGCTTAAACTTTTGCTCATGGGAATATTTCCAGTATTCTGAAACCTATTACCGCCACAGACGCGGATATGAGTGCCAACAGCCCCATGGAGATAAGGATTAACGGGCTTCCCTTGAGAAAGCGCGGCACCCGTTCCAGGGCGGATCTGCGGCGTATCTCGTTAAGGATAAGCATTGCCGTGAGGTTTCCAAGCGCAAAGAAAAGCGAGAGGACAAGTGCGCCGAAAAAGGTTCCTGCCAGGATAAAGGTGAGCAGGAGGGAAGCGGGAACAAGGCCGTCATAGGCGGTAAAAGCCGAAAAAATCTTTTGCGCGGAAAGGGCCTCGGCGGATTTGGGAAAGAGCCGTTCACATGAAAACTCAAAGCCCATGCAGACCAGGGCCGAAAGGGGGAAAAACAGAAAATACATAGAAAAACCCATCCAGAAGGGAGGGACGGCAAAAGAAAAGAATACCCAAAGAAACAGCACAGATAAAAACATCACCCCCAATTGATAAAGGGGAACAGGCTGCTTTGCCCCCTTGGGAATGGTTTTGCCTGCCGCGCCCGCCGCGCCCAGGGCAAAGGAAAAAAGCAAATTAAGGGAAAGACCAGAGAAGACCGCCAGGGCCGCCAAAAAAATCATCGTTCCCCCTCGGCCGCTTCATTCTGCGGGGTATTGCCGCCCCGATCCCTGAAGTAACGAAACATCGCTGTCCCGTATCCCAAAAGCACCAGCCCCCCGGCGGATGCCGAAAGAAAGCGTATAGGAATGAAATGAGTGTCCTGGCGGACGTCAAAAAGTTCCACCACTCCCTGAATACCGCCGGGGAAGGAAAGGGTTCCCATTCCCAAAGGCTCCCGGATAAGGGCAATGGCAAGGATAATGCCTGACAAAACGGACGCTTCAAGCAGGGCCCTTGGAATAACTTCGCCCACAGACGATGATTCGGCAGCCTCAAAAAACCCCGAACTCAGGCAGCAGGGGGGAACCAGGAAAAGGAAAAAGCCCGTTCCCAAAATCAGCAGGGGATTGAGAAAGCCCGTAATAAACATAAATATGCCGCAGAAAAAGGCGGACAAAAAGAGGAGAATAATTTTTCTTCCCCGTGTAGGCATAATCGTGCGGGCCGCGGAAAAAACCAGGGCCGTAAACCCGTAAACCCAAAGAAGGGCTGCCGCGCAGAGAATGGCGAACGAGAACCTGCTTGACGCCATGATAATAAGCCCCGCGCCGGTCAATGCCGCCAGGGGCGTGTGGGAACCCCAAAAAAGGTGAGAAGAAAAACGGCGGCTCATAGTTCGGCTCCCGTGATACGCCGGCTGTAAAGCCGCAAAATTTCCGGAGAAACCTGCCTAAGCATCCTTTCCGCGTGGTTGTTCAGGGGGATAAATTCCTGTACCGCCCTCCCTCCCGGAGCCACAACCGCGGCGCTGGGAAAAAAGGTTCCGTCCGCGATGAACATAAAAACAAAAGCCATTGTTCCCTCAGTCTGGCCTGACATGGTATACCACGTACCCATTCTTGAAACACCCGCATGCAGCGCGCCGTGGGGAACCGGGGCCTGCAGTCTGCGGGGATCGCCTGATTGTTCGAGCACCTGATTCACCGCGTTGAGCATAAAACGCTCCCGTACCGGCTGGGTAAAAAACCATAACAGACCCGCTATGAGCAGGAGGGCCGCTATCCAGCCGGCAAAGATAGCCGCATCTTTTGGCAGGGGCATCTCCTTGTGTTTGCTGCTCATGATGAATACCTCTCATAGAGTTTGTGCCGCTCAAAAACCCGTACCAGGGGAAGCATGGCATTGACCAAAACCGCCGCGAAAAACGCGCCGTATGGTTCACCGCCGTAAAACCGGAAGAAAAAGGCAAGCGCCCCTGCCGCCGCCGCCGCCAGCAGTATGCCCCTGTTGGATTTTGCGCTGGTGGCCGGATCGGACGCAAGGAAAAATGCCGCCGCCAGGGTTCCCCCGGTGCAAATGGCAAAAAGGGTATCCCCGCTCCACACATCCCCCCCGTAGGGCAAGGCCCCGGCAAAACGCGCCAAAACACCAAAAACAGCCAGGTACACCAGGGGAATCCAGAAACGGTTTACCCGCGATGCTATAATGATTACCGTTCCCGCAAGCAGTACGAGGCTCCCCCGGTCGGCGATTATGCCGGGGAACGGGGAAGTCAGAAAGTCCATAAAGCTGTGATAAAGCCCTGTCTCCCCGCCGGCATGGTATGTGTCATTATCGTAAACATAACCGTCAGGGAGAGTGTACCTGCCGCCGCTTAAGCGCTCAAAAAGCAGGGAGAGCGAAGAAGCGTCAAGGGCACCGGGAAAAGAGCCGGGCCAGGAAAAGCGGACAAAAAGCCAGCCCCCCGCGGCCGGGTTAAGCCAGTTGGAACCAAGTCCGCCAAAACTGTGCTTTACAACCGCAATGGCAAAAATGGCCCCCGCCACCGCGTAAACAGGGGAAATCTGGTTGGGCAAAAGAAGCGTGAAAATCAACGCCGAAGCCACGGCACTGCCGTCCTTTAAGGCGCTTGCCTTTCCGCTTTTGAAATAAAGGAAAAAGAACTCGGTCAATACCGCTGCGGCCACAACGCACAGCGCCAGTATAAGGGACGAAAAAGAATCGCCAAGCGAAGACTGGAGCACAGCCAGAAAAGCGCAGAGGCTTATGATCCACATGCGGGCCGCTGTTGAGCGGGCCAGGTTTACCTGGGGTTTTTGAAAGTGCAGTTTTTCGGCAGGGGATAGAGTTTCAGCCATTAATTCCCCTTTGCCACAGAAGTGGCTATGGCGGTGCTGAGCGGCAGGCGTGAAGGGCACACCACTTCACAGCAGCCGCAGCCGTGACATTCAGCGTAGCGGCCTTTTTTCGCCGGAGAGTTCGCTCCCGGTTCTACCAGGATTCTCTTGTAAAACTCCTCCGGATCAAGGCCCACAGGGCACACGTTTCTGCATTCACCGCAGCTTATACAGCTGTTGTGATTCTCCCGGCGAAACTCCCGGCGGTGGGCGAAAAGCGCGTAGGTGGTTTTTATCACCGGCTCATCAAGATCCATAATCTGCCTTCCAAGAAGGGGCGAACCGGCGGCTATTCGTCTTGGCGTGCCGGTAAAACCTCCGCACTCGGCAAAAAGTTCCCCGACACGGGTACCGATCCTCACTTTCATAACTTGGGGCTGTTTTACCGCCGTGCCCCCTACGGTGATGTAACGCTCCAGGATGGGCTTTTTCATTTTTACCGCGTCAAAAACAGCCGCCAGCGTGGCCGGCCCCAATATAAACAGGGAGCCCAGTTCTATCTCCTCTTTTTTTCCGTAGTTTCTTAAGATTAGTTCCAGCTCCCGCCTGTTCCTCTGAGGATAACGGGAGGCTGAAAGCACCATGCTTGCGGGGATTCCCCATTTGTTTACGGTGGAGATGAAGGTTTCTCCCAGTTCTTTTTCGGTGTGGGAGACGGCGAAAAGTATGCGGCTTACCCGGCAGGTACGGGCGGTGATGGCGGCCCCTTCGGCGATGGCTTTTGAGCGTTCCCTGCAGAGCACATAATCGGCGGCGAGCCAGGGATCATCAAAAACACTGTTTACCACCAGGGTAATGGGCTGCGGGGCAGAACGGAGCGAGGAAATAATGTCCGATACGGGCCTGCCCCCGCCCTCCATTTCCACAACGCCGAAATCCGCAATGGTACGCTGAATATCGTAGGGAAGCATGCCTTCCCAGGGAAAGATTTCCTCCCTTCTCCCCAGCTTTTCAAAACTCCCTTCCATGCGGATAACAAAGCCGTCCTGAAGCTGCCCGCCGGTACTCCGGTAGGACACCATTCGGATAACCTTGCCCGGAACGGTGGCATGGATATTCGCCGAGCCTGAACCCCGGCCCCGGCCAATGAGCGTGCCTTCCTTTACCGCCTCGCCCACCGCGACAACAGGGTAGGAACGCTCCCCGGAATGTTGAATCAGGGGGATGATGGACAGGGACGGGAGAAAGGCGGTAACACAGGTCTCCCGCGAAGGGGCGGAAGAGTCCGTGAAGGAAATGCCGCCCCGGGGAAAAGAGTATACTTTTTGTCCAAGCCTGCTTTTTGCGTCTATCAAGAGGGAAGCCTCCTTTTACATTCCGGGGCGGGAGCCTTCCTGAGGGCTGGGAGCATTTTGCTTTTCTTGCTGTGTGACCACGGTCGTATTGCCGGCCGTATTTCCGGCGAGAGCAAATTTAAAATCCAGGCTGCAAACATTATAGTCACCGAAATCCATTCCTTTATTGTAACTGAAGAAATCCTCAGTATCGAAGCCCTTGATATAGAAGCTCCCGATACGGAAGCTATATCATAGTGTAGCAGAAAATACATAAGCTTTTCCAGCGGAAAAGGGGGGGCTGTCCAAAAATTTATCGCAGGGGCCGTACTGCCGGCTATGAGCCCGTCCTCCCCCAAATAGTAGCGCAAAAACGGTTCTTGAATAAGGGGGGCATCATCCAGGCGCCTGAAGGAAAAAGACTTTTGAAACTCAATATGCCGGTAGTAATCTTCGGCCCTGACAAGGTAGCGGATTTCGATGGGGGACTCGTTTTCCCCGGAAGGGGAAATGTCCGGCAAAAAGCCCGGCATGACAGGCGGCAGAACAAGGGCCAGGAGGGAAGCAAGGCCAAAAGGCAAAAGCAGGGGAAAAAGTGAAAATGTTTTTGCCCTGAAGGGAAGCAGGGGAACCGGGATAAAATGGATATGCCGGTTTTTACGCGCCCGCTCCGATTCAGCCTGGAAAGCCAGAACATACAAAAGGCATAAACCGGCAAAGGCCGCCGCCAAAGGAAAGGGAGAAATCCCCGCCGCTATGGAGAATCCCGAGAAAAATACCAAAAAAGTGAAAACCAGAAAGCAGTTTACCCTGAAGGGTTTGAGCTTTTGGCAAAGGCCCGAAAACCCGCTGCCGGCATAATTATAGCGCTGATAACGGCTGGCAGCGGCCAGTTCCCCCAGAGGCTCCCTGAGCAGTTCCCATATGCCAACGAGTAAAGCGGCCAGAATAAACGCCGAAGATCCGCTCCAGCCAAACGCCAGCACGACAGGAAGCCCCAGGACATAAAAGCGCCTGGAGCGGGAAAGAAACAGGGCAAAAACGCAGGCCGCCGCCAGAAGCGCAAAATACCAGAAATGGGAGGCTCTCTGCCCCATGACAGTCAGGGTAAACGGTATGTCAGGCAATAAAGCGGCAATTTGCTTATCAAGTCGCGCGCTTGTGCCTGTGTCGTAATAAAGGGGGAGGAAAAAAAACCTCTGCCCGCCCTGCACAAAAAAGGACTTTAACTTTTCGGCATACCCGGTATCGCGGGGATCAAAAGGCTCGATTTTGTCCCGAAAGGTATCAAGGGGAATCATGCGCAGAAAGCCGAAATCGTCTATAGGGACTTTCTGGGAGGACATGGAAATAAACCCGTCAAGGCCCCCGCGGGCAAGGGTTTCCCGAATATGGCGGTCGTCCCGGGATTCATCAACCGCCAGAACAGCGTAAGAGACACCGGGGACGGGCGTTTGGAAATCCGGGGAAACATGCGACCTGAAAAGGGAAAATACCGTAACACCGCAGAGTATGGACACCACGGCGGAAAAAAAGGAAAAACGGCAGCACACGGACCTATAACCAGGCGTAAGCCGCAGCGATAAAAACACCCAATAATGCGCCCATAATTACCTCAAGGGGCGCATGTCCCTTAATCTCCTTAACAGGGTGGAATTCAATACCCGTTTTTTCCGCCGTCTGCATACCCAAAATATTGAGCGCCCTGGCTTGAAGCCCCGAAGCCCGGCGCACCCCCATAGCGTCCCGCATAACCACCATGGCGACAAAAAGGGACACGGCAAAGAGATTGGAGCCGACCCCTTCATTAAAGCCCACTGCCGCAGTCATGGCCCCCACCACCGCGGCGTGGCTTGAAGGCATGCCGCCGGTACGCCAGACCAGAGTCTCCAGAAGCTCCAAAAAACTGCCTTTCTTTCGTATCTGCAGAAGAGAAATAATTCCCTTTATAAGTTGTGAAAGAAACCAGCTTGTAAGGGCGGATAATATAATCGGATTACTGAAAAAATCCTGTAAAGATTCGGCCCATTTAGAATACATTATCTAACAATCCACCAGATAGCGGGTCTTTGTCAAGGTAATAGTGCGGCTTTTCAGGGTAAACATGTACGCTTCCATTCATCTCAGACACATTCCTCAAGGCCGCGATGGTTAAGGGTAAGCTGACAAGTCCGGGAATCCGTTTGTGCCGCAGGGGAATACCATTTCCGTAATTCCTTATACCATAAGGAATTACCGTTAAGCGGCTGATCGGAGTCGAACCGACGTCATCAGCTTGGAAGGCTGAGATAATAGCCGTTATATGACAGCCGCAGATGGGAACATCTTACGGAAAAAGCGTGAAAGTGTCAATATGCCGGTTTTCCTTTGCATGATGTCAAAAGACCGCGCTGGCTTTGTAGTTAAAATTCCTGATATCATGTATGCTGTCTTCCAGGAGCTTAACATCATGAAAAAGAAACTGTTGTGCCTGGCCGCGCTGATGGCCGTGACGGTGATTGGACTTCATGCCCGCGGCATATTTGACCACGAAGTGAATTTTCAGTGGGAATTATCCGGGGATGGCAGCTCGGTAATAATTACCGGGTATACGGGGGCTGATGCGGATATATGGATTCCCCCGCGTATACAGGGCCTGCCTGTGAGCGAAATCGGGGATTATGCGTTCAGCGAGGAAGGTATGGGGAACGGGTTTGTTGAGGCAAGCCGGCAGTTCACCAGCGTTATCATTCCCGGCACGGTGACCCGTATCGGCGAACAGGCGTTCCGCGGCAGTCTGCTCACAGAGGTTACCATCCCGCAGAGCGTTACTTATATCGCGCTGGGGGCGTTCTGCAGCAACCGCCTTGACCGCATGACCATCGCAGGCGGCGCGACCCATATCGGGGAGTGGGCGTTCTGCTGCAACCGGCTTACCAGCGTCTGCCTTGGCAATAAGGCGACGTTTATCGGGGAGGGAGCGTTTTTCGATAACCGGCTCACCTGTGTAATCATCCCCGGCAGCGTTACGAGCATAGGGGAGGAAGCGTTTACGAATAACCACCTGTCAAGCCTTACCATCGGCGAGGGCGTTTCCGTTATTCGGGAGTGGGCGTTTCGCGGTAACCAGCTTGACAGCCTTACCATCCCCGACAGCGTTACCGCCATCGAAGTAGAGGCTTTTTCAAGGAACCGGCTTACAAGTCTCATTATTGGCGATGGTGTTACCATGATTGGAGCAGAGGCGTTTGCGGATAATCTGCTCGCCTGCGTGACGCTTGGTTCATCTGTTATTGACATCGGGGAGATGGCCTTTGCGGAAAACTACCTCACTGCCGTTACTTTTCCCGAAAGTGTAACTTCCATTGGAGACGGAGCTTTTGCGTGGAATCGGCTCACCAGTGTCAATATTCCCGACGGCGTTACTGCCATCAATGAAGGGGCCTTCGCCGAGAACCAGCTTCGCAGTATTGTCATTCCCCGCAGTGTTACCTATATCGCAGAGGCGGCCTTTTTGGATAACCGGCTTACCAGCATCACCATTCCCGATAATGTTACCGGCATTGGGGACGGGGCCTTCGCGGTAAATTACCTTACCACCATTACCATTCCGGCAAGCGTTACCCATATCGGGGCCGCCGCCTTCGCCATGAACCCGCTGTCAAGTGTAACCATTGGCAGCAATGTCAGCATAGGCGAAGCCCTGCCTTATTTTTACAACGATATTTTCAGCACGTCCTTTGCCGAGTTTTACGAGAACCTGGGGCGCATTGCGGGAACCTTTATGTACAAAAGCGGCGTGTGGAGCGTGCTGTTCGAAGGCCAGGTGGCAGAGAAGTAACAGAAGACCGAAATGCCCTGATTCGGCCTAATACTTAAACTCCGAGTCGCCAATAAACTCCCGTAGAATACTTGTCCCCGGCACATGCTGGGGCGGGATGGGGGCAAAGTTTGACAGGAAGGACAAAAGGCGCGCGGCTTCGGAGTATTCCTGCATGTCAGGCTTTACCGAGCGGAGCAGGGGTTCGGCGTAGAACTTAAGCACCGGCAGTTCATAATCCAGGGCCGAGTTAAAGGTCACATCAGCAGAGTCCTGAAAGGGGAAGATGTACTTGCGTTCGCCCCGCTGGACGCTTGGCCACATCTGGAACGTCCTTGCGGCCCCGGCTCCCCGGAACTGGTGATCCCGAACCATGCGCCGCAGGAGCCGGTTGTCGCTGGTGGGGACGCGGTTGTGATCGTCCAGGTTGAGCTGGGTGAGGGCCGAAACGTATACCTTGAATTTTGTCTCCCGGTTGATCTTGTGGGTAAGCGCGTCGTTAAGGCCGTGGATGCCTTCTATTATCAGGATGGTTCTGCGGTCAAGGCGTATCTTTTTTCCGCCTTCTTCCCTGCGCCGTCCGGATTTAAAGTCAAACACCGGCAGTGTTATTTCTTCCCCGTCAAGCAGGGCAACGAGCTGCTGGTTAAGGTAGGGAACGTCCAGGGCTTCAAGACATTCGTAATCCGGCTGGCCGTCTTCGTCTTTGGGGGTCTTGTCGGTTCCCACATAGTAGTTGTCAAGGCCTATGGCAATGGGCTCAAGGCCCAGGACATTAAGCGCAATGGAAAGCCGCTTGGCGCTGGTGGTTTTTCCGGAGCTGGAAGGCCCGGCGATTAAAACCGCGCGGACTGAGTCCCTTTTCGCGAAAACCTGGTCGGCAATTTCCGCGATTTTTTTCTCGTGGAACGCTTCGGCGATGCGGATATAATCGCGTATGCTCCTGTCTGACACCATGCGGTTAAGGCGGCCCACTGAATGGACTCCCATGATGCGCCCCCATTTTTTGTATTCCCTGTAAACGGAAAAAATCATGGGGCTGTCTTCAAAAGGCTCAATGTGGTTTCCGGCTCCCGTGACGGGAAAGCGCAGGAGAAAGCCGTCTTTGTACGGCATCAGTTCAAAGGCGTCAAGAAGCCCTGTCCGGTTTACCAGGGGATAGATGTAAAGGTCAATAAAGCCCGCACATTCGTTGACCATTACTTTTGATTCGCTCCTTTCTTCCAGAAGAAGGGCCGTATCGTCCTGGCGGTTTTTCGTGAAGATTTCCATTGCTTCCGCATACGCCATGTAATGGCAGGATATGGCAAGGTCTTCTTTTACCAGTGCCCGCATCTGTTTTTCCAGGTTTTCAATTTCCGTTTTTTCGGGTGTGTGGCCTTCAAGAAAGGTATAGTAGTAGCCGTGCCCCAGGGCGTGGCCTATGTAAAGGCTTCTTTCAGGGAAAAGTTCCCGGGCCGCCACAGCAAGCAGGAAGGCCAGGGAATGGCGGTAAATTTTCGCGCCTTCTGTGGTTTTCATGAGCACCGGCTCAAGGCGGGCGTTTACTTCCAGGCGGGTCGGCAGGGGCAGTACCTCGTTGTTTACCTTAACCGCCGCCAGGGGGGAGGGGAGGGGGCCAAAGTGGGAAATCAGGGATTCTATACTTGTTCCAACCGGGCAGATGTGTTTATGCTCTGTGCCGTCTTCCCGTACTATCGATAGTTGTAAATCATTCTTCATTATTCTAAAGATCTCCTAAAAAACTCTGAATGAGCTCCAGTTTTAAAGAGCGAAGCCGTTCGCTTATGGAAACTTTGTAAATGTGCGGGTTAAGAAAGCGTTTGTAACTCTGGTCAAACGATGCCAGCTCCCTGCGTACCCTTTCCTGTATGTCCGGCAGGGAAGGGGATTCGGCCACCGTCTCTCCGCCGCGCACTTTCTCGGACAACAGGGGCTGCGCGTCGCCCACCAGGGTGTGGGAAAATCGGCGGTAATCCGCCGAAGGATGCCAGAACCAATACGTTTTACCCTTTTCAATGAGGTCAGGCTCTGCGGGGTCTTCCAGGGTCAGCACATCAGATACGCACAGCCCTTCCTTGTCATGTATGCGCCACACCTGTTTGACGCCGGGATTGGTAGTCTTTTCCGGGTTGTCCGAGAACTTGATCCTGGCGGTGAGCCTTCCTGACACATCGTTACTGGCCGCCAGTTTGTATACTCCGGCAAAAGCCGCTTCGTTTCCGCCGGTAACCATCTGCGTTCCCACCCCCCAGGCGTCTACCGGAACCCCCGCGTCGGTAAGGGTCTTGATGATGGATTCATCCAGGTTGTTTGAGACCGAAATCATCGCATCGTCAAGGCCGGCCTCATTAAGCCTTTTTCGCACTTCCACCGAAAGGTAGTGTATGTCGCCTGAGTCAAGGCGCACGCCGAACTTTTTCCCTTTCGCGGCCAGGGTTTTCCCTGCCTTGATGGCGTTGGGCAGGCCGCTTTTGAGGGTATCGTACGTGTCGATAAGAAAAACAGTTTTGTCCGGATACAGCTCGGCGTAGGTGCGGAAAGCCTCCTCCTCGCTCGGGCATGCCATTACCCAGGAATGGGCCATCGTGCCCATCACCGGAATATTGTATTCCTTCCCCGCAAGGACATTGGATGTTCCGGCCGCCCCGCCAATATAGGCCGCCCGGGATGCTGACAGCGCACCGTCCGGCCCCTGGGCGCGGCGCAGACCGAATTCCATGATATACGCCTTGCCCGCCGCAAGGCACACCCTGGCAGTTTTTGTGGCAACAAGACTCTGAAAATTGATGATGTTTAAAATCATGCCTTCCAGGATCTGACATTCAATGAGCCCTCCGTCAACCCTGACCAGGGGCTCAGTGGGAAACACAACGGTTCCCTCATCCATGGCCCACAGGGAGCCGGAAAACCTGAATGTTGAAAGGTAATCCAGAAAAGCATCCTCAAAGACACCCAGGCCTTTAAGGTACTGTATATCATCTGATGAAAAGGCAAACGATTGAAGTTTTTCCAGCAGGGTTCCAAGGCCCGCGAAAACGGAAAAGCCGCCGTCAAAGGGCTGCCGCCGGAAAACCATTTCAAAAACCGCCCGGTTATTCATCCCCGTTTTCCAATAACCCTGAGCCATTGTAAGGGAATAAAAATCCAGGAAAAGCGCGGAGCTGCCGCTCATTCAAAGTCCTTTGACTCAGCGACGATCACCCCCGCTTCCCCAAGCAGCTTAAACGCCCGCTCCACCGAGCCTTCCGGAATACCCACCCCCCGGACAGCATCGGAGACCACAAAGGTCTTGTAGCCCAGGGCCGCGGCATCCAGGGCGCTGTACAGAACGCAGTAATCCGTGGCAAGGCCGCCCAGCACCAGGGTGTCTATGGAAAGGGCCTTGAGAAATCCGTCAAGGCCGGTAGAGGTTTTGCGGTCATTCTCAAAAAAGGCCGAATACGAGTCAAGGCCGCTGCGAAACCCCTTGCGAAGAATCATGTTCACCGCCTTGAGATCCAGGTCCGCATGGAAATCCGCCCCTTTTCCGCCCTGCACGCAGTGGTCGGGCCAGAGCATCTGACCGCTTACTTCCGGGGTGTCTATCACCTGGCCCGGTGTTTTCCCCGCGTGGGAAGAGGCGAAGGAAACATGACCGGCCGGATGCCAGTCTTGGGTAGCTGCAACCCTGCCGCCCCTGTCCGCGAAAAGAGCGGACAGGCGGTTAAGGGGCTTGACCACCTCGTCCCCCTTGTTAACGCCCAGCGCACCGCCGGGGCAAAAGTCA
>Ga0209755_10004397_pt1 | contig 16705 bp, 18 predicted proteins | sample TergutCo191P1_FD_187301 | JGI IMG/M metagenome (GOLD analysis project Ga0209755, IMG submission 187301) | Cornitermes sp. P1 segment gut microbial communities from Petit-Saut dam, French Guiana - Co191P1 (SPAdes) (version 2) | ecosystem: Host-associated > Arthropoda: Insects > Digestive system... | reverse complement strand
TGAACGCCGTGCGTTTCATACTGGAAGGGTACGGTGGCTCCGGGGAAAACAGGGGCGGCGGCGTGTGCGTGTACCGTTTCGTCGGTGTATCTTATTGCCACCGCAGTCGCCACGGTTATGGCTCCGCGATCCGTTACCGCAAGGCGAACGTTTATTATGTCGTGGCCGCCCATTTCTATCGCCCGTTCCTTCAAATCCAGAAGCAGTGTCGGCCGGTGTACATCCCTTAACACGATTGCGCCGACGGCAACGTAGTTCTTGTTGGGCAGGACGGTGTGCGCCGCCCAGGGAACGCTGACAATCTGCGTGGGCGGCGGTGGCGGGGGAACGTTGGTCCTTGGAGCGGTGGCATCGGCGGAGTGCGGGGGCGTGGCCAGTGGTGCCCATGAGGGATTTCTGGTGCCGTGTACCGGTACGTCGATATACCGTATTACCACCGCCGTGGCACCGATTATGCGCCCCGCCGTGGTTACCGCCAGGCGCACGTTGATAAGATCGTGTCCGTCCATTGCTATGGCGCGGTCCATCAACTCCGCAAGGAAGGTCGTGTTGCATGCGTCCCTCAACGCGATTGCGCCGACAACGACATAGTCCATGCTGGGAATGATGGTGTACGCCGACCACGGTGCGCGGAAAAATACCGTCTCCGCGGTGCGCGGGCGAACAGGCTGTCCCCGCATCGGTCCCATTCCCGTCGCGCATCCGGCTGTGGAAAGCCCGACTGCGGCGACCAGCGCGACGACGCAAAGCCGCCGGGTTTTCGTCGCGAAAAATCTGAAAACGTTGTTCATATAGAACCCCTCTTTTTGCGATTTCCCGCCGTTTCCACCGGGCGGTAAATCGCGAAGTTTCGGACCTTACGATCCAGCGGATTGGCGATCATCGGATCGCAATATCCAAACCCACCCAACGGGCGGGAATATGCAAAAGCCCAGTTTTCGAATCCGAAAACCGGGCCAGTTTGCCAAAGCGGGAAAAAAATTTGAAAAAAACACGGATATAGCCTTTTAGATACTTGACAAAGAACCGCCAAGCTCCATAATGTGTTGCGTCCATAGTCCCCTAGAACGGACAACTCTGGTATTGATGAAACCCATGGATGCAAGACCGCTTTTGAACAGTTGTCAGCCTGTTGTTACCATAACGCGAAAAACCCGTGCTGTCTAGTGGTTTAAACTAATCCTTCGCCTGGCGGATTCCCTCACCCCTTGCAAAGCTCCACCGCAAAACGGACAACCTTCCCGAAGTTTTCCGGGGTAAGGCGCAGGTGGCTGTCCTGCGGGCCGTTGATGCAGCGCCAGGTTTCCGGGATAAGGCGGCGGTCGGGGATGGGGCCCACGATGAACGTGTCCGCGAAACCGGGGCGGTTGCGGAGCAGGGACGCGAAGGGGGCGGCCTCGCTGGAGGGAAGCATGGTAACGGTTTGGGACGGGATGCCGCCCTGCAAAAAACCGGCATCGTCGGAAAAAGGGGTGGGGACCGAAAGCACGGGACTTATGCGAAGATTGCGGGCGGTGTTGAAAACTTTTTCGCGCAGGGCCTTTATCCGCTGGCTTGTTTTGCGGAAACCTGGTTTCCGGTTTTTCTCAAGAAGATAATCCGCGGTGCTGGAAACCACGAAGGTTTCCCCGGTTCCGCAGGCGTCAAGGTTGAAAACCCGGGCGTTTTCCAAACCCAGTTGGCATAGCTTCCGGGCCAGGCTGTACGAGCCCTGTTCGTGGAAACCCTCGCCGCTGCGCAGCTCCTCTTTGTCGGTAAAAATAATAATCCAGCTGTCAGTCCCCAGTTCGCGAAGCCGGAGCGCGGCCTTCAGCAGCATGAAAACCGCGGCGCTGTTGTCGTTCGCCCCGGGACTCCCATCAACGCGATCGTAGTGCGCGGTCAGAACGACCGGGCTTCCGCCCCGGAACGGAAAGGCGCTTCCGGGGGACAGCTTCAGGTTTACGCCCTCCGGGAAAATGAAAAAGTGGCGGTTGCCCTCGATGGAAACCACCAGCGTGTTTAGCCCCAGGTTTTGAACGTGGTCGAAAAGCACGGCAAAACGATCCGCGCCGGCGGCGATGAAGTCGAAAAAACGATCGTAGGGACTTTGCGCCGTCCAGTCGTGCCTCGTCCCGGGTTTCATGGGTTATATCCTGCGGGCTTCGAAAAAACGGGAGGGACTCCGGAGTTCCTCCTGCGCCTGCACGATTCGCAGTTCCATCAGCTTTGCCGCCGGCGCGTCCGCGTTTTTTGCCGCGGAGAACGCCTTCCAGCTTGCCTCCAGAATGCCGTAAACCGAGGCAGTGCAGAGTTCCAGCGCTTTTTTGACGTTCCCGGTTTCAAGGTAGCGCGAAAGAAACACCGCCGCGGTTAAGTCCCCGGAACCGGCAACCGCCGTGGTGATTGGCAGCTCCGGCGTTTCCGCAATGTAGACACCGCTTTTGTCCGAGGCGAGCATCCCGATCTGCCCCTCCCCGGGTTCGCCGGGACCGGAACCGCCGCCCCGGAAACTGGTAACAAGCACTATGCCGGGGCCTTTTTCGTGAAGCATGTTTATGGCGCGGCGGGTATCGTCAACGCATTTTACGCCGACACCAGTAAGCGTTTCAAGCTCGAACTCGTTTGGGGTAACAATGTCCGCCAGCGGGACAAGCTCGTTTCTGAACATGTCGGGGATGTCCGGTTTGACGTAAATGCCCCGGCCCGTGTCGCCCATGACCGGATCGCAGCAGTACAGAGCCCGGGGCGAGGCGGAACGCGCCCGCAGCACCGCGTCGCCAATCGCCCGCGCGGCCGCCGCGTCGCCCATGTAGCCGGAAAGCACCGCCTCGCACTCCGGGAGCGCGCCGCGTTCCTCCAAGCCGGACACCAGTTCCCCGGCAAGCTCGCCGCCCAGAATTTTTCCGCGCCACGAGCCGTATCCGGTGTGGTTGGAAAACTCCACCGTGTTGATAGCCCACACCTCGCGGCCCAGTTTCTGCATGGGAAAAACCGCAGCCGTGTTTCCGGCGTAGCCGTACACAACGTGGGACTGAATCGATAAAACTGCCATCACCCCTTTCCTTTTTCCGTCGAACCGGCAATGTCGGCACCGCCGTGTCTTCCAAAAACGCGGGCCCGCAGCAGCGCGAGAAACCGGAAAAACCTGCCCTCGCTCTTGCCGTACTTTCGCGAAAAATCGCCGGCGGCGGCGTTCAGCGAATAGCCCCGGCACTTCTTTTTCAGAAAATCCCAGTGCTTGACAATCCAGACGTAGAGGTCGCTTTCCGTCCGGCCCGGAAAATTAAGCTGAAGCCACTGCTTGCGGATTACCTTAATGATCGGGCCGTACACGTTTTGGTACCACGAAACCAGGGCATCGGCAAACGGTATTTCCTGCTCCTGCGATTCGTTCAAAAAATACTTGTGAACAAGTATGTGATTGTATATTACATCATAGCGCCCCGCCGAGCTAAAGTCAAGGGAGGTGTCGCCGGTAAGCTCGCCGAACTTTGTGTTTTCGTAGAAAATGTTTTTTTCATAAGCAACCAGCGTCTCCCGGAGTTCGTCCGTGGTCATCCCCGGTTTTATGTTTACCTCGGAGGCAAGGCCAATCACCTCCGCATCGATGAACTCCACTTTCTGCGCCTTCGCCACCGAAACCCGGTGGTTGCCGTCCCGCACAAAGTACACGCCCCCAATCTCGTAAAGCAGGACCGAAGGCAGAATGATGTCCTGCAGATGCGCCTCGTCCACCCGGATCCAGCGGCTGCGAAGGTGGTCCGACTTGGGCAGAAAATACCGGTTGAAATCCCGGTAGCGGCCCTCGCTGCCGACGATAAGGTTAATCGGCACGGTCTGCATCCCAAGGTAAACCTGGTTTTTCGGCTTCAGAATATCCTTTACGTCGTTGAAGGAAAGCATCTTGTCCTTGTCGGTGTTCATGAGGTGCTGAATCTCCGAAAGTATCGCCTTGCCCCTGGCCCGGCTGAAATCGGATTCGGCTATGTTTTTCGTGACATTCATTTTTTACATACCCCGCTCGGTTTTCACAGTCTCATATTCCGTCCCAGTGAGCTTAGCATATTGGCGCGGCGAATTTCCAGCCTTTTTTTCTTGACTCCGGCGGGTTTTTTGTTATCTTTTAATAGCGCGCGTAGGAAACGATGGCCGACGGCTTACATTTATCTGCCTGAAAAATGGCTTTGCAAAACCTTGGTTTTGCAAGGGCCGATTGCACTGTACGGAAGGTTAGCTCCGGCCGGATTTCGCAATCGACCAAAGTCATGAAAAAGGAGTTTTCGCCATGAGAACCAGACGTGCGCCGTGCGAGGTGATCGCGATTGTGGTCCTAATTGCGCTCATAGCATTTGCGGTGGAGGCTTGCGAGTTACCCGCCGCAACGATTATCGGCAACGAGTCCGAAGCCGCGCCGATTCCCTGCAAGGGCCCCAACGGCCCCGTAAGCACCGATGTTTACACCGGAGTAAAGTTTCAACGCCACGGACCGGGATACGCGATTGTGGGAAGAAGCGAAACGTCGTCCGGCCCCCTGGAAATACCGGCCTTTCACAACGAGCTTCCGGTGGTATCCATTTGGGACATCGCGCTTGCTAACAACAAACTTTTTAACGCAAACATTACGGGCGGCGTTGCCCACACGGGAACCTACACGGTTGTGGAGCCGCAACCGCAACCTGCCGCCACCGGCGTTTCTGACAGCATAAACGCCATTATACGGTGGTCGGTTGACGAAAACCAACTGGAAAGGATTACCATTCCCGCCAGCGTTACCGTTATAGGGTACGGCGCGTTTGCGGGAAACCGGATCGAAGCCCTGAGCATTCCGGAAAGCGTTACCGACATTGGCGGCCACGCGTTTATGGGCAACCAGCTTACCAGCCTGGAAATTCCCGACACCGTTACCACCATTGGCGCCGGCGCGTTTGTGGACAACCGGATTAGAAGGGTGACCATTGGCAACGGCGTTACCAGCATTGGGGTTGGCGTATTTGAGTGGAATCTGCTTACCAGCATCGACATTCCAAAAAGCGTTACCGCGATTGGGGAAGGAGCGTTTGCGAACAACAGGCTTACCGGCATTGTCATTCCGGACAGCGTTATCAACATTGGCGCGGAGGCGTTTGCCTGGAACGTAGTCACCAGTGCAACCATTGGCAATAACGTTACCGGCATTGGAGCCGGAGCGTTTGCCTATAACCAGCTTATCAGCGTGGACATTCCCGACAGCGTTACCACCATAGGAAGCGGGGCGTTTATCAGAAACAGGCTTGCCAGGGTAACCATTGGCAGCAACGTTGAATACATTGGCGTTGGCGCGTTTTTGGGAAACCGCCTGACCAGTATAACCATTGGCAGCGGCGTTACAATAAACACCGGCGGCGGATTCCCCGTGCGTTTTGTCGAAGCCTACGAACGCGAAGGGCGTAGAGCCGGAACGTATACTCTGGCCCGCGGCGTGTGGAGTTTCCTGCCAGAGTAGGGGGCGCTTTGGGAAACGGACGCAGAAGGCTTGACTTCGCCGCGACATCTCGCAGCCGTCCACTTGCGGTTTTCCCATAAATCAAGCATATTAGAAATAAAAGTTGCACCCGCGCCCGCCGGTAATTCGAGCCGGATGCAAAACCGGCTCGAATGTTCCGCGTTTTACTGTATCCTCTCGGAAGCCATTCCGAGTACTTGCGCCGTTGCGGTGTCCACCGCCCTCAAACGCAGTCGCCGGAAGTTGCCCGTTCCTCCGTCTATCCCGCCGATTAGGACTACGCCGGCTCCGGCAAACTGGCCTATTCTTGCGGCGGTAGCGTTGTCAACCGTGCCGATAAGCCCGGGCCCTTCACGTATTATATCCAATCCCGGATCGACTTGGTTAAGGCCAAGCCTTCGTAAAACATATGCAAAAGCCTCAAAATCCACGCCAAGCCGATACGCTGCGCGTATTCTGTCCAATTCCAGATCGACTACGACAAAGCCCTGCCTTACCAGAAAAAGCGCAAGCTCGCCTGTAAGAAATTCCGTGCTAACCGCGTCTTGGGCCGCCATATAAAGAACGGCAATTCGCGCCCCGCCGGGAATATTTTCCGCAATGTTTCTAACGGCTCTTTCCAGGGCACCTTCAATTCCGGGGGCTTGGATTTCCGGTACCGGTAGCGGTATAACTCCGGCCGGGTCTATTACTATGACTATCCCGATTGCGAAAAATAGAGCCGGTCGAGCTGAAGCTCGGGCAGTAGCGGCTCGCTCGCGTTGAGTTTGAACCCAAGTTACATCCGCTACGTTGACACCCTCACCGTGTTGCGCTATTGCACTTCTAAGTAAGGCAGCATGAGCGGTTTGGTTTAATCCCGAGGCAACCCATGATGTAAAGGTTGCCTGGATACCTCCAATAACAACCGCATAGGGAATTCCGCTTAACGGCCTATATGGCCTTGGTGGTGTCAATATTGGCGGTGCCGGCGTAGCACACGCCTGCCCTAGAACGGTGAATATCGTCAAGGAGACTCCCACAACGATACGGGCCAACCAGTTTTTCTTCCTCATAAAACCCTCCTCGGTTCGTGAATTTTCCATGCATCCCAAGATGCGTAAATCTCAACAATTCTGCGTATTTTGCCGTTAGCTAACACGACTTATTGTATAGATTATTCCGGTTTAGTCAAGCCAACAGCAGACTAGATTAGCTGTAAGGATAAGTAATGACGGATAGGGACGTGAAGACGCTTTTGGGCAGGAACGTGAGAAAGATTCGGCTTCTCCGCAAACTCTCGCAAGCCGATTTTGCAGAGAAGATGGATATTTCCGTACCCTTCCTAAGCGACATTGAGAATGGGAAAAAATGGGTCTCGCCAGCCACGCTGGCCAAAATCGCCGATGCGATGGATATTCAGCTTTACGAGTTGCTCAAACCAGAAACAGTTCTTCCCGATCACACCGCCGACGTGCTGGAAAAATACACGGTCGACATTTTCGGCGCCATTGGGGAAACTTTGGACAATATACGCAACGGGTATATACAGCAGCTAAATGACAAAAAAACGCATGGTGACAAATTCCCTGAATAATTGAAGGTTCCTCCTCCCTCATGCCCATTCCGGTACCCGGCCCATGGACAGAGTACTGATCTGGACCGTGCTCATCCGGGGCTACTACCTACCACAAACAAAACCACCCCCCAAAGATTGACTTCACTGCGACATCTTGCAGCCGTCCACTTGCGGTTTTCCCATAAATTGAGCATATTTATAGGTAGGGAAGAGGGCCGATGCCCAAGGAATACCATGCAAACGGAGGGACTTTGGATGACCGAAACCGTCGACGTAACGGTAAGGCTAAACAGGGAGGTAAAAGAGCAGGCGGAAAAAATGTTCGGCGACTTTGGTATGAACCTTTCGACGGCTTTTGATATTTTTGCCCGTCAGGCCCTGCGTCAGGGGAAAATCCCATTCGAGATATCCGACCCGTTTTACGGCGAGAAAAACCGGGCGCGTCTTGCCAGATCAATCGCCGACGCGGAAGCGGGTAAAGTTACGGTCCGCGAGTTGATAGAGGTGGATTGATCTTGCAAAAAGCGTGGACGGATGACGCGTGGGATGACTATTTGTACTGGCAGACGCAGGATAAAAAGACGCTGAAGCGGATAAACGTTCTTTTGAAGGACATAGATCGACAACCGTTTTCCGGAATAGGCAAACCGGAGCCTCTGATGGGCGACAAGCAGGGTTATTGGAGCAGACGCATAGATCACGCAAACCGGATAGTTTACAAAGTCGAACGGGATCAAATCGTCATCGTTCAATGCGGCGGTCATTACGATGACTGACGCGCTTTTTCTAAAAACCGCGCCCATGGGTATATACAGCAGCTAAATGACAAAAAAACGCATGGTGACAAATTCCCTGCATAGTTGAAGGTTCCTCCTCCCTCATGCCCATTCCGGTACCTGGCCCATGGACAGGGGAGACTCATCCAGACGATTCTTATGCCTGACGTTCCGCCTTTTGTTGCGGAAATCAGTTTTCGTTTGCGCCAATGCAAGGCAACACGAGGCATTGCAATTCCAAGCCACAGGCGGTATATTCATAAAACGCAACTCGAACGGAAAGGACAATACCATGAAGCAACCGAGGCGAAGACAGAAGCCGAAGCGGGAAACCCAACATATATTCGATCTTACCATCAAGTATCTTCTGCAAAAGACAAGTCCAGCCAACACAGTGTCTCTGATCAACGCGCTTTTCGGCAGGCGGTACGCCCTGGACAGCCCGGTGGACTTTGCGACAACCGAGGAGGTGGCGAAGCACGGAAACACCCTGGACCTTTTCCGCGCGGCATTCTGCTGAACGTGGCGGGCGACGGTTTCGCAATCGAATTCCAGGTGGGCCACGACGAAACAATCGGTCTGCGAATTTTCGAGTACGGCTTTGGACACGCCCGCCACACAAAGCGGGTGTCCAGCAATGGGGAACTCATAGAAATAGAGCTTCCGGACGCATGCGTGGTTTATTTCGAGAACACCAAAACCACGCCGGAGCGGATAACGTTCAGACTTTCGAGTAAAAGCAACAGTGGTTTTTTTGACTATAAGGTGCGAGTTTTCAAAATGGAGGAGCAGAGCCTTGAAAGCCTGGAGCGGCAAAGGCTTATGGTGCTTTTGCCGTTCTGCCTTCTGCGGCTTCGCAAGGAACTGAAACAGGGGAAGGCGACAGCGGAGGAACGGCTGGCGACAGCGTGGAAGGAAAAGCGTATGCTCGAAAACCTTGAGGACCTGTTGATACGCGCCCTGGACAATGGCGTTTTAGGCACGAATGATGGTATGATGATAGCGGAGGGCATCTCGCAGATGCATAAGGAACTTTACGGGACATACCCGGAATTTCAGGAGGCGAACATGGTTGCGAATCTAGAGGCTGAACACAGGCGGATAGGGCTAAGGTGGGCATACGATATAGAAGAACTCATCAGGAAGGCCGAGGCCAAGACGGAAGCCCGATTAATCGGCCTTCTCAAGCAGGGGTATTCTGTGGAAGAAGTGGAAAAGATGCTGGCCCAGAAAAGGAGCAAGGAAGCCGCCGACGCTTGCCAAGATATGCCGCTGGGAGCAAAAGCGGTGACCCATGGCAAAGAAAACACGCCCACTTAGCGAACTTGACGCTAAGGATGGATCCTGCGATTTTGGAAAAGGCGCACAAAATGGCGGCGAAGGAAAGCCTGAATATCCGGCTTGCGTTGTTGCGGGAAAAGCACGGTGTAAAAAACAACCGAAAAGGAGCGGGACGATGAAATTTTTGAAAATATCGCTGGTCGTGGTTCTGGCATTGAACGCGCAGATCGCCTTGGGCATGGGGGCGGGGGAGAACACGGTAAGCGGGGGCGCGGCCATGGATCGCGCCGCTTCCCTAAACGAGCTTCGGGAACTGATTCAAATTGGGGATTATCTCTCCCAGGCCGGTTTAGTCGATGCCAGGCTAATCGGCCTGCTGAGGCTGGGGCTTCACTGGGCGACCAATGCCCCGCAGGTGCGACAACAATTGCCCGGCAGCACGGCGGAAAATCGCGGCAACGAAACCGCCGCTGACGATGACTCTGCGGGAAACGTTTTCGACAGGCTAAGGATGGGAAGCATCGTGTACGTCGGCAATTATTTCGCCGGGATTCCCACTTTTCGGCATTACGGCGTTTATATTGGCGGCGGAAACGTTATCCATTTCGCGGCACCCGACGGGCAGGAAATCGCTTTCGCAAACGCGATAATTCACGAAACCACACTGGAAAGGTTCATGAACGGGAGGGCTCTGCGAATCGACGAAAACGTTGTCAATAAATTTCCCTCGCGCGTAATCGCCCGGCGTGCACGATCAAGGATTGGCGAAAGGGGGTACAGCCTGCTCATGAACAATTGCGAGCATTTCGCACGCTGGGCCGCGACAGGCAACAGCGTGTCGTATCAGGCGCTTGACGCGCCGCAGACCCTTGTCGATACGGTATCGTTCGTAGCGGCCAGTATCGACGCGTTTACCAGAGGCCTGCGTCGGACATTCGAAAGCGGAACCAAAACCGGCGACCCGCCCTTGTAATGCGCCCCGCTTCCGGTATAATAGGCCAATGAATATCGTGCGGGCGGTAATGATTGGGGACGTGGTGGGCGAACCGGGATTAAAGGCGCTGGAAGAAAACCTGCCCAAACTAATACGGGATAACTCCGTGGACTTTGCCGTGGTGAACGGCGAAAACGTCGCGGGCGGGTTTGGCTTGACGGAGGCCACTTTTAGGCGTATAGTCGCCGCCGGCGCGGACGCGGTAACGTCCGGAAACCATGTTTGGGAAAAACGGGAATTCTGGCCTATTCTGGACGACGACGACAAAATACTGCGCCCCGCAAACTACTCCAGAACCGCGCCGGGCCGGGGCTGGCTTTGCACCAGAAAATCCGGGGCAAGCTGGGTTGTTATCAACATACAAGGCCGGGAGTTTATGACCCCCATCGACTGTCCTTTTCGCGCCTTCGACAAAATCCTAAAGTACCTTGGCACTACGGCCTCCAGCAACCACAGTCTTATCAACAGCAACGGGGAACCCATATTGCCCGGAGTCTTTCCGATTATTCTTGTGGATTTTCACGCCGAATCCACCCGCGAAAAGGAAGCCATGGCTTACTACGTTGATGGTCGCGCGACGCTGCTTTCCGGAACGCACACCCACGTCCAGACTGCCGACGAACGCATACTGCCAAAAGGTACCGCCTACGTCACCGACCTTGGAATGACTGGAATTACCGACAGCGTAATAGGCATGGACGCGGCCATCTGCATGGACAGGGCACGCAAGCAGATTATGTACCGCATGGAACCCGCAACGGAATCGCCGAACGGTAAAACCGGCGCCAAAATCCAGGGCGTTATGGTGGAAATAGACGCGGCCTACGGAAAGGCCGTTTCCATTAAGCGCCTTTAGACGGCGGCCCAAAACCGACGTAAAACCGTAACAAAAAACCCCGCCGAAACCGGCGGGGCCGCGTTGTCATCTTTCGCCTATTGGCGTGTAGTATTTCTGTTTGGCCACGGACTTGTACGCCGGGCGGATTATCTTTCCGGCGTTTGCAAGTTCCTCTATGCGGTGGGCGCACCAGCCGGAAATACGCGCGACGGCAAAAAGCGGCGTGAACAGTTCCTCCGGCAGATCCAGCATACTGTAGACAAAACCGGAATAGAAATCAATATTGGCGCTAACACCCTTGTAGATTCTTCGCATCTTGCCGATTACCGCCGGCGCAAGCTCCTCCACTTTCGAGTACAGCAGATATTCGTCCTTGCGCCCCTTCTCGCTGGCAAGCTGTTCCACGAAGCGTTTGAAAATTAACGCACGGGGATCGGAAAGCGAGTAAACGGCGTGGCCCATACCGTAAATCAGGCCAGCACGGTCAAAGGCCTCCTTGCTAAGCAGCTTTTCCAGATAGGCGTTTATCGCGTCGTCATCGCTCCAGTCCTTGACGTTTTCCTGTATGTCGCGGAACATCTGCACCACTTTGCCGTTCGCGCCGCCGTGCCGCGGCCCCTTCAGCGAACCCAGAGCCGCCGCAACCGCGGAATAGGTGTCGGTGTGGGACGACGTAACAACGTGGGTGGTAAAAGTGGAGTTGTTACCGCCGCCGTGTTCCGCGTGGAGCATCAGCGCAATGTCCAGAATTTCCGCCTCCAGTTTGGTGTACTTGGAATCCGGACGAAGCATGTGCAAAAGGTTTTCCGCAATGGACAGCCCGGGGGAGGGGGTATGGATAACCAGACTCTGGTTCCGGTGCGTGTGCGCGTAGGACTGGTACCCGTATATCGCCAACTGCGGAAATCGCGCGATAAGGTTAATCGACTGGCGAATAACGTTGGCGATGGAAATGTCGTCCGGATTGTCGTCGTATGCGTACAGCGTCAGCACGCTTTTTGAAAGCGAATTCATAATGTCCTTGCTGGGCGCAATCATGATGGTGTCGCGCAGGAAGTTGTCCGGCAGCGCGGTGGACTGTTCCACCAGACCGGTGAACTCGTCAAATTCCGCCTTGTTCGGTAAATGCCCAAAAAGCAGCAGAAAACTGGCTTCCTCAAAACCAAACCGGCGGTTACCGTCCAAAAAGCCCTGGACTATTTCCTCGACGTTAATGCCGCTGTAGAAAAGTTTTCCCTCGCAGGGAACGTAGTCGCCGTCCTCGATAATGTAGGAAACGATCTCCGAGATTTCCGTTAGGCCCACCAACACGCCTTTTCCGCTGACGTCCCGCAGACCGCGCTTTACCTCGTACTTTGTGTACAGCTCGCCGTTAATGCCGCCCTTCCCCAGCACGTAGTCCGAGTACTTGCCAATTATTTGGCCCGCGTCTTCTTTTGTCATACCTGTTCTCCTTACCGCTGTTTTCCAGTGTTTTCCGGGGCTACTGAAGCGCGCGCTTCTTTTCCGCTCCGGTGTGCAGATTTTCCAGTTCCGCCATTATCGCGTCGGCAACCGCCTGTTTTTTATCCTCTCCGGCGGTTCCCGCGTTTGCCCGCAACCTGTCCCGGAATTCGGCGCACGAAATTATCGGGCCGGCGGTAACCCTTACAATGTCCCGGCTTACCGCGTCGTTCATCATGTCGGTTTGCTGTACGTGCAGAATGCTGCCGTTCAGGGCAACACAGCACATGTAGTCAAACGACTTGATGTACGAATCTATTTCGCGCACGCCTTTTTTGGTTGACGGATCCCAGGGCCGGAACCGCGTTCCGGACGGGAAAACCAGAACCAGTCTGCCCTGCGTTTTGCGTTCCTCCAGCGCCTTCATCGCGGCGCGGTTGATGGAAAGACTGCGGGGAATTTCCTCGCGCTTCTTCTCCGGGGACAGGCCCTTGAGGTAGCCGCTGGGGTAGATAACGATGCGGGTGTACGCACTGGCAAAAGCCGCCACCACCGGACTGTCCTCGTTCAGTTTCGCGCCGGCAATGGCGATTACCGAATCCGCGATTTCCTTTCCGCGCCCCCCCGCCTGCCGTACCAGCAGCGAGAAAATCGTCAAATCCAGATTGCTGTAGTGTTCCAGCAACAGAAGGCACGACTTTCCGGATTCCGCCTTTGCCAAAAGCTCCTCCAGATTTTCCATTCCGTCCACTCCGGAACCCGGAAGCATAAGCGAGCCCGCCATTTTGTCCAGAATGGGTACGATGTTCGCGTCCCCCTCCTGGTAGACGTTGTCCTTGGAGATCACCGTTGCGGCCTTTGCGGTGGACACGGCGGCCCTTATCTCGTTCTGAAACTCCGTCGTTAAGGTTTTCATAATCTCATTCTCCCCATAGTCTGATTAGCTCCATGACGACCCTGCACGACGCGCACATTTCGCTTACCGAGACCCACTCCAGCCGACTGTGAAAATTCCTGCCACCGGTAAAGATATTCGGTGTTGGAATACCCATCTCCGTAAGGCGCGAACCGTCCGTGCCGCCCCTTATGGGTTTTAGCCGCCACGCTATTCCGATGTTGTCCAGCGCCGTTTTCAGGCGATCCAGGACCTGCGGCCTTTCGTCAATTTTGGCCTTCATATTATAGTACTGCGGACTTGTTTTTACAACAACTTTTCCGCCCGGAAACTGAGCTTCCACCGTTTTGGCGATCGAATCCAGCGTTTCCAGCCGCCGGTTCATGCCACTGGTTTCGAAATCGCGCAAAAACACTTCCAGCCGCGCGGTCTCCAGGCCGCCGGATATTTCCATGGGGCAGTAGTAGCCGTAATAGCCGTCGGTGGCCTCCGGGCTTTCGGACCGGGGCAGCATTACCGCGAAGGAAGCGGCCATTAGAGCGGCGTTTGCCAGAATGCCCCGCGCCGCCCCGACGTGGATAACCTTGCCGCGGAATTCGACATCGGCCTTCCACGCGTTGAAGCATTCCGCTTCGACTTCACCCATGGGGCCACCGTCCACCGTGTAACACGCGGCGGATTTGATTTTCTCCATGGGGAATTCCGGCAGCCCCTTTCCGGTTTCCTCGTCCGGCGAAAAAACTATTTCCACCGGCCCATGCCGTATTTCCGGATGCGCCAGGAGGTATTCCACCGCGCCCATGATTTCCGCGATTCCCGCCTTGTCGTCCGCTCCCAGCAGGGTGGTTCCATCCGCGTGGATTATCGCCTTGCCCTTTTGCTCGGCCAGACCGGTTTCCGCCGCCGGATCCAGCACGAGTCCGCCGGCAAGCTCTATTTTTTCGCCATCGTAGTTTTGCACCAGTTGCGGGTTTACGTTTTCCCCGGAAACGTCGCTTGCCGTGTCCAGGTGGGCAAGGAACCCCACCGGAGGAACGTGTTCCAGACCATCGCTTGCCGGGAGCCGGGCAATAAGGTAGCAGTACGGGGTAAGCTCTACTTCGGTTATCCCCATTCCAACCAGCTCGTCCCGCAGCGCCCGCGCCAATTGCCACTGACCGGGAGTTGAAGGCGTTTCCCCGTTGCGGCGGTCGCTTTCGGTACAACAACGGACATAGTTCATAAACCGGGGAACCAACAACGGCTCAAGCTGCCGGTCGCTAACGTGTGTTACAGGACTTTCCATACCTGAATTATGGAGAAAAAACGCCCCGTTGTGAATGGGCGTTTTGCGGGACGGACGGTTGCCTGCGGCTAAACCCGCAGCAAAACTTCCCTTTTTTCGCCGCTCCCCGTCGGCAGGGCAGATATTTCAAGCCCCATGCCCAGGCTTTCAATGTAGTCGATTAGGGTAGAAATTCTCATGTCTTTTCTGCGCTCCAGCTTGGATACTGCGGTCTGGGAAAAATTGGCAACATCGGTTTGCCTAACGCCGTATTTCTCCCGTAATGCCTTGAGCTTAATGTTGAGGCTTTCCTGCTCGTAGAGCTTGCGTGCCTTTGCCAGAACCTCCGGACTTGTCCTTGCGTCAAGTTTGCCGATAGGGTTAAATTCCATTTCGTTTATGTCGACCATTACGTCCTCGTGCATTGCCACGCGGATTTCGCTTTTGTACCTCATTTTCGCCCCTTCGAAAACCTCAATAAGAGTTCCCTGTACTTTCTAGAAAAACCAGGCGGCATCAAGGTTTCGAATTGTGTCGAGTTGAGTCTAATTGCGGGCCAAGCTTAGGCGTTAGGTCGGCAAGCTCCCGATCTATCAGAGCGTCTATTTTCATAAGGAGATGCTCTTTCCAGTCCTGTAGGGTGGGGGTTAACGCAAACAGGGCCAGCGGATCCTTCCCCAGGGCAACGGCAATCCGGTCTATCATGTCGGCGGAAGGGAATTTCTTGCCGCTTTCGATTAGACCAAGATAGTTGGTTGCCATATTCACCGTTTCGGCCAGTTTTTCCTGGGATATCCCCAAATCCTTGCGGTAGGCCCTAATGTTCGAGCCCAACAGTTCCCTTATGTTTGTCATGCCCATACCCACATGTGGTAAAAAGGTAATATCCCATCTTAGAGTATTGACAACAACCCGTGGTATTTGATATAATGAAAATCCACTATGTCAGGTTGTGTTTTGCGAAACTATAGAGGAAACGCACACGGGCCAGGCAACAAGGAGGAATTATGATGAAGAAACTGTTGTTCATGTCCGGAATGCTGGCTTGTATGCTGGTATCCGGAATTGGAACCGCGCACGCCCAGACGGTCAGCCTTGGCGATGCAATCTGGAATGCGGCAAATGAATTTTCCGCAGGCATGGAACCAGACTCCAGAGTCGCGGTAATCGCCATGCGCTCTGGTTCCGTAATGATGTCTGCCCACCTGATCGATGAGATGATCATGGCCTTTGTAAACACGCAAAGGTTTCTGGTGGTGAACCGTGCACAGCTTGAGCTAATCGCGGCGGAGCAGCACCTGGTTTTGGACGGTCTGATCGATGACGCGACGGCGCAGTCAATCGGAAGGCTTGCCGGCGTCCAGTTCATTTTTACCGGTGTGCTTGAACCCTTTGGCAATATTTACCGTCTGCGCGTTCAGGCCATCGAGGTTGAGACCGCTATCATCCGGCGCATTTTTACCGCAGATGTTAGAAACGATGGTGTTGTTTCGTCATTGTTGGGTGTCGCCGGAAGGGAACCGCTACGACGATATCTCAATCAGCCCAGCGTAAACTGGGCTTCGCTAGAGATTACCTTTTTTGGTTTGGGCGTTCGCTACGAACGGGATATAAATGATTTTTTTACAGTGGGTGGAACCGTTTTTATGAACATGCCTGAGTTTGGTCTTCCTGTTGACTCGCCAACTATCTACGGAGGATTGGTAGCCGCCCGTTTTTTCCTGGGTGGCTCTCCATTTTTTTTAGAAGCTGGATTGGGGTTTGGCGCGGTGGGGTATAGCCCAGAAGCCCGGGAAGGGATGGATGTTACTTGGAGAGGGGCGTATGATGGCCTCGATGTTGGAATAGCGTTATCCTTAAGCGCTGGCATACGCCTTGGTGGGCAGACAGGTGGTTTTTTTGCAAACCCGTTTGTCTGCCTTTTTCCCATAGTACCTGGGGGCGGTGTCCGTTTCAGGGCTGGTGTCGGAGTTGGCCGCTCCTGGTAAACGCAAGTTACAAATACCCATAGCAGCCGTCTTCCTTCCATTTTGCACTGATACATCCCCTGCTGGAATCGGCGCGCAAAAAAACGAAGCCCCGGCAGCTTGACCCGTACGACATATTCTGCGCCGTCCTGTACATCCTCACGGAAGGCTGCAGATGGCGGTCCCTGCCCCACGACTATCCAAAGTGGCAGATAGTCTACCACC
>Ga0209755_10004396_pt1 | contig 16709 bp, 9 predicted proteins | sample TergutCo191P1_FD_187301 | JGI IMG/M metagenome (GOLD analysis project Ga0209755, IMG submission 187301) | Cornitermes sp. P1 segment gut microbial communities from Petit-Saut dam, French Guiana - Co191P1 (SPAdes) (version 2) | ecosystem: Host-associated > Arthropoda: Insects > Digestive system >... | reverse complement strand
CCCCCCCCCATTTACGAACGAAAGTAATACTGCCAGTACAAGTTACGTTTGTTACACCTACATCGAAAAATTTCGAACACAAAAAACACACACCATTAATCCCCGTAGGGTGCGGGCTGTTCCACGGTTTATTGGTTGCAAAACCTGCGGTTTTTTGCGGTTTTCCAGAAAAACATGCGTTTTTGTGGAAATCTCAAAATATATTTTTCAAGGAGGCACAAAATGCTGAACAAGAAGAGGACGGTTGGGTTGGTTCTGATTCCGTTGATGTTTCTGATGGCAATTCCTGTGTGGGCTGGAGGTGGTAGGGACCAGCTTAGGGGGGCTGATATTATCATAGGGAATTTCTGGCAGGACTATGACGTTGATACTTTTCAGCCGTCAAACGACATGGAGGCAAGGATACTTGCCCACCGCAGAAGGGTTCTGAACGAGCACGGATTTAGGATGGGTTATAGACAGGTATCCGGCTGGGGGGAATTCCTGCAGACGGCGGCCCTGTCCATTATGGCCGGGCAGCCAGTGGCGAGCGCCTTCTGGATGACTCCGTCCTGGGCAATAACCCTGCGGCGGCAGGGTCTGATCGCCGCGATACCTAATAACGTTGACTTTTCCCCGAAAAGGCCGGGCGATGGAAGAACCGACTGGAACCAGGGGGTAAGAAACCTCTTTACATTCGGCGGCAACACTTATGCCTTGGCCATAGGCTACGGGGACAGCCTTCATGCCCCGGTCGTCTTTTTTAACAAACGGCTGTTTAGGGAAGCGGGCCTCGATCCCGAACTCCCGTACAACATGCAAAGGGATCGTACATGGACCTGGGACAATTTTATTCCCATTGCCAGGCAGCTTACACGGGATATTGATGCCGACGGTATAATCGACACCTGGGCCATGCCTGCGGATCTTTCGACGTATATCATGGACGCGGTTGTTTCCAGCAACGGTGCCAATTACGTGGGAAGGGATCCCGCTACCGGAAGGTTTTACAATGCCAGCTACAGGCCGGAGTTTCTAGAGGCTCTGCAGTTTGCCAGAAGGCTAATGGACGAAGGTGTCATGATGCCGCGCCCGGAGGGTACTCAATGGGACTGGTATCAGGGCATGTTCATCGATGGCATAGTAGCGATGAGCGTGCAGCCTTTGCATGTCAGGGGTACCCTGCTTAACATGTCGGATGACTGGGGCATGGTTATGTTCCCAATGGGGCCTAGGCGCACAAATTTCGTCGTCTATTCCTCCGAGAACGTGCTTGTCATTCCTTCCACCTTCCCCAGAGCCGAAGTGGAAAGAATTGTTGCCGCCATTGATCTGTGGTACAGGCCCGTTGATGAATCCCCTTATGCGTGGCAGGACGGGCTTTGGCACATTTTCCGAGATCCCCGTGCCGTTACGGAAACCATGGCTATTATCCGCGATCCGAGCCTCGCCATTTGGCAGTATCACGTTGTGATACCGGGTATGAACCGGGGCCTGATTGCGCACGAAGTGTGGTGGCATGACGGGGAGCCGGCACAGCTTGTCGAGGCGGTTTCCGCTGCGTGGAATGCCGTCATCGCCGACATAAACGCCGACCTAATCGCGGCTCCGTAAATGAAAAACGTGGTTTTCCATGTTATATACAACGACAACTGTGTAGGAGGATTTTATGAAAGTAGTCAAAGCAATTATGTTGGTGGCCATTGTTGCCATGCTGGGTGTGACGTTTACTGCCTGTGGTACCGCCGGGCCGGCGGCAAGGGCAAACGACTTTGTTGCGGTTCAGTTAAGCGGTGATTGGTTCGAGTTCCACGATGACTACGGCGGCACGACCATTACCAGGACGGAGGTCGAAATCGATGGAATGATTGGCTTCCACGTCACGGGAACGGTAGGCGATGGCGGTCAGTGGGGGGGCTATGCCGGATTCGGTCTTGGTCCGGACGAAAGAACCCTGGAGCTTTTAAGGTCGGCGGAGGCCATTACCTTCATGATCCGTGGGGATGGTCAACGCTACTTCCTTGAGGTTTCCAGTGATGCGGTAAGGGATTGGGGGCACTTTTCCCATGTTTTCGAAACCGTGTCGGGTGATGCGGTAAGGGTTACCGCCCCTATCAGAACATTCTTTCAGCCTGCCTGGGCCACCCAGATAGGAAGGCTCCGCATGGAAACCGTTACTGGTATGGGCTTTGGCGCTCACGAAAGTTGGAGGCCGGAGCCTGGGTCTGGAATGGTGGCTCCTTTTGAGTTCACGATCTGGGATATCAGCGTGTACGTGCCGGCCGAAGTGGCCGCCGCCGCACCCCCAATTGCAGTGGCCGCCGCCCTGGTTGCGGAGGAAACTTTGGAAGAAGGCTACGCAGAATAGCAAAGACAGAACCCTGTTTCGTCGGGCCTTGGCCCGACGGAATTTTTTCAACACGAAAGAACTAGGAAACAGGATATGCAAGTGGGCTTCCCTCTTCAAAAAAACGCCAGTGCTTTAATCCAGTTTTTGGAAATTATGACTAGGGGGAGAGTACGTGAACCGGTTCTAAGAAAATCAGGATATGTTCAGTCGGCTTTTGTGTTTGCGGAAAACGTACCGCTCGCAGAGGCAGTCCAATTGGTGCAAAATTTTTTCCCTAAACACGACACTCCCCATGTTTTTCCCTACAATAACTATGTGGTGCTCATTTTTGAGAATAAGGCCAAATCTACCATCAAGCGTCTGCTGGAAAATTTATACGACTATCTGGGAAAAATGCATATTCCCACAGACATTACCATTGGAAGTTGTTGCATGGAAGACAATACAAGCCCTGGTTTTGGAATCCGAAAAACTTGCCACGAAGCGGAGGAATTGATGAAAAATGTTTTCTTCCATCGTGGGAAAAAATGTCTTTTCGTCGAGGCCATACAAGCCGGTAAAAAAAACGTGCCGCAACTTGACATGAGCGATGAGGCAAAAGAGCTCGTTTCGTATATACACACGATCAACGGCAAAAAGGTAAGCCTGTTTTTTGCACGTCTTGAGGCGTACTTTTTCCATTCGGGTAAAACCCCTTTGGAGGTACGACAGGAGTGCATGATCTTAATGATAGAAACCCGCAATGACATTTTCAGGAAAATTCCTGCCATAAAGGAAAAGCTGGGATCCGGCAAGGAAATTTTTGATACCATAATGGGACACAGATATCTGGCAGCCATCATTGAGGCCATGACTGCGGCTTGTATGCATATAAGCGAATGCCTGTCCTTCCTTTCCACCGATGCAAGGTTGCAACGTGTTGTAAGTTACGTGGAAAATAATTACAACGAAAAGCTCAACCTAAAAGGCATGGCCGAGCTTTTTTACTATAACTGTGCGTACCTGGGAAAAAGCTTTAAAAAACATACGGGCAAAAGTTTCCACGAATACCTGGACATGCTTAGGATAGACGCGGCCAAAAATCTGCTGCTAACTACTGACATGAAGGTCTATGAGATTTCCACCGCAATGGGCTATACCAATACTGATTATTTTCACAGCAAGTTCAAAAAATATGCCGGGGAAAGTCCGCTGGTTTTTCGCAAAAAAGGCGAATCTCTGATTTCCATGGAAAACTAGTTTCCAAAGAAAACAGGTGCAAAACTCAAGGTATTTTTCTGGGCGGAAACGTGGTATCCATATCAGATATGCAAAAACGCTGAGGCAGGATTCTGTTTTGGGAGATGGAATGACAATGAGTGCCCCCGACAAATTTCCCTTTGCCGATCCAGCGCTGCCTTTACGGGAGCGGGTTCGGGATCTTATATCGAGGTTAACGCTGGAGGAAAAAATAGGTTTCATACCTACCAGCAACGCCGCGGTGGAACGGCTTGGCATAGCGGCCTGGTCGGTCGGCGCGGAAGGTGCCCACGGCTTTGTGGATCGGGATGGAAACAACACAACCTTTCCCCAGACAATCGGCCTGGCCGCAAGCTGGGATCGGGAACTGCTACGGAAAATAGGCGAGGTCGTTTCCACGGAAGCCAGGGTGTTTTACAAAACCCACGATCGCAAGGGAGGACTTGCCCTGTGGTCGCCCACCATCGACCTGGAAAGGCATCCCCTCTGGGGCCGTACCGAGGAAGGCTACGGGGAGGATCCCTTTCTGGTTGGGGAGCTTTCGTCCTGTTACATACGAGGCGCTCAGGGGGATGATCCGTTTTACCTAAGGGTAAGCTGTGGGCCTAAACATTTTTTCGCAAACAACAACGAAAAGAACAGGGTTGACTGTTCCTGCTCCATTCCCCCCCGGTGTATGCACGAATACTACCTTGTGCCTTTCAAGACTGCGGTGCGGAAGGCAAAAGCCGTTTCCATGATGACCGCCTATAACGAGGTGAACGGCATTCCCATGATGATGCATCCAATGTTGGATGATATTGTCAGGAACGAATGGGGCATGGACGGGCATTTTGTAACCGACGGAGGGGACTTCATTCAGACCGTCAACCTGCACCATTACTTTGAGACACATGCCGAAACCCTAGCCGCCGCGTTTAAGAACGGTGCGGATACCATGACCGACGAGGCCGACATTGTGGTTTCCGCAACAAGGGAAGCCCTGGAAAAAAAACTTATTGACGAGGCGGAACTGGACAAGCACCTGGAACGAATCCTTTCGATTAGGTTCCGTTTTGGGCATTTCGATCCTCCGGGCCTTTGCCCCTACGATGCAATCGATGAGACCCACCTGATGAGGGACGAGTATGTTCAGCTTTCACGGGAGGCCGTGGGGAAATCGGCGGTATTGCTGAAAAACGATGGGGGGATGCTCCCCCTTCGTCCCGACACTACAAAAGGCACAATCGCGGTAATAGGCCCGTTGGCCGGTACGGTGCACATGGACTGGTACACCGGCATTCCAACATACCTTTGTACGCCGCTGGACGGACTGCGTGAGATGTTCGGTCAAGATCAAATCGTGCATGCCGACTGCCGCGACATGGTAAGCTTTACAACCGACGACGGCAGGCCCTTGGTGCTTGCCGATGATGGCAATCCCGAAAGGAAAGTGCTTTCCATTGGGACAAAGGATCAGCCCCCGGCCCGTTTCTACAGGGAGGACTGGGGCTGGGGTTCGCAAATCTTTACCGACGTGGAAACGGGCCTGCTTTTGGAAGGCACCTATTGGCGGAAGCAGCCGGGCGAATCCGATGACCACGGACAAAACCGTATCCGTGCCAGCGGAAAATCCACGCTAAGCTGGTTTGCCTTTTCCGTCTTCAACCCCATACCCCAAGCCGATGGACTCGTTCTGCTTCGTACCTATGACAACCGCCGGCTTGTCGCACCCGACGAAGGCACCACGGCGCAAGGTACATCGGTACCAGTGTTCATGCGCGACGATCCGGTATGCGGCCCCGGCGAACTGTTCAGGATGACGTTGGAACGTGATGGTATTTCCACCGCAGTCGAGGCCGCCGCAAAAGCCGATCATGTGATTTTTGTCGGGGGAAACAATCCCATGATCAACGGTCGTGAATGTACGGACAGGCCAAGCCTGGATCTGCCACCCTGGCAGGAGGAATGCATCCATCGGGTTTTTGCGGCAAACCGAAACATGGCACTGGTTCTTATTTCCGGTTACCCTTTTACCTGCAAAGCCGTTGCCGAAAAAATCCCCGCGATACTGTGGATGGCCCCCGGCATTCAGGAAACGGGACACGGCTTGTCCGACATTATCGGCGGCAAACGTTCGCCGGCTGGACGGCTTCCCCTTACCTGGTACGAGGACGAAAGGCAGCTTCCCTCGATAATGGAGTACGACATTATCTCCGCAGGCATCACGTACCAGTATTTCCGGGGAAGCGTTCTTTGGCCCTTTGGTCACGGCCTTTCCTACAGCGGCTTTGCCTACTCGGATCTGGCCATGGACAAAACCGCCGCAAAAGATGGTGAAACCGTTACCGTTTCCTTCCGGCTAAAAAACACAGGGGCCACCATCGCGGAGGAAGTTCCCCAGTTGTACGTTACCGTAACAGGTTCGGCATTCCGCCGCCCTCTGCAAACCCTTAAAGGCTTTGACAGAATTTCCCTGGCTCCAGGCGAAGAACGGGTTGTCCGCTTTGGCCTTCCTGTAAGCGAACTTGCCGTCTGGGACAGTTACCAGGGGCGTTTTTGCGTGGAAAAAGGTTGCTGCAAGGTATTAATCGGCAGTTCGTCGCAGGACATACGGCTTACTGGAGGTTTCGAGGTTCTTGGCGAAAATCCCTTTCCAAGGAAAATTTCCGGGCCTATCCATGCGGAACGTTTCGACGATTATTCTCGCTGTTTCCTGCACGAAAAACGGGGCAGCGCAATTCCAGCGGTATTCAACAAGGAAGACGGTGGCTGGATACGTTTTTCCGCGTTGGATTTTTCGGAGGAAGAACCCGTCGGCGACTCTGGGCGTTTTTCCGCAGTGGTTCAGGGCAAACCGGGCAGCCGTATCGAACTGCGCCTGGACGCGCCGGACGGCAGGCTGATAGGAACCATAGACGTTCCCAACACCGGCCCTACCTGCGCCTTCGACATAGTAAGCCCCACAAGCCCCCGGCGCCTGGCTGGCTGGGCCCATGCCGAAGGGCCTATGGAAAAAACATGCGGTATTCACGACCTGTACCTGGTACTATATGGGGAAACGGGCATTTGGCTTTTTGACTTTATTCGAGGAGGATTACGATGAAATTCACCAATGGCTATTGGGGGATCAGGGACGGAGTGGAAGCGCACCTTGCAGGTGGTGCATACGAGATGGAACAGCACGGGAACGAACTTGTTGTGTACATGCCCGAAAAATTTATCGGGCACAGGGGCGATACCCTCAACACCCTGCTTCTTACCATGCGGTATTCCAGCCCGATGAAAAATGTTATTAGGGTACGGATTTCCCATTTCGAGGGAGGGGTGGATAAAGGGCCCCATTTCCCGCTTGAGTTCGACGCTTCTTTCAAACCCTCGGTGCGCGTAGCGGAGAAAGAGGCCGTGCTGGAAAGCGGGGATCTTTCGGTTCGTGTCGAAAAGGAATGGGGCCGCAATGTCGCCTTTATGGCCGGTGGCAACGTTTTGACGAAAAACCAGTACAAGTCCGCCGGGTACATGGTGGACGATAAAGAGGGACCTTTCGTCAAGGAGGAACTTGGCCTTTCCGTTGGGGAACTGGTGTACGGCCTTGGCGAGCGCTTCGGCCCACTGGTAAAGAACGGGCAGAGTGTTGACATCTGGAACGCCGACGGCGGCACGGCCAGCGAGCAGGCGTACAAAAACGTCCCCTTCTACATGACAAACAAGGGATACGGCGTATTCATAAACGATCCAGGAAAGGTGTCCCTTGAGGTTGGCAGCGAAAAGACATGCAGGGTGCAGTTCTGCGTGAGTGGGGAAGTCCTGGAATACTTTGTCATTTACGGACCTGATCCAAAAACCATACTGGAACGCTACACCGCGCTTACGGGCCGCCCTGCAATGCCCCCGGAATGGAGCTTTGGATTGTGGCTTTCAACATCGTTCACAACTTCCTACGATGAAAAAACCGTTATGGGTTTTATCGAAGGCATGGAGGAAAGGAAGATCCCCCTTTCGGTTTTTCACTTCGACTGCTTTTGGATGCGTGGCTTCAACTGGTGCGACTTTGCCTGGGACAAGAAAACGTTCCCAGATCCGGCTGGAATGCTGGCACGGATAAAGGCCAAGGGAATAAAAATCTGCGTCTGGATCAACCCGTACATAGCCCAACGTTCCTCGCTTTTCGAGGAGGGGAAAAGAGGCGGCTATTTGCTTAAACGCAAGGACGGCGGTGTGTACCAGGTCGATTTCTGGCAGGCAGGCATGGCGTTTGTCGATTTTACCAATCCCGCCGCTGTCAAATGGTACAACGGACATTTGGAAAGACTTCTTGACATGGGTGTTGACTGCTTCAAGACCGACTTCGGCGAGCGCATTCCCGAAGATGCCGTTTACTTCGACGGAGGCGACCCTGGGAGGCACCACAATTTTTACGCATATCTTTACAACAAGGAAGTGTTCGAGCTTCTGGAAAGAAAACGGGGAAAGGGCGAGGCCATCCTGTTTGCCCGTGCAGGCACGACGGGCGGTCAACGTTTCCCCCTGCACTGGGGTGGGGACTGCGAGTCCACCTTCGAGGCAATGGCCGAAACCCTGCGAGGCGGTCTTTCGCTTGGGCTTTCCGGCTTTGGTTTTTGGAGTCACGACATAGGCGGTTTCGAGGGGACCCCCAATGCCGCGTTGTTCAAACGCTGGCTGGCCTTCGGGTTGCTTTCCTCGCATTCCAGGCTACACGGCAGCACTTCCTACCGGGTGCCATGGAGCGTGGACGAGGAATCCGCCGAGGTCTGCCGTTTCTTTGCCGAACTTAAGGGGCGGATTCTGCCGTACATTTTAAAGTCTTCGAGGGAAGCCTGCGAGAAGGGCATTCCGGTGCTGCGTGCAATGTTCCTGGAATTCCCCGACGATCCCACCTGTCTCCACCTGGATCGCCAGTACATGCTTGGCCCCGATTTGCTTGTCGCGCCGATCTTTAGCGCGGACGATACGGTTTCCTACTACGTGCCGGAAGGGGACTGGACGCATTTACTTACCAGGGAGACCGTGAGGGGAGGATGCTGGAAAACCGAAAAACACGGTTACCTTAGTATGCCTCTTCTGGTACGACCGGGGGCGAATATCGAGCTGTCTTAATGGCTGTACGTGCCGGCAGGAACGGAGTCCCCGGTGACACAAACGCCGTGCATCTGGAACCTTTAGGAAGCAAGGTAAAAAATGTGAAATTTGCCCGGTATCTCGCACGGGGAACCGGGTATATGCTCACATATCATCTTTGTTAGGAAGAGACTAGGAGGATTGCTTTATGAAAAAATTGATTGCGGTTTTGACGGTGCTTGCGTTTGTCGCCGGCGGGGCTTTCGCCCAGGTGAGTGTAAGTGGGGATGTGACTACGGGTGTGACGGTGGTCTCGGGCAACAACGATAGTGACGACGACACGATAAGGTCACAGGGGCATACCGACGCGAGCGTTGAGTTCGCGTTTACGGCTGCGGATGGAGTTTTCGGTGTTGCCCTTGGCTTCGATGCGTCGTTTGGCATGGAGATTAACAATCATGGTGATGCCACAACCATACCGGGGTGGGAAAATGCCTTTATGGTTCGTATGGGTTTTGCCTACGCATGGTGGCAGCCCCATCGCATGTTCTGGATGCTGATAGGTGGGGATGATTTCTTTGGACAGCCCGGAGGAGCCACTTGGGACTTCTATCGGGCCGCGGGTAACGTCGGCGTTGTAGACGCTCACGCCGCATGGCATAACACTGTTAAGCATGGGGCGCTTGCTTTCGAGAATGCGTTTTTCGATGGGTTTTCCGAGTGGGGTGTCATGATGAGGATAGCACCTATACACGAACTTACCCTCAACTTTGGTATTCCGTTTATATCCATGGGATCGCTTGCGAGGGACACCACGGCCGAGGTGGGGGATGTATTCCTATCGTCTATTGCCCAGGCGGTTATCAACCAGCCTTGGGGAAACATTGCCATTACCTATTGGAGCAGTGCCGATGAATATGATTTTGGACAATTGTGGGGTTTATTCAGCCTGAGCGCGATAGACGATCTTAGCTTGAACCTTGGCGTCGGCCTGCACATATTGGGCGAGAACGTTCAGAGGGCTCCTTGGGAGGATTACCATGATACGAAGATATCCGTCGGGTTATCGGCGACGTACGATATCAACGAGGAATTCGGACTTAGGGCTCGTACCATGGCGCAGTTTTTCGGGGGCGACGATGATCGTTTCGGCCTGCTACTCGATGTGCTTCCCTTCTTCCGTATAACCTCGAACATAACGGCTTTTTGCAGCATCGGGTTTAGTATGCTCTCGGATGCTGATACCCAGTTTGACTGGCACTTTAACCCGTATGTGGAAATCGGCACCCAAGGCGAATGGGGTCCCAGGTTCTTTGCCGGCTTTAGGCTTTGGTCCACAAATAACGGGGATCAGATAAACTGGTCGGTTCCGATTGGGTTCATGGTAGGCTTCTAAGCCTAGCGCCGAGTTAACAAACCTCATCTCTAACGAGGCTCCCGTCAAGAAGAGGGGAGCCTCGCTATATGCAAACAAATACTTAGGAGTTGTCATGAAAAGTTTGAAATTGCGGGACCGCATGTCCCATCGTGTGCCACGTTGTGTACCACGTATGTTTGCTGTGGCGGTGCTGTTGGTATCTGCCGTTGCCCTGCTGGTTTCCTGCCGCACCCCCGGCGACGCCGCGCCGCGGCTACCTGTGGACAGGGAGCTTCTTAACGATGCCGAGCGGCTTGTTTTGGACATGGGAATTGGCGTGAACATCGGCAACACCCTGGACGCGATCGGAACGTTCGACTGGCATGCCGGGGAAAGGGGCTGGGGAAACCCTCCCATTATCAGGGATTTCGTTACCGCTCTTAGGGAACACGGCTTTAGCACCGTCCGCCTGCCGGTTACCTGGGCCGAATACATGGGCACGGGTCCCGACTATCTAATCGACGAGGCCCGGATGTCACGGGTAGAGGAAGTTGTGGGCTGGATCCTCGACGAGGGCATGTACGTCATCCTTAACATGCACCACGACGGCGGCGGGGCCGACAGAAGCTGGATACGGGTTGCGGCGGATCGCGATGCCGACGGTAATTTCTATCGAGAGGAAGGCGTAATGAGGCAGTTCGAGGTGGTATGGACGCAGATAGCCAATCGCTTCCGCGACGCGCCGGACGGGCTGCTCCTGCAGTCCATGAACGAGATCGGCTTCGACCACCTATGGAACCGGTGGGCGGGTGGACAGGCCGTGCAGAAGGCCCAGGCCTACCGCCTGCTAAACAGGCTTAACCAGACTTTCGTGGACACCGTTCGCGCAACCGGCGGCGGCAACGCCGACAGGTTCCTGGTCGTTCAGGGCTACTGGACCGACATATACAACACCGTCGATCCCCTGTTCCAGTTCCCCACGGACACCGTGGACTACAGGCTGATACTTTCAATCCATTACTACACCCCCTGGGATTTCGCCAGCCCCGACAGCACCCGGACATCGTGGGGATCCCCGGCGGAAAGGGCCGAACTGGATCGCCTGTTCAACATGCTGCAGCCCCGTTTTCTGGATCGGGGCATACCGATTATCCTGGGCGAGTTCGGCATATACAGGGGAAGGGTCGAGCGAGAGGAGGCCCGTTTTGAATGGATGAACGCCGTTACCCGGACGGCCCTGTCAATGGGCATTGCCCCGATTTTCTGGTGCGTGGGGAGCCAGCATGGCGGACACGCCGTCATGGGCGACATCGACCGTAGGGCGCCGTTCGACATGACCGATACTCTTAGGCGCGTGATGGAAGCAAATCTGTAGTGGTTGGTGGCTGGTGGTTTCGCTAACCGCTAGCCACTTCCCAAGGGGGAATGTAAAAAACAAGGTAAAAAACATGAAATTTGTCGGGTATTCCGCGCTAAAAACATGCCCTATACTGGCCTCATGCATAAGGTGGGCTTGTGTATAGAGTCCACCCGTACGTTGTGCGGCAAAAAAATTACCTGTTACGGGCAGTATCCCGTAAAACGTGTTTTGCTTTGCTTAATTATGGAGGATTGTTAGAATGAAGATGAAGCGATGGTTTTTGGCGGCGGTTGCGATTGTGGTTGCGATTGCCTTGGCAGGATGTCCTATGAATGACAATGACGACAACAACAACAATCAGCAAGGGGATGATTGGATTGTGCTTTGGAGCCTGGCTGGGGATAGCCACTTTCAGGGCTTGACTGTTGGCGAGACCGACCTAGAAGTAATGTTTGGCGACGAGGATTCGGACCTCCCATTGGGGCCGAGATCGCTGGATGAAGATTTTGAGATTGAGGCCATAGCGAGCCCTGTTACAGGCCAGAATATCTCGCTCTTAATTACGGCCTATATGCCCGTGGGGGAGTGCTGGGGTGCGGGTGTCGCCCTATTTGTGGATAATATTGTTTATGACGACTTAGGATTCCTGGTAGGCGACCGGGTTACCGTTATCGGCGAGGTCCTCGAGATAGGCGAGGGGGTTACATGTTGGTGGTGTGACACTTGTCAGGGTGATGCACACGCAGCACCTGGCGGTGCGGTAACACTTGCCACCACAGGGTTTTATGAAGAACCATGGGATAATCCGCTTAATGTCGATCCCATTGTTCTGGCTAGTAGAGACAGCGTAGGACCTATCAATTTTAGCGTGATACTCACCCCGGCTCATGTCACCAACATTAACCTGGGGGTTGCTGCTCCCAGGCCAGATGATGGCCGTTCGCTCGCCGTGGGAATGGAGATCTTGGGCCAGAACCAAATCCGGATTGACAACATCATTTTAGAGAGGCCCGGGGATGCACCTGGCAATGGTGGAAATGGAAACGGCGATGATTTAAGCGTTACAAACCCAGAATTTGGAATGGGTGGCAGCAATACATTCACTGCGAATGCCGATGGTTCGTTTACATGGGGAAGCGATTTTGATGGTGGTGGTAGTTCCCTCCTTATGGTTCAATTCCCAGCGGCGGCACGAGATTTTACCTATGTTACCGTATCCATTACTGCAACAAACATCGGCGGTGGAGAGATGGGTTTCATGTTCAAAAACGGTTATAACTCATGGACAGATATAGCGACCGATCATGGCGTTTATTTGGACACTGAAAGCGGAACCTTTACGGAAACCCGCGCACTTGCTCTGTTTACTGGTGGCACGTTTGGAATGTCCTTGCAAAACAACCCTTGGGCCAGGGGTGATGGGTCCACATCTTGGACAATCCACATAACGGAGCTTCTGTTCCACGATTAAAGCCCTAGTATAACGGGTTGTCCGACTGCATTACGTTTAGCGTCTTTATGACACCAAGCAGCCGTCCTTAGGGGCGGCTGTTTTTTTGTGCGCCGGCAAAAAACCTGTGCCAATGCGGAAATGTCAAAATGAGTAGGGAAAAAATGTGAAATTTCCGGGGTATTCTTCACCAAAAACCTGCCTTACACTTATCCTCGTAATAGGGCTGGCGATGTAACGGAAATCTATCAATTACGTTGCGTGGCGGCAAAATTGGCTGTTATGGGCAGTATCCCGTAGAGCATGTTTTTTCTTGTCTTATAGTTGGAGGTAGAAGGTGAAAATGAAACGATGGTTTTTTGGAGCGATAGCGATTTTGTTTGCTTTTGCCCTGGCAGGATGTCCCATGGAGCCGGATCGTAATGGGGGGCAAGAGCAAGATCCCACCCCAGGCTATACTGGGCTCGTGGTCTCCGTCGTGGATGGAGAGGGTGCCAGAACGTCCTTGGCGGCAATTATCGCGGCAAATTCCAGGGAGTTTGCGCACGTCGATGACGATGGCAACCTGGTCGTGTCGTGGCAAGCATGGGAGGAGGAAGAAACCTATGTCTTCATCGACTTTGTAAACCCGCCTACCTTGAATGGCTTTTACGACTTTGAGATGAGTTGGACGGCGACTCCCGAAGCCTGGTTTGGAATTGCGTTGGTCTTTGGCGATGACGAGGATGACATAAGCAGCGAAGCCGGCACTTGGCACCCTGCCGGTGGCGGTGATTTTTCCGGTAGTTTTGACTTGCATGGGAACGAGGATCCAATTCTCGGTATTAGGATTAACAGCAGCCTCGCCAGCGGCACGGCGACCCTTTCGGATATGGTTTTTACATGGAGGGAACCGCCGCCTCCTGTGGAAATAAACATTGGTGGGCAGACGGTGTCGGGAGTGCTCGTTGCTGGGACTATCGAAGGGAACTACATACGTCCAGCCTCCGGTGGTACTGTCGAGATTTGGCTGGACGATCCCGTTTACATAGGGGACCTTTCCTCCATAACGCTGGAGTGGGATACCGCTTTCACCGACTGGTGGTTCCAGCTTAGCCTTGGTTTTGAAGATTCAGATGTGGATTTTATCGCCGTACCTGGCGCAAACGCTTCCTCCGTCAGCATTTACCTTGACGAGGATGTGGCGGATTGGTCTACTACGGATGAAACGGAGTGGTATCTTATTAGTATTTCCTTTACCAACGCTGCCTTGGGGAATGCGGGTGCGCTTATAACCTCGATCGATATCAATGGGGATCCCTCCATTGTGCCCGAGGCCGTCACCGTAACGCCCGACGCCGTAGACGTTGAACAGGGCCAAACGCACGAGTTCAGCGCGGCCGTATTGCCGGCTGGGGCACCGCGGGGCATTACCTGGACCATTGAGGGCAGTGCGCACGGTGCGACGATAAGCGATGCCGGCCTGTTGACCGTACCGGTGGCCGTGCCCGCGGACACCACGCTTACCATAAGGGCCACGGCGACGAATCATCCCACGGTATACGATGAGGCGACCGTGACCGTGACGGCCCGACTCGTACCCACGTCCGTAAACGTAACGCCCCCCACGGCAAGCGTCGAGCAGGGCCTAACGCAACAGTTTGCGGCGGCCGTATTGCCCACCGGGGTACCGCAGGACGTTATCTGGACCGTGGAACCTCCAGCCGCTGGCACTATCACGGCAGCTGGCGTTTTGACCCTTACTGGTGCGACCCCGGGGCAAACGGTAACCGTAAAGGCCATGGCGGCGGATACTACGGTATCTGGCACGGCGGTTGTAACGGTAACCGCCCCCTATATCCCCCCACCCCCCCCCGAGACCATCAACGTGACACCCAACACGGTATACATTGCGCAGGGCCTAACGCGCCAGTTTAGCGCGGCCGTATTGCCGATTGGGGCACTTCAGGGTGTTACCTGGACCGTGGAACCTCCGACCGCCGGCACCATAAGCGAGATCGGCCTTTTAACCCTTACCGGTGCGACCGCAGGGCAAACGGTAACCGTAAGGGCCACGGCGATGGAAAGCGAAATATTCGGCACGGCGACCGTAACGGTAACCGTACCACCCACAAGTGTCAATGTAACGCCCCCCACGGTACGCGTTGCGCAGGGTGGAACGTACACCTTTACTGCGGCGGTATTGCCATCCACCGCGCGGCAGAACGTTACTTGGGCCGTGACACCCACAACCGCTGGCACCATCACGGCAGCCGGCGTTTTGACCCTTACCGGCGCGACCCTATGGCAAGAGGTAACCGTAAGGGCCACAGCGGTGGATGCCGCAGTATCTGGTACGGCATCCGTAACTGTACACCCAGGTGGTTATGAGTTAAATATCCAGGTTGTGGGTGAGGCTGGCAACGGTGTGGCTCGGTCGGCAACTATTATAGAAGATTCCAGGAATTTTGCAGGCGTTAATGCGGCTGGCGAGCTAATTGCAACATCGGCAGCATGGTATGGAGAGGGCGTTTATGTCTTCATAGAGTTTGCCACTCCACTTCTCTTAGATGGCTTTTACACCTTTGAGATGACCTGGGATGTTGATCCTGCCGAAATGATAACCGAATGGTGTGGCGTATATTTTGGGATTGCCTTGGTCTATGACTTTGACGATGAGGATGCAATCATTGCTGAAGATAGCGACTGGATTGCGGGCCCTACCGCTACGTTCGAGGGTAATTTCGATTTAAGGGGAAATACGACCCCAATTGTCGGGATAAGGATTAACCGAGGGGATGATGATTTTGACGTAGTGACCATTTCGGACATGGCGTTTACGTGGAGGGAACCGCCCCAGTCTGTAACGGTAACCATTGGTGGGGATTATGTAGAAGGATTGCTTGTAACAGGATCCCTTGACGGAGATAACTTGCATGTTACTTCATCTGGTGTTATCGAGATTGAATTGTCTGAGGAAGTTGACATTTCTGCCCTTTCTAATGTCCAGGTAACATGGACACAGGATGGGGGCCGATGGGGTGCCAGTATAAATGTTTTCCTTATATTTACTGATGGTCAGGTAGCACTACACCATGGCTGGATTAATGCAAACACAGGCGAGACTACCGAGTTCTGTTTTGATGCGCAGTGGGAAAATTGGAATAATACGTTCGAGGAAATCTCGATGGATGAGCTCATCGGCATAAGGATTGAAGCTTCAGACGGGTATAATTATAACGTATTCATCTCGGCAATCTCAATTGAGTAAGCACTGGAGGTGACCTGCGGTGCCAGTCACCCATAGGGGTATAAGGAAGTGGTTAGTGAGTGGTGGTTAGTAGTATAAAGGCTAACCACCACTCACTAACCAGTCCTCCCGAGGCATCCAACAGCCGTCCTTAGGGGCGGCTGTTTTTTTGGTGCTTTGTTCCCCCACAGGGAAAGTTTAACCGTCGATTTATAGGGTGAAAAGTTCAGCGGTACCGTAACCCATCAAATCCGGCGCCTAGCGCCGGCCCCTCCGCGCCGGCCCGCAATCACCGCGGGACATTTATTTCATGGCCCGAGGGGAGTGCGGACCGGCGCGGAGGGGTGGGGGATCTTGCCTGGAGGTGGTGTCCTTGCGTAGAAAGGCCCCGTGAGTGACGACCCCGTGGAAGAGTGCAGACTTTTTTTACCCATCTCGCCAACTTTTTCCCAAAACACTAATGCATTTCGCAACTTTGCGTCATATATAAGGGTATGGGACACGGTATGGTGTTCCGCGCACATTGCGGTGCGAACGTACCGTTGGTACGGCACAAGCAAGCCGTATTGCCTCAAGTAAAAATCAAACCCTAGGAGCCAATGCCTCAAGTCAAAAAATCAAACCATACGAACCGAAAAGCAAAGGTTTGAGCCCCCTTTTCCGGACGAACTCAGGGACAGGATCGGC
>Ga0209755_10004395_pt1 | contig 16714 bp, 15 predicted proteins | sample TergutCo191P1_FD_187301 | JGI IMG/M metagenome (GOLD analysis project Ga0209755, IMG submission 187301) | Cornitermes sp. P1 segment gut microbial communities from Petit-Saut dam, French Guiana - Co191P1 (SPAdes) (version 2) | ecosystem: Host-associated > Arthropoda: Insects > Digestive system... | reverse complement strand
ATTTGAGCATCTATGAGCCAAAGGAGCCTGCACCGTAAGCTCGCCATATTTACTTTCAAAAAAATTCGCCATTATGGGGTTAATATAGAAAACGTCTGAACCTAGTAGCCGAGCTAGCGCAGGCTATGGAGAGGGAGCTTTGCAGAAGCAAAGCGGAATGCCTTCAGGATTAAAGGATTAACAGGATTGTTAAACACAGTGCTTTGAAATCAAGAAAATCCTTTAATCAGGCAAATCATGGTTCAGACAATTTACACTTTTACGGGGAACTTGTTCATATTATTAACAAGCGCAACGCACTAGATCCATCACCTCTTGCACTGATAATAGAGACCGCCAGCATGTGATAGCAACTCAAAGTCTTCGCTAACGCCTCTAAGCGTCTCTACCGCTCCAACTACCAAAAAACCTTTAGGGATAAGCATTCTGGCAAGCCTGTTGTATAAGCCCTTTTTGAATTCTTCGCTAAAATAAATAGCCACATAACGCATAAATATTAAGTCAAAATGCGGTTCTAAAATAATAGGATTGTCTTGCAGGTTAAACTTCTGAAATTTAACCATTTCCCTAATCTCCTGATTAATAACATAACTATTCTGAGAATCTTTAACAAAATATCTGTTCAACTGCTCCGGATTAACTCCCCTGCTCATTGCAACGGAATCGTATTTGCCCATCTTTGCCTTTGCAAGGCAAGAATCGGAAATATCTGTGGCAACAATATGCACCATTTCCTTTTTGATTATGTTTTGCCCCATGCAAAAATCACGCACTGTCATGGCTAGGCTATAAGGCTCTTGCCCGGTACTGCTGGCTGCGCTCCAAATATTAATCTGGTTCTTTTTGCCCTCCTTAACCGCCTGGGTAAAGCTCGGCAAAATTTTTTCCCTCAAAATAGAATACGGATGCGAATCCCTAAACCACAAAGTTTCATTTGTAGTCATGGCATCTATCAATTTATCTTTTAAATCCTTATGCTGGCCGCCTTTCACAATGTAATAAAATTCTGAAAAATCTCTGCATTTATAAGATTCAATTATTGAAGAAAGCCTATTCTCAAGAAGATAAGCCTTATCTTGATTCAGGCAGATTCCACACTGTTCTTCTATATAATCTCTAAGAAGTTGAAATTCGGTAGCAGTTATTTTCATACAAGATTGAAATTTAGAAAATAAAAAAGGGCGCAATTGGTTGCGCCCCCTTTTTAAGCCAATTTTCCCCTATTCCGTAAAGTTAAACGGAATTGTAGGAGTAGTATTGCCGCTCTTTATGGCCTTCCACTTCCAAGTACCTACCATATTCTTAACGGCGTTGTCAAATTCGGCATAGCCTGTAGTGCTAGATACTATGGCAATGCTGATAATGTCGCCACCCGGAGCTATGGTGAATTTGATTGTAACCTTGCCGCTAAAGCCCGGTTTCAGCTTCAAATACTTGTTGTATATGTTCCGCAAGCCTGGCATACGGGCATTCACAACAGCCATGATTTCCGCTTTGGAACGAGAACCATCGCCGGAACCCATATCAATGTCTCTTGCGCTTGGAGCCTTCAGAGAGCCTCTGGCTTTTGTGCCAATGCCGCCAGCGCTGCCTCCCATCAAACCGCCGAGCATATCGCCGATACCACCGGAACCGCCTTCTGCATAGCCATCGTTAAAGCCGCCTGTGGCAGAGCCGCGACGGCCGCCTAGTTCGGTTTTGCCACTGGTTTGCAAACCGCCAACCTTGCTGAGAACTTTGTCAATATCTTTGGCAAAGTTTTTGTCTTTCATAAGGTTGTATGCGCTGTAGTTTTGCTTTGAAGTTTTTGCGGTCAGCATTTTCAACACGCCACGGCTCTGAGGAGCATTGGGTTGACCCTTACCGCGAGGCTTGCCGCCCGCACCCTGCTTTTTACGGGGTTTCTCAGACTTCTTTTCCTCTTTCTTCTTGTCCTCTTTCTTCTCGTCAATCTTCATAGAAGCAGACAAGTCTTCGGACTCTATGTTTTCAAACAGAATCTCGTCCACCGTCACTTCGTACATAGCGGCAAAAAGACCCAGCACTACAGCGAAAATCATAAACGAACCAGAAATTCCCGCAGTACGTTTATCGCTTTCCGGCATCATAGCGGCCACAAAAGGATCTATATCCTTTTTAGCTTTCTTGACTTTGTTATCAGCCATTTTCACTCCTCCGCATTTAGCATGTTAACAGCAAACGCAACATTGGTAAACTCTGCAATGCCACAAGTTGCCATTACCTTAAACATAACATCATAATTCATGTTTTTATCAAGCTGAACAATTATGTTTCCGCCACCTTCATCCTGTTCGCCCCTTGCAAGCTTAGCTTGCTTTTCCATTTCGCGCTTATCTCTAAGCACTTCTTCCAAAGCGGCAACCCTAAGCGAATCCTGTTCGGAAACAATGCTTGTTTGCACAACTTGCTGGCCATCAACCAGAACCCAGTTTTGATCCACAACTATGCCCAAAGAAACTTCCTTAGGAACTTTCATTGACGTTGAATTCGGCAAAACAAGATTCTCAGCCGCAGTTACAAGCTGTCCTTCGGTGTCAATCTGTTTAATAAGGAACACCAAAACGATGGTCATAACGTCCATCATGGAGTTCAAGTTCAACGAGCTGGCACCAGAGCCAAAATTTCTGCCTTTACGCATTTAGCCTCCTCCAGCCAATTTGGCCAAATTAATTTTAAAGAATCCCGCATCACGCGCTCTGTCCATAACGCTAATTATTTTGTCAAAAGCCGTGTCGTCATCGGCAAGAACAATTATGTTATCGGCATCAGGGCTATCTATAAAGCGGTTGTGAATCATAATGAGTGTCTTTGCGAGCTCATCATAAGCACTGCGCGGCCTGAAAGTTACAGCAGGCCTTCCGTCAACGCATATATCTTCTACACCCGGAGCGGTTTGCCCGCAAGCGAGCCTCCTGGCGGAGCTCTCTGAAAGAGTGGCAACGACTGCGCCCGGCCTAATTTCGTTGACCGTGGTGATAAACTCGTTATTGCCATCCAAATAAGCAGAATCGCTTTTGCTATAGACAGACATCAATACTTTACCCGGATCCTCATCACTTTCCTTGTGCAAAGCCCACAGATGTATGGTCTCTATGGAGTATTTGAACTTCTCGGAATCCAGCACTGTTCCGTTCTGGCATTTTGGAGGATTGCTTTCGCCTATCGTCCCCGGATCGTAAGTAATCGTATCGCTATCGACCTTGCAACGGAAGGTCCACATCTCCTTGAAGAACACCTTAGGCAAAGAACCGCCACGCGCCCAAATTTCAATATAATCTCTGGCGAGAGCGACGGTTAAATTCAAGGCGTTGTCATCCGGAGGGGGAGGCTCTGATTCAAAAGCCACATCCGATCTTTCCGGCAAGTTAACTTCCACAATGGCAATCTTTCCCAAGGCCACCATGGATATCAAGGTCGGAATAAGGATCGTCATAAGGCTCATGACAGGAAGAACATTGATCTCCATATCTTTTTGAGCTTTTTTCAATTGCGCCATAAGCAAACTCCTAAGTTAATTTCTGTTTTGCAAATCAAGCTTCGGATGCAAGGTGGTTTATCATTGTTAAACCTTTCTCTTCCATTTCCTGAATAACGCGCTCAGAGAGCAGCAACAGGAAACCTTGAACCGCCATGATAGGAATAGCGCCAAGCAGAGCTACAAGCGTTGTACCCATAGCTACGGAAATACCGTTAGCCATAGCCGCCGGACGTTCTGCCGCCGGTTTGTTAGCCACAGCGTCAAAGGTTATTATCAGACCGAAGATTGTGCCCATAAGGCCTGTAAGCGTTAGAACGTTCGCAAAAGTACCTAGCAGCGCAAGGTAACGGTTAACGCGCGGAGCTTCCATCAAAAATACGGAATCAGACGCGGCAATCATGCCTTCTTTGCCCTTATCACGGTTTAAAACTATTGCTTTCATAACGCTGGCTACCGGATACTTTGAATTTTCACTAGCGCATGCTATGGCTTCTTCGTACTTCTTCTCTTTAACGCTCATGGCGAACCTTGACAAGAACAAGTCGCGCCCTTTTGAGCTTTTGATGAGAATGTAGTAGAATCGCTCTATGCAAATACCTACACCGGCCATGCCGATTATCATTAGTATCCACATAAACTGCCAACCGGCTGAGGCAGGGTTAAATGAAGCAAGCGTGTTTTTTATGACGACATCCATTGTTTGTACTCCTATGGTTATTGGATGGTGAACTTTTTTCCTCTATAATATAGATTATTTTTTTCGCAAAAAACAATCTATATCATTTTTTTTATTCGGAGCCTAACCCCCTGGGGTCTGGGTTGGTGGTGGAGCCTGTCTGGCCCTCCACTGCGCCCTTAAACTCTCCAAATCTCTCTTAAGCTTGGCATTTCTTGACTTACCCTCAGAAGCTATTTCCTTATAAGTCTTTAGCTTCTCCTCGGGGGTAAGGTCTTCAGACCTATCAATTTGCGTTAAACGAGCCTTAGTTTTATTGTAAACATCATCTCTGAACAGAGTGCTCGGGTCAAATTCCTTTATATTGGTCGCCAAAATCTCGTTCCCCGAGTCAATTCTCTTGACCAAAGCGAACAAGCTATCCGTCCATCTGTTTTTGATGCCGTAATGAGCCGCCGCCTTTATTCCGTTTGCGCAACGGGGCAAGGCTCCCTGCTTGGCTGTCAGGCTCTTGTTCTGCAACTCTTCACGGTAAGCTTCCAAATCTTCATGAACGGCGTACATGGCATCCTCTCTTGTCATTTCTTCATACTCAACGTATTCCCTTACCATAGCGGCGCTATCAGGCAGCGGAGCCTCCGCAAATGCATTTCCTACGTCGTAGAAGGTCTGGCAATCACGGAAGAACATTTCAATGTAGCCATCCTGAGCAGCCACCACGTCAGGGTTGTAATAACCTTGCTCACGCGCAAGGTCTATGTTAGCGGCGAACAACGGACGCGCCATTTCGTAATAAGTGGGCAATTGCTGAACAACCTGGATTCTTTCAACAAAGAGTTTTTCCTTGTCTTCTATAGGCTTCTTCGTTTTAGGATCCAGTATAGGATTGCCTCTTCTGTCTCTTCTGGTAGCATCAATTTCCTGTTCGCGAACCTTTGCGGAAACCATGCGGAACAATTCGGCAATGCTGTTCTTCGCGCGGAAAGTCCATTTTTCCGAGGTATATTCGGCAGACTTTGTATAATGCCTTGTAGCGTTTTGCAAAATGCTCATCAATCTCTTTATCATGTCTGTTTTGGCCTTTTCATTGCCCCTGATCACAAGCGGATTCATGGTCACTCTTTCAAATTCACCCAGCATAAACGCAGCTTCTGCGGCAAAAGTAGGATCCGAATTCTTAAGCTGAACGCCGAATTTGTCATACGTGGCAATTACGTTCCTGTAAGCGGCAGCAGACTTGGCGCTATCCTTGGTTTCCAAATAAGCTCGCGCCGTTTTGGTATAGGCATTTATCAGTTTCTCTTTGTCTGACTGATAGTTTCTTATAAAGTTTTCGTACTCTATAACTGCGTTTTTCCAATCTTTTGCGTTTTCATACGCTAAAGGAATGCTATACGCAGCATCCAAAGCGTAAGCGCTCTTGGGATATTCACGCACCAAATCTCTGTTGCAGCGAATTGCTTCCTTTGTATCTCTGGCATCATCATAAGCCAAGCAGGCGTTGTATAGCAAGCTGGGAGTTTTCTCGTGCTTGGGGAATTTTCTGAAAGCGATTTCGTAAGTCTGGGCTGCAAGCTTTCTGTTTGACCTTATGCCCACAGAATCTTTTGCAGGAATAGAATCGTAAGTCTGGGCCGCCGCAAATATGGCGTTTATAGCCATGGAGTCTTGCGGATAATTATCCGTTATAAAGAGATAAGCTTTTGCCGCTTCCACAAACTTTTTGTCTTTTTTATAGGCTAGCGCCGCACGAACAATGGAGCGAATGGCAAGCGGAGACTTCCCGTATTCCTTTGGCATGCGCATAAATGTTTCTGCGGCTTTTGTGTTTTGTCCGGCTTTTTCATAAGCATCTGCTGCTTCAAACAAAGCCTTATCGCTAAACTCGGCCCTTGGGAAACGTTTAACCAATGCTACGTATCCATCTGCGCCTTGGGCAAACTGGCCGCTTTTAACCGCTCGTTCCGCTTTTTGGAAAAGCACGGCCGCAATGGATGTTTCAATTTCTTTGGACACAGTAATAGCGTTGGAATCCTTAATGCCCATGCCTGTCTTGGAAGTGTATTGAAGAAACAACCACTCGAACTCTTTCTGAGAATCGTCTAACTGGCCGTCTTCCAACAAAGACTGAGCTAGCATGCGGCGAATCAAGAGGGTGTATTTATGCTGCGGGAAATCCAACGACAATTGGCGCAAAACATTAATTGCTGTTTTATACTGCTTTGCGTTGTAATGAACAACTGCGGCATTGTAGGCTATATCGGGAGCAGCGGTGTCTCTGCCGAATTTGGCCATATATTTGTCCACTTGGGCAAAATAGGCTTTTGTTTCCGGCAAGTTATACGCTTTGACGGTGTCTCCGCCGGCTTTGGCTTTAAGCGCGTTTTCACGTGATTTATCCATTGCCAGCACAGCGTTGTAACCTGCGTCGTTTTTGGTTATCAAAACTCCAAAATTCTGCGGACGGCGGCCATAGCGGCTGGTATCCGTATCCACTATCCAGTTGAACGCCGCAGCTTCTCTTTCAAATTGGCCGAGCTCGTTGTAAATAACAGCGATGCTCATATAAACCTTGTATTCGTTCCAGTCCGGCTCGTTTTTGTAATGGCTCAGGAACCTGTTATAGTTTTCAATTGCCTCTGCATATTTTTTCTTTGCGCCTTCCGTATCACCTTTTTTATGAAGCTCGGCAGCTTGCACGTGCATATAAGTCGGAATCTCAAGCATTGACCTGCGCATTGCGTCTTCTGCGGCTTTAACGCTTTCCGGGTAACCGCTGTTTCTTTTAAACCAAGCGGAATTTCTGCCGTAACGCTCTACAACCTTGAATCTCTGCTGTTGCGCCAAATCATGTTTTTGCTGCAAAATAAAGATGTCAACCAAAGCCAAATCGGCAAGAGGCGCATCTATGTAAGTGGGATTTGTATCTATCAGGAACTTGAAAGCCTGTATAGCCTGATCCATTCTGTCGTGGTCTTTTGCTTTTTGGCCTATGCGGTAATAGAGAGAATCCTGATATTTAAGTTTTTTGGGCTTTATGAATTTATCCGCAACTTCAATGCCGTTATCCAAATCGGAAAATGCGGTTGCCATATAGTCCATAGCTTCAACGCGCAAATCCTTTATGTATTTGCCTTTGTCTGCGCCGTCTATGTATTCCCAAAATTTTTGAGCTGCTATTTCATAATCCGCTTGGTTGTAATAAGCTTCTGCCATGTGATACATAGCGTAAGCAGCTTCTTTTTTCTCTCTTGGAGTATTCGTGGGAATATTCGTGATTTTTTCGTAAGCTTTTATGGCTTCTGACCATTTGTTGGTATTGTAGTAATATTCACCTATGCGCAACCATGCGCTGGGAGCCAAAGTGTGATTAGGATATTTTTTTACCAAATGATTGCGAAGATCCAATGCCTGCTTCAATTCACCTTTTGTTTCTAAAATAAAAGATGCCTGAAAGAGCATGTTCGGCGCCGCAGTGCCATCAGGGAAGTATTTTACATAATCAAGGAAAACCGGCAATGCGCGGTCGTGATTCGGTTTGGGAGGATTACTAGTTTTTGCGCACTGCGGAAACCTTTTAACATTGTTGTCACGGTCTGCGCACCACTGTACCAGTTTTTCGAACTCACTCTGCTCTTCGGTAAAGTTAAATTCCGCCAACTTGTAAAGTTCCTGGCCCAACTGCTGCAATATAGTTGCGCAATTTGCGTCTTTCTTTTTATCGGTTGAGCGGCATTTGCGCTGCTCGGCCTGGCCTTCCCATCTTTTGACGGCTTCTTCCAGCGCAGCTGAGCTGGAGACGTTGCCAACACGGCACGTCTGCTCGGCCTTAGCTCTTTGAGTTCTGAATTCCTCTTCGCATTTGGCGAAACCTGCCGCCGCTTTACCCATTTTCACGCATCTATCGCGCATGGTTCTTGCTTTGTCGGTTTCGGTTTTGCATGCTGCAGACTGCGCAAAGGCAGCACCTGCAAGCATCAACGTTCCTAAAAAGATTACTTTCAAATTCATATTCCGCACTTCCTTAACTTACAAACTACAAGTCATCCAAATCATCAAGGTCATCCAAGCCTGTGCCTCCGGTGCTGCCGCCAGGTTGCTGAGCCAGTTTTGAAGATACAACCGCTGCCGTTAATCCGGCATCGCTCATAACTCTTTGCCTGCTGACTTCAAAGCGATCGCTCTGGATAACTCTTTGCTGGAATTCCGCAAAGTTTTCAATTTCACGGTTAGCTCTTTCATACTCGGGGCGAAGCGCCGCGCGTTTCTGCTCAACTCTTGGAGTCGGCAACTGGCGAGCTAAATCTAATGCCCTTACCTGAACGCTATCAAAGTTCTCCTTCATCCCATCGTAAGCTGTTTTTGCGCTATCCTTCTGCGCCTTTGTGATAGCCGGATTTTTCGCAAGATCTTCAGCTTTTCTCAAATTGGCATCTGCACGCCTCAAATTGCCTTCTATATAATCGCAGTATCCTTCAACAAGATACGCTTCCGAAACCAGATAGGAATTCGGGCGATTTCTTATTATCCAAGTGGTAAACGGACGCGCCTGCTTTGTGTTGCGAACCTTTAAGAAGCTCCATGCAAGGGCAAGGGCGGCTTCTTCGTAGAACGGAGAGTTCACATTTGACACTTGACCATAAAGCTGCGCGGCTTCTGCCAAGCCTTCCGGCTCTGCAAAATGAATATGGCCAAGCTTTATCTTTGCCGCATCTTGCAAGTCTTTTTCGGACTGGTTAGACGGCTGCTGGCTCAAAATATCGCTGAAAGAGCCTTTGGCTTCTTCCCATTGCTCCAAACGGCTGTAAGCTATGCCCATTGTATAACGAGCATAGAAATAATTGGCATTGCCCGGCAAAATGGAATTCAGCAATTCAATAGCATCCTTGTTCTGGCCCTGCTCAAACTTTATCTGGCCGGCAATATAATCGGCATCCGGCTTAACATCGGACCTTGGGAAATTCTGAATTATGTACTGGTATTTCACCATAGCTTCGCCATAACGGCCTTCCTTATAGTCTATGTTCATCTGCTGGAAATGATATTTGGGAATCTGATCGGAATGAGGATATTTTTTGATAGCCTCTTGATAAACTTTTTGCGCTGCCAAATGCATGCGCATGTTTTCAAAGGATTTTCCTTTGTAGAACGCCGCCTGATCAACCAAATGGAATGTAGGATACTTTGTTTGCACTTTTCCGAATGCATAAGAAGCCGCAATAAAATCGCGGTTCAGATACAAACGCATTGCGGCACGGTAATCGTTTTCCGGCTCAATCTTCAAGCGACGGTATCTGGCTTCGCCAATCTTTTCTTCACGGGAATCGCCAAAGCGAGCGGTAGCGCGAACGTTCCACAAAAATCCACGATTCTTTTTCTCAATCAATTCATCGTGAGACATTTCCAAATCCAATCCGAGATAGCGGAATAGGTTCACGTCTTTTACATTTATGGTTGCGCCGAGAACAGGATAGCCTTCCTTTGTCAAGCGCCCCTTTACACCCAAGTGCGATGTTATAAAGTAGGTTGCAGAAACGCCAAATTCCATCATCATGCCTTCGCCGCCTTCCGTTTCTTTGTGGAAGATATCTATAAAGCTGACTTCGCCTTTTACCTCCAAAGAGCGGTTAAAGCCACGATAGAACAAAGACAAATTCAAATTGGAAGGAATTGCATAGCCATCCAAGTCATCGCCTCCGCCCATAATAACAGGCGCAACAAAACCATAGCCTTCTTCGCTGGGAGTTTCAGCTGCGCCGGCAATAACCGGTTGCAAAAGATTTTGAACCGCAACGCCTACTTGCACATGCCCAAGCTTTGAATTGTTTATGGGATTCCAGCTTAATCCTACATCCGAACCCATAGTCAACTGACTGTTATGGCCGAATTGGTTTACCTGCAAAATTGATATATCTATGCCCAAAGCCAGCCAGTGGAACAGACGATAAGCATAGCCCAGCAAATAAGCATTTTCCGTGTAGCTGCCGTTAGCATCATTTGCATCCACGGTAGCGCCGTTTTCAAAGAATGTAAAGCCAAAGGTGTGATTGTAGCTCAAAGGGAATACAACGGAGCCGTATTCCTGCATGGCCGCGCCGCTTATGGTACTGAAGAAGCCGCCTGTGACTTCCAGCTGGTCATTCTCGGCTATGCCGGCGGGATTTACATACATGGAAGTTGTTCCGCCAAACTCGCCAAACCAATCATTTTGCTGATACTTATTCGGAGAATAAGACGGCGACGCGAGCAAATAACTCGCTGAACAAAACACTAACGCAATGGAGATCAATACTTGTTTCACTTTCATTTCTCCTTAGTTATCCGTGCGTTGGAATTCTATGCGGCGGTTTTTCGCTCTACCCGCAGCGGTTTTATTTGAAGCAACCGGCTGATCCGGTCCTCTGCCTTCATGTTCAAGGCGTGATGCGCTTATGCCGCGGCTAATCAAAAAGTCCACGACAGCTTTTGCGCGAGCTTCCGAGAGCTTCTGGTTTGCTTCTTTTCTGCCTTGATCATCCGTATGCCCCACTACCTTGAATGATACTTCCGGATAGGTTTGCATAGTTTCCACAACTACCATAAGATTACCAAATGATTCATCCGTGATATCGGCTTTTCCGCTCACGAAATTAACTCCTTCTACCACAAACACTTTCTTTGGCGGAGGCGGAGGTGGAGGTGCTTCCGGCTCGGGTTCAGGTTCAGGCTCCGGAACAAATTCAGGTTCTTCCGGAGTAAATTCAGGTTCAGGTTCCGGAGCAGGCTGATCTTCTAGCACTATTTTCGGGCGAACAACGGAAATGTCCTCTATTAACCCTATATCTCGGCGGCTTTGCCCTCTTTTTACCATTGGAGATTTAGGCTGCACAAAGAAGTTGGGTTCAAAAATAGACGGATTGCGGAAAATAGGGTCTAGAGACACATTTGTTCTGTTAACCTTGATAAAACGATTGAACGGATAATAGTTCTTATATATGTTATTGAAATCCATGCGAGTTTGGCCGGAAGCCGGATCTGCGAAAACGCCGTAGTAATGGTTTTCCATAAAGATATTATTCACAACTACAACATTAGAGGGCCCCTTCAGGGCAAGCCCGGAAAAACCATTGCGAAGCACCACGTTGTGCTCAATTTTGGAATCCAGAGACTTTGCGCCCCAAGCTAGGATGCCGCTCCAGCGATTGCCGTAAACCACATTGTTCGCTATTTCCGGCAGGGAAATAAAGGCTGCTATGCCCGTAGCGTGATTATCCAAAACGATGTTGTTATGAATGTAAAGGCCACCCGTATTTTCGCAAAGAATGCCTTCAAGGCCGTTGCGAATGGTGAAATGGGATATTTCAGACTCGGTTACGCCCATAACGGCTGGCCCTCTGCGGCCTCCGTCTATTATAGTGGTAAGAGGGTCTTCGCCCTTTAGCACCACGTCCATAACAAGGGTTACATTTTCGTTATATATGCCGCGCTTGACAAAAACCGTGTCGCCTGCGTCGGCATTTCCAAGAGCATCCGATATGGTTTTGTAATCTCTGGGAACATGAATTTTCTTTGGGCCTTGCGTTCTATAAGCAACGGATCTCATTCCCCCGACTGACCCTTCCGTTTCACCGCTTTCGGAAGGAGTTTCATCAACCGCTTTTTCATTCTCTTTCAACACGTCTTTGGCAACAGCAGCTGCATCTTTGGCTAGGCCTTTTGAAACCCTGCTTTTAGCAGACTGCCCAAAAGCCATTGAAGAAGCGATGGCGATGGCTATTGCCAGCACAGCTATTTTCATGGAATTAATGCTTTTCATCATTTCTCCTCTTCCTTCTTTGAGCATTGTATTGAGTTCCGCAATTCCTGAGCCATTTTTTTAATATTCTGCAAATGCTTGCGTGCTCGGGTTCCGGCAGTTTTGTTACCTCGCCCGAACTTGGCATACTCTGCTCTAAATTGTTCCAACTCACCTTCAAGATTTTGCAATAGGTCCATAAACACTCCAAGTGGTTCTGTAAAAAATACATTTTTTTTTGGGGAATGGCTCATTTTTTTTGAAAAAAACCACTTTTTTTCATTTTTTAGCCATTTTTTAGGGTAAAAAGGGGGAATTTTCTAAATTTTTTGCTCTTATGAGCTCTGCGAACATAAAATATGGTGAGGCTGTCAAGAGGCTGGAAGAGATTTTGGAAAATATAGACCGCTCTAACGTAGGCATAGATGAGCTTGCAGACCTGGTAAAGGAAGCTGCTGATTTAATCAAAAATTGCCGAGCCTTGCTAGCAAGCTCGGAACAAAGCGTTCAGGAGTCGCTTAAAACCTTAGAAGAGGCGTAAAGCATCTTTTTTATAATCTTATAATGGTCGCCGCCAATATCAGCGCGAATTTTATCCAAGTCTTTTAAGGGAACCCAGTGCGCTTCCGAAGCGTCGTCTGCGCCTTTTATTTTGGGCAATTCCTGGACTTGCAGGTCAAATAGAAACGTGTGGGATATCATTCTGCCGCGAGGCTCACGGTCCGGGTCGTCAAAAACCTGGTGGTCTTTTATGCTTTTGTCCAGAGCTTGGTAGCCAAGCTCTATTCCGGTTTCTTCAATAAGCTCTCTTATGGCGCAATGCCTTATGGGTTCGCTGCTATCCAAAAAGCCTCCGGCCATGGCATATAGCCCCTTGCCGGGGAAGGCACCTCTTTTTATCAAAAGAACATGTTCTTTGCAAATAACAAGTGCATCCCCTGCCACGAAAATCGGAGGGTAAGGGGTGCAGGCCCATTCCTTTTTATACTCTTCAACCAATTTGTGCTCTTTCATTTGGACTTTAGCCCATTCCTCGCTTTCCTTATCTTTGAGATAGTTATAAACAGCAGGCGGAATTTTATCCTGCTCGGTCAAGGCCCCGGCAAACCATTTATTGCGAATTTCGGTAGAAGAAAGCCCACCTTCCAATAGAGGCATCTCCAAAAATTCCCATTCGGGGAAGAGGGTTAAATAGTACGAAGTGTCATCCTTTTTATGCCCGATGATTCCAATTTTGGAAGTGGGGAGCGGAGAGTGGAGAGCGGAGAGTTTCTTTAATTCTTTTACCCATTCTACGTGATTGTAATTGGAATCGTGAATCGGAATGATTGTTATTTTTTTTAGTTCGTCTTCCGTTAAGGCAATTTTCAGCATTTCAATTCTTTCTTCTGTTGTGAACGGATTGCGCAGGCTGCGGCAGACTTCGTGCGAGCCTATGAAGAGCAACAGTTTTTCCGTTTGCTCCAGTGCTTTGCGAATTATGGCAAAATGCCCATTGTGCGGAGGCTGAAATCGACCGATGTAAATTAACGCAGAGAACATATTGGGAAGGTAGAAAACTACTTTTACTAAATTAAACCGTGCTTAATTTTATTCTTAAACTTCTGGTTCTTTCCTGGAGAATTCGCTTTGAAAATGCTTGGCCGGAACCTGCGGTCATAGGGTTGTGGCACCAGGATTTGCCGGCTTGCCTTGCAGCATTCAAATATAAGAATATAGCGGTTTTGATAAGCAAAAGCGGTGATGGGAGCAAGTTCGCAAAACTGGCCGGAAGCCTGGGATACGATGTTTTCAGAGGCTCCAGCAGCAAAGGGCAAAGCGAAGTGAAGCATCTGTTCAAGGCGTTAAAAAACGGAAGGTCTGCGGGAATGGCTTTGGATGGGCCAAAAGGGCCTGCGCTCATAGCAAAACCGGGAGCTCAGTGGCTCGCCGGCAAGTCAAAAATGCCTCTTTTAACTGTCAAAGCGAAATACAGCAATGCTATGAGGCTAAATTCCTGGGACAAAACTTTTATCCCGTTGCCGTTTGCTAAAATTACTATATTAATTAGCAATGAAACTTTGGATAACTGGCTCTAAAGGCATGCTTGGGCAGGATTTATGCGCACTTGCAAAAAATTTTTCCGAAAGCGATAAAGAAGTCGATATAACGGATGGAGCGACTGTTTCAAACTATATTTCCGCAAATAAACCCGATATTATAATAAATTGCGCAGCCTACACCGCCGTTGACAACGCAGAAACCGAAACAGATCTCAATTATAAATTAAATGCCGTTGGCCCGGAAATTCTCGCAAAAACCGGCATTCCGATAATACACATTTCAACGGATTATGCCATAGACCCCATAAACGCTTACGGCAAAGCCAAAGCAGAAGGTGAAGCTCTGGTAGCAAAAGCAAATCCGAATCACTGGATAATACGCACAGCCTGGCTTTATGGCATCAACGGGAAAAATTTTGTGAAATCCATGTTGAACCTTATGAGGACAAAAGAGCAGATTTCCGTTGTGAGCGATCAAAAGGGAAACCCTACATGGACTTATGACCTTGCTACAGCGCTATTGAAAATAGCGGCAAGCCCGAAATTGCCCGGCATTTATAATTTCTCAGGCGAAGGCGTTGCAAGCTGGCATGAGTTTGCCGTGGAAATTCAAAAACAGGCTTTGGCAAAGAAGCTTATTGAGCGCGCAATACCTATCTTGCCTGTTGCAAGCTCCGAATGGAAAAGCGCCGCAAAACGCCCTCTATACTCCGCTCTGGATAAAACCAAGATTAAAGAAGCTTTTGGCGTACAAGTCCCGGCATGGCAAGATTCACTCTCTAAATATTTGGATTTTGAAAAATGAAAAATCTCTGCAACATAATCATATCCTCGGAATTCTGTTCGCAGACTGTTCAAGAAAAGATTTTCCATATATTTAAAAGCCTTAAAAAAAACGGCCTGATTCCGCATGACATGACTTTAGAGCAGAACCATTATGATATAAAAAGCAATAACCTGTTTTTTGTCACGCTCGGCAAAAGCACTCAGCAAAACCTGCGAAAACTGATGAGCAACATAGATTTCAAAACAAATCAGGTTATCATTATCCCAACCTATGAAGAAAATTTTTTTGAGTTTGCAATGGAATTTAATATATGCAACGTGATACACGTAAAAAGATTAAACGAGCTGATGCTACAGGGAATTTTAAAAGATTTTTCTGTAAGAAACCTTGGCTTGGATTCTTTTTTCTCAAAGGAAAAAAATGTTTTTGACAAACGCTATTCTCTCTCCGGCAAGATTAGCATGCTCAGGTTAATAGAAAATACATTTGCGGATTTCATAAATCAAATTGAAAACTTGATAAGAAATACATTCATAATAAATTGCCATGAATTGGTAACAAACGCTCTTGCTTACGGAGTTTTAGGAATAACCGCCTACACGCGAGATCAAACGGAGCGTGATGACATACACTACACAACCATAAGCATCCCCAAGGGCAGAGAAGTAGAAATACGTTTGGTGCTTGATGACAAACGATACGGAATATCCGTGAAAGATTTCGGTGGCCTTTTAACCACGCAGAGAATTCTGGAACGCATCAGGCGGCAAAGCGTTGTGGCAGGGGAAACCATTCCGCAGGGCATAGAAGATTACACCGGGCGCGGGCTTGCGATACTCAGTCACCACGGGCTTCTTATTTTTGCCATTAAGCCCGGCAAATTCACCGAAGTTTCTTTGATTAGCCGTCTTGACACTGCTATTGAGAAAAAACCGATTTCAATTTTAGCAACGCAACTGTGAGTTTTTTTCAATTATGCCGAATATGGAATTCGCTGTTTGCGGCAGGCGTGTGCGTGTATTCGTACCATATTGCTGGGGTAGCCGCTATAGACTGCCCTTACGTGCACGCTTTGGGAATCTTTTTTCTTTTGTGTTTTGCTAATGCTCACAATGATATTGTGGATTTTGATATAGACAAAATCAATCGCCCGGGGCGGCCCTTGCCCAGTGGGAAAATAAGTTTGAAGGCCGCTTATGCAGTTATGTTTGCTTGCCTTTTTTTAGCTATTGGATTGGGGTTTGAGTTTGCCTGGCTGTTTGCCGGAGTTGCGGGATTGTGTTTTGTTTACAACAGGTTTTTGAAAGGGTTGCCGTTGGTTGGGAATTTTATGGTTGCGTTATTGACTACAACGCCAATTGCCATTCCTATTTTGAAGGTTGGGCTTCCTCAGCCGGAATTGCTGAATCTTATGTTTTTTGCCTTTACTTTGACTTTTGCTCGGGAGATTACCAAAGACATTGAGGACATGGAAGGAGACAGGGCTATGGGTTTAAGGACTATTCCTGTTTTGCTCGGCGTGAAATTTTCTTTGGTTTTGGTTTTTTTATGTGAAATTCAGTGTTTGGCTCAGCTTGCGATGTTCAAGTTGCCGGTGTTCTTTGCTGTTTTGCCATGTTTGCTTTTGTCTGCGGTGTTTGCCTGTTTAAAGAGAATTAGGCTTTCGCAGAGTTTGATTAAGGTTGCAATGGTGGTGGGGCTGGTGGTTTTTTATTTGAACATCAATGATCCATAACAACCCTAAACCCTATGCCTGCCATATCCGGCGTGTAAATATCCGGCCAATAAGTACTGCGATCATAAACTTTGGTTCGCAAAAGGCGCCAACTTCCTCCACGGATTACACGCTTTACGCCACCGGATGGCCCTTTGGGATTAATCTGCGGAGCAGAACTGTATTCTCCATACCAGTCCCAAACCCATTCGCTTACATTGC
>Ga0209755_10004394_pt1 | contig 16714 bp, 15 predicted proteins | sample TergutCo191P1_FD_187301 | JGI IMG/M metagenome (GOLD analysis project Ga0209755, IMG submission 187301) | Cornitermes sp. P1 segment gut microbial communities from Petit-Saut dam, French Guiana - Co191P1 (SPAdes) (version 2) | ecosystem: Host-associated > Arthropoda: Insects > Digestive system... | reverse complement strand
TATGCAACTGCTTTTGCCACAAATATGAACGAGCATCTTCAAGGCCGCTCCAGTCAACGCCAGTGCTAAAACGCTCCTGCAACGAAAGCCAAATTTCTTTGCGGTCTTTTGCTGTGTGATTGGGACGAGTGTAAAGCTCGTGCTGAAAGGCGTCTATAATAGCTACCCACGAAAAAAGGGAAATCGTGTCTTGCAATGCATCCAGGCGGCTGCGGCGAAAATCCTCTTCGTTGTAAAAATCAGATAAATCCTCTGCACCCAACAGTTCAAGGCTCATGCTTGCAACCTCTGCGAATTCTGAGGGAACATCTCTGTATGCGAAAGGCTCTTGCTTTGCCATTGCGAACTGATGGAATGCGTGGCCGCACTCGTGCAAAAGAGTGTAAACATCCTGGTTTGTGCCGGCGGCGTTCATAAAGATAAAAGGAACTCGTGCTTCGTCAAAGGAAATTTGATAGCCGCCCGGTGCTTTTCCCAAACGGCTGTCTGCGTCTATTAAATTCTGCTTTTCCAGAATTGCATACCACTCTTTCCATTGCGGATTGATACGGCTGAATAAATTTCCGCATTTTGAAATCAGGTCTGCTCCGGTTGTGAATGGCTTTAAAGCCGGGCGGCCAAGAGGGTCGCAGCTCAAATCCCAGGGGCGCAATTTTTGAACTCCGAGGTTTTTTGCCCTTTGATTTAGAATTTCTCTTTGCAACGGCAAAAATATTTTTTCAATGGATTCGTGAAAATTTTTGCAGTCTTGCGGAGTGTAGTCAAAGCGATGTTTGTCTTTGAAAATGTAGTCTAAGTAGTTTTCATAGCCGGAGTTTTTTGCTATTTGCATTCGCAGCTTGAACATCGTGTCAAAGGCTGAGTCCAGAGCCTCGGTGTCTTGCAGGCGGCGTGTTGTTAGCAAGTGCCACGCTTCTTCTCGCTCTGCCCTGTTTGGGGATTGGAGGTATGGGCTCATTTGCTGCATTGTTTTGGTTTCGCCTTTGTATTGAACGCTCATCGCTCCGGTTATTTTTTGGTATTTTTGAATCTCCAAGTCCACTTGCGTTTCCAGCGGTATGTTCTCTTCTCTGAAGAGTTCCAAGTCTGTGCGCACGGCTTTGAACCAGTTGCTGTATTCGTTTTCCAAGTCTGTGAGGTTTTTGTGGCTGATAAGTTTTTTTTGCAGTTTTTCAGTTTCTTCGGATATTACTGGGTCTATGTTTGAAACGAAGAATTCATAGGCATTGGCGGCTTGCTGGTTCTTGGTGTCGCAGGTCATTGCCACGTAAAGGCGTGCGCTTTTTTCTGCCAATGCGGAAGATAGGTTGCTCCAGTCCAGGATCCATTTTTGCAAAGCCTGCGCATCTGGAAGGTCTCTTTGTTCCAGCTGCCTGAATGAGTTTCTGGTTTCTTCCGGTGTCATTTACGGTCACGTAATTTTTGTGCCAAGCTGCGCAGATCGAGAATTTTATCTTCTTTATGTTGCAAAGCCGCTTTGTTTTCAATTGCGATTTTTCTGTAAACTTCGTCTCTATGAACTGTTATGTTTTTTGGAGCATCTATGCCGATTTTCACAAAACCTTTGCCATCTGCATCGGCTATTAAGATTTTTATGTTATCGCCTATTTGAATGCTTTCGCCAACTTTACGGGAGAGTATTAACATTAGACCTCCTCGAATATGGGTTCGCTGTTGGAATATGCGCCGTCATCAAGCAAAATCTGAACCGCTTTGTAGTCAGTTATATTGAACATAAGTGGTGATGCCATATTTGCGGTTGATTTTTCGTAGTCTTCGTGCAGGGTGACTATTACCAAGATGCGCAGCTCTTCTTTTCTGTGAATGTTCAGCGCTTTCATGTGCTCTTTTGTGAGCCTGGGTGCATAGTCTGGCCTGAAAATCATAGGGTTAACAACTATAAAGCGAATCTCCGGGTCTTCTGTGCAAACCAGCCATTCAAGCGGCACAATAGATTCGTCCGGCTCAAGCCGAAATCTGCGAATCCCGGGAAATCCCGGAAACCCAGATTCAAATAAAAAACTTCTGTTCGGATCCATGGGGGTAATATAGAAAAATCTGCGCATTCGCCCCTTGACAACACCTCAGAAATTTTCTATATTATAACAAATCACACAAAGGCGTGTGTTTTTCCTTGCACAGGGGAGAAACACTGCCTTTTTTAGTTTTTGAGGAAAATTGAGCTATGAAGAGAGTTTATGTCAATGAAAAGTGGTGCCTGGGTTGCCATTTGTGCGAGTATTACTGCTCGTTCGCCGGAACCAATGAAAAGGATATGGCGAGAGCTCTTAAAAACATTAAAATTAATCCGAGGATAAAAATTGAAGAAAAAGACGGCATCAGTTTTGCCGTTTCTTGCAGGCATTGCCGTGAGCCCTTGTGTGTGAAGGGCTGCATTACAGGCGCTCTTTCCATTAAAGACGGAGTTATTACCATTAACAAGGACAAATGCGTTGGTTGCTACACCTGCATATTGTGCTGCCCATACGGAGCTATTTCTACTTCGGAAAATGGCGTGGTGCAGAAGTGCGAGCTGTGCAAGGGGACTCCTGCATGCGTGAAAGGGTGCCCGAACGAAGCTATAGTTTTTGAGGAGAGAGGAGCATGAAATACGTAATTATAGGCAATTCTACAGCGGCGGTTGGTGCCATTGAGGGCATTCGGCAAATTGACGGACAAGGCGAGATTATCGTTATTTCCAGCGAGCCGCATCATACATATTCACGGCCACTTATTTCTTACCTTTTGCTCGGAAAGACAACGGAAGAAAAAATGAAGTACAGAGGCGATGATTTTTATACTAAGAACAATGTGAAGTTTATGAACGCTACGGCAACGGAGATTAAGGGCAAGGAAGTTATTTTAGCCGGAGGCGAGCGAGTTGCGTTTGACAAGCTGCTTGTTGCTACGGGTTCTTCTCCTGTTGTTCCTCCGTTTGAGGCAAAGGAAAAATTCACATTCGCAAGCCTTGATGATGCGAAAAAGCTGGAGAAGGCACTTGATAAGAATAAGCGTGTTCTGATTGTTGGCGCAGGGCTTATAGGCCTTAAATGCGCTGAAGGCATTTTGAAGCGTGTTGCTCATATCACTGTGATTGATCTTGCCCCGAGAATTTTGTCCAGCATTCTGGATGAAGACGGCGCAAAGCTGGTTCAGAGTCATCTTGAGGCTCAGGGAATTGAGTTCAAACTTGGAACAGGTTTTGACAAAGACGCTGATTTTGATATTCTAGTTGTTGCGGTTGGTGTTCGCCCGAACACGGATCTTTTGAAAGACATAGCAAAGATTGAGCGTGGCATTGTTGTGAATGTGAAGTCTGAAACTTCCGCACCCGATATTTACGCCGCAGGTGATTGCACGCAGTCTCCTCAGATTTTGCCAAATGCTTATATGCAGGGCGAGTGCGCCGGTGTGAATATGGCTGGTGGCGAAAAGGTTTTTGACAAATCCATTCCTATGAATGCAATTGGATTTTTCGGTTTGCATATTATTACAGCCGGCAGTTATGTTGGCGATGTATATTCCGATGGTAATGTTCAAAGCGGCAATTATAAGAGACTGTTTTACAGCGATAATAAGCTGAATGGTTATATTCTTATTGGCAATGTTGATAAGGCCGGAATTTATACGAGTTTGATCCGTGAGCGGACTGCGCTGGATTCCATAGATTTTGCGTTGGTGTGCGAGAAGCCGGGTCTTATGGCGTTTAAGAGAGAAGTGAGGAAGGAGAAACTGGGGTAAGCCCAAAAAGTTTCTATATTACAGCAAAACACAAGAGGAAAAGAAATGGCAGTCAATTATCTATATCCGGAATATGAAGTAGCCCGCAACTACGACAGGTGCATTGCCTGCCGAGCTTGCGAGCAGCAGTGCTCCAACCAGGTGCATGAATATCTGGAAGAATCCAACAAAATGTCGTGCAATGACTCCAAGTGCGTCAACTGCCACCGCTGCGTGACTCTATGCCCCACCCGTGCGCTAAAAATAGTCAAAAGCGGCAACACCTACAAGGAGAATGAGAACTGGAGCGTAAAGACTATAGACGAGCTTTACCGCCAGGCGAGCACAGGCGGCATTCTTCTCTCCGGCATGGGCAACCCGGAAAAATACCCCGTTTACTTCAATAAGATCCTCCTCAACGCTTCGCAAGTGACAAACCCGTCAATAGACCCATTGCGTGAGCCTATGGAGACCAAGGTGTTTCTGGGCAGGAAGCCGGACGGCATTGTTCGTGACGAGCAGGGCCGCATAGTGAACAACCTCCCTCCGCAAGTATCGCTCTCCATGCCGGTTATGTTCTCTGCCATGAGCTATGGCTCCATCAGCTACAATGCCCACGAGAGCCTTGCCCGTGCCGCCGAAGAACTTGGCATTCTCTACAACACTGGAGAGGGCGGCTTGCACGAGGATTTCTATCGCTACGGTCGCAACACAATAGTGCAAGTGGCCTCAGGACGCTTTGGCGTACATCCGCAGTACCTCAACAGCGGTGTAGCCATTGAAATTAAGATGGGTCAGGGAGCCAAGCCCGGCATAGGCGGCCACCTTCCCGGAACCAAGATAGTGGGCGATATCTCCCGCACTCGCATGATACCAGAGGGCTCGGATGCCATCTCCCCTGCCCCCCACCACGATATTTACTCAATAGAAGACTTGCGGCAGCTTGTGTTCTCACTCAAGGAAGCGACGGACTACAAGAAACCCGTGATAGTTAAAATAGCCGCCGTTCACAATGTCGCAGCCATAGCAAGCGGTATAGCTCGCAGCGGCGCAGACATCATAGCCATTGACGGCTTCCGTGGCGGCACCGGCGCTGCCCCAACCTGTATCCGTGACCATGTTGGCATACCAATCGAATTAGCTCTTGCCGCCACGGACAAGCGACTCAGGGATGAAGGCATACGTGACAACGTATCCATAGTTGTGGGCGGCAGCATACGCTCAAGCGCAGACATAGTTAAGGCGATCGCTCTGGGAGCGGACTGCGTTTACATAGCGACTGGAGCCCTCCTTGCCCTTGGTTGCCACCTGTGCAGGAGTTGCCACAGCGGCAAATGCAACTGGGGCATAGCAACTCAAGTGCCCGAGCTTGTGAAACGCCTGAACCCCGACATAGGCTACAAGCGTCTTGTGAACCTGCTCAACGCCTGGAAACACGAGATAAAGGAGATGATGGGCGGAATGGGAATAAACTCTATAGAAAGCCTCAAAGGAAACAGGCTTATGCTCAGAGGGGTAGGCCTAAACGAAAAGGAGCTTGAGATTCTTGGAATCAGGCACGCTGGAGAGTGATTTGCTTCTCCAGAGATTTTTCGCCGGTTCCTCCGGCAATATTACGGCGAGAAACGGAATAGGCAAAGGTTAATTTTTTGCGCAATGCCTTTGCATTTGGAACATCTTTCCAATATTCATCTGGCAATTCCGTGAAATTAACGCCCTTCTTTGCGGCAATGCCAACCAGATTCCCTACAATATGATGCGCATCTCTGAACGGAACGCCGTTTTCAACGAGCAAATCCGCAAGGTCTGTAGCCAAAAGCGCAGGTAGCATTTTCTTTTCCATATTTGCGAAATTCCATGTTGCGCTCTCCAACGCTTCTCTGAAAACCTGCAAGCAAACCAAAATCGTTTTCACGCTGTCAAAAACAGGAGGCTTGTCTTCTTGCAAATCACGGCTGTATGTGAGCGGAGCACCCTTCACAAGAGCAAACATCGCTGTGTAATTTCCTATTAAACGCCCTGATTTTCCTCTGATAAGCTCCATGCTGTCCGGATTTTTTTTCTGCGGCATCATTGAGCTTCCGCTGGAGAATTTATCGTGCAGGGTTAAGAAGCCGAATTCGCTTGAGCTCCATATTACAAAGTCTTCTGCATAGCGGCTAAGCGTGGAACCGATTATTGAAATGTCGCTGAGGAATTCTAAAGCTATGTCACGGTGACTCACAGCGTCTATGCTGTTTGCGCTAATGTTGCTAAAGCCGAGTTCTTTTGCCACTGTTTTGCGGTTGTAGTTAAACGCCGAGCCAGCCATCGCTCCGCTTCCGAGTGGGCATTCGTTGTGCAGGGACAAGAAATTTGAAAATCTTTTTTTGTCTCTTTCCAAAACGAAAAACAGGCTCATCAGGTAATGGCTGAATTGTATTGGCTGTGCCTGTTGCAGGTGTGTGTAGCCAGGCATAAGCTTGCCTTTGTGTTTTTTGGCAAGTTCATAAACGGTTTTTTGAAGTGATAAAATCTGTTCTAAAATAGCGGTTGCTTTGTGCCGCATGTAAAGTTTGAAGTCAGTTGCAACCTGGTCGTTTCTGCTACGTCCGGTGTGGATTTTTTTCCCCAGGCTCCCGATTTTTTCCGTTAAAACACGCTCTACGGCCATGTGAATATCTTCATCGCTTTCGTTCCAAAGCTTTTTTCCTTTTTTTGCATCAGCTAAAATGCTTTGCAACCCTGCGGCAATTTTTGCATATTCTTTTTTGCTAATAACGCCGGCCTCAACCAAGCCTTTGCCATGCGCAAGCGAGCCTTGGATATCTTCTTCCAAAAGCTCTTTGTCTATGTCCAGGCTAAAGCTCAAGTCTATCATGCTTTTAGCCATTGCGCTCTCAAAACGACCGCTCCACATTTTATTTTTGGGTTTCATAGAATAAGCACTCAATGGTTTTCATAAGTATAAATATACAAAATTTGGGAATTAATGTTCACCCCCTCATCTGCGCAATCTGATAACTCAAAACACCATGCGCAACCGCTACATTCAACGATTCCAGCTCGTTTTCCATAGGTATCTTAACCCAGTCATCTGCAAGCTCGCTCACTTGCCTGTTTGTGCCGGAACCCTCGTTGCCTATTAACAACGCTATCTTTTTTGACTGGCGCAAAGTCAAATCCGTTATGCTCTTCTTTGCATACGGCGATGTTGCCACTATGCAAAAACCCTTTTGCCTCAAAAGAGAAAAACGCTCCTTTAAATCTATGCCGGTTTCAAACGGAGTCCTTAAAAAACAACCCGAAGATCCTCGCACAACTTTTGGATTAAAAGGATCCACAGTGCCTCTGCCCAAAATAATCCCGTCAACGCCAAAACCTACAGCGTTGCGAAAAATAGAACCCAAATTTCCCGGATCCTGAACAGCATCAACAAGAGTTATTGTCCGTGCTGTGTCAAAATTTGGCTTCTCGGTTGCCATGCGGCAAACTGCGAAAATTCCCTGACCGCTCACAACTGCGCTTACCAGCTTCATCTGAGCCGGAGTAAGAGAACTTATGCGAAGCTTCGCCTCTTTTATCTTTTGCCGTAAATCATCGTCATCAAAAGATTCATCAACATAAATGCCACGAACCAAATCCTTGTGATATTGAGAAATTTCCGCAACAACACGGGCTCCCTCTGCCAAAAATAAACCTTCTTTTTCCCTGCCTTTTTCCGTTGCGAGAGATGAAATGGTTTTTAGCCAAGGAGGATCGGCTTCTTCACGAGGATCACGCTTAACAAAAACCGGCTTTTCCGGAGCTTTCTTTTTCTCTACCTTGCGTGCTCTGCCGGCCCATGGATTGTAGTCATCATCATCGTCATCTGCTGCTGGCTTGGAAAACACGGTTCTCAGTACTTTTTTCATTCGGCCTTTAACTCCCTAGCCATTAATTCGGTAATAGCTTCTCTTGGATTTTTTTTATTAAAAAGCGTTTCATAAACCGCATTCACTATTGGCATCTCTACACTGCTGCTCTTTGCGAGCTGGTATGTGCTGCGTGCGGTGGGAACTCCTTCTGCTATCATTTTCATATGCGATAAAATTTCTTTCAGAGACTTGCCCATGCCTATTTGCTCGCCAACAAAACGATTCCGACTATGCCTAGACATACAAGTCACAATTAAATCTCCAATGCCGGCAAGCCCGGCAAAAGTATGCGAATTTGCACCCAAAGCTTCACCCAAACGGCGAATTTCCGCTAACCCCCTTGTAATCAAGGCAGCTTTTGTGTTATCTCCTACACCTTGCCCCAAACCGTCTATAATGCCTCCGGCTATGGCAATCACATTTTTAACGCTACCACAAAGCTCAACGCCAATGACATCGTTCGATGTGTAAACCCTCAGCGATTTATTGCTGAAAGCATCTTGAACTTTCTTTGCGCTGTCTACATTTTTACCGGCAGCTACTATTGCAGTATAAACTTCCCTCGCAACTTCTTCCGCATGGGTTGGACCGCTAAAAACCACTATCTCCTCTTCCGAAAGCCATTGCACATGACTTAAAATAACCTGGCTCATTCTTTTTAGCGAATTCTCTGAAATACCCTTTGTTGCGCTGACTGCTATCGGAATTTTTTTCGGAGATCCGCATTCCCCAAGCAACTGCGCCGTGCTTTCCATATACTGGCTTGGAACAACAAAAACAAGCATATCGGCATTGTCTATTACAGCAACCATATCAGTTGAATACTTGAATTCTTCTGGAAGCTTCACGCCCGGTAACTTATCTTTGTATTCCCTCTCCTGCGTCAAAAGCTCGGCTTCTGCAAGCGATGGAGTCCAAAATACTACATTATGCCCGTTGCCGTGCAAAACCTTACCCAGGGCAAGCCCCCAGCCACCCGTTCCTAATATGGAGACCTTCATGGTGGTAACTTAGAAAATGTTTTCTACATTTACAAGCAAATGTTCCGCATATTTTTCCTCGCAATAGCTGTGGCTTTAGTCTGCGCTAAAGACTGGGTTCATTATACACGGAAAAATGAAGTTCGTGATGTTGCGCTCATGGAAAACGGAACTCTGTGGGCTGCTTTTGCATGGGGCTTGCAGGAACGCTTGGCCAATAAAACGGAAAACACATATATGCCCGGAAGCAATAATCTGCAGGCTGCGGATTTTGTTCAGATTTTTGACATACCCAGCGGGGATATTATTGCAGCATCAAAAAACGGAATTCTGGTTCGTAAAAATAAAAATTCTCAAAGGTTTGAAGTTATAAACAACGCTTATGCGGAAAAAAAACGAACTCTGCAGCAAGGATTGGGGAAAAGAGCAGAAAATATTCTTATTTTGCCATTTGAAGAAGCCATAGCCTTTTATGACTATGAACAAAATCGCCCTGTAATAACAATTGAAATTTCCGGCATTAAAAGGGTTGCTGTTAGAGATACAAGTATATGGCTGGATTTGGGTACTGAAATTTTGACGAAAAACATAAATTGGAAAAAAATATATGATGATCGCTTTTTAGCAGATCTGAGTTCATGGAAAGGAACGAATAACATCCCTTTCGAAGAAGTTGCAAAACCGGGCTATGAACCTAAAAATTCAAACTTTCCTTTGGAAAACGCAAGAATAGTTTCCGTTTCATCGGGTGGCGATGCCATTGTGTGGGGAAGCGATTTTGATTATTTTTCAAGAATGCGAAACAACCAATGGAGCGAAGCTGTTTGGGCAAACCAAAGCAGTTATGGAAATGACATGAAATTTTGGGCCACGGACGCAAAAACTCTAGCCATGCTGCCAAATGGAAATTTTGCCATTGGAATGTGGGGAGCCGGCCTTATTACATATAACGCAACTAACCATAAAACCCAGTGGTTTCACTCAACAACTTCAGATAATATATGCCCCGTCGAATTCAGCAACAACTCAAATGGTTATACAATTATTCTTGGAGCAACAGAGGCCCCGAACTTTTCAGGATTTCTTTTCTCATTTCTGAGCGAACCGAATTACGGATTTGGTTTTGTGGATAATAATCTGCAAATAAAATGCGCAAAAATCGAAGAAGCTTCTTCTGCCGCATCGTCCATAATTGCCCGCAAAACTGAAACCGAAACTTGGGAAATTTATATCGCTTGGAAATATTCCCGAGATGCAAAATCCGGTGGTGTGGACTTTTACCAGACTCCGCAAAATAATTTTTCTCCAACGATTCAGAAAAAATGGACTTTAACTTTTGAAACGCCGATAGATTTTGCCTTTGACAGCAAAGGTGTTTTATGGGCGGTTTCTTCGGCTAAAATTTTTTACTTGGATACAAAAGACAGCGAATGGAAAGAACCGAGTTATATTCGTGGGTTTGGCGGTGGCACAATTTCGAGTTTGGAAGCAGATGCTCAAAACGGATTATGGATAAGCACTCTCGGCGACGGGGCATACTCATTTACTCAAAAAACTCCAGACACATTGATCGCAAAACCGTATAAAATAAAAGACGGCCTATTGAGCGAAAATGTTAATGACATAGCGATAGACACCATAAGAGGTAAAGTATATTTTGCGCACGACTTGGGGCTAAGCATTTATTCCACGCAGCTTGTTCGCAATGCAGCAGGTTATATGCAAGGTAATGCGCAAAAACCAATAGCTTACCCCAATCCATTTCGCCCGGGTGTGCACAGCAGTGTAAAAATAGATTACATTAGCGAAAATTCTTCTGTGTATATTTTAGATTCTTCCGGCAAACGAATCAGGTTTTTCAAAGGAGCAGATTTGCGAGGTGGAGCAGTTGTATGGGATGGAAAAAATGAAAGCGGAAAACTTGTAGCCCCGGGATTATATTATTACATAGCCGCAGACGGCAAAAACACAGCCAAGGGTAAGATTCTTGTTGAAAGGTAGGGGCATATCAGGCAAGGAATGCGCAGCATCCATTGAACTGCTGAACACAAACTCAAGCGGCATAAACTGGTTCCCGGGAGAAAAAAATCCAAAAGATTTCAAAATAGTTTACGAAAACAGAACAACTGTTTTAATCCACAGCTCAGGCAAAAAAATAATTGGAGTAGAGCATTTAAGCGCAGCAGCTCTAGCTTTTCCAAACTGTGAATTCGCAGTTTACGCAGATGAACTGCCGTTATTGGACGGAAGCGCAAAAGGATGGATGGATGAATTAAAAAAAGTCGCTGGGGATCGTCAGGGGGGTATAGACGGTCAGGGGCGTAAGGGCGTAATGCATTACGCCCTAACAGCCCCAACCGTCCCCATCACAATAAAAAAAGACACCCGATATCTACAATTCACCCCGGGTTCAAAATTGGAAATACAATATACAATAAACCGATTCGGTCACGAGTTCACCGCACACGCCCAAATTCCAAACGACCTTGAAAAAGTCCTCTCAGCGAGAACATTCATCTTTGAACAGGAACTGCCCACAGCAAACCTCTCCGAAGACTTGAGAAACTGCGGCATCTTATTGCCACACGATAAACTGCGCTTTGACAACGAACCGGCATATCACAAAATCCTGGACTTGCTCGGCGACTTGAGCGTTTATTCAAACGCATTGCCCCTTGGAAAATTCATAGTGTACAACGGCGGGCACGAACTGCATCACACCGCAACAGGTGCTTTAATCGCTGGCCAGGGATCGTAGTCTTCCAGCGTGAAATCTTCGAACTTGAATGCAAAGAGATCCTTAACTTCGGGATTTAGCTTCATTTTTGGCAAAGGCTTTGGCTCTCTTGAAAGCTGCAAATCTGCTTGCTCAAAATGATTGTTGTAAAGGTGTAAATCTCCGAATGTATGCACATATTCGCCGGGTTCATAACCGAGCACTTGGCAAAGCATAAGGGTTAGCAAGGCGTAGCTTGCAATGTTGAAGGGAACGCCTAAAAATATATCTGCGGAGCGTTGGTAAAGCTGGCAACTAAGTTTGTTGTTCGCAACATAAAATTGAAAAAGACAGTGACAAGGCGGTAAAGCCATTTTATCTATTTCTGCTACATTCCATGCGCAAACTATATGCCTGCGGCTATCGGGATTGTTTTTTAAAGAGTTTAAGAGTTCGGAAATCTGATCTACTTTGCCGCCCCAGCTTCGCCATTGCGCACCGTACACAGGCCCTAAATCTCCGTTCTCATTTTGCCACTCGTCCCAAATGGAAACTTTGTGCTCATGCAGAAATTTGGTGTTTGTGTCTCCACGCAAAAACCAAAGCAGTTCCACTATAATGGATTTTAAATGGACTTTTTTTGTTGTTAAAAGAGGAAAGCCCTTGCTAAGATCAAACCGGATTTGCCGCCCGAAAACACTGCGTGTTCCAGTGCCCGTACGGTCGCTTTTTTCTGCGCCGCACGCTTTCACTTCACGCAGCAAATCCAGGTAAGTCTGCACTTTTTATTTTACTCTGCCGGCAGAGCCGAGCACATTTTTATTCTTTTCCATGTACATCTTTTTGAGCTCGTCGCGCGCTGGGCCAAGATATTTGCGTGGATCAAACTCGCCGGGATGTTCGGAAAACATTTTGCGTATAGCTGCGGTCATTGCCAAGCGACCATCGGAGTCTATGTTGATTTTGCAAACAGCAGACTTTGCCGCAGAGCGAAGCTGTGATTCGGGAATGCCGATTGCAGCTTCCATTTTGCCACCGTATTTGTTGATCAAGTCAACATATTCTTGTGGAACGGAAGATGAGCCGTGCAAAACGATTGGGAAGCCAGGAATGCGTTTTTCGATTTCTGCCAAGATGTCAAGGCGAATTTCTGGATTCTGCCCAGGTTTGAATTTAAATGCGCCGTGCGAAGTTCCGATTGAGATTGCCAAGCTGTCGCAGCCGGTCTTTTTTACAAAATCTTCAACTTCTTCGGGTTGTGTGTAGGTATGATGTTCGGCAGATACGTCGTCTTCAACGCCAGCCAGAACACCAAGCTCGCCTTCAACGGTCACATCGAATTGGTGAGCGTATTCCACAACCTTTTTTGTGAGGGCAACGTTTTCATCGTATTTGTGGTGTGAGCCGTCTATCATAACGGATGAGAATCCGAAGTCCACGCAGCTTTTGCACAGTTCGAATGTGTCGCCGTGGTCAAGGTGCAAGCAAATTGGAACATTGCAGCCGAGTTCTTTCGCAAATTCAACTGCGCCCTGAGCCATATAGCGAAGGAGTGTTTGGTTTGCGTATTTGCGGGCTCCGCTGGAGACCTGCAAGATAACCGGGCTTTTGGTTTCCACGCAAGCCTGAATTATGGCCTGCATCTGTTCCATATTGTTGAAATTGTATGCTGGAATAGCATAGCCGCCTTTTATTGCCTCTGCGAACATGGCTTTGGTATTTACCAGTCCAAGCTCTTTGAACGAAACTGCCATAATGTGAACCTCTGTTTTGGTGTTTGTGGTAATTTAGAAAAATATTTTTTCATTCAGGCATTGTGCTCAGCTCTGATTCTATCGATAATTTTGTCGTATCTGTGCTGGAACCCTATTTTTGCCATAGCACCCATAATTGCCAGTGCAAGCCCGGGCCATAGCAAGTTCATCTCTTTGATGGAATTTTCGTAAATAGGCCAAAGCGTCCTGGGATCATCAATGCTCCAAACAATCATGCCGGTACCTATAAGTCCAATAAACCCACTTAAAAGCTGATAAATGCGTGTTATTATGAGTTTTTCTTCGTCCGACAATTTAAATATTCTTCGCCTAACGGAAAATGACTCTTTTCTGTAATTTTTTTTATCTCCCTCTTTAAGGGTTCTCGAAAGTTTAAAAGCCTCCTCTTCGGCGGTCATTTGATCTTTGACCCGCTCCATGTGTTCACGATGGATCTGGCTTTTTTCAATGTACATCAATAGTAAATATAGTAATTCTCGCAATCTGTGCGTTGCAATAACACAAGAGCTGGCGTCTTCCGCCAGCTCATTATTCGCTTAAATGCAGCAAATAACTATATCACGCTATAAAGTATTTCCGCATAGCTTGGGAACGGCCAGTGCTTTTTGGCTACCAACGTTTCCAGCTCATCCACTACACTTCTAAGTTCAGACATCAATGTGAAAACCTTTTCCTTAGAAGCCTCAAGAAGCACATTTTCCAAAGCGGTCAGGCTCGTTAGCAGAGCGGCAGAGAGATTTGAAATTTTTTCCAGCAAATGCGATTCAAGAGAATTATCAAATTTACCGCACTTGCCCTTTCTCTCCAAAAGCTTTGCCAACTCGCTCTGATAGTCAAGACAAGCAGGAATAATGCTTGACTTCACCATATTCACCATAGTGAGAGCTTCAATATGGATAGTTTTGTAATAGCCGTCCAACAGAATTTCGTAACGAGAGTGAATTTCTCCCTCTGTGAAAACGTTGTGTTTTGTAAACACTTCAATGCTATGCGCAGATGTGAATTTCGGCAACGCATCTACTGTGGTTTTCAGGTTCAGCAAACCACGTTTCTCCGCTTCTACTACCCATTCTTCTGAATAGTTGTTGCCGTTAAATACAATTCGCTTGTGCTCGTGGAATGTATTTTTCACAAGTTTGGCTAAATCGCCTTTGAAGTCGCTTGATTTTTCCAACTTGTCTGCAAACTGACTCAGGGTTTCTGCAACCACGGTGTTCAGCACAATGTTCGGGCCTGATATTGAGAATGCAGAGCCGAGCATGCGGAATTCAAATTTGTTGCCTGTGAATGCAAACGGAGATGTGCGGTTGCGATCTGTGGTATCTTTTGGGAAGTGAGGCAATACGGATACGCCTATTTCCATTTCGATTTTTTCTTTGCTTTTATATGCGGCGCCGGCTTCTATCGCTTCAAGAATTTCGGTTAGCTCTTCGCCTAGGAACATGGATATAATTGCAGGAGGAGCTTCGTTTGCGCCAAGTCTGTGATCGTTGCCTGCGCTTGCGGCAGAGACTCTCAGCAAATCCTGATAATCGTCTATGGCTTTGATAACCGCAACTAAAAAGAGCAGGAACTGCGCATTTTCGTAAGGCGTTTCGCCTGGCTCAAGCAGGTTTATTCCTGTGTCTGTGCTTATGGACCAGTTGTTGTGCTTGCCGCTGCCGTTCACTCCGGCAAAAGGTTTTTCGTGAAGCAAGCAAGCCATGCCGTGTCTGTTCGCAACTGTTTTCATCAATTCCATTGTGAGCTGATTGTGATCGGTTGCTATGTTGGTTGTTGAGAAAATCGGAGCGAGTTCGTGCTGAGCGGGCGCAACTTCGTTGTGTTTTGTTTTTGCGAGAACGCCGAGCTTCCAGAGTTCTTCTTCAAGATCTTTCATGAATGCCGCAACACGTGGCTTTATGCAGCCGAAGTAATGGTCTTCAAGTTCCTGTCCTTTGGGCGGGCGAGATCCGAACAGGGTTCTGCCGGTGTAAATCAAATCAGGGCGTTTCAAGAACATATTTTCGTCTATAAGGAAGTATTCCTGTTCCGGACCAACGGTTGTGATAACACGCTGCGCAGTTGTGTTGCCAAAGAGCTTGAGAATGCGCATAGCCTGTTTGTCCAGAGCTTCCATTGAGCGCAAAAGCGGAGTTTTTTTGTCCAGAGCTTCGCCGCTGTAAGAGCAGAAAGCGGTGGGAATGTATAGCGTGCCGTCTTTGATAAATGCGTGTGATGTAATATCCCAAACCGTATAGCCGCGCGCTTCAAATGTGGAGCGAATGCCGCCGGAGGGGAAGCTTGATGCGTCAGGTTCGCCACGAACAAGCTCTTTGCCTGAGAATTCCATTATTATTCTGCCGTCGGCTTTTGGAGATATAAAGCTATCGTGTTTTTCAGCGGTTGTGCCGGTCATAGGCTGGAACCAGTGGGTAAAGTGTGTTGCGCCTTTTTCAACGGCCCAGTCTTTCATGGCATTGGCAACAACATTGGCTATGTCCAGGTCCAAATGCGTGCCCTTTGAGATTGTCCTTTTCAAAGCGCGGTAAATATCCTTGGGCAACCGAGCCTGCATAACGACATCACTAAAGACCTGACTTCCAAACAAACCTGGAATGTCCTTCATAAAAACCTCCAAAAATGAAAAAAGGCAGTGTTCTCCCTTTCGGAGGAACACACGCCTTTGTGTGAATAATAACGTAATATAGAAAAATTTTTGGGGTTTGTCAAGGGGAAATGTATATAACGTTTAGCTTTGAGAAATTTACCTTCTATTTTTGCTTTATTCACTCAGATTTAATGCTATCGTAACGCCGTTTTAACAATATTCTTCTAAATTTTGCTTTATGAAAAAAACTTTACTCATCGCAGGAATTTCGCTTGTTATGCTATTAACCGTTTCAAGCATATCGCATTCCGCCAATGAAGCTTCCCAAGACAACGAATCCATAAGTTGTGTAATCGGAGAAGCAAGCTATGGCGAAAAAGAAATCTTTTGCGATAAAATATCTGTAGGTTATTTGAATAGCGGCGCCTGCAGCTTGGAAGACCCCGATGATATAACCGAGTTGCAAGACTTGCCACCGGATGACGCAATTTTTGCGGTGTCCTGCGGCAAAGTGTTCAAAGGTTATGTTGAAGGCGGGTCTGAACAAAGGTTACTGTCGCCCATCGCTCTATTCCAGCCAGCCCGCTAATAGCCGCGAAGCTATACTTTTGTGGCACCTCACCTCACCACAAAAACTTTGCTCGGCATTCCACGCTTTTTTTCAATATACACTCCGCTTGGCAAAGTTCCGGAGACTTTATTGCCTCTAAGATCGTAGATTTCTGATTTTGCGTTTGCGGCCATTGAGGGAATTTTGATAATTGGGGTTATAGACTCCGAAGAACTGCTGGATTGCGCATTCTCGCTGCTGCTGCTGGCTGTAACGCTACTACTGCTGCCACCGCCCGCTTCTTGGAATTGATATGAGCTGAGGCGAAATGGCTCTCCGGTTACCTTGAACACAAGATATAGATAATCTTTTACTCCGGAAAGGTTTGAAACATTGGCTTCAAAATTTTGCCAAGCATCGTTTGTTGAAGTGATATTTACAGTCGCTACCAAAGTTCCTGTATTGCTCCCGGTTCTAAACTCTATGC
>Ga0209755_10004393_pt1 | contig 16715 bp, 11 predicted proteins | sample TergutCo191P1_FD_187301 | JGI IMG/M metagenome (GOLD analysis project Ga0209755, IMG submission 187301) | Cornitermes sp. P1 segment gut microbial communities from Petit-Saut dam, French Guiana - Co191P1 (SPAdes) (version 2) | ecosystem: Host-associated > Arthropoda: Insects > Digestive system... | reverse complement strand
CAATTTACGACACCGACCTTCTCCAAACAAATGATGAGATTTCTTTGTACAGTAAATATGTAGCAGGGACATGTTTAGGGTACATGGAACAGTACCGCGTATGCAATCTGCAACCAGCCAGTTTTATCGATAAGTCCAAATCACAAGTGTAATGTTCAAACAGTGATGCCTTGACGCTATTACATCATTAGTTATATATGTTACACGCTTATTCGTACTTCCGTTAGCCAGAGAAGAACTATTTTCTTCAATAAACTTTCTGGAAATATTAGTTCGGATTCTGGTTGTGGAAATTATGTGGCTTCAAAAAATATTGTAACTTTCACCAGCAAACCTTAACTGAAAATGTTCCGTAACCAACTTAAAATTGTGTTCTGTAAGCAACTTGAAATTGACCTTTTTATGGGCAATACATTTTTCACTATAACCTGCGTAATTTAACTTCTCACTACACAACACGTAGAAATGAATTTCCTCAACAGAGTTCAGGATACCGGCCGCATAACTCGGGCACAAACCAAATGAACCACAAAACACTCACTGTTCATGGTCGTAACAATATCATTCACCAGCCATAACCTCTTTGTTTTTTGAACTTGAAGTATATTCTACCAAACACCTTGTCCTACAATATTATTCAGGTCTTCACATAACCGACCAACGCTTGAGTTCGGAAGGAAAAAAACATCGCCAAAATTTAGTAAATCCATTGTGTAACTTACCACCGACCACAGTGAGGTTTGTAGGGAAATTGCGAGAGCGGTCTCGACTACTACCGCCGAAACAGAGTAGGTGTTTGCCTCAGGATACGCAGTTTAGAACATCCACACTGATACTCTTACCTGGTAAAACTTTTGGAAATAGGAACAGCTTACAACCCACACTCGCTGTACATTATTTTGTTCGAGGAGCACAGTCTAATAGTAATGCAGGGGACTTTAAATATTCGAATAGGCGCTTTCTATCGTTTAGAATATCGCTGCCGACGCGCTATTTAAACACAATCTTCAATTTATAAACATTTATGGAATTTAGGCTAATTATTATTACAATTAAAAATACAACTAGTAATAACGACATAAACATACACAACTTAGGCTATTAATTTATCACAGTACAAGTATTTAGTTCCTAGAAAAAAACGTGTTTTTGTAATACATATTAAAAATTCCAGTTTCTCTTGAAGACCAAATAATACTTAAATTTTATATCACTTTCATGTAACGGAAACGAATGGTTACTCGCCGTTACTGAGTCAACTAGTTCAATATAATGTATCGAACTCGGCGGTGACGTGATACTTTGCTGTACTGAAAAGAATGATTAATTTCCATCATACATATAAAAGTTAATAATTACGGATAATTTACCTCTTACTCGAAGCTTGAAGTTTACCGGCTGCTATATATCATTAACGCTTCATTGTGAAAGCAGTATATTATTAAAGCGATTTATTAGGTCATGCTGTACTGTCTTCCAATACTCAAAGGTAAGGCTTACAGACTGAATTTATTGTATTTGAAACTTCAAAATCTACGTTTGCTCGAGTAGAGCGAGACTTACGTTTGATTTGATAACAAACTAGAAATTCTAAGTTCGAATTTTTTGTTTAAATACTACTGGCAATATATTTATTTTCTTCCACGACGGTGTTTGTTAGGTTATTACTTGTAGTGAAATATTAGGTACATTTGAATACGTTTTATTTAGTTCCTCGTGGTTAATTTCTTAGTGGAATTTGTTAAGTGACTTTTATTTAACCCCGAGTCCTCGTATCTTCAAAACTCCTATTGCAACAATCTACAATTTCATCTTGGAGCGTACCGTATTTGATTACTTTTCTATGTAGCTTTTTGCCGAGTTTGAGCCGCGACTAATCTTTTGACTTCGATGCACTTGAGTGTTCTCACTCATGATAGGTTATACCGTACAGTACACTGACGTGTTATAGTGGGAGTTACGAAGTTCGTACACTTTATTCTACGGTGTGTTTGTTTTGAACGTTATCTGAATGAACAACTATTCTGTTTTAACACTGTATGACAAGAAGTATTTTCATTCTTCGCGTCTGGACTCAATTAGGACTATGGGTACGACAGTAAAATGTTTAATAGGGCATCGTCACAAATTTCATGGATTTCGAACTTTACACGTAGTTATGTTATCGGAACGGAATTTTTGTTTATTCTAAAGGTCCAGTACAATTTCAGAGGAAGCATATTTTAAAGAGGTTGCTGCTTACAACAAACTATCCACATACACTCTTGAGGTTTTCAAGCCAAAATCGTAATGCGTGCAAGTGTTTTTAGTAATGCATACTGCCCACAAAGCCGAGAGCTTCCACCACGTGTTTCAGCTCCGTAATAACGTGCGTATACAATTTATCGCTTGAGGTATCTTTGGTTGTACGATCATTGCATAATTTTCGCCATAATCAAAAGTGGACCATATGTAGTGAGCTAAATCTATTTTAGAAAGCGGACGGCATTGATTAGCACTTTCTATACAAACAATTCTACGAACTCTAACTTCTAACTGATAAAATAATGAATAATTTTCCCAGGTATGGAGCATTCGGGAACGAATAAAAATCTAAACTGCATAAAGAAAAAGCGGGAGTATGCTGTTTTTGTAACAACACGGAAATATCTGACGACCACATTTGAGAGTAAGAGGCGTAATATATAGTGGTTAAATCGGGGCGAGATACTAATTTACCAGAAGAAAACATCACCCATAATTGGCAAAAACGCAAACTGGAGAAATCACATCAATATGTCTCTGAGAGCCCTCGATACTAGGTGAAACTCATTCAGCCAAGTAACATTTCCAGCTTTAGCTTGTAAATCGTCACGCGCCCGTTAAATGTGCTACCGTCGAAATATTCTTTGTTTTGGGACCCTATTAACCTGAAAATGTAAAGTTAATAATTATTTAAAAGGAAATTATATATTATTAATTACAATTGTATTCTCCGTCATTAGTAACAAAAATCATTACTTTTATTATTGCGCAGGATGGTGACGTAAGAAAGAAAGCAATGCATAAAGCAATAGTGTGTAGCATCCGTGTGTGTGACAAAAATTATTTTTAACTATGGCACTAACTTTCATAAACCAACTCAGTTGATATAGGAAACAAACAGAATAGCACAGACTGTTACACAGGAATATAGACGCAGTTTGCAGCAGGATCACAAACGCTTTATATATTGTTGAATATTTTCACTGGACCGGAATAGGTTATTACACCAGAATATATATGTAGAATAGAAGTATGACACACGCAGTATAAACGTAGAATATTTTAGCCTATTGGATGTATAACAGGACACCCCTGGTGCACAATTTTTATAGATCTCCCTAATTAGGTTTAAAGTGTTTGTGATTTTATCATCTAATTTGTCAGTCATTTGCTCAGGTGATAAACCGAAGGAATGTAGACTAACAAGACGAGACACTTTTATCTAAATATGCACCAGAATTATCGAATATCGCAGCAGAAACAAGTTTAAGAAATTACATATTTTATGTGAAACATCCCCACATTATTGATGAGGTATCAATACAATATATCTTTCAAGGAACCAGCGACTTACTGGCTTTTTGGCGGAAACTTCACAACGATTCTGGATGCCTAAAACAGCTATCACACACGAAGATTTTACATTTCTTATCGAACTGTATAATAAATTGAGCAGGGATATCAATTTACAAGCTAGACGATTCAGGGATCCAATCTGTATGTCTAGACAGGTCCTAGTACTCACGCAGCCTCTGTACAATAGGTAACAGTTGAAGAGTTGCCAAATCGCTGCCGACATTAATTACGAGCAAAAATATCGAAGTATACGCTATCCATGTAGAACTGTATATAATGCGTGGAGTATGTTATGTCCGTAGAATGGATAAAATGTTGAAAGTAGGTCGTCCATGCGTAACGAAGGTAACGTTGAGGTTAAATATATAGAAAGTTCATTCAGTAAACCTATAATCCAAGGATTAATGATGAAGCGCTGGGTCGTGTATGTGGGAGATAATGTGCAATGTAGATAATCAAACAGAACGAAGGTATTGTTAGGGTAAACGTAATGTAGGATGGTCCTGTAAAAATGAAGTAACGTAAAGAGTAATTATGAAGTTTATGTCGTGCATGTAGAATAGAGATTGTGTGGAAAGTAAATTGTGTATGTAGAATGAAGTTAAGGCGGTGGGTAAATAATGTAGGATGTGTGTTAAGGTTGTAAGAAAACTTTGATTGCGAGATGGTTAGTCATATACCCTGAGGCTTATCTGCCAAACTGCAGGTTGGCACAATGACAAACAAGTCGAAACGCTTTTATCTACTTGTAGAACAGAATTATTGAATTTCGTCGCAGAAACACGCTTAAGAACTTACATATTTTAAGTAAAGCAGCTTTACATCATTGAGGTATCAGCACAATCATTCGAGCAACCAACGATGTATTTTCTCGTTTAGCGGAGACTTCACAACGATTCTTGATGCCTAACATAAGCTATCATACATGGAAGCTTTGTAACTTTTCTCATCGAGCGTTATAATAAAGTGAACAGGGATACCAACTTACTACGGCCTGGTCGATTCAGAGATCGAATCTTTGTATGTCTAGACAGGTCATAGGACTCGCACAAATTACACAATAGGTAACGGGTGAAGAGTTACCGACAAGCTGTAGACCACATCCCTTCTAATTCAAAGGTCGAGAAAGGTATAGTGGTACATCTGCCTTCTGAACCTCCGCTCCTTGTGCAGAATTTCGGTATATGTACATACACAATATAACGACTAGAACTAATTGTTTGAGACCTAAAGTAAACTTCTCCAGTTACAGTTATTTTACAGTTATATTCGAAAGATTTTACTTTCGAATTTTGCTACACCGTTATGACACCGAGTTAGGTTCAGTTATGGTTATAAGTTTAAGTTAGGTTTGTTTGTGGACATAAGGTTACGTTAAGTTACGAATTGCAGTTTTGGGGACTTAGGTTACGGCAGGTTATGGACATAAAGGTGTTAGTTTATGCGCTTAACGTTAGCTTGGGTTAGTTGTAATCGGACATTCTCGAGACGGACCCGTCTCCAAAACTTCCATCCATACCCTAGATAAAGCTAACGTCATTTCCGTCCCATACCGCCACCCTTGCTACTAATATTGTGTTCTTTTCACCTGGTCGATTTTTCTTTCAGTACATCGCGGAATGCTCCTTCGTGTAGGTGGGAGATATTAATTTTCCAATAATTCTTTCCTCGCACTGGTAGTGTTGTGTCAATCGATAGGTATAGTAGTACAACTCAGTGATCTGTCAGAGTGGATGCTGCTGTCTCAACTCCTTACTTATACACGAACGACCATCGAGTAACGTAGTTGCTGTCCAATCTGGACGCCGATTTTGTAGTGTACTGTGTGTATTCAAGATTTGGTCGGGGCGTATTCAACACGTCCGGAGGTCCGATCCGCGCACAATTATGGCAAGTGCACGGCATGTTTGCGTGTGCCCTGTACCCTCTGCAGCATTTAAAACGCAGTTGAGGTCACCGGCCAGTAGCATTTCGGTATCCTTACCGGAAATAAATGTACCTGGTCCGTATTGTAGAACCTTCCCCGCTCGACTTTCCTTTCTTCTCCTGAAGGCTAGTAAATTTTAACGATCCACGTGCAATGAAAAACAACTGCCTTGCCTCTACATGAGGGGAGGCGTTTCGAGTTCACGATCTCTAGCCCCTTTGGCTCTTCCCCATCCGCCCCCGTGTTAATGTGCGATATAACGATGTATTCGAACGTAAGGGTGCGTTACTTCTTGTAGTGAAATAATGTCTATGTCGTGGTTATACAGAAGGTCTTCAGTCTCCTGAAGTTTGCATCTGGTCCATTGCAAGAATTCCTTGAACTCTTGCAGCGTTTGATGACAGTTCTGTTGTGTACGGAAGGGCATCAACTGCGCCAGCATCCATGACACTGCTCGACGCCGTTGTGGGTTCCATATTTAGATCTTAGTATATGACAGCCATTCATCCGGTTTCGATCTGGGATCATTTGTAACATGGTGGTTATCCACCTTTTTATCCTGTTTCCCTCCCCGCTGTCATTGAGGCGGTCCCCGCCCGTGCCTGTTTTTCCACAGTGCCTGCAGGCCTCGGTCGGTGATCATCCTACGCAGGCTCTTATTCGTCGCTAGTATGTCACGCACTGCCCTGTACCGTGCCACTCGCGTCGTCTCTGTACTGGCGCTTCCTTCAAATTCTCCCTCATCGTTCTCCAGTCAATTTGTGGCCATCGCCGTGCAACCCGAAACACTGGGTTGTCAGAACTCCTTCTCAGTATGTTAGCTATCGTGTTGTGTATACGCATCTTCTACGCCTTAAGTGATACCATGCTGCCTTGTTTTGGGTACCTCATAACATCTCACATACGCCAGTGCCTAAGTTATGCGGTTCTTGTACGTCGGTTTCTTGCTCTGCGTTTATATTCTCCATCTCCTCATACAATCTGCGGTTATTGTTCCCGTCCTCCGTCGCTGAGATCTCATCCAGTACAGCAGTAGTGTGCATTTCGTCTCGAAATTTTAGGTCCTATTCTCCCTCTTCCTTCCCCTTTTGTTGAAGGGTAGATGGTCCCTGAAAATGTCCCCTTTCCACGGGTGCCAATGTATTGTGTTCGCTTGCCTTACTTTATTATCCGGTGGTGGGAATATCTGAGCCGTTTACCACGCCTTCGAGAATGTTCATGGAAGTAGTTTATTCTGTTGTGTAGAATTAGGTCCCTGAAATACGCGTTTAGTGCTTGCTCTCTAATTCTTGCCGTCAGCTTGGACTAGCTCTTACCCACGCACACCCAAATTTTGCGTAGGAAGCAGAAGCCCAGTATCGTTACCTCTGCACTGTAAGAGATGTTCATAATCTGTGCTTACGTGTCCCACAAGCTAATCGCCAATATCCTCGCTTTTGCAATATTGACTTTAACCCCTGATGCCGCTTCATAACGGAGCAGTGCCTGTTGGGTTCTGGTAATTTCCTCTGGTTTTGTCACAAAAAAATCGTTACGTCGTCTACGTATGCATCTGTTATGGTTTTCGTGCCGTTCCGCACAATCCGAATCCCCGCCAGTTTGCGCTCAATAATGCAAAGAAGCTGATTGAGAAATGGCCAATAACAGCATACTCGTCGTGCATCCTTGACATGTAGAGCTGCTATGGGTATGTGTGCCCATTCATCTGTATTGTCAACGTCGCATTTTCCAGCATCCTTACGCGTTGTTGGAAGCTGTTGCTAAAACAATATTCCCTTAGGTGCTCAAATAGGTGTGTGAGATGTTATTAAAGGCCTCTTTAAAGTGAATCGATTATATATACACAGAGGGTTATTAGAGACCTCAGTATATGCTACAATTTCCCTATTGCAGCCACTGCTTTGAATGTGGTGGACCCTTCCTTTGCGCAATGTTGGCTGGGTCTCAGTGTTACAGACATCCACGTTCGGCGTCTGTTCGCTATTATTCTGGCCAACAATTTGTAGTCCTCATTCAACAGTGTTTTTTTGGGTAGACTCGCTAGTCCGCCATGCTTCTGGTTGACAGTTATTATCCCATCGACGAACATTTGGTCCATGATGACAAGCATGTCCTCCTTTGACCGTTCCCGTTTTGCCTTTTAAAATTCGTGACCGATTCCGTCTCGACCTGGCGATTTGTTCGCCTACCCAATCTTCACCGCATACAATAATTCTTCTAAGGTGATTGGTTCATCCATAGCTGCATTCGCAGTAAGTGGGATTTTGTTCAGTGCACATGTAGCCATATTTCATATACTCTCCGCGTTGACCTGAAGTGGTCTAATTTCCGTCTCATATATTCTAAACGAACGCAGTATGCCGTTTCCGTTCTCCGGAGCCCAATAGAGTCCTGCATATGGTTGAGCGAATTTGCTTTCCGCCGCTTCCTTGATTTGCGGGAGTGGTGTAGGGACAACACATTCCCCATCTTTCTTTTTTGATCCCCATTGTCACACAGTGTGCCTTGCTGTCTTTTACTATGTAGCCGGATAATTTTGGCCTTTGGCTTTTTCAAGGCCACCGCTTATGTCTCGTTGAAGCGGCTCGTTTAGTAATTTGTAGATTACGTCATAGTAGTAAATTTCAATTGTGAGGTAATCTCACCTGCGCTCAGTACCCTCACTTTGGAGTAATTACCGTATCATTTTTTGGCGTACCGATCGCACAATAGGACGCTGTTGGGGTAGAATCTTACATGTCTCAGCCATATTTCCCAAGTTTCCCTCATCAGTATCATTCGGGAGAGAGTTTCTTCCAGGAATGAGGTATTCATTTTCCAATACCCTTTCCCACGTGCGTTCGTGACGAGTCGATTATCACTCAGTATGACCGCGAGGTGGTTTATGAAGGCGGCTGCAACGGTCTCCACTTCCTGTTTTTTGTTTCGTAGGTCTTCTTATATGTAAATCCTGTCTAATCTGGAGACTCCGGTTGAAGTGTAGTTTGGGTATATTTTCCGAGAAGGAACTGGGTTCCAAGCGTCATGAAGGCCGAGTCCCTGCACTATTCTCTCTAATATCCCTATTGTGGTTCCTTTGACTAGTGCAGTCGTTGGAGATCACACGGTTGAAGTCACGACATATTAGGTCCGTAAGTGTTGCGGGCAGTAAGTGCGTCATTTCCTTATTGTAGAACTATTCTCGTTCGACCTTCATTTTCTTCGCCTGTGGGAGCATATGTGTTTAGTATACGTATCTTATGTCGCTGAAATTCCCCTTTCTGAGGGCAGACGCTATATATCTGGGATGTTGAGAAACCTTTCGGCTAGGATCGCCGTTCCCCTCTTCTCGGCCCCTTCATTTACATACACGTCATTACGAAGTATTGCATGGAAGTTGTAATGAGTTACCTGAATGGCCAACACGAAACCGATATGTGACTGAAGGAACCCCTCAATTATTCCCGTTCTCGTACTAGATGAAATTCAATTTATGTTCAACGTTATTAGTTTATTCGTGTAAATAATGGGAGCGAATGATAATGCCAAGAGATCTGTGTTACAGCCTCTACGGGGTTTTAGACGCGTCTTGCTCCTCGTCTTTTCCTGTGTCGCTAATACTTTTCTATCCGTCTTGAACATTTTGGGACGCTTTGGGCTAACCTGGGTATTTTCCAGTGGGTTTCCTTCCAAATGTGACTTATTGTCGGAGTCCAAATTTGCTCTGCCTTTGTGTTTACTTGTGTGGTGGTTACGTTTATGTTCATGGGTGTTGATGTGTCTGTGAGTTTCTTTATTCATGGGGGTGGGCTGTTTGGCTCGTCACTGCACCGTGGTGTCCTCCATTCCTTCAGTATTGTTCGTTAGGTCTTCCATTTCCATGCCCTTATTCTCTGTGTTGTCCTGTCTCCTCCCCCACATAGGTTCTGGCCATTGATCGACACGGTTTCCCGATCGGTATTATTTTGTGGTTCTGTCCTTGTAGTGTCTCTGGTTACACTAACATTAAGGTTGAACACATCTGTTCCGACAATACGCTGGCACAAGGGTTAATGAATTTATTCAATCAACAATTTGAAATACACACATAAAAATGTTAGTTAAGTTGAAATTTAGCTCTACTCTCACCTTTCTACACCACAGTGTGGCAATAATGTTACATGTATTAGCTCACTCTTCTCTTAAGTAATGTAGCAATTAAACAAAGAAAGTACGTACCTAATGCTTGTACTGAAATGCACAGAATATCAAACCTTGAACATATATCACACTGAAGAAATTACAAGCACAAATAATGTTGAAAACACAAGTATCAAGCTCACAACTTTGAATGTAATGTCGAAGTCAGTTACCATGAACTATAAAATGGATAACAAAGAAATCTTGTGTACAGACAGCATGCTGGTCACATTTACACAATCTTCTTGTAAATTCTGCTGTAGCAGATGTTAAGGATGGGTCTAGGCCCATCAGATGGGGCAGAAAATAAATAAAAACACAATTGGTATCCCCATCTGCAGAACAAAGAAAAGACGTAATTGTGTGGAGCGCAGTAAGACTGCGTCCACTAGAGCCTGGCTCTCGAGATATACTGCCGCGAAAGATCGCGTGACTCTCCTCAACACAAAGAACGACGCTTCGCGAAGCTTCCATGACGTCACTAATTGCGTGTATTACGCGCGTCTAGCTAACAGTTGGAATGTTGCACAACATTGTGAAACAAGGATTCAGTAACATACATTAATGAATATGAATAAAAAAACACAGAAAAAGCACAAAATTGGCCCTTGTGTGAACAGTCCTGTCAGCTTGTTGTTGTTCTTGAGTTGCAGTAGCGTCCTCTTAATGAATGACGCCACCTGCTCCATCCTGCACGTCGTGTGTATTTTTGTTCGTAGAATCAGTTTGCAGCATTGTGTTCCCTTGCGCCGCTGCTCTCTTCAATGAGATTGTAGGGTCTCTGTGTGCGATGGGGTTGCCGATCTCCTATTTGGACAGTCTTGGTTCTGATGACCGGGTTCGTTGCATCCATAACAGGTGTGTGTAACCCCTCATGCGAAATTAATACTCTATTGCCTCTTATTAGCATATGTGACGGTGTGTTTTTATGCTTATCTCCATCACACGTACTCCATTCGCAACCTAATGCCTGTATAATCGGGACCATGTTTCTTCTTTTATCCTCTTCACATCTCATTTTTCGAAAATACATCCCGTATGTTCCATTCTTCCACCTCTGGCGGGAGGTTCGCTAACCTTGCTTTCCTCATCCCCATTGCCGCTATTTCTGTGTTTACTGTAGACAATTCACCATTGTCGTGACGATACTCCAGTTGACGCTATATTGTCTGCAACACAGCCTGCATTCGTTCATCTCAAGTGAATTTTATGTAGAATCTGCGTCTCGAACTGTCGACCTGTGTCATTCGTACATCTTCCTCTAGGTGCCTCATCTGTTCGTAAATCCATTCACATATTTGGAAAGCCGAGATCCGCGGGCTTTTGGGCTCGAACACGCAGGCTATCATGTGTTGCCCTTCACTCGACATGTCCTACCGTCCGACACAAACTCCCTACTTCACTGTGCTGACATACACTGCACGCACACGATCACCACTGTACTAGTCAGTCGTATCGTCCCTCCCGACCGCTCCTCACCTCGACTCAACACAGACTGACTCAAGCCAACGTAACTCTTTCCGAACAGTACCGCTATACCGCTTGGCTGTGCCTGCTACACCCCTATCGCCTCATACCTGGCAGCAGACCTAGATGGCCGTACGCCTGGTAAAATTAATTACCTTTAATTCAAGTTTTAATTTCAAATTAAGAAAATGTATTGATGTCTTCGATTAATATTTACGCGGCGTGATTGATTTAATGAATGGAAGACAGATAAACGCCAAGAGTGCACAAATACGAGGAAAGTAAAACGATGGCAACTGTACATCACCTGACTTCCGGTTCGGGGCTTAGAAAATTTTAGGCCGCTTGATTTTTGTTAAACAGGGGGTATAATGTCCGCGCGGTTTCTTGTAGTTCCACGAAGGCAATAAAACTCGGGTCCCTGTAGCTATAAAACTAGGGTCCCTGTAGCTTTCTTACTCCCCTTTCACCGCTGATGCCGGGACTCTGTCCCAGGCTAGTCTATGTCAGATTTGTGTGGACGTTGTGACACTGGACAGGCTTTTCTCCTAGTACTTCGGTTGTCTCTTGTCCGTATCATTGCTCCAATGCTGCATGCTCTTCTCACGTTTACACTTTTCTGTTACCAGGAAGTTAAACGGCCGAAGAATGGTGACCTTCAAACGGATTTTTTTCGGAAATCCTATAGCATTGGATATAAAAGAACTTCCATTTTGAATATATAAACCCTCAGTAAGCGTGTTGCAATTGCTTATTGTTTGGTTGTACCAACAACTGCGCGTGCTCACACGCACGCACGCACGCACACACACATATTAAAATATTAAATTATATAACGTTTTACAACTTTATGTGCACCCTGTAGTACGTATTTAGTGAAAGAAACACCACTCTATAAGAATATGAAAATGCGAAAAAAAAACATATTAAATTATATTTCAAACGCTCCTCCATGTTTCGGTGCCTCCGCACCCTCTTGTGTTTGTTAAAGTTGCAAAGTATTAAAAGTATTAAGACATTGCAGAAAACAGTAGTTCGTTGTATGGTAAAATGTGTGCTGTTGAAAAAAGTGGTAGTGGCTGCAAATGCAATTCAGAATCCTGTTTTGGTCCGTCTAGTGTGCTTGACGAAGTGTTGCACTTGCATTTTAAAAGCAGTATAGTTTAGGAAACTAATTTGTTTATATTGGGAGAATGAGAAATGCAAATACATTGTGTGAATAAGTTGTGTTCTGTTGAAATGAGTTGGTACTTTGTGTCTATGAGGATTAAAGCGATTCGTCAGCATTTGTTTCTGGAGTCTTTCAAAATGTTTTGTTTGGATGCGTCGATTTTAAGGTCAACCCCTTCTCCAACCAGAGAAATTGTATTGTGCAATTGTATCGGTATTCATAGCGAGAGCTCAGAATGCCAGCAACTCAGCTGCGAATTATCGAGCGAACGTGAATGAGGCGCGACTGCCCATTTTGAGTGACCATAATTGGAATCTGCGTGCAACTTTCTGCTCTCACGTGCAGCGGCCTGCATAACTCACATCATGATTTTACGTTAGGGTAGGCATCTAATATTCGTGGCATTTCCGGTACAGAATGTTGGTGGAATATTGCTTAGTACTTCTCCCTCACATCCAGGAATTTTCCCAGTCCTTACACATCAGAGCACAGTGCTAATCATACGTACTTGAGCTGTGATTTAAAATAACTGTACATTTTTCTCGCAGTGTTTATTTGTACTTTTCGAATTATTGTAGACAGTGGCGTTTATTTCACTAAATACATACTACATGGAACACGTAAAGTCGTGCAACTTTAACTGTGAATGTATACATCATAGAAGCATACTGTAAAAGCTTAATTCTTGCAAACTTGAAAGAAGGCATCACGAAATGCAGGGAAAGAATGTATAATAAAATAAATTATATACGTGAGCACTATATATTTATACATAAGGCTACATGTTTCGACCTATCATTGTCATCTAAAGGCCTACATAGCAGACTAAGTCCATGGTGCTGTGTGCACATTGGGATCCCAATATGTTTACATTAATAAAATACATAACATTTATTATACATTCTTACAATGTTAAGGCAGAACAGTTAAAATTATTCGACTTCAGCATAACAGCCATCATTTAGGACACATCTTTCAGACCGAACTTCCCACCCGTTGAAAACATTCTTCAGTTGCTGCTCACGGATTTCATGAAGAGCAGTCGTGATTCTCACCTTAAGTTCATCAACATAACGTTATTTTGTTAATGCACAACTGTTTTAACGTGACCTCTTGAAAGGTAGTCCAGTTGGCTCAGATCAGGCGTGCTAGGTGGCCAAGCAGTTTGTCATTTCCAATTGTAGCAGCCCGATTCCATGCAGAAATTTACCGTTCTGAAGTCGTGTTGTTGTCTGACCTATATTGCTGTGTGTCCCGAATGTCTTCAGTGACTTTAAGAAGGATCGGTCTAGAGGCTGTGAATAATGCGTTGTGTATGTAGTAGAGATAGCGTGACGTCATTCTTTGCTGCGAATTCAAGAACATTTGCGTGAGAACAGTGTAACCTGTGACCCTCGAATATGAGCAGAACATTTCTTGCTTCCCTCCTTGGCATATTTAATTTTTCAGCCAGTCCATGAACACGACTGTTGTCACGTGCTCAGAGGTTTCATTCACCGTCACTCTGGAACCAGGTGGCGTTCCATCTTCGAATTCGTTCTTTTTTCTCTTTCCTTTACAAATGCAATAAGACTACAGGAAGTTCTCCGCAGCATTAGACCAGGTAATCAGAATGGTAGTTCCGCCCTTGTTCTATGAAGTTACGCGATGAACATCTCGACTACCTTTAGTAGCAACTACTTTGTGACTTTATAGGTATGAATTGCCACACACACGCGTGTGCACGCACTCACGCACACACACTAATGTGCACACAACACTATTACTCTTCGAAAGCACAATTCCTGAAGCCGGCCGCGTGCTTTCGGCTTGTCCGTCTAGCGTCGCACTGACATCACTTTGCAGTTCTCACTTGCACTTGCAACTGCTTTCTCACTGTTTATAAGGTTGTGTTGCTCGTATGATAACATCCTGGCTAGATGGGTGGAATAGTCAGTGGTGTCCACCTCAACTTCAACCGGTTCTCCGTTCATTTCCAGGCCATATTAATTCATGCTGAATATCTTTCTGGGTCTTGCTTCGAATCCCTTTTGGTGGCAAATTTGTAAAAGCACGGTGAAGCAGTTGTCTACTTTCTGCCGACACGTTGCCAAACGTGCAACTGACAAACCTTGTGCCTTCCGATGTGTAAGTTCAGGTTGCTGTTCGTTTCAAAAGTAGCCTCAAAAACCAACCAGTTTTGAGGCTTTTTGAGCCGATGAGGAATACATTTCAAGTGAATGTAGAAATGTTTAGGGCCAGAACTGTTAAACGCCCACTGATATGCGTTATGAGGTGGCAGTTCTGAAAATCTGTGCGTGATGTAATTTTAATTTCAAAATACCTAGTTACATGCACATTTTCTGCTCGCTGTAGCGTCGTTCAAGAATGTGTCAGCTTTAGTAAACCAATCCAGTTTTGATGTGTGTATTTCTTTGACTGATGCTCCGCTAGTCTTAACGACTCCCATTCGATACACAGTTGGTATATTTATTCTGTTCCTTAGCATGTCAAATTTGAAATGCCCAAGTGCGTGTTTGTTAACTACAGACACCGGTTTCTGGAATTTAGATTCTCCTTTACTTTTGTTCGTCTAATTTCCCAACCGTGTATTCCACAGTAACAAAAGGTAAAGTACAGAAGTAAGAAGTACTGACCTAAAGAACAAGCCACGAAGTCTCATGGGGAGTAGAGGCATACCTCTACTCTTTCTTTAACTTCGGCGCTAGATGGGGTGGGTGGTCAACGCTACGCCCCGGCCGCTTTGCGCCCGGGTAAAACCCGGTACCCATTGTGTGGGAGGCTGGGTAGGCCCCAGGCCCGGTCTGGACTGTTATGGAAAATCTCACCCCACCTGTTTTTTTATTTGTACCAATTGTTTACAGCAGACCTGTTGACATTAACGTTACAACGCCTTCCTATCTTGTAACAAGGACTATAATTATCGTGTATGAAGCAGAAGTAAATGGTGTTGTACTTACAGAGAATACTTCTACAATGAACCTCAGCAGAAATACATTATGTACCAAACATACCTCACCTATGCTGGACTCGTTCGGAGAGGCATGTCTACTACAGTGAGAAGGTTTGCAACTAAGTTACGCCTGCCTGCCTGCCTGCCTGTTGATGCATTTTCCATCTCGAGCTCCTTAGGAAGTCCTGAAGTAACAAATCTCGGTTTTGGCGTAACGTAGATATCACATGCAGGGATAGCATCCACAGCCTTGCCCTTTGGCTTTAAGGTGGCCACAGACAGAACTGTGGGCGCAACAGCCATTCTCGTGGTATTTTTACGGGGACGTCTTCAACATTCTTGCAATGACCTGTGTCCAGTCCCATATAGCTTTGCTCTCTGCACACTCTGCTAGCCGGTGAAGGAGATTGTCTTTATTATTGAATTCTTTACATATATATCTGTGTGTGCCATACTTATACGAAGCAGCCTCTCGTTTGTCTGAATAATGTCATTTATTACTTTGTACCAGACCCCTATGTCGGCCTCCGATGTTGGCGTCTCTGTCAGGTTTTTCCAGATTGCCTGCCAGTCAGCATGCGACCACAGTTTCTCAACTCGCATCCCTTGCGGAGGGGACATCGCTATGGAGAGGGCTTTCAACATTGTAGATAAGTGTCTTGTACGCCTGTGTCGTCTTCGATCTCCTTTGCCCAGGGACTATGCAGTGTCCGTGAGGTATGTCCGTAAGTAGCCCATCGTCGCAGGTACGTCAGGATATGTCGGATTCTTAAGCCCAGGGTTTATGTTCCAATACCCCAACCATCCAGCAGTGAATGATCCGAATCGCTGACTCTGCACTTGTAGGCGGGACATGAATAGTACTATGCTCTTGGCCCATGGATGAACCAAGTTCCATCCCCCTTCAGTCTTCCCACGCTGGAGTGTGGAAAGAGGGACTCTGGATATTTCCCCGCGCCAGATGAACGGAGATATTGTCGTATTAATCTGTCTTATGCAGTCGGTCGGAGGAGGAAAATCTATGTTACATACCCAATCATGTACATATTGAATTCTCATGTCCACACTTAGGTCCCTATAATACATGTCTTGGACTGCTGCACGCAACCGTGCAGTGACAGATGACCAAGTCGCCATGGCAGCTGAGTTTACTATGTTTGTGAATTGGAAACTTAGTATTTCTGGTCCAAGATGCGGAGCAGCGGTTCCACACATAAGGCAAAGAGCAACATGCTCGTGGGGCATCCCTGTCTTAGCTGTGAATCGGGATTGGCCCAGCTACGTGCCCGTTAATTTGGATTGAGCATGCGGCTTCCTCATACTGGCTGTTAATAATAATATTTATTTAACTGCAATTGGGCTTTCGCCCGGTGGCAGTGGTTTTAAACACATATACAAGTACTTGACACTGAGGTACTAAAATTTACATTTACATCGGC
>Ga0209755_10004392_pt1 | contig 16719 bp, 9 predicted proteins | sample TergutCo191P1_FD_187301 | JGI IMG/M metagenome (GOLD analysis project Ga0209755, IMG submission 187301) | Cornitermes sp. P1 segment gut microbial communities from Petit-Saut dam, French Guiana - Co191P1 (SPAdes) (version 2) | ecosystem: Host-associated > Arthropoda: Insects > Digestive system >... | reverse complement strand
ATGTTCTGGGTCAGTCCAATCTATGCCGACGGGAAATTCGCCGGGGCCCTGCGCGGCTCTGGCTGTGTAAGCCCCGGTTCCGGCGGCGGCCACGGGAAGTTCTGCAACGGGGAGATTCCCGCGCGGGAATTTGCCGACCGTGTATCCGCTTTCAGGGAGGGCGACACCGAGAGGATACAGTCCCTTGCCGAAATGCTGCTGCTGTGCTCCGAGTCTCTTTCCGAGGGCAGCGGGAATTATCACGAAGTGTTCAGGACCCGCCACGAACAACGGGCCTCCCTTTCCACGCTGGTCGAGGAACTCAAAGGCAAACACCCCGAGGGGCCGGTGTTACTCAGCTATCCCCTTGACAAGGAGCGCAAGCTCATCTCAATGCTTCGTCAGGGTGATACTAAGAAGGCCGAGGGGATTCTTAACGAGATACTTGCGGTGCTGCTGTTCAACAACAAGGAAAATTTTCCTTACATGCAGCTTAGGTCGCTGGAGCTTGCGGTTTTGCTTACCCGTACCGGGACGAATTTCATCAGTGTCACCGCCGTGGAAAACAACGCCCGCTATCTGAAGCAAATTCAGGAAGCCAAGACCATCGAGGAGCTTACCGCCATTCTTCACGTTGTCGTGGAGAACGTGGCCGAGCAGATCGTGTCTTTTCAGGGTCTGCCCCACGCCTCCGCGATGCGAAAGGCGGAACTGTTTATCCGGGAAAACCTTACCCGAAAAATCAGCCTTGGCGAGATTGCCAGGGTTGCCGGGCTTTCCGCGCCGTATTTCAGCACGATTTTCAAGGAAGAGATGGGCGAAAACCTTTCCAGTTACGTAAACCGGCAAAGGGTGGAAAAGGCGAGCAAGCTGCTTCTGGAAACGGACCTGACTCTAAGCGAGATTGCCGCGAGTTGCTGTTTTCAGGATCAAAGCTGGTTCTCGAAGATTTTCAAGTCCTTTACCGGGATAAGTCCCGGCAAGTACCGGCGGCAGGGAGGGCCTGTCAGCGGACTGCGTGGCGATACGTGAAAATACTGGTTACTCCTACTTCCCTTGGGCCTGATTCCGACACCCGGGCGATGGAAAAACTCCGTTCCTTTGCTGGTTCCGTGGTTTTTAACCCGACCGGCAAACCCCTGGGCGAGGACGATCTTATTCCCCTTCTCGACGGCTGCGTCGGATGTATCGCGGGGGTTGATTATTTTACCGCCAGGGTAATGGAAAATGCCCCCAGGCTAAAGGTCATTTCCCGTTACGGCACCGGCGTGGACAGGGTGGATCTGGCGGCGGCAAAGGCGGGTAACATTACCGTCTGCAATACCCCGGGTGCGAATGCCCAGGCCGTGGCCGATCTGACCTTTGCCCTGCTTCTGTCCCTTGTCCGGGGCGTGCCCGCTCTTGACAGAAAAACCCGGCAGGGCGAATGGACACGCTCAAGCGGGATGGAACTGTACGGCAAGACGCTAGGGATTCTGGGGCTCGGCGCGATAGGCAGGGCGGTGGCGCGACGGGCGGGCGGATTTTCGATGAGGGTCATCGCCTGCGATCCGTACACGGACAGGGAATACGCCGAGGCAAACGGCATTGCCATGGTGGATTTCGACACGCTTATTCGCGGTGCGGATTTCCTGAGTCTGCACCTGCCCTTTACGGAGCAGACCAGGCATATCATTTCGGCGGATGCGCTTAAGGCAATGAAAAAAGGGGCTTTCATCGTGAACACGGCCCGGGGGGGGCTTATCGACGAAGCGGCGGTATACCGGCTTCTCATGGAAGGGCACATCGGCGGGCTCGGGCTGGACGTTTACGAAACCGAGCCCCCCGGGAAGTCGCCGTTCTTCGAACTGGAAAACGTCGTGGTAACCCCCCACACCGCCGCCCACACCGTCGAGGCGACACAGGCCATGGCCGACATGTCGGTGCAGAACCTTATCGACGTGCTTTCCGGCAGGGCATGTCCGCACACCGTAGTGTGACAAAGCGTGATACGATTGGAAAAACGACGCTAAAGGAGGCCTGGTTTGGCAAGCGGCAAGGACAATAATTTGACAAACAAAGTAAAACTAGCGCTACTGGCGATGCAGCGGCACTCGTGGGAACAGGGAACCGCGATGCAGGCATTTCTGGAACAGGGGGACATGGAAATCGTCGTCCTCATGGCGAAAGAGGCCGTTTACCGAAGGCTCCCCGACGGACGCGCCGCCAGCATCGGCAACACCGGCGCGATAACGGATCCATGCTCTGTGGGAGAGGCCCTGATCGCCGCGTGCAGACACACCGGGGATCCCGTGCTAAAGCAGGGGCTGGACGAACTGCTTTTCTGGTCGCTACAGAAAGCACCGCGCAACGACAAAGGCGTGGTATACCACATGGACGGCGTACCGCAGATGTGGAGCGATTCCACCTTCATGCTTCCGCCATTTCTCGCCGCCGCCGGATATATCGACGCGGCCCTGCTGAACCTTTACGGCTACTGGGACATTCTGTTTGACGACAGGGCAGGGCTGATGTGCCATATGTGGGACGACGGCGCGAAAAGTTTTATCCGCGAGGCACACTGGGGCGGCGGCAGCGGCTGGACGCTAGCAGCCATTGCCCGTGTGTACGACATGCTTCCGGAGGAAAACGGCGGGGACAGGGAGAAGCTGGCGGCGATGGGGAAAACCCTTATCGACGGGGTTCTGGCCCACATGCGCGACGACGGCTTTTTCCATGACGTGGTTGACGACCGCGAAAGTTTTGTTGAAACAAACCTTTCGCAGATGCTGGCATACACGCTTTACCGGGCGATCCGTAGCAAGTGGCTGGACAAGTCGTACCTTGAAACGGCCGAGAAACTTTATGCCGCCGCCCTGTCCAAAATCGATGACTTCGGCCTTGTGCAGGACTGCTGCGGCGCACCGTTCTTCGACAAGGCGGGAGTGTCCCCGGAAGGACAGGCTTTTTTTCTGCTTATGGATGCGGCTAGAAAAACATGCCGATGTTGAAAGCAAACTGAAAGGAATTTCTCCCGACGTTATACGCCCCGCCCAGCCCTATGCCCGGAACGGCCAGCCTGTTAAAGTAAAGTTGCAGGGTCGCGGCCGGCCCGTGGTCAAACTGGTTTCCCGGTAGCAACGGGCCACGGGAAAACACACCCTGATAAGCTGCGGCAACGGAAACGGTTCCATGGGAAAACCTGAAAAGGTATCTTTCCAAACCCAGCGAAAGCCCCGCGTAGTTTCTTGCCGAATAGTTTGCGGAAAGAATGTTAATACCGAAAACAGGCCCCGACTCGAAAAACGGTGTCGCCGACCGGGTGGAAAAAACAAAGCCGCCCCTGGCCGTCGCCCTGAAACCGGGAACAATAGTTTGGTTAAACGCGGTTCTTAAAGACAGCCTTTGAACGTTGTCCCCGCCAAACACAATGCCGTAATAATATTCCAGTGCCACGAAATTTTCCGACCGCAGATAGCCGTCCCAGAGGCTCTGCCGTATCTCGACGTTGGGCGAGACGGCAAACGACTGCACCCCGCGCAGGGGAGCGTCAATCGCGTTATCACTGTCGCGCATCGCAATATAGTTATACGAAAATCTTATTCCCGGTGTCAGCCATTCGGTAAGCGAATAGGACAGCCCAATCGCGGGGCTTATCCTGATCGTGTCGAAACGCCGAAGCACGTCCTTCCCGGTCTGCTCGGTATGCTCCGTGGTCGCCGATCCAAACGGCGCGGCAAGCATCAGTCCGAAATCGCCCGGCGCGTTCGGCGTGGCAATAAACATGGCCATCGCGAACCATTCGTTCGACCCGTAAGCTCCGGCTAGGATCATCATGTTTCTTAACCCGAAAGCGTTCGTGTCCGCAACGCCGCCGCCCACAAGCCAGCCTCTGGAGCTAACGGTAAAAAACGGCATTCCCAAAATCGACCATCTTTCGCGCACCGTTACCGCCAGAATTTTGCCGTGTCCGTAATAGTCATACAGTATTTCTATCGCCAGCGGCTCGAGAACGCCCAGATCCCCGACTATGGCATGAACCTCGTTGATATCAATGTCGTCCGCCTCAAGCCCGATAAACCTTTGCAAAGGCGTTTCTATCACCCTGGGCTGCGTCCTTCTAAGGCCCGACACGTAAACGCCGGTGATCTGCCCCGCAAAAACGGACGGCATTGCCATTGCCATGCAAAGCAGAACCGCCAGGCACAGCCGGCACCTCACTCTTTTCTCCACATTTGTGTTTATTATGATTTTTTGCGGCGGAAAGCGTCAAGTGGCTCCGGGCCCTTCCGCGAGTCCCGCTTGACCACATGCCCAATCCCCTGTATAAGTAACCATGAGTATCCTGAAAAACGCACAGCCCCTTCCCAATATCCCGTGGGAGGCACGTCCCGCCGGCGGCAAGATTAACACCCCGCTCTGGCGTTATTCCGGCAACCCCATAATCCCCCGGAACCTTACGGCAAGGTCCAACAGCATTTTCAACAGCGCGGTGGTTCCGTTCGGGGACGGTTTCGCCGGGGTGTTCCGTTGCGACGACACGGCCCGCCGCATGAACATACATGCCGGCAGGAGCGCGGACGGCGTAAACTGGGTGCTCGAAGACGACCCCATCGACTTTGTCAAAAGCCACCCCGATCTGCCCGATTCGGACTACAAGTACGATCCCCGGGTGGTTCTTATCGACGGCAAATGGTACGTCATCTGGTGCAACGGCTACCACGGCCCCTGCATCGGGCTTGGCTATACGGAAGACTTTAAGACGTTCCACATGATGGAAAACGTCACCATGCCGTTCAACCGCAACGGCGTTCTTTTCCCAAGAAAAATCAACGGGCGTTACGCCATATACACCCGGCCCAGCGATTCCGGGCACACCCCTTTCGGCGATATCATCTATTCGGAAAGCCCGGATCTGGAATTCTGGGGCAGGCACCGTCATGTGATGTCCCCGCAGGGCGGTTGGGAATCCACGAAAATAGGCGCGGGACCGGCACCCATAGAAACCACCGAGGGCTGGCTGCTCTTTTACCACGGCGTGCTGACAAGCTGCAACGGTTTTGTCTATTCGTTCGGCGCGGCCCTGCTGGATCTGGACAAGCCCTGGCAGGTCATCGCCCGCAGCCGCCCCTACATGATTTCCCCGCAGGAGACTTACGAGTGCGTCGGCGACGTTCCCAACGTCACATTCCCCTGCGCCGCGCTGGTGGACGGGGACACCGGAAGGCTGGCGATCTACTACGGTTGCGCCGACACGGTAACGGGCCTGGCCTTTGGCAAGGTGGACGAAGTGGTGGATTTTATCAAAGAGAACCAGCGGTAAGGCCGGTGGCAGAACTGGGTTGGCATGAAACCGAACACGATTATACAGGGCGACTGCCTGACCGAACTGAAAAATTTTCCGGACGGGTCCGTGGATCTGGTTTTTGCCGATCCGCCCTACAATATGCAGTTACAGAACTCGCTTTATCGACCAAACAACACAAAGGTTGACGGCGTGTCCGACGAGTGGGATAAGTTCGCATCCTTTGCCGATTACGATGCCTTTTGCGCGTCATGGCTGGCGGAATGCAGGCGCGTACTAAAGGACACCGGAACGATATGGGTTATTGGCAGTTATCACAATATTTTCCGCGTCGGCCACATCATGCTTGACCTTGGCTTTTGGATTCTTAACGACGTAACTTGGCATAAAACCAACCCCATGCCCAATTTCATGGGAACCCGTTTCACAAACGCTACCGAAACGCTTTTGTGGTGTGCAAGGTCGAAAAGCGGTGCCCGCAAAAAGTACACGTTTAACCACAGGCTGATGAAGAAATACAACGGCGGCAAACAGATGACGTCCGTCTGGCAGATTTGCCTGTGCACGGGAAGGGAAAGGCTGAAAGGCGAGGACGGAAAAAAGCTGCACTCGACCCAGAAGCCCGAGGAACTTCTTAAAAGGGTAATCCTGTCAACGACAAAGCAGGGCGACGTGGTTCTGGATCCGTTTTTTGGAACCGGCACCACCGGAGCCGTCGCAAAAAAACTGAAGCGTGACTATATAGGCATAGAAAAAGAGGCCGGGTACGTGGAACTTGCAAGAAACAGAATCGACGGTATCGAGGACTGTTTCGAGGAAGCGGACTGGGCGGAGGAAACGATTGGAACAAACGGCGAATCAATTTTGTAGAAACAGACGGAGGAAGGCAAAATGAAAAAGCGGGCACTTATCAGCGTTTTTTACAAGGACGGGATTCTGGATCTTGCGTCGTACCTGTACGGGGCCGGCTGGGAAATCCTTTCGACCGGTGGAACGTCAAAGCACTTACAGGAAAACAAAATTCCCGTTACCGACGTTTCCGCGATAACGGGTTTTCCCGAATGCCTTGACGGAAGGGTCAAAACCCTGCACCCGGCAATTCACGCGGGGCTTCTGGCCCGGCGCGACGAGGCAAGCCACATGGAAACCCTGCGGTCGCTGGAGCTTTCCACCATAGATTTGGTCTGCGTCAACCTCTACCCGTTTTTCGAAAAGGTACAGGCCGGGCTTTCCCTTGGGGAAACCGTCGAGTTCATCGACATAGGCGGACCGTCCATGCTCCGTTCGGCGGCAAAAAACTTTAACGACGTTGTTGTCCTGACCGATCCCGCCGACTACGCCGAGGCAATCGACGGCTTAAAGGCCGGAACCGTTCCCGGTGAATTCAGAAAACGGCTGGCGGGCAAGGTTTTTAATCTGACATCGGCCTACGACGCGGCAATATCGCGCTATCTGCTGGAAGACGACTATCCGGAATTCTGGTCCCTGTCGCTGAAAAAAGGACAGAGCCTTCGCTACGGCGAAAACGGCCACCAGTCCGCCGCGCTTTACCTGCACGCCGACAGGCCCGGGGTTTTGGGCGGCATGGAACAGCTTCACGGCAAGGAACTCGGATACAACAATATCCGGGATCTGGATTTGGCGTGGAAGGCGGCCTGCGCCTTTGGCCTCCCAGATTCGACAGGGGGGGGGGCTTTCGTCGCGGAACCCTTCGGCGAGGACGAGGTTAGACGTTTGGTTCCCGGGGCGGTAAACGACGGCAAGGTTTGCTGTGTCGCGGTAAAGCACAACACCCCCTGCGGAATCGCCCTTGGAAACACGCTTCTGGAAGCCTACCGGAAAACCTACGCCTGCGATCCGGTGTCGATATTCGGCGGCATAGTGGCCTGTACCGCGACGGTTGACGCGGCGACGGCGGAAAAACTCGGCGAGCTGTTTCTGGAAATTGTCGCGGCCCCGGGCTTTGAGTCGGACGCGCTGGAAATACTTAAACGGAAAAAAAACCTGCGGATAATAAAGCTCGCGAAAGCCCCGGCCGAACCCCACGAGTATATTTCCGTTGACGGCGGCCTTCTGGTTCAGCAGAGCGATCGCGGGCTTCTTGAAAAATGGGACGTGGTAACAAAAACCGCGCCGGCCGCCGAGGATCTACGGGACATGATCTTCGGCATGAGGGCCGTGACGTTTGTAAAGTCAAACGCCATCATGATTGTCAAAAACGAATCCGCAACGGGGATAGGCGGGGGACAGGTAAACCGGATCTGGCCCACAGGGCAGTCGCTGGAACGAAGCGCGGCGGCGATAAAGGCCGAAGCCGGGGACGGAAATTCCTGGGGGGACACCGTGCCGGCCAGGGTGCTTGCCTCCGACGCTTTTTTCCCTTTCGCCGACGTTGTGGAAGCGGCGGCGGCGGCCGGGATCAAAGCGATTGTTCAGCCCGGCGGCTCAATGAACGACAAGCTGTCGATAGAAGCCTGCGACAGGCACGGCATCGCGATGGTCTTTACCGGGACACGGCACTTTAAGCACTAGCCTTTAAGGAAGCGATGCCATGCCCTGAACCGCCACCACCCTGCTCCGGTAACCGGAAAGTATGGCATCCAGTTCCGGGTTTCTGCGCTCGCGGGCAGTCCCAACGTCGGCAGGCCCGAAGGCGAAGGGAATGTCCGTGCCGATTTCCCCGCCCCAGAAGCGCCCGGCATAGCGCAGGACGTGCAGCCTTGCGTCCTGCGGACTTAGCGCGGTGTACGTGTAACCCAGGTTCTGGTCAAAATTGCTGAAAGCGTGTCCGCCATGTCCGGATACCACCGTGCCTGGAACCTCCTCGTACCTGTTCTGCACAACGAAAGCGTCGAATTCCCTAGTGTTGGTCGGGCTCCATGGCCTGAAATGCTGGAGCGTCCAATCGCACATGAAATTGCCGTAAGCCTTAATCATGCCGCCTTCTTCGTTCGAGAACATGCCGGAACTTCCCGCTATGTCGGTTCCCTGTCTGGAAATAAGCAGGGGGTTTCGCGTGCGGCGAAAATAGTTTGCTTCCGCGAATATCGAAGGGGCCCCACCGGCCGCACCTATGGCGTACTGGGCCACATGGTTGAAATAATTATTGAACATATGCACCTGATGGACGCGGACGCGGGGATGTCTGCCGTCGGAATGGTTGAAGTGGTTGTTGTGATATGTTATAAACCCGACGGCCTCGGTAATCTGGGTACCCAAAAGACTTGTCTTCCCGGTGTCCCAGAAATGGTTGAAGGACACGGTTACGTGACTGACCCTTCTTATGTCCAGATCGCCGTCGCCTTTTTCGAAATCGCCGCTTCCCGCCCGGCCGTAGAAAAAATCGTTGTGATGAACCCACACGTATCCCGGCCCCGTGTTGTTGCCGTCTATGTCGATACTGTCCGCATTGTGGTTGCGAAGCTTGAAGCCAAGGTTCCTGATCTCGACAAACCTGGCCCTGTTGGTCCTGATCCCCCAGCCGAAGGCCGTGGCATCGTTGCCCACGCCTTCCAAAGTAATCGGGGCGTTGTTTCTGGCGGTAGGCCTGTTGATCTGCAACTGGTTATTGGAGTTAAGGCCGCCAAATTCGGCTACGTCGATTTTGCCGATAAAGCGCACTATAAGGGGTCGCGTATCATGGGCCCTGTTGCTGTGCCCTTCGATAATGCTGGCCAGTCCGGTAAAAGTGACGGGAGCACGCCCCGCGTCGTTCACTATGTCGAGCTGTACCGTGTTTATATTGTCATTGGTAATGTAAAGAATGCGGGCGTTCGGCCGGGGTGTACCGTCCATGCCGTACGCACCCGGCCAGATCCCGTCGGCCGCATTCGCAAAGGCAAAGCCCGTGCGAACATGGGCCGTTACCTCAATGCCATATTTGGTCGCAGCCTTCGGCGATGCCTCGCCGGCAGGATTAACCGGAATAACCCTTACATCATAAGTGCCGGCCCTAATTCCAAGCACGTCCGCTCGGAAGAATCCCCCTTCGTATTCCCGGATCAACGGGTCGTCGATTCTGGTCCAGTCGCCGGCCGCGCCGCCCCTGAAATACACGTTGTAACTTGCCGCGCCTTTCAGGGCATACCAAGTGACATAAAAGGTTTCCCGCCAGCCTTCGGCACCGATAAAAACGACAGGCCCGAGTAGATCCGGATCGACAGGGGGCTGTTTGCCGCCGCCGTCGTTGTTGTCGTCGCCGTTGCCGTCGTCGTCATCGGAACAGCCGCCACCGTCGCCGTGCGCCAGAAACGTAATCCCCACTTCATAAACACCTACCCGCACCGTTACCGAGTTTATGTCGCCGGTGTCGTCCGCCCAGGTAAACGGAGCCACCGGCAAACTGCCGTTGGCAACCAGCCCTCCGATAGCGGCCTCCGCCTCCCCCCGGCTACCGTATTGCCCGATATACCTGAACTTCTCCGATCTGCTACCCAGATAAACCAGCGCGGCATCGACCAGAGCCTTTAATCCTGCCGCCGTATCGGGAAAACCGTCGGCACCGGAAGGCGGGTAATGGTAGACAAACCTGTCAACAATGCTATCAAAATTATTGCTCGTGACACCGCGCACGTCCAGAACGTCGAAATGCCCGTGGCTGATGTCCACGCCGTAAAAGGACGAACCGTCCCATGCGTCCGACATAATACGAATCAGCGAAACGGGAAAATCAAGCCCCGTAAACTCCACCGGCCCGAAACGACTCGACATGTTCCGATAGACATGCAGGATTTCGCTTATCCGCAGCGTTCCGGAATCGCCGCTAAGAGTCAGAACCACCAGATACCGGCCGGCATCCAGACTTTTGCCGCCCTCCCATCGCGTTTCGCCGTCGGCACAGGCAAAATCCAGCGAGTACGAAATGCCGTCGCTTTCGTCAACATCCGCAAGGCCTATGATCTCCATTGCGGCTGTGGCGACATCAACGTCAAAACTTATATCCCAGTTAAAAGTTCCCCGGCCCCCGGTAACCGGGCGGAGACTGACAGAGGCGTTTGCCGTCCCTCCCGGAGGCACGGAGACATTCGCGACGGTGCCAACCGCCGATGCCGATGCCGGGTCGTTGTGGTCGCATCCCTCCAGAAACGCGTGCACAGTCAGGTCCCATGTCCCGGAAGGAAGCTCGACGCTGTGGGAAGGTCCGTTCCATATTACCGGATCGGGATTACCGCTACCGGGGTTTCCGGAAGCGAAGGAAACACGAAACGCGACAAAATACCCCTGCCAGGCTTCCGGCATAATCGTCCTTTCCTGCGGCCCGCCAATCGTCAGCGAAAGGGTTCCGGTCCTTTCCTGCGGCTCGAACGGGCTTTGGCATCCCTGCAAAAACAGCAGAAAACAGGCGGCGAACAGCAGGGCAAAAAAACTGGAACCTTTAACGCGGGCTATCTGCCATATGGTCTTGTTTTGCGTGTCTTTCATCTTTTTATTTCTCCCCCGGTGGCCGGCTATATTCGCGCGGCCGCGAACTTCCCTATAATAGGGTGAAGCATCTGGGGTTTTAAGTCGGGTTCTTGGAGTTTTCAGTCCCAAGGGCCACTGTGTGCTTTCCAATGAAACCGCGTCTTCGCAAAGGGGCCGAAAAAACCGAACATTGCAAAAGTTTTTCTTGACAGCCCGGTAAAGTCGGTACACAATAATCTAGACATGATAAGGCAACCGCTGAAAACCGTGTGCTACATTCCCAGGGGCGGACCCGCAACCAACGGCAGGCCCCCACCGTATGTCCCGGCACCCGAGACATACATACATACATACATACATACATACATACATACATACATACATGACCTAACCTCGCCTTCACTCACAGACAGCACCCAACGCCTCGTAAAAAAAACCCGCCTCGGGGAAGATCCGTCCCGCTCGAAAACTGCGCGTCGCGCATTCGTATATTCGCGATCTGCCGCGGACAGCATTCCGCAGTACCATCGCGGGGGAGCCCAGCGGGCGTCCCCGGCGGAATCAGGAGGAAACGTATGTTGAGAAAGAAGTCGGTGGGCGGGCTGTTGCCCGTCCTGATGGGCCTGGCGCTGATAGCCGCGCCGCTTGTCCTGACGGGATGTCCGGGCGGCAGCGACCCGGTAAGGGTCACCGGTGTGGCCATCTACCAGGAAGTTGCGGACGCGGACAATCTTCCGGTGACGGACGGGACGATATCCCTGTCCCCCGGGGGCACTGTGCAGCTCCGGGAGGTAGTAACCCCGGCGAACGCGAACAACCGTGCCGTGGACTGGGAGTCCGCGTATGACACGATCGCCACGATAAGCGCGGACGGGCTTGTAACGGCCGTGGCGGTTGGAAGCACGGTAATCACCGTGACCTCCCGCGACGTCCGTACCGTTTACGCGCAGGTAACGGTGATGGTCGCGGATGCCGCACTTGTGTCGGCCCGCAACGAACTGCAGGCCGCGATAACGGCCAACACCGGCGCGAACGCCCCGGCCGAGGCCGTCTACACTCCGGAAAGCCTGGCGATATTCACCGCCGCGCTTACCGCCGCACAGGCCGCACTCGCCGACGCGGCATCCACCGTGGCCCAGCTTAACGCCGCCCGTACCGCGCTGATCAACGCCAGAGTTAATCTGGTGCCGGTCGCTGGCGTGGATCCCAACGATCCTGCGATAGTGACCGCCCGGAACGCGTTGCAGACCCTGATAACGACGGCTAATGCCCGGGGCCCGGCCTCCGCCTACACCCCGGAAACATGGGGCCCCTTCGCCGCTGCCCGGACCGCCGCGATAGCCGCCGCCGCCGACATGGCCCTGACGGCGGCCCAGCTTGATGCCGCCCATCTCGCCCTGTACAACGCCATGAATGCCCTGTATGAGGCCGCCGTCGATCCCGCGCTCGCCGCCGCCCGCGAGGCTCTTGCCGAGGTGATAGAGGAAGCCGAGGAACTCGACGAGGATCTTTACACCGACTACGACGGAACCTGGGAAGCCTTCGAGGAAGCCCTTGCCGACGCGATAGCCGCACTCGTCGACGCGGAATCCACCGTGGCCCAGCTTAACGAAGCACGCGAGGCCCTGGAAGAAACCATGACAGCCTTGGTATCCGTGGCTCGGTACAATGCTCGCGCCGACTTGCAGACTGTGGTAACCGCCGCCGCTGGCCGCGAAGAAGCCAACTACACCCCGGAAACTTGGGGACTCTTCTATGCCGCGCGCACCGCCGCACAGACCTCGCTGACCAATTGGCGTACTCAAACGCTGGTCCAGCTTAACAACGCGCGCACAAACCTGTACAACGCCATGAACGCCTTGGAGACTCCGCTGGCCGCCGTACGGATCGCGCTTGCCGCGCTCATAGCCGAGGCGAATACCTTCGATGCTGCCGACTTCACCCCGGCGACTTGGGCGGTCTTCTACGCCGCCCTTGGCGAAGCGGAGGAAGTGTACGCCAACAATGATGCCACGCTGAGCGAGCTTAACGAGGCACTCGAAGCCCTGCAGGAAGCGATGGAGGAACTGGTGCCTTATGGCAACCTCGTTGACGGTAGCCTGACCATTGCATTCGAGGCCTTGTCGAGTCCGCTCGTGGGGGCTGTTGAGATCACGGGTTCCCTTTCTTTCGCGGACGAGATTGAGGTGGAAAACCCCGACGGCGCACTGGTGAATATCAGGTGGTACCGTGGGACGACCCTTGTTCCCACTGGTGCGGGCGGAACGCTTGTTCTGGATTCGTCCTGGGAGGGTAGCCATCTTCTGACGGTGCGTGCGGAAGGATACGAAAGCGGCAGAATATACAGCCTTGCCGTTCGCTTTACGGTGGCACCGTAACGGTAATTTAAACGCGCCGTGTTTAGACGGCGCGACAAACCAGCCCCGGCGCGTGAATTGCGCCGGGTAGCATAAGGAGAAACGAGAGATGAGAAATATGCAAGTGCTAAAAAGCAACAGGCATAAGGCGGGTGTTTTTTCGTTGATGCTTGCGGCCTGTCTGCTGTTGTTTTTGCCGGGCTGTCAGGGCCCGCTTGGCCCGCGCGAGGCCGACGGAACCGGAAACGTCTCGCTGACGATCGGAACACTGGGTGCTGGCCGGGCGATAATGCCGGAAAGCTACGAAATAGACAGCTTTCAAAGCTTTAGTGTTGTTTTCACCCGTGTAGGCCTTCCCGCTCTTCCCAATGTCATCGGCGTGGTTGACATTGACGAGGGGGACGGCACGGTTACCGCCACGGTAACCAACGTGCGTGAAGGCAATTGGAACCTCGTCGTAACCGCGTATTTGGGTGCCAATGCCACCCTTCCCGCCGCGAGATATACCAGGGCCGTTACCGTTGTCGCAGACGTGGATATCAGCATCAATGCCCTGCTTCGTCCTATTCGCGCTGGATACACAGCCGGCGCGACCGGAACCTTCGAATGGGACATAGTCTTCCCCGCAGGTACCGAGTCCGTTGGGGTGCGCGTCTACGAGTTTGACGCGGACGGGGATTTTGATTACCTGAAAACCGTGGAGTTTGAGGATCTGGATGCCGAAACGGGATGGGACAGCACCGTGCCCTTGCCCATTGGCGATTACTTCGTGGTCTTCGAGCTTGCCCACCCCACTTACGGGACGCTGGAGTTTGGCAAGGATCTGCACGTCTACTGGAACATGGTAAGTCGCTTTCCTCCCGAAGGCGAGGCGCCGTTTGCGTTCTTGTCCGGTGATTTCATTGCCGAGCTTGATCCCAACGTACCGGTGCTTGGAAGAGTTTTCTCGTTTGCCGAGGAGATTTTGGGAAGGGCCGCAATGGATGATGCGGACGGCACCGTCATAGTGCCCGGCCTGACTACGAATTTCGGAACCTTGCTTCATGGGACGCGACTGACTGCGGCCGGAAACCTTCCCCTGACCGTCCTGGAAGTTGGCCCGGCTAACGCCCGAGGGGTCTCCACGGTAAGTACCGAAGGTGGCTGGGGACCCGGCATTGACATACCATTGTTCGGGACATTCAACCTACAGGAAGGCGACGTGGTAACAATAATTGGTGAAGCCGTAACTGGCGGCACCATAGAACTGAACACCTTGCCTGGCAGGGGTCAAACTAATAGCTATTCGCTGACGGCTGGCGAAGGCTTCATTAGAGTCCTTACAATAACTGATACGCATCTGACCGAGATGTACGGTACTGCTCCGACCCAGGCTCAGGCTCTCAGGATAGGCTTCAGGAACATAACCGTCGTTATTCACGAAATCAGGATAATGGGCGAAAGGTTGCCTGCCACTGACTACTTCGTCGCGGGCCCGCAGCCGGTTCTTGTTGCGCCGGGGATCCCAACTGTAGCACCGCTTTCCGCACAGGATGGCGTAATATATGCCGACGGGTTCGGGGACGGCACGTCTGCGACATTTACCGTTACCGGTTCCAATATCTTCGGTGCCGGGACCTCCGTTGATTTCGGTGCTGACGGTGTGGTGGGGGGCCTGAGCGCCGCCGGCCTTGTCGCCTCCGGAACCGCCTCCATTTCGCCTGCTAACGGCGCGGTGACGGGTACACTGACCCTAACGAGCGAGGGTGACGCGGTACTTGGTACTCACCCCCTGACCCTAACCATAGGAAGGGCGGCCACGGTGAACTTTGAGGTGGAGGTTACTCTGTATCCTTATGCACCTGGCGTAAGTGTTGCCGCACAGGTTGGCACCATGAACGCGGGTACGACCGAATCCGTGACCTTTGATATTACGGGCGTGAACCTGACCGGTCCCACCTACAACATTGAAAACGCGGGCGTGCTCGGGCTACCAGCTGGCATCACGGCCAGTGGAACCATCAGCGTGACTGCCGGTGCCGGAACCGGTACGCTTACCCTGACCAGTACCTATACATCGGTAGCGGGCGAATTCGGCAATCTGCGGTTGCAGATAGGCGGTGCCACGTCGGACGTGTTTACGCTTAGGGTTCTTGGTGAAGTCGTCATTTTTGACATGCAGGACCTGACCGTAGCCCAAGCCAATACGCATTTTGCCGGTGCAAACAACAGGGGCGTAGTGACTGCCGCAATGGTTGGGAACGATTTGGAGGTGCGCGTTACCAATTGGACTAATCATACTGCTGGTGCTGGTGGCATAAACAATCCCGCAGGATGGGGCTGGGCACCTTTGACGATTTTGCGCACAGGCCAAGGTCAGGTTGCGGGTGACGTGTTGCGTGTAACAGGGCGCATTGAAGTACCAAGTGGTGTCACCCTTCCTTTGGCTACTACAGCGATAGGTCTTTTCCCGGGAACCACGGGGAGTAATGCCAACCACTTGTTTGGAACAAGTGCAAGGTTTGATCAGGACGGAAGCAACAATTTGGGGCAGACGTTTAGTGCCGTGCTTACCTTAGGCGAAGTTACCGTAAGCGGTGAAGCAGGGGCCGATGCGCTGGATGTGAATTCTGTCAACGAGAACATTCAGGTTCGCTGGAATTCCTGGGGTGCGACTGCTATTCCGGCTACTACCCTTAACGGTGCTGTTACTGTTACTGATGGTGTGCGTACCGGCACTGGCATTTGGTACGATCCCATGGGCTTTGTTATCATCATTGAGAGTGTGACTCTCACTCGTACCTACGAGTAGTAGGTGCAAGGTGCAGGCCACCGGGATCTGGTAGCGTAGCTGATAACTCGGCTACGCTACATCTTAGCGTCACCAATGCGGCTAACGTTGGAACCCGGGCAAAGAAGGCCCCACCCCGCGTTTGTGAAAGCAGACTAAAGCCTTCGGGCTCTAGTCTGCTTTCATCTCAACCCTGTTTTTAGTTGGAGGCCATCGGCCGCCGTCTTGACGATCGATGGTTGGAAACCCGACCCCTCCCCAGGGCAACCTCGGGAGGTTTTTTGTTTCATGGGGGAGGAGTGTTCCATACACCCCGGCCGGAACCGGGCCTTGATTGGCCGCCGCAAACACCGGCCACCCATCGGGAAGCCCGCAGGGAAGCCCGCTCTCCGGGACGTGATGTGTACGTCACGGGCATTTATCTCATGTCCGGGGCGTACACGTCGCGTCCCGGAGCCCGGGGAATATCCAAGTCGCGTCCCAGTGCCGACGCGACCGGCATTCGGAAATACCTCAAATTAAAACCCAACCACCGCTTGACTTATAGCATGACCCTTAGTATACTTCCAGCATGGAAACGATAGCGATACCCATAACGTTGCTCATTTCAGTTGCCACGTTTCTAATAACCGTTGGCGGAGTGTGGTTCGTAACCCAGAAACGTGTACGCGATCTGGAACTAAAAGCCGCCGGCCACGACAGAAAACACGAACAGATAATCTCCGAAATAAGCGATGTCAAGGTTGAGATTGCCAGGATGCAGGGGAGCGTTATGGCCCTGAATGAAAAATTCGACCTGTTTATTAGGCGAAGCCGATATGGTTTAATACCCCGCAGCTTGCTGCGGCTGAAACCTCCTGTATACTGTAAGGATGAGCAAGATCATCCGAAAACGGCACAATGTAAGTATTCTGATGTACCATATA
>Ga0209755_10004391_pt1 | contig 16719 bp, 16 predicted proteins | sample TergutCo191P1_FD_187301 | JGI IMG/M metagenome (GOLD analysis project Ga0209755, IMG submission 187301) | Cornitermes sp. P1 segment gut microbial communities from Petit-Saut dam, French Guiana - Co191P1 (SPAdes) (version 2) | ecosystem: Host-associated > Arthropoda: Insects > Digestive system... | reverse complement strand
AGCCGTTCCGCAGCCTGCTCAAACCGATATTCCTACTGCGTCATTTGGCGCAAAGAAGAAGTCCGGCAAAAAGAAATTCGTGATTTCTGCCGCCGCCCTTGTCTGTGCCGCCGCAATCGCTGTTGCGATTTTCGTTGCAAATCCGGGCGGAGTTTTTGACAACGCAACCAACAACGGCGAATCAGTCAACGATATAATTGGCAACACTGCCGCCGCTGATGTAATTTCTGCACTTGACGACGGGGACTACTCGCAAGCGTTGATTCTGGCGGAAGAGGTGAGCGGCGATGCGCTGCAAATATCGCTAGACGGCCGCTTGGCTGAGCTTGAAGCTGAGTTCTTGGCAGAAAACATAGAATTTTCTGTAGTGACAATGGTGCTTGACACCATTGGCGCAATGGATGTTCCCGGGCTTGCGGACTCATTAAGCAGGACGAGAAATTCAGTCAACAGCCTCAATGCCTCGCGCACAGCATTTAATACAGGCGAAACATTTGCGGGCAGAGGGGAATATGCCCAAGCAATCGCGCAGTTCTTATTGGTGATTCCTGAAGACCCGAACTACAGCAGAGCCAGAGACAGCGCAAGGACGACCACCGACGCAATGCGAAACGCCGCCTTGTCGACGGCTGGAGCCTATTCCGACGCAGGGGATTACGAGAGGGCGGTACGCATTTTAAGCGATGCCTTGCTAGTTATTGAAAATGACCCAGAGGTTACACAGCAAATAACAATTTATAGGGCTTCGGTGGACGCCGCAACTCGCCGGATAGCGCTTGATACGGCATCCAGTTATGCCGATGGCGGCGACTGGCCCGGCGCCATTACCACATTAAACAATGCTCTAAGAGAGATGCCGGGCGATTCCATCATTACAGAGAGGCTAAGAAGCTACGAGCAGTCATATGTAAGCGGCGCTATAGCAAGTGCGGATGCTCTGGTGGAGCAGCGCCGGCATGACGATGCGCTCACTCTGCTCAGCAACGTGCTCCAGACACTTCCGAATAATACGCAAATTACCGACGAAATCAGCAGAGTAGAGGCGATAAGGCCAACAAGCCTCGCCTCAGTCGTTGTAGTTGATTCAAGGCATTACGGGCACTATGAGGATATCTTTACAGATTCATTCGGCAACCACCATCATGAATCGTTTAGGTTCAATCCGCACACCAGCTGGCGTAATTACAGCACCTCCGATCGAACTGCATATGCTGTATATAATTTAGACGGGAACTTTAGGACATTTTCCGCCGACATTGTCGCCCCCGCCGGCCTAAGTTCATATGCAGACTTTATGATTGAAATTACATTTGAAGATAATATAATCCCGGTTACATCCGTCGATGGAATTAATGTGCGCACCGGCGCGCGGCGCATAGAAGCTGATGTGTCCGGCGTCACAACAATTACAATTACAGTTAGGGTTAGAGACTCTCGTGGCCACGGGGGTACTCACAGTATCCGCTTGGTGAACGCCGAATTGTCGGGATAAAATGATTGCTCCGCAATCATTACATGAGGATTTAATGACATCGTGTTGCTCCCAGCTTCGCTGGAACCGCAACACACGATATAATCATGGAGTGAATATGGGGCAGGATGTTTTTGACCAAACAACACGTTATAACCAAGCGGCTGGATACGGCTTTTCCGGCTCCGTTCGCTTAACGCTTTTTGACGGAGAGGCCGAGCCGGTTGAAATCGACCTGTCCGGTTTTGGCAAAGCAATTATCTCCTTTGGACGAGAAGAAACTAATGATATTCAGCTTTCCTCCCGGTACGCTTCCCGCAAACATGGTCAAATCCGATTGACAGATACACAGTGTATTATCGAGGATTTAAGCAGCCGCAACGGGTTAATATTCAACGGCGAATCCATACAAAGCCGGATAATAGAGGATGGGGATTCAATCCGCATTGACGATGGCGTGGAAACAACAGCCGACGGGGTGCTGATGGCGTTCTCCCGTTACGACGGCGAATCTGACTGGAAAACCTTTAACCTTACGGGATGCGCGGAAGCTACAATCGGGCGTGACAGCAGCTGCAATATTGTCCTTGAGCATGTGGGGGTATCAAAGCTCCATGCAAAAATTATTGCAAAAGACAGCCTATATTATCTCGTTGACAACAATAGCACAAATGGAATAGTTGTTAACGGCAAGAAAGCCGCCCCCGGCAAAACCCTACTTCATGAAAAGGATGTCATCTTAATAACCAATTCCAAATTGATTTTCGGCGGCGGCAAGGTATCATATTGCTGCTTCAAGAAGGGGATTAGAATAGATGCCCATAACCTCGTCAAAAAGGTGGACAAAAACCGTAAAATTATCTGCAATGATGTAAGCTTGAGCATCAAGCCATGTGAATTAGTGGCAATTGTCGGCGGCTCCGGTGCAGGCAAGTCCACGGTTATGAACTGCATCAGCGGATACAGCCTGCCCACTGCAGGCGGCGTGACAGTAAATGGCGTTGACCTCTATGAGAGCTATGCCGCCCTGAAAAACATCATAGGCTATGTGCCGCAGCAAGACATCGTATATGACAACCTCACAGTAGAAGCAATGCTCGGTTATGCCGCCGAGCTGCGGCTGCCAAAGGATTTCACGGATAAAGAACGCCAAGAAGTGGTCGCCGGCGCAATCGGGAGCGTGGAGCTTACAGCGCACAAGGAAAAGCTGATAAAGAACCTGAGCGGCGGACAGAAAAAACGTGCCAGCATCGCTGTGGAGCTTCTCTCCGGCCCCAACCTGTTCTTTTTAGACGAACCCGCATCCGGGCTTGACCCCGGCACAGAGCGCAACTTGATGAAAACGCTTAAAGCGATGGCTGCAAGCGGAAAGACTGTGATATTTGTTACCCACAGCACCTTGAACCTGCACCTATGCGACAAAATTATTTTCATGGGCGCCGGCGGTACTCTTTGCTTCTGCGGTACATATGAAGAATCCCTGTGTTTTTTTGGTGTTGACGATATGGTTGATGTATATAACCTAATAGTGGACAAGCCTCAAATTTATAGAGATAGATATTTGAAAGAGCAAAACAGCTCCGACGCCGCAAAGCCCGCCGGAGGTAAATCGCCATCCATGCCAAAGCAGTCGGCGGGGCATGGGCTAGTCCGGCAAGTGGCTGTGCTGTGCAGGCGCCATCTGCATATTATGCGCGGCGACCGCATCCGCATGATGCTGATTATGCTGCAAGCTCCGTTATTAGCGGCACTAATCGCCCTTGTTGCAGATGGTCAGCAGTTCGAGCAATTTGAGATTACAAGAAGCTTACTTTTTGCCTTGTCTTGCTCTGCTTTCTGGATAGGGATATTAAACTCGATTCAAGAAGTGTGCAAGGAGAGAAATGTTCTTAAACGTGAATATATGACAGGGCTGCGGCTGGACTCTTACATAGTTTCGAAGATGCTTGTGATGGGCCTTGTTTGTGCTATCCAATCATTTATGCTCACATCGGTGTTTGCAATATTGGTTGGGCTGCCAAACGAAGGTGTGGTGCTTGGGGCATATTCCGAAATTTTGCTCACGACCTTTTTGACTGCGTTGGCAGCTTCTGCAATGGGGATATTTGTCTCATCGCTATTTAAGAACGCCGACAGAGCCATGACCGTCGCCCCGCTGCTTCTTATGCCACAGCTTTTGTTTTCCGGCATGATTTTCAGGCTTGAGGGCGTGTCTGAAATTATCTCATGGATTACCGTCTGCCGGTTTTCCGTGGGGGCATACGGCACGACGGCAAATTTGAATAGCCTGCCGACAAGATTGCAGCAGCAGGGGCTTCAAGTTGTGCGCGAAGCCGAGGCTTACTTCACATTTACCGGAGCAAACCTTGCAGCTTCTTTGCTGGTGCTTTGCCTATTCGTAGTGGTGTTTTCAGCTCTGGCCGGGTATGCGCTGCGCGGTATCAAAAAAGATTTGAGCTAGTTCGGAGGGGCTTATGGGGCACACACTGGATTTTAAGGCTATCAATGAATTTAGCCGGACGGTCATCGAGTCAATAAATTTTACCGAACGCTCGGAGGATGCGTTTTACGATGCCGTAGATTTGAAGGAATTTAGGGACGACGATGCAAAGACTATCTTTGAGTTTCTGAAAAACAAAATCAGGATGATACCGTTCGGTGATTATTTAAAGAGGTATATTTATCTGAAAGCGAAAATGACGGGTAACTATAATGAAATTGATATTAGGGAATACCAGCATATAATAATTGACTCATTTGCCGAAAATAACACGCCTAAGTCCTTTGCTGAGACTAGCGCTAAGATAAGCGCACTTTCAAAAAATTGGCTGACGCAGGCGGCGGTCAAGCGCTCAGTGGTGTTTCTGCTGGGGTTTGGGCTTAATATGAGCGCAGAGGATGTTTCAGAATTTTTGTTAAAAGCATTGCGTGAGCGTGATTTCAACTTCAAAGACCCTGTAGAGGTTATCTATTGGCATTGCTTCAGAAATGGGTACAAGTTCCCTAAGATGCTTGCGCTGATGCGGCGATACGATGAATTAGAGCCTATGGCTGATTATGCCGATTATGCGGACAGGACAATCGGGGTCCGAGATACAATCAGAGAAATCAAAGATGATGAATCGCTGCTTAGTTATCTGAGCAGCTTCAAAGGTGACAAACGCAAGCCTTCTCTCAGTGTAACTGCGAGGCTGAGGTTCTCTGAGTTGTATCTAAAATGTAAAAGCTTGATTGCTGATTACTATAATGCAGATGAATCAGAGCAATGCGATATAGATTCAAAAGCGGCAGGCACAGGTAAGATATGGACATCTGCGGACATTGATGAGGGCGATGTCGAAAAAGTGCTTTGCTGCGGAACGCCAATCAACAAAAGCGGCAATCTTGAAAAGTTATCCGCTTCTAAGCTTTCAAAGTATTTCAGCAACAAGCGCTTTAGCCGCCAGCACATAGCTGCGCTGCTGTCAGAATCAGCCGCAGTTGACCGCTTTGACCTTATGACGCTGAACTTTTTCTCCTTTGCACAGAATAAAGAATATTACATGAACAGCAAAGGCCGTTACATGGCTTTCGCGGACAGCACAAATGAAATTTTAAACGAATGTATGATGGGAGAACTCTATATAGCAAACCCGTATGAGTGCTTCCTATTGATGTGCATCTTGTCTGACAGTCCGCTGGCTACGTATGCCGATGTTTGGGAAATGTCCTTTGGTGAACAGCAGGCTGCCTCAAGTCTTTGAGAGTTACATGCGGGTAAAACGCATCTTACAGAAAACTGATGGGGGTTTAGTACAATGTGAGTATGGTAGCAATCATTGAGATTGTAGTCATTAAAATTGAAATTTTTTAGGAGGATATGTAAATGAGCGAAGGGGCAATGATTTTCGTTGTAATCTTATTTGGCGTTGGGATTTGGGCGGTTACATTTGTACTCAGGCGATTGGCTAACAAAGGGATGAATGCGGTTGAACGGGCAATACGCCCGGAGGCTGCACAAAAAGCCGACGATTTGCTCGGCACTGCCGTTATTTTTGAATCAACGGCACCACTTTCTAGGATTCGTGAAGAAATTGCAAGAAATGTTCCCATTGTTGACAAAATTGGTCATAAAATGAAAGTTCTGGGAGATTCCAATGCTGGAATCACTTGGTCAGTGGGCTTGCCCAAAATGGGTAATGGTGCAGTTGTGGATTTGAAGTACAAGGAAAACGACAATGGCTCAATAGCAATGTTTGTTATATCTGAGCATGTAATGCAATCATCAAACGCAATATCACCATTTGTAAAGCAGATTACCGAACTGCGCAATCAAGTAATTACGGCCTTTAACTCTGCCGACCCTGCCGTTAAGATAACGACAGATACGCAAGAGGTAAAGCACAAGACCAGTTGGTTTTAGTCCGGAGGTAGTTGTGATGAAAATTAGAAAACTGACAATGATTATAGCCGCTTTGTTTGTGCTGCTCATTATAGCTGCTTGCGGCGGTAATTTGAGCGCCCCGGCAAATGGGACATACAGGGCGGACGAGGGGGTGCTTGATGGTTGGCTGGCGCAAACATGGACATTCAGCGGTAATAACGAGATTACGCTGACCGCAGCAGGAGGAATAATCAGCACCAGAGGCACATGGCGGATTGATGGGGATAGGATATATATAACTACCACCATGTTTGGCATAGAATCGACATCGCGCTATCTGATTACCGAGATTACGAGAGATTCATTTTTTATTGATGGCGCAAGATTTGTGAGGCAGTAGGGGTCTGCTTGATTCTAGTAATAAGAATAAAAACACAGGGGTTTTTATGAAATTAAGAAGGATAATCACACTAGGAGGTTAATTATCAATATGAATAGGCTATTAAATGATGGAAAGAGGATACTGATTGTTGGAATAGCGATGTTTGTTATTGCAGGGATATTGTTTCTGGTCGGACAAACCACGTTTTCTAGGGAGCTGGATGACTTGCGAGCGTCTTTTGGGCTAGTGGGAGGCGAGAGTTCGTTTAATCCAAGCCAGATGGCGTTTCAGCAACACCGGAGCAGGTTCTACCTTCCGGGCGAAAGAATGAGTAATAATTCATTGCCGTTTTTAGGTCTTGGGGTCGTTATGATTATAGGCGGAGTTGTCTCAATGAAAAAAAAGGCACAGAAGGATTTGCTGGAAGATATGCAAAAAGGAAGCACTGACAATTAGACATCTTTCAAAGCCTAACAATCCGGATGAATACAAATATGTGCTCAAATAAGATGAGAATTTCGAGTGCATAATAAATTGAGTCCAGCTACGATGAGAAGGCAAGCGTTATTCTATATGATATTGGCATTGGCTTCAGGCATCAAAGCTAAAAATTGAGGAAAGGTAGAAAACAATGTTTTGTGGAAAATGTGGAAAAGAAGTTCCTGATGGCGATAACTTTTGCGCAGGGTGCGGAAAACCGTTGAGCGCAAGCAACGAAAGGGATGTTGCTGATAATGTTGATGAAAAAGCGTCATACAAAACTGCACAACACCCTAGCTCGTCGGAGTTAAAGCAGAAGATAAATAAAACCCCAATTATCATTGCAGCAAGCGCGATTGCGGTTGTCGCGATAGTGATTACTGCTGCCTTGTTTATTAATGCTGGTCAAAATGGCGATGTAGCTATGCCCGGTTCTGCTACAAATGATTCAGAACTAAATAATGGAGCGCAATACAATGGTAGTGCTTCAAACGGTGCCGCTCATGGACAAAATCAGGTTAGTTTTTGGCCGGAACGTGCATTTGATGAACAGTCTGTTCGCGCCGCATTGTGGGAGTTTTGCATGGGCGACATAGACGAAAGGGAAGCAATTATTTCAGTTTCTCCATCGGGCAACCACATACTTGCGGTTGATGTCGGCGAAATAGATGCTACTCGCCGATTAATGAATGGTGTACCAAACATGATGGGCTGGCAGACAAGGCACTTGTCCATATACAGCAGAAACGTCAACAGCTTTAACCTGGCAGGCCGCATAGAGTTCAATGAGAATACTACCCCATTTCTGAGGGACACATTAGCGGTAAGTGATATTGATGGCGTCGCATGGAGTGAAGATGAAATGCGTGTTCTTCTAACAGTTGGCTCTGTCAGGACAAGCGAATTTTCTCTCATGAGCCCGCGCTCTGATATTTTTCTGCTCGATATAAATGCTCAAACAATAGAAAATCTAACAAAGCAGAGCGAGGTTACATTAAGGTATGGCGGCATGGGATTGTTGCCACGATGGAAGGATAATGAGAGCATAATGTTTCTCGGACATGAACTACTGTACGCAAGTAGCGTACTTCTTATCAGTAAAAACATAAACACAGGGATAACTCAGAGACTTTCGAACCTTACAGGCGTTGGTCCGGTCATATCCGTAAATGATTACGCAGTTATAGGAGACAAGATATATTTCATACGTTTCGGAGGGCCTCTTGAAAAAACCGGATTTTTTGTAGCTAACATTGACGGAGGCAGCGAGCCGGCAACCGTACTGATATGCGCTCTTGAAATGCGCTTAGGGGAACACTCTCATTTTAGAGGGTTTCAAACAATGCAGACTTCATGGGATGGCCGATGGGCGATTTTGACAGTTGGTGATGGGAGAATGGCTTCCCATGACATACCATTCGTTGACCATCCGACCATGCCGCAACCAGATCCACGAAATGCAAGAAGCCACATAACGGGCATTGACTGGATACCGTCACACAATGTCGTATTATATGATTTGGAAAGTCGTCAGATAGTTAATCCGTTCGTTTCTGAGACACTAAAACCCCATATGTCAATTGCAACGGGAGCTGCGTTTGCCCCCGATGGAAAATCAATGATTGTTGCCCTGCTTGGAGTTGGCGGAAACTGGAGCGTACACGACTTCTTTGAAAGAGTGACGTTCTATCAAATTCGGCTTGATGATGGTTCTTTTGATGCTGTGCGTGTTTTTGAGATGGATACGCAAAACCGATTGCCAGACACAATATCTTGGTTAGGCAACAATTCCATATTGGTTCATAATTGGTTATTTGAATCACCGCAAAATCCTGTACAAATTGTTACACCCGAAGCGTTCGAATGGCTTCTCAACTTAGAACATCCAAGACCAATCCCAACGAGAGCAATTCAAAGCACCATTCCATTTCCGACTGCGGAGTTTTTACTTGCTGATTTTGCAAGGGTACTCCATGCAGGAAACTTAGGGACTTTATATGATTACTTCGACAACATCAGCTTGGGCGACGCTCTCTTGGAGCATTGGTTTGACCTAAATCTAATGCCAGAAGTCCCGGGCGTTCAGTTTGTCGTTGTCACAATTGATTCTTTAGGGGGGAGAACTGCTGAGGAGCTTGCGATGATTTTGCTAGACGCATGGGCTGTAGGAGGTCAATATGGCTTCGGCGCTCAATGGTGGGGTGCAGAAGAATGGGGCGCGGAGGGACAGCCTTACACAGACAGAGGCATGCTGCTCTTGATAGCACCAACGGAAGGACAGGCAGCAGTAGTTGTTGGCTCCGGTCTGGATGTACTTGGGGATTGGCAGCACCACATCTTAAATACGCCCTTTGGAAGAGATGTCGGCAGTTTCCGTGATATTATCGCCGTAGGCAACTATACAGAGGCGGTTTTGCGGCTTACGAGGGGGTGGGCTGGGTCACCAGATGCACCTGCACCTGCACCACCAGGCGCACCACCTCCTGCTGCTGCGCCTGCACCTCAAACAAGACCTTCAAGCTAGGTTTGTGTGTTATCTAAAAATGGAGCTCAGGCCGTTCCGCCAGCCTGAATGCTTCTTCCGGAGGAAATGCTTCATATAACGAAGAAGTGCTGTGCGTATTCAAGTTGTCCTGCACAAGAAAAACTTTCTCCGCTTCGGGGTATTGTTCGTCAAGCACCCATTTGACTTGGTTGGCCCAATCCGCTTTTGTTCTGCGGGGCAAAGGCAACTTTTTAATTGCCTGAGAATAAGATGAATGAGCAAAATTTATCTTGCAATTTACAAGTAGCTAGTATAAAGAACGAAACCGCTGCGCGGTAGTTCCCGTAGATTTTTACGAGAGACGAAGCCCGTCTCTCAAGCACCCCTGCCTAGGTTGGGGTTTTGAAAACACCTATATTGCCACAGCCAAACCAAGTTTGTCTGAGAACAAGAGCAACTCATAATGAAACTGGTAACAATGTTATCGGTTTCTTTATTTATGCGCTCCTGTACAATAGTTGAGCGGCAAAAGTTGCCGACAATTATTGAGAAGGAGTACAAAATCATGACAAAAGAGCAAATACTTGAACAATTGAAATTCGACCTTGAATCCAGAGGGAAAAGCCAAACTACTGTTAGGGAGTATACGGAGAAAGTCAGAGCCTATCAAGACTACTATGGAAAACCTGCACATCAGATGGGTGAAAAAGAAATCCTCGGTTTTCAGCATTATTTGCTGACAGAAAAGAAACTCAAACCTAGCACTGTCAATGCTTACAATAGTGCGATACGCTTTGTTTATGGGGTAACACTTGACAGCCCACTCAACACAAAGAGAATCCCGCATGTCAAGCATTCACGTAGCCTTCCGGTACTGCCAACAAAAGAAGAACTTGGCTTCCTGTTCTATCTAGCGGGAAACAACCTAAGGAACAAGGCTCTATTTATGACCATCTACGGTGCTGGGTTAAGGCTCGGCGAGGCTGCAAATCTCAAGGTAAGGGACATTGACAGCGATAAGGGGCGAATCTTCGTCCGGAATGGGAAAGGTGGACGCGACCGATATGCCCTTCTACCTAAGAAAGCCTTGGAAGCGTTGCGGGAATATTGGGTAGTGGCTCAACCGAAAGACTGGTTGTTCATTACTAAGCATGGCACGAAAATGACTGACCGTGGCATTCAAGACGCATGGAAAGCTATTGTGAAGCGTAGCGGTATCCCGAAAAGCATCACCGTACATACGTTACGGCATTGTTTTGCCACACATCTGCTTGAAGAAGGTAAAAACCCGTTTGTAATCAAGCAGTTACTGGGGCATGTCACTCTCCATTCTACCCTGTGGTATCTGCAACTTGCTGATTCTGAGACGCTCAAACTCAAAAGCCCTCTGGACTCCTTAAAGGAGCGTGACAATGCCTGAACTCCAAGATGTATTCAGAATATATGGTGAGCAGTATGTAAAAGAACACTACCTTCCGCCATATATCTGCAAGGTGATCCGTGCCATTGAGAATTGCCGGACGGCCAAACTCGGCGGACATAAGGACACATGCAATGAATGCGGATTTATGAAGATGTCGTACAACTCCTGCCGAGCTGGTCGGAAACAACCCCCGAAAGTACCGCCAAACCCCTGATTTATAGGTTTTGTCAAATGGCATAAGGTGACTTCCAATCAAGTCAACTCCAAAGCTTGGTGTGCAAATATTTAACCACATGAATGGCATTCCGTCAAGCAGATGAATGGCACCCTCGTCCGATTTTTTCTACCGATTGAATGGCATTTAATCGCCCGCTTGAATGGCAGTCAAAATTGCAAGCATTTTTTTATAAATCAAGTAAAATAGCCATTTTCAAGAAATGCGATTATCCGTTAAACATTCCATTCAAAAGTGCGTGTTTTTCATCAATGTCTATGTCTGAAGCCATAGCACGGAGTAATCTTGTAAGTTTTGCATCCCCTGTACCTTTTTGGATACTTACATCTATTGTATCCTTAAACCGATTCAATATCTCATCCACGCTTTCATCTTCGTCACACTCGCTCGACATGGATAATCCATGAACAATATCTTTGACTGTTTGGGGAGCGTTTATAAGCCATTCTTTGACTGCCGATTCTTCACGCTCAACGGTTTCTTTAGGCACAGCAAATTCTTCGGGATTCCACGGTTTGGTTTCTTCTTTCCCGCTGTCTATGTCTGCAACCAACGTTTTCAAATTTTCGGATTCGTTATCGACTCTTTCTGCGTTATAGCCGTAAAAAGTAATCTCCCATAAAAGTTCTGCCGTGCATACTAACTCACCAAGTTTAGCAATCGACTTTTCCGAGACATTGCAATCAATAAGCTCTGCCCAAGGAACGAAATCCATAGCATACTCTTGCAGTTCACCGCTTCCATCTTCTGCGGGTGAAATCATATTGCAATGTACCCATACATCGAGGACTCCCGATTCTTCCGGTTCAATTGACAAATCACAAACCAAAATATTTTCCGTAGGATTATCTTGCAAATGTAGTATCAGCAATTCTTCTCGTGCTGATTTATAAAGTAAAAACATTCGCTCTGCCTTTATCGGCTTTCCCGCCAGACCGTGACGGCTACTGAGGATGTACCAAAGTTCTTGGAGTGAGTGCTTCTTCAAAAGTTCATAAAAAGTCATAAAATCCTCCATTCTTATGAAACCCCTGCATTTCTATTCTTTATTATACACAGTGCTGTACGTGCAGGTAAATACACTAAGGTGACAAATATATGACAATATCAAAACCTGAGGCAAAGTGCTTGACCACCACCAATCAAGATGTTAGTATGCGTTTGCAGGGAATAAACGAGGACGGAACGGGCCGCCGTCGCCACTTGCGAGAAATACTAACCACCTACGGATTATAAAATCATGGTGGTTCGCAAGGTAGGAGATGTGGGAATGTCACTCCACCTTGCTCTCGGATTTTTGGGTCAATATTAAAGTATATGTGTTGCAATAAAACAAAGCGACCGATGCGGATAATGTATCGGTCGCTTTGTTTTATTGCATTCCCACCGTTGAATAAGAAACGGTGGGTAAATTGCTCAAATTATTGCTGTCAGTTCCATCCGGAATGGATTTTAAATATTCGTTTCCATACCTTTCGGAAACTCCCACGCCTTGGATTCCACCTTGTTTTGCTAGGGCTACTCCTTCTTCCTTGCCCACGGTTTGACCGTTTGAAAGTTGGTAGCCGACTACTTTACCGCTGTCTTTTACAAGTGCTGTAATATTTGCGGCGTTGTTATTTGGTTCGGGTATTTCCTTCATTGCCATCATTGGCAATGCGGAGGCATTTTGGTTATTTATCAAAGTTATCACTCCAATTATCGAAGATAGTAATTTTGTACTGCTTCCTTACTATTCCCAATCGGGAGTGTATAATGTATTACGAACTTCGCGCATTATTTGGAATCACTCAACAATCTGCCGTTGTCATTCCAATCGCCGTACAGCTTGTTTTCTTTCGTGTTTAGTAAAAACTTTTTAAGCCTGCGATTGTAGTTTTCATCACCTTCCAGGTAGCTTTGGATATTGTCGATTCGCACACGGATGTATAGCGGTGGCAATTTCATAAAATTTTCGTATGTTGACGGGTCTGCTTTTATGGCATCCACCACATCTTGCCGTATGGCGAAGCTGCTCTCTGTTATGTCGGGCAGTATTTTTTCGCCCTGCGGGTGCATTAGCCCAATTCGGATTAACCGCCTAATATTGAGCCTATTTTTAACTCAATAATATAGATTGTTTTGTCTTTATATTGGAATTACTGGCAAATATTGTAAAAAATGTAATATTTTAACAAACTTGTTTATAATAATAGATAAGAGCTTGTACATTTCCATCTTTATATATTTAGGAGAGAGTTTGAAATGATAAAAATTTGGAATAAACTTTTCAAAAACGAAAAATCTAAAATCAACTCAACTATTCCAAAAAAAGAAATACCCGCATCGGAACAAAAGGAAGCTACTGCAAAAAGCTTAATTGAATCAGTTGATTATGCTGAATTTGAAGAAAAGTATATATTCAATGAACCAAGAACCCTTAAGGAAAGAATGGAACGTGCCAACCAAAAAGAAACCCAAGAATAAAATAAATTATTACACCTGTTTAATAGGTTGCACATCCCCACTCAACAACATAATCAATTCATTCTCTAATATTGGAATAAATGTTGGATATACTCTTGTTCTGTAGTTGTTTTCGACTAACTTACGGGAATCATCATCTTCATTCTTGCATATTTTAATGCCAAAGCTCGATATGAATAACATCGCGACAACATCAAGCTCATTTTCGGTATTATTAATCTCCATCCGATACCCGAAAAGAGAGCCATTCTGACCAGTTTTCTTATGTGCCTCATAATCTCTCTTGTGCTTGTGGTAATTTCCATGTTTATCTTTATCATGGATAAACTGAACTACTTTTTCGCTGGTCAGAAGCTCTAGCCCTGCAGCGTTTGGGGAACTCGCCAGTTCATCTGCAGTCAACTTGCTTTTATAATTATGATGCAGTCTATCCCAATCACTAGACCAAGGCACAAAATTTCTATTTGCTTCTTGCCTTGCCACATCATCGACTTTTTTAAAAACAAGCACAACGGAGACATCATTATTGTCATGTATAGGTATATCTGAGGTTGAGCAAACAAAATGCCATAAAGACACCAAAATATCCTCAATATGTTTCTTTCGCTTTTTTTCATAAATTGGGCATTTCTGTTTTACTTCACTTACAGTATGCAGCTTGCAACCACTTTTAAAGATGTTTATGATGCTAGTGTAAAGCTCTTTATAGGTTCGAACAGTGTCTTTTGTTCCTTTTAGTTCACTTTCAATATCACTAATTTTGTTATTAAAGGCTCTTTCTATAGTATCGATTTCTTTTTCCTTCTGCACTTTAGCTGACTGGTAGGCTTTCCTGTGCTGATACAATAAAAATGCAAACATAATGACAAGAAGGGTAGATATTATAACTATCCCTAATAAAGGCGTTTCGTTATCGACACTAAATATCCCAAGCACTGCACTTATCGCAATAGGCAATATAATCATAAAGAGGGAAACCAAAGATGGCTTAACAACATAATTTATGGTTTCCTTCACAGATAAATGATTTTTACCGTTTGATTTATTATCAGACATTTTTTCTCCCCCTCATAATAGCCTAAATAATCGAATCGTGGGATATTTTATGTGGTTTATATAGCAAGTGCTATAAATAATCAGCAGCCATTTGTTTCGCATATTTGCGTATCATATTAGAGCCAAATTCATCAAGCGGGGTAGCTGTAACTCTTTCACGGAAAATAACGACGTTGATATTTGGTAAATGCTTACGAAGTGCATACGCTAATGGTAATCCATTTTCGAATATTTCCAATGCGTGAGAATTTCCAAAGATAAAGTTGAGCCCATACTCATTTGCCCTAGCAACAAGTTCATTTTCGGGATTTACACGGCTGATTGTAGCTAGTAGCGTATCTACTCTAGGGTTGTCGTTAATCAATGCATCCAAGTGACTTGTATTGAATCCACAATGAGGGAACATATGGATAATTTTCTTCATAGAGCAATCTCGATTACCTAAAAGAATTTTACATCGAGCAGAGACACTTGTTTCTTGTATGTTCTTACAGCCACGAATTGATTGTTCTGACAAAAGCGTTTCTTCATCAGTCTTAACATCCATAAATTCATTCAAACGGTCAAGCATATCTCCTATCGTAGTTATTTCGGGTAACGCATCACCAACATGAACAATATTTCCCTTTATTCCCCCATAGCTTATATCTGAAAAAAATGGTTTGTGACCATGCAAAAATGGTATTCCTGGATGTAGCCCATGAAAGGCCTCATGCAACTCAAATACTGCAATACCATAAATACCTAGATAGTCTTTTAATAATACTCCGCCTGCACTGCTTGCGTCTGCAATAGGGTGGTGTGCAATAATGACGTTGACCCCGGTTGCCGCAGCTAACTCAATAGCACTCTCAGTTAATGTCATAACTACAGCTATTTTTTTTACTAACATATTGGGATTGCCCCAAACAAGACCGGGCATTTCTGTAATAGCTTTTCCAACGATGCCAGAGGATTTAGTAATTACAAACGGGTTGTCCTCAATAATAAAATTTTCTCTATCTATAATACATCGTCCATCAGTTAAATCATTCAATGCCCGAAGAACGTCACTTACTGCATATGACATTATATCCCATCCCATTCATTGAAAATATCCATTATAACTTTGTTCTATGTTAATTAAATTTTTACGATATTTGACATAAGCAAATATTCAAGATTGTTGTCATGAATTCGCATTTATTCCTAAAATCCCACAACAAATATACCATTCCTGCGATTGTTAAGCAATAGTCTGAGCAGCAATATGAGTTCCCCCAAAATACATCATCCTCGCTCCCCGCCTAATATACTGTTCAGCTTCTCGACTTTTCCTGTCATCCTGTTAGTGTAGCCGGGGCGTATATCGGCTTTCAGCGTAACGCTGGTACGAATACCTTTTTCAGCAAGCACGAATGTCGCATCCTTCACGACCTTCATAACCTCATCCCACTCACCCTCAATTTCCGTGAACATAGAGGTCGTGCGGCTGGGAAGTCCGGAGGCTTCAATAACTCTGACCACTTCTGCGATATACTTCGACAACTCATCCCCCACACCAAATGGGGCAATATTTACAGCGATTAACGTGTTCATTTTCAGCGTCCTCTCAAACTTTCTTTTTATGAAATGCAGACGGCACGAGGCGGTATGCTTCTTTTTTGTCCATCTTCGTCATGTAGCGTGTGGCGATGCGTTCGTTGCACTTGGGACAGAATATCGCGCCGTGGTGTTCGGAAAAATCAACGACACCGTCAATTATGCGGTCATTATACATCTTAACAAAATTACTCTCGCCTACCTTTTGGTAATTGGCAATGAAGGTTTTGCAATGGGCGCAACTAACCGCCAAGACATGACTGCCACGGACTTTTCTGCAATTTGGGTTCGGATATATATTCATGACAGCCCCTTGGACGCTCATTGAATATCGCGTGCCATTTGTTCCTTGGCGGCACGGCGGAGAAATTCGCTCAGAGTTTCCCCATATTCCTTTGCGTGTTTTTGGTAGGATTCTTTAAGTTCCACCAACAAATCTAAGCTGACACGGCAGTGTGTTCTGTCGGTAGACTGCTCGGTTGTAAATTCAATATTGTCCATGCAAACACCTCACCTTATTATACATTGGGGTAGGCATGAAGGTAAATAAAACACAAATTTATAGAAATATGTATTTTAACCAAGAACCACAGCGGTGTTTCACACCGCCGAGGTAGTATTGCTCTAATTTCGTTTTTCAAGGTTTCTGCAGGGCGTTTAGTTATGCCGCTCCGAGCAGTTCCCCATCCATGCTATAAAACTCGGCAATCATCTCTGCCGCTTGCTTCAGCACCTCATGTTGGTCTATCGGTGTGTCGGGGATGTTTACGAAGTCCA
>Ga0209755_10004390_pt1 | contig 16725 bp, 10 predicted proteins | sample TergutCo191P1_FD_187301 | JGI IMG/M metagenome (GOLD analysis project Ga0209755, IMG submission 187301) | Cornitermes sp. P1 segment gut microbial communities from Petit-Saut dam, French Guiana - Co191P1 (SPAdes) (version 2) | ecosystem: Host-associated > Arthropoda: Insects > Digestive system... | reverse complement strand
CGCCGCTCACTGCCCTGTAGGCGCGATTTACGAACGCGACGATACCGTAAAAGTGTGGAGCGCGCTTCAGAATGCAGAAATTCATCCTGTTGTGCAGATAGCGCCGGCTGTGCGCGTCGCGTTAGCTGAAGAGTTCGGCCTTCCGCCGGGAACTGTCTTTACAAAGAAAATTTACGCCGCCCTTCGCCGTCTTGGATTTAAAACAGTCTTTGACACCAATTTTTCCGCAGACCTTACCATAATGGAAGAAGGATCGGAACTTGTTAAACGGCTTACAGAAAAGGGAAGTACGATTCCATTGATCACTTCCTGCTGCCCAGCGTGGGTTGATTACATGGAAAAATATTATGACGATATGATTCCCAATTTTTCGACAGCGAAATCGCCGCAGCAGATGATGGGCGCGATGATTAAAGCTTACTGGGCGGGTAAAGCCGGCGTTGATCCTAAAAAAGTGTATTCAGTTTCCGTTATGCCGTGCACCGCGAAGAAGTGGGAAATCAACCGCAACGACGACATGAAAAGCGCCGGTTTTGGAAACGATGTTGATATCGTTATTACAACGAGGGAACTTGCCCGCATGATCAAACAGGCTGGCATTGAAATTACAAAACTCGATGATGAAGACGCCGACAGTCCTCTTGGACCGTATACCGGCGCAGGCACTATTTTCGGCGTTACAGGCGGCGTTATGGAAGCGGCTGTCCGCAGCGCGTATTATCTTGTTACAAAAAAGGAACTTCCCGATGTCAACTTTAAACCTGTACGGGGCCTGGAAGGAGTCAAGTCAGCCGAAGTTGGTTTTGGAAACGGAACAAAAATCCGCATCGCTGCCGCGCATCAGATGGGCAACATCGCCGCGGTTTTAAACGAAGTGCGCGCCGCCCGTGAAGCGGGAAAAGAGCCGCCGTATCACTTTATAGAAGTTATGGCGTGCCGCGGCGGATGCATCGCAGGCGGCGGCCAGCCCTACGGCGCGACAGACGAAATCCGTAAACAGCGCACAAGCGGCATTTACACTGACGACGAAAAATCGCAGTACCGCTGTTCACATCAGAATCCGTGCATCAGCCAGGTTTACAAGGAGTTCCTTGAAGAGCCGGGAAGCCACAAAGCGCATAAACTGCTTCACACTAAATATGTGCGGCGGCCGTTATACATTTCTTAAATGCTATAAAAGGCATTATACAGGAGGAGGAGATTTCTATGGACAATTTTTTTGGAATCACAAAGAGCGGCTCAAACACGCGCACTGAGATTCTGGCGGGATTTACGACATTTTTTACAATGGCGTACATCATGTTTGTTAATCCGGATATTTTATCGATGTCAGGCATGAACTGGAACGGCGTTTTTGTCGCCACAATTCTTGCCGCTGCTGTCGGAACATTAATAATGGGACTCGTCGCCAGAGTTCCTTTCGCGACGGCGCCGGGCATGGGACTTAACGCGTTCTTTACATTCACAGTATGCTTTGGATTTGGTTTTGCGTGGCAGGAAGCCCTCGCGATGGTTTTTATCTGCGGTATCATTAATATTATTATCACCGTTACACAGCTAAGGAAGGCGATAATCAAATCGATACCAAGGTCTCTTCAGCTTGCAATCGGCGGCGGTATCGGTCTTTTTATCGCGTACATCGGTTTTATCAACGCCGGCGTAATCGATATCAGCGGATCAGTTCCGGCGCTTACCCATTTTAACACCTTAGGTCCTGTTCTTACGCTTATCGGTATTTTGGTTATAGTTATTTTAATGATGCTGAAAGTAAGAGGGGCTATGCTTATCGGCATAGTCACTGCGACTTTAATCGGCATCCCGATGGGTCTGACACACATGCCGGAAAAAATATTCGACTTAACAAGGCTTGCCGGAATTAACGAAGTATCGTTTGCTTTCTTCGGTGATATCGGCTTTAAGACCCTGTTTACAGAAGGCAGAGGGCTTTTAGTAATCATTATCGTTTTCGCTTTCAGCCTTACGGACACTTTTGATACTATCGGCACTTTTATCGGCACAGGCCGCAAGTCAGGAATTTTTGACGCCGCCGACGAAAGAGCGATGATTGAGTCCAAGGGATTTAAATCCAAAATGGACAGGGCGTTATTCGCGGACGCGACCGCCACTTCAATCGGCGCGTTATTTGGAACATCCAACACTACAACTTATATTGAAAGCGCTTCGGGCATACAGGAAGGCGGACGCACAGGTTTAACATCTGTAGTTGTCGCGCTCCTTTTCCTTATCTGCCTTCCGCTGATTTCGATTTTCGGCATGGCTCCGTCAGAAGCGACAGCTCCCGCGCTGATCATTGTCGGCATCATGATGGCCGAATCGTTTGCTGAAATCCGCTGGAAAGAGCTTGACGAGGCAATCCCGACTTTCTTTACAGTCGTTATCATGGCGTTTGCGTATAACATTTCTTATGGTATCGCGGCCGGCTTTATTTTCTATGTGATTGTCAAAATCTTCACAGGAAAAATCAAAGACGTTCATCCGATTCTTATGGGCGCGTCGGCGTTGTTCATTTTGTACTTTGTCCTGATGGCAATTAACGGGTGATTTTAGGAGAAAAATAAACCGCAGAGGAACGCAGAGTTTTAATTTTTATGCTCTGTGAAACTCCAGGCAGCTTTGAATGCGGTCCTCTGCGGTTATTATTTTAAATTATGACAAACAGCGAAATCCTTGGCAAAATCGATCATACCCTTTTAAAGATGACTTCTTCGTGGGAAGAAATCAAAACCCTGTGCGAAGAAGCGGTTAATTTTAAAACTGCCTCTGTCTGCATACCGCCCTGTTATGTGAAACCTGTATCCTATGAATTTATCGGCCTTAATATCTGCACTGTTATCGGCTTTCCTCTTGGCTATTCAATCACAGCCTCCAAGGTTCTGGAAACCGAATACGCCGTTTTAAGCGGCGCGAATGAAATTGACGTTGTTATTAATATGTGCGATGTAAAAAACGGCAATTTTGATTACATAAAGGAAGAAATTAGGCTGATTAGGGAAACCTGCACCGGCGCTTCGGGAAGCCGGAAAATTATAAAAGTAATAGTTGAAACCTGCTATCTTACAGAAGAAGAAAAAATCCGCATGTGTAAAATTGTGACAGAAGCCGGAGCTGACTTTATAAAGACCTCGACTGGTTTTGGAACAGCCGGCGCCGCGTTAGCTGACATTGAGTTGTTTAAAAAGCACATCGGCTCTGAAGTAAAAATAAAAGCCTCAGGCGGCATAAAAACCCGCGAGAACATAGAAGCGTTCATAAACGCCGGCGCTTCGCGCATCGGCACAAGTTCTGCTGTAAAACTGCTGTTTAGCTGAAAAGGTGACTGTCACCTTTCGGTCATGCAAATTGACACCTTCACGCCATATATAGTGACGCATAATGCAAATCTATATAAAGCGTCGAAGGAGACAAACGAATGAGAAAAAGAAGAGAATTGATTGAGGGAGCCGCATATCATGTGACTTCGCGTACAAATGGAAAAGTTCAAGCATTTTCCGGTAATTTAGGGCGTAAGTTATTGCTTGTTATCATTAAAAAAACAAAAGAGAAGTACGGGTTCAAGTTGTATAATTTTTGTATAATGACAAATCATTTACACATGCTTATTACTCCCGCCGGCGGCACGGATCTTTCCAGAATAATTCAATGGCTGAAAACAAAGTCGGCGAAAAGCTGGAATAATACTTTCCATTCCAACGATCATTTATGGGGAGAACGTTTTTTTTCGCGTCCGATACGGAATTTAAAGGATTATTTTAAGGTAAATGATTACATCGATCAAAATCCTGTAAAAGCGGGCTTAGTTCAATATCCGCAGGATTACAGATACTCCGGAGCATTTTATATCGCTAATGATATTCACGGCCTTGTTGATTTCAATTCTCTGGAGCAGCAAAAATACATAAAATTACTTCCAGCGCCTAAAAGGTGACAGTTTTGGTGACAGTCACCTTTCAAAAAAAACCCGCCCTTGCGGGCGGGCTTTCTGGTGACAGTCACCGTTTTAACATGTTACGGATTTACTGTAATGGAGAACATAGCTGCCCATGTTGTTCCGTCAACTCCTCCGGATACTGTAAATACATGCATACCTTCCTGATTGATACCTAAAGTTGCAGCTTGGTCTTCTTTAAAGTTAATTTGCATTGTAGTATTATTGGTACCGGAAAAAGCAATTGCAGTTCCGGCAGCAAGAGCAGCGCCATTGTACTTCCATGTAAGATTACCGTCCATGTTTAATCCTGTAGTATCTATTATTATAGTGCGTGTATAAGTCACAGGAAGACCGTTATAAATATTATCAATACTAACGGTAGTGGCGTTAGTAGATGAGTCAATAGGCAGTTCAATTTCACCGGGCAGTGAGTAAGCCGTAAGACTTATTGTTAACTCAGCTTTTGTTGATTGAAACTTGGGGTAAAGGTTTATGGAGCTGAGTAATCTTGTACCGGTAGCAGCATTAAATACCCATAAATTTCCTCCTGATCCCTGGTATGTTGACCAGCCCGTAAATGTTTCAGTAATAAGTGCAGTGTCCCAGTTAAGGGGAGGCGCATCACTAGCAGCTAACCTTTCGCCGTGTGTAGTAATGCCGGTTTTATTATAAGTTGATAAAGCGCCAGTAATTGTAGCGTCCCAATAGGTGTCAGGATCATTAAAAGTAACAGAGTAATTTGCTTCCGGTATCATGGCAGGAATGGTATAAGTCCATGTGGATGTGTGGCCTTCAAAAATATGGAGCACTTCAGATATAACTCTGTTATTATGTCCGGATTTTGTCAGCGTTAATGTAACATTATAATAGCCTGATTCAATTGCTATACCTGTGCTTGCTGTATTGTTTAGAGTCTCTGCTGCTGTAATTACATGGCTTGTGACTGCAGTACCGGTACCTCCTCCTGATGTATTGTCAAATGCAAGAGTGGCTGTATCACCGCCTGCTAAATTGATATCGGCAGCTGTAAAAGCCCACTTAAAAGTGCCGTCGCCGCCGTTAACAATCTGTTGTAGATTATTAACAGTTACAGTCTGAGCCAATGAACCCGTTGCTCCGGTAGTAAAAGTAATCGGCGCCGCTGTTGTCGCAAAAACAACGCTGCCTGATTTTGCGTTTACTGTAAGTGAATAGGAAGTAAGCTCTTCCACTTCAACAAGACCTGTTGTCCAGCCTGGTTTAGTTACACTATTTGTACCACCACCTGATGTATCGGTAAATATTAAATCGTAAGTAATTGTACCGCCCGGCGCTACAGGATATACTGTTCTTGCAACCGCTTCATTAATATTCAAATTAAGATACGTTTTGCCTGCCGACGGCGGAGGATAATTGCCAAAGCCTCCTAATAAACCTGACGGATCGATAGGCTCCATACAGCTGATTACCAGCGCGGTTATTACTAACGCTGCTGCCGCTGCGGCAAATATGCCGGCTTTTTTTCTTTTCATCTTGCTCTCCTTTATTACTTTCATTTTAAACTCCTAAAATAAATAAAATCTGTCACGGAACTGCCGTAACAGTAATTGCAAAAATTGCCGACCATGTTATGCCGCCGCTTTTGGCTGTAACAGTATATACATGCTCGCCGATACAATTCATTCCCATGTCTGTAACGCCGTCGCCTTTAAAATTAATAATCAGCTGAGCGCCTGCTACACTATTATATGTGTTAATTGTAATTCCCGCCACACTACTATTGAGCGTTGTGTTTCCGTATTTCCATGTAATTTCTGACATTCCGGCAGGGTTCGCTATATTAATAGTCCGCGTATAATCCGCTGAATTCTTACTGTTTTCGATGTCGGATATAGCGACACTGCCTATTGTTATATCCGGGATTGAAACCTGAGGCGGCGGAGTGTAAGGTGTAAGGTTAATGTTAAGCGCAGGGCGTGTTTGTATGACAACTCCCAAAAACGCTAAAGTTCCGTTTATGGAATCATAAAAAACAATGTCAGTTTTCGTGTTAACATCCAAATTTATACTGTCATCTGATGTTGGTATGAGCGAATTAGCCGGCGAAGATACTTTTACCTTTTGTTGATCTTCATACTCCGAAGGGAATTTGATGGTATACTCCGTTACACCGCTGTCTGCCGTGATGGTTATAACACCCGCGTTCGTTGGAGCCGTATCATTATAAAGGCCTGAAGACCACGAATAAGAGATGTTACCGGTAGCTGCTGCCGCCGATTTAACCATATAGGTAACATCGTTCTCAAGGCTTGAAATTTCGGTGCCGGTAAGCTTTCCTATATCAACCAGAAGGCTTAGCGTACCGTTACTTTTTGCAAAACCATGTAGAGAAAATGACATGTCCGCATTTTGCTTTTCAATTAAATAATATTTGCCTGCGGTAAGCCCTGTAACTTTTCTTGATCCCGGGTTTCCTTCCGAACCGGTCGCCAAAATTATCGTTCCCTTGCTGCTTTCGATAATCTCTATGACCTTTTCGTCATCAAGGAATTGTACCAAATCCACAGGATCCATTACGCAGGCGGTCATCATTAAAATGAAAGCCAATATGGTGAAATTTGCAAATTTTGGAGACAATTCTCTCATTATCTATAATTTTAATGCATATATATAGCAAATTGCAATATAAGCCATTACATAAGAGGCGCGAATACGCGAAGAATGTCCGGGATGATTCTCTGGAAGACGTTTCGCGCGCAGTCTTTTAAGGTTATCAATTTACAGCCCGGTAAAGTGCGCAGAAAATCGTTTTTTATATCAGATATTACCTTGCTGGCGTAAATTAAAACGCCGCATTCAAAATGAAGGTAAAGGCTTCTAAAGTCGAGGTTTGTAGTTCCCACAGTCGCCAGCATATCGTCTGCGATGAATGTTTTACCGTGGTTAAAACCGGATGTGTATTCATACACCTTTACGCCGGCGTTTATAAGCCTGCGGTAATAAGAACGCGACAGGATCGCTACAACCCATTTGTCCCAGCGGTGAGGGGTAATTATCCGCACGTCAACGCCGCTTTTGGCGGCAAGAGAAAGCGCGGATAAAAGGTTGTCGTCAACAACCAGATAGGGAGTATTGATGTAAACATATTTTTTAGCTTGATTTATAATTTGGATATATACGTGTTCCCCGACATTTTCCTTCTCTATGGGACTGTCCGCGTAAGGCTGAACGTAACCCCATTTCTCATAACCTTCTTCGACCCCTTTTTCTGTGTGCTCAATTATATTGTCTACCCACGGATAAAATGAGGAATAATTGTCTTTTTCCTTAAAACCAAGATTCCACATCTGTAAAAATATCAGCGTTAACGACCACGCCCCGTCTCCTTCTAGCATAATCGCAGCGTCTTTCCAATGGCCAAAGCGTTCAATAACATTGATGTATTCATCCGCCAAATTTAGGCCGCCTGTGAACGCGGTTTTTCCGTCTATGGAAATTATTTTTCTGTGATCCCTGTTGTTCTGCAGCGACGAGATAATTGGCCGAAACCGGTTAAAAATAAATGTTTTAATGCCTTTTGCGGCGAGCGTTTTGTGAAAATCAGGCGGCAGGGTAAAAAAACAGCCCATGTCATCGTACATAATTCTGACATCAAGCCCTTCCTTTACTTTTTGTTCCAGTATCTCCAGAATGGAACTAAGCATCAATCCTTCTTTTAAAATAAAAAATTCAAAAAAAATATACTTTTTCGCTTTTCTAAGCTCTTTAAGAACCATTTCATGAAACGATTCGCCGGACGGCAGGTAATACTGCCTTGTGTTCCCGTAAACCGGGAAGCCGGCGTACTCCTGCAGATAAAAAGCCTGCGTTTTAAAATCAGGAAATAAATTGATTAATTCATCCAGTCTGTTTCCCGGAAGATAAAATGACATCTTACTGTCTTTGATGTTCTTGTCCAGCGCTCTTTTTAACTTTTTGGGATTTGACCAGAAATTAAGCGTTATGTAAAGAATTCCGCCGAACAACGGAAACAGCAGAATCAGAAAAATCCATGTTAATTTAAAGCCCGCTTTTTCATGTTTGTTTATAATATTTATGCAGACAACAACGCTTGTAATTGTTAAAACAAGATATGAATACTGAAGATATATGCCCGTTCCCGCTATTAGAAAAAAGAATAAAACAATCTGCCCAAGAAGGGATAATATAACCATTATCCTTCTTCTAAAAATATATTTGATTTTATTTTTTAATTTCTTTTTCTGCATAGGCTGATTTCTTACCTATAATATTAAGTCTTAATAGTCTATACCGGCCACGCGCCTGCGCCCTGGCGAAGCATGGTTATTTCTTCCTGACACATATCCAGTATTGTGGAAAAAATACGATCGCGCTCTTCGCCGGAGTCCAGTATTAAATCAAGGCCTTCGATGTTTTCAAGTTCCCAGCCGTTTTCAAAAAGCTCGTCTTCCGGGATTGATAAAGGAGGCGGCTCTTCACTAAAGAACAATCTTTTTTTATTTGCTGTTTCCTCCGCCGGTATTTTTTTTTCATCGCCGGAGCACATGCTTTTTTTTGCCGTTATCGAATAAAGCGGCGATCTAAGCGCGTCTATAAGCCTTATTGGAACAGGGTAATCGGGAATTCGCACGCCCAATTCCTTGCGGCGGATATCAAGATATTTTTCTGTGCCGTAGTGCGTACTTAGAATAAACACATACGGTCCGGGGGTAAGCCGGTTTATCAGCCTGAACTGAGTGTTGTCAAGTTTACAGACATCTACAAATTGGGAAATGCCCGAACAAAGGAGGGTAAAGTGGCGCTCGTCTCTTTCCCCGGAAAGCCTCCTTAATTTTTTTATCGCTTCCGGCGATTTTATTGAGCAGACGATGCTCCAGCTTGTGTCGGTAGGAACAGCGATCAGCCCTCCGTTTTCCAAAAGCCGCGCCGCGCGGCTTAAAATTCTGTCGTCAATATTTGAAGGAACAATGTATTCAATCATGATCTTAAGGCACCCACATTAGTTTATCCGGAGCCGATTCTTTAAGGAAGATGTCATCATCTTTATAACGCCCGGAGTGTTTCACAGTTGCATTACCGGGAAAGTAAGTCTGTATGTAAAACCAGATCACATCATCCATTACCTTTGCAGAGTCAGTTGTTGTATATCTGTACCAGATTTCTTTTTCCTCTAATAATTTTTTTGTTTTATCATCGTTAACGCACAACTGCGGATCTGTCACCCTGCGCAGCTCGCTCCTAAGTCCGCCGTAATTTGTTTTCTCCACAAAGAAAAGCCGCAGGTGTTTATTATCGTCCATCCAGTAAATTTCATAAATGCCGGCGACTGCCGGTACTTTAGAGATTATTGAATAACGCTCTGCTTTCTCCAGCGGCGACCAATGCACATAGTAATAAATTTTTCCGTTCTTTTCTGTAGCCGTGATTCCGCAGTCCATGGCTAATCATAGCATATTTTAATTATCTTATTGAAGAGATATAAAAATAATAGCGATTTTATATGGGCAATTTTAGTGTAAATTTTTATATTCAGTGTATAAAAAAGGATACAAAACCGGGGTAATACGCTTTTACAGCCTTTTCTTTTTTCATTGTAACTCTATATGTAGTAAGGAGTTACATGAATTTTCACGCTGGTTTTTAAAACTTGGCATACATCCTGCTATATAGTATTCATCCAAATCGGACAGGAGGTTGATATGCAGAAAAAAGAAACAAAACCAAACGATAATCTGCTTGAGATTTATTTTAAGCAATTAAAAGCGTTTCCTCTTTTAACATTCGAAGAAGAGCTGGAATTATCCAAAAAAATACAGGCGGAAAACGGCGAATCTGAAGCCGCGCTGCACAGACTTGTAAACTCTAATTTAAGACTGGTGATGAAGATCGCGGGTATTTTTAATGTGCCGGAAATTCCTTTAATGGACATTATTCAGGAAGGAAACATCGGCCTTATCCATGCCGCGAAAAAATTCGATTTTAAAAAGAACGCGCGGTTCTGCACTTACGCAAGCTGGTGGATACGCCAGTTTATGAGCAGGTACATCACAAGTAAAAAGCGCATTGTCCGTCTGCCGGAGCGCAAAGAAGAGACGCTTCGCAAGATTCAGCGCGTGTATCATATTTTAAGCCAAAGCCTGATGCGACAGCCGACCAGCGCCGATATCGCAAAAGAACTTGGAATCGCGGTTAAGGAAGTTGATTCGTACTTCTTTATGGCTGCCGATTTAGTTAACTTTGATCAAAGCAATGATGATATCGCCTGTGTAATGGATATTCATGAAGATTATACATATAATCCCGAACGTGATTTAATGAAGCAGGAAGCTCATGACGGCGCTGTCCGCATTTTAAACAAGCTTCCGGAAAATGAAAGGCGGATTTTAAATTACCGTTTCCAGTTAAACGGATGCAGCAGGCATACTTTAAGGGAAATCGGCGAGAAATTTGATATTTCGCCGGAGACTGTCCGCCAAATCGAAAGAAGAGCGCTTAGAAGGATACGCGTTCATGCAAATGAACTGCGCGAATGTGTATGTTGAAGCTGTGTAATAAGTGAGGAATGTGCAGTCAGGAATGAGGAATGTTATTATTTATAAGTTATGCGTGTTAATGGAATGCCAAACTTGATACATTCGCTCTTCCTGATTTCACATTCCGCATTTCTCTTTGCCTGCTACTAAATTCATAAAAAATTATTTATACTTTTAAAATGATAACAGAAGGCGCGCTTGTTATTTATAAAAATAAACCGGCGCTTGTAAAAGAAAAAACTGACGGAAAATTTACGATCTTGCCGGCTGACGGCGAACAGGTTAAAGTCCGCGATAAAGATATACAGCTGCTTCACAGCGGACCTGTAAAAAATTTTGATTTTATTAATTTTAAAAGCGATATAAAAAAAGTTAAGGAAGCGTGGGAACTTTTATCGGCGGAAACAATTGATTCCATGTCCTTAAAAGACGCTTCTTCTTTTATTTACAATGAATACACCCCTTCTTCGGCTTACGCGGTTTACTGCCTGTTAAACGACGGGTTTTATTTTTACGGAACTGCCGATGCGGTAAAACCAAGGAGCGCGCAGGAAGCGGAAGCCGAAGAAACGAAGCGAAGCGAAAAATCACGCGAAACAGACGAGAGATATGGGTTTCTTGAGCGTGTTAAAGCGCAGATGAAAAATCCCGCGCAGAAGATTCTGCTGCCGCAGGACGCGAAGTATTTTCAGGATGTGGAAGCGCTCGCTTACGGAAAATCCGCGAAGAGCCGCACAATGAAAGATTTAAAGTTAAGCGAAACCCCGCAGGACGCGCACGCTCTTCTTTTAAAAACCGGTTTCTGGTCTAAAATGGTTAACCCGCATCCTTTCAGGTTTGGTCTTTCCTTGTCGTCTGCGGGCTGCCAAACAGTAGCGCATGAAGCAGCTTCGCATGAAGCAGCTTCGCATGAAGCAGCTTCGAAGGAAGAGCAGGGGCTTGCGGAAGTCAGGCGCGATCTTTGCCATCTTGCCTCTTTCGCGATTGACAGTCCCTGGTCAAGCGATCCCGATGACGCCGTTTCAATAGAAAAAGCAGATAACGGCAATACAGTTCTTTATGTTCATATAGCTGATCCCGCCTCATTAATCGCCTTTGACAGCCCTGAAGAGAAGGAAGCCCGCGATCGCGGTGTTACGCTGTACCTTCCCGAAACAACTGTCAGAATGTTAGCTGAAGATTTCATTCCGGTGTTCGCGCTGGGGTTGGGCGAAAAATCGAAGGCTCTTACTTTTAAAATGACAATTAACGAAAACGCTGAAATAATTGACACGCAAATATTCGCCTCCGTTGTAAAAGTTAAGCGCGTAACTTATGAAGAAGCCGACGAGGCGATTAACGGCGCACAGGCGCAGTCAGGCGCTGGTTTTGCGTTATGCGAACTTTTTAATTTATCGCAGAAATTATTTAAAAGACGCGCCGCTAACGGGGCTGTAAATATTATTTATACTGATGTTCATATTACCGTAAAAGGCGGTACAGTCTGCGTTGAACCTGTCGCAGACTGTAAGAGCGTGTCTTTAGTAAGAGAATGTATGATTGCAGCTAACGAAGGCGCGGGAAACTGGGCTGCCTCAAGGGGGCTTTCTTTTCCTTATATAAGCCAGGAAGTTGAGCTTGACTGTCAAATTTTCGTCAAGACAGGTATCGCAGGCTCGCTACAGCTTCGCCGCTGCATGAGGCCGCGCGCTCTTTCTGTAAAGCCTGGCAGACATCAGGGACTTGGCCTTGATATTTATACGCAGGTGACAAGCCCGCTTCGCCGCTACACCGATTTACTTGCGCATATTCAGATAAGGTCGTTGCTGCGCGGCGGTAAAACGCTTTCAGCTGACGTTATATCAAACCGCCTTGGTTACAGCGAAGCGGCCGCGTCCGCAGCTGTTCATGCCGAAAGAGCTTCTGTTAATCACTGGCTTATGGTTTATCTTTCGGATAAAAAAGACGCTGTCTTTGACGCTGTCGCCGTAGAAAACAAAGGCGGACGCTGGGCTCTTTTGATTCCTTCCCTCGCTCTTGAAACGCAGGTTTCGCTTAACAAAAATGTGTCGCCTAACGATACAGTAAAACTCGTTTTAAAATCTGTAAATATCGCGAAGGCAGAGGCGGTTTTCGCGCAAAACGCGTAATGCTAAAAAACTGTTTGTTCTACCAAAAGACTAGATTTCCCCTGTCGATGACAAAACCGCAGGTTTTAAAACAATCTGAGTAACTGCTGCGCGACGCTGACTCTCCGTTAATTTTTTCGATAAGTATTTTTTTATCAGGCAGAACATTTCTTGTGCGCGGTATCTTGAAAAGTTCGATCAATTTTTGAATATCAGGATCGTCTTTTCCCATATAAATATGAAGATCCCTGCCGTTTTTTGCAGAAACCGCGATTAAAGCCGCGCCTCTGAAATACATCCTGTTGCTTGCGCTTCTTGCGGGGAGCTTTACTGTATTTGCGCATAACTTATAATCGAAGCCTTCGATATCAAGACCCGCGGGACTTGCCGGATCTAAAGCGTTCATCCAGTAAAGGCCGGAGAAATTATCCGCCTGTTCAAGCTCGGCTGCAATTGAAGCAGAGGCGAACTGAAGCGAGTTAATTCCAGAAAAAAAGCGTCCTGTAACTAGTTCGCCGGATAGTTCCATGCGCCGCATTATCGGCAGAAGCTTTGACCATGAAAAAACGCGGCTTTCATTTTCAAGCAGGGGGCGGCATAAGATTCCGTAACGATCAAGCAGCAGCCGGACGCGGTCGCGGTTAATTGCGTCTTCTTCCAGCGGGTCTAACGGCGCGATCACCTGGTTTCCTGCTCCATCGGTTTTGTTAGCTGAAATCCCGCTTGAAGATTCATCGGCTGTAAGCGAGAACCAGTTTCCGCTGACAGGCGCTCCGCCTTTCCAGCGGTTTTTAAGCGCGCCGGGAATTCTTGCGCGTCTTCCAAAAGTTTGAGGAGCTTCTTTTACCTGCATCATTTCCGCCTCTTTTGGAATAAAACCGTTTTCTATCCCTCTTCTTACAGGTTCATATGAATCCGATGTAAGAACGCCTTCCCACACCTGATGCCACAGTTGCTGAGCGCAGGATACGCTGTTCACATTTTGAGTAACACCGCCATTGTTATCGTATAAGGAAGCAAGCTCATTTTTAATTTCCCAGAAATCGCGCGGATGGTTAAAAAAAGAAGAGGCGGCAAGTTTTGCCATGCCTTCTGAATTTTCACAATTTTTTTGTTCATAAACAAGGTCTAAATCTTCCGGGCGGCAGAATCCTGCGCGTTCTTTTCCCGCGCCGTACCAAATAAGCTGCCCTTCGCGCAAAGCGCGGTTTAATTTTTCAGCGTCGTAATGCACGTTTCTTGCACATAAAATTTCTGTTTCCCACATTTTTACAGGCGCTGTCCATGCGTAAAGGTTTTTCATTAATTCTGTCTGCCGCCTCTGCTGTGAGCTGTCATTTGCGGTTAATCCCTGGCGAAGGGCAAGGAAGGGAACAAGCATAGAAGACGGACGCTCATTTATTTCGGGGCGTTCTTTTTTACGCGAAAGGCGAAGGATCATTTCAAGGTTTTCGCGATCACAGATTAGCAGTGAGGAGTGAGGAGTAAGGGGTGATGAGTATGGAATGTGAAATGAGGAATTAATAGTGTTGAGGGAAGAAGGCTGAGAGGTATGCGTGATTATATCATCAGTTACAGTAACATCATTGACAACTTCGTCAACTTCAGCTAACGCGTCTGCAGCGTCCTGCGCGCTGCCTGCGCTTACGCCGAAGACTTCACAGATTCTTTCTATTGATACCGGTCCTTCATAACGAAGCCACTGGCCTAAAAGACTTAAAGGATCGTTTTCCCATTGATCCGCCCATTCGCGGTGAACAAAAGACGCGATGCCGGCTACATTTCGCGTAACAAGCGATATTTTTCCGCTTTCAAGGATTTCAGCTTCGGCGTTTGACTGCGCGGGTATAAAGCCAAGGAGCGATTTCCATTCATCAACTGGAATCGCGATCCTCTCCTTTACCCATTCGCCCAGCGTTAGAGCGTCATCAGGCGCGTAGCCTGCCTTTTCTCTTCGCAGCCTTAAAACAAAACTGTCAACTGTTGATGTTTTTAAAACCGGACGCAGCGCCGCGTTGTTTACCGCGTCTTCTATTACCTTGTCAGATAACGACGCCGACTTAAGGCCTGCAAGATCTTTGCGCTCATCGTACTCATACATGAAGGTATTTGTTTCTTCCCTGACAACGTCCTTTGAAAACGCGCTTGGGCTGTTTGTATGAAAATATGAAACCTTGATGTTTCCGTTGTTTATGGAAGAAATTAAATCATGAAAGCCGTCCATATCGAATGTGTCGACAAGGCAGCAGCGCCACGCTTCGGCTGTGACAGGGAAACCGTCTTCCGCGGCGACAGAGTCAAAGAGGCGTTTTGATCTCTGGCGCATGATCCAAAGGGGAGTGCGTTTACCGAAGGAGGCTTTTGGAAGAAGCAGGCTGCGCTCGGCGGCTTCGCGGAAAGCAGCGCCGAATACGCCTGAGCTTTCCAAACGGTTTCTGAAAAGCCTGTCAGCGCGGATAAGGCTTCCTTTGTCAGGTACGTTAAGCGAAACCAGCGCTCTTCGCATTAATTCTTCGACGCTGTTTTCGCTGCTTAAAAAGCGGCTGCTTTCTTCTATGCCAAGGCGCGGGATTAAAAAAAGAATAGTGTCGTCTGTGGAAAAACTTGCCACGCGCAGTTTTACAGACTCTTCAAGTTCCATGGAAAGAGCGAGCGAAAGAGGGTAGTTAATCTGAGCGCCGCGGAAACTGTGAAAAACAACCGAGCAAAAATCCCTGTTAACTTCATTTCCTTTAATTATTTCTATTATAATGTTTTTATTGTCAGGTAACGGAAGGTCTTTTTGCATATTACGCTGAAGATCAAGAAAACTTTTTAGAGTGTCTTTTGCCGCTGCGGAAATACCATTACAGATATCTGATGTTCTGTTGTATTCATCAAGAAGCGAAAGCAGTCTGTTAGTTAAATTCACGCTCCTGAAAGGAATGTCCGCTTTCCAGAACGGAATAAAGTCGGCTCTTTTATCAAGCGGAATTACCTCTACAGATTCGCTTCCGATAGACGCTATCCTCCAGCCTTTCGCGCCGAAGTCAAAACAGTCGCCGACACCGCGCTCCCAAACAAATTCTTCATCGAGTTCCCCGATTTTTGTACCGTCCGAAAGCCGGAGAGAATAAAGCCCTCTGTTCGCAATCACGCCTCCTGACATATAAAGCATTGTTGCAGTGCCGTCAAGCGCACCGATTTTTCCTTCAATTTTATCAAACCAAATCTTGGGCTTAATATCGCGTAACCTTGATTTTTCTCCCTGTCCTGCCAGCATTCTGACAACTCGGTTAAAAGAATCTTTGTTAAGCGTTCTGTAAATGTAAAATGTTTTTATATAATCATAAAGCTCTTCAACATTTCTTTCTTTTTCAGCGCATAACGATAATATAAGCTGCGCCAAAATATCAAGCGGGTTTTCTATCGGGCGTATTTCTTCGATGTCGCGATCTTCAACCGCGCTTTTCAATGCGGCGGCAAGCAGCAGGTCTTTTCCGTGAAAAGCAAACAGTCTGCCTCTGCTGATCTGTCCTACGCCGTGGCCTGAGCGGCCGATGCGCTGTAAAACCTGCGAAACATTGTTAGGGCTTCCGGCTAGTATCACTTCGTCAATATTGCCGATGTCAATTCCCAGTTCCAAAGACGCTGTCGCAACAACACATTGGATTCTTCCTTCGGCAAGTCCTTTTTCCACACTCCGGCGCAGTTCTTTGGAAAGCGAACCGTGGTGTACAAAAGCGACAGTGCCGCTAAAATCACGTCCTTTTATGTTTCCGTTACGCGCAAAAAATTGCACACATTCCTGGTTTAAAAAATAACAGAGTTTTTCCGCTCTTCTGCGCGATTCTGCGAAAACAAGAAGAGTTGAGCCTTCCCAAATCCGCCTTAAAATATAATCGATAATCGGCGTGTAACGGGTTGAAAAAATTTCGTTTTCCATTAACGGAAATTCAATTTTAAAATCAATTTTCTTTTCGGCGGGAGGAGCGACAATGTTTACTTTTCTGGGTTTGCAAATAACGCTTTGCCCCGGCTGGTCATTTGAAGGCTCTTTTATTAAACCGCCGACAAACTCCGCCGTGATCCCGGGATTGCGTACTGTAGCCGAAAGGCTGATCCTTTGAAACTCACCCGCAATGGAGGCGAGCCT
>Ga0209755_10004389_pt1 | contig 16725 bp, 7 predicted proteins | sample TergutCo191P1_FD_187301 | JGI IMG/M metagenome (GOLD analysis project Ga0209755, IMG submission 187301) | Cornitermes sp. P1 segment gut microbial communities from Petit-Saut dam, French Guiana - Co191P1 (SPAdes) (version 2) | ecosystem: Host-associated > Arthropoda: Insects > Digestive system >... | reverse complement strand
CACAATATGCGGGTAATTTCTTGATTAGCTGCGAACCGATTCGCTTCTTCAGTTTTTCAAGATTAATCTGCTCCTTGGAGTAAACAAGGTGGAAGAATTGTATTTCAAAATTATTAGTCTGATAAAATCGTTTTATCGCGTTTTCCACGCACAACATACCGTCACAATGCCTTGTGTGACTAACAGCGCCATACTGCGCAGTTCCCCGAATGTATTTATTGGAGGTACTACTGAATAGAGTTCAGACACTGTTTTGATGTCATTTTGTGCACTTAGAATTTCCTATATGTATTGAAACTGGCGTTGTATACTAGATTTATTTTACCAGTTTTACGTATTATAATACTGTAAATAATTACCTTTAGTTACCAAGGAAGACGGAACATTACAATTGTACTACTTTGACTTAAGAGTTACACCTGCGGGAAGTAGCAGTTATTTGTGGTGCGGAAGATTGTGGGAGCAAGTGTGCCGAAGGAGTGCGACTGCAAACGGAGTAGGGGGAGTAGTATACTTCTTCGTACAGGTTGAAACTTTCCGTTTTTTTTTTAATAATAAATTGTAGTGTGTGCTAAGGCCAAATATGTCGGCTTCACCGATTGCGCGACAAGCTACACAGTGCCAGACAATTCCGTCTAGAAGGATTGTGATAAACGATGCTTCGCAGCTTCCAGCAGATTATTCCACAACACCTGGAGGAACCGTATACTCAACCACACCGGGAGGTAGGCTTACCCTTACTAATGTTGTGTGTGTGTGTCGACACATTAGCGTGTGCTCTGCGTCTTGTACACTGAGGTGCGTTGTTTTGATGGAAAGCAGCTCCAACGAAGTAAACTAATTTTAATTGTACTAGTAAACGGTAGAAGACGAAGGGAATGAAACATCCCTCCTCAGGAAGTTAGTAGTGAGTGAGATTGGTACTAACTACTCCTAATGGATCCAGAGTGTTCATTACCGTGCACGCAAGAGGCTGCCACTGGACCGTATCCCGAGCTCGATTAAGTACCGATCATCATGCCTTAGATATCAAAGGGCCATTTTAATATTATCCTTACAGCTATGCCTAGGTCTTTTCCTGTCTTTGGGCAGGTTTGTGTGTTACACGTCCTGCCTTGCCCATACTATCATCCTGTAACCCAAGTAATAATTGGTGGTGAAGAGTATAAATTAAGAAAGCTTGTTATAAAATTGTAACTTATTAACTTCCATTGTTGTGGGCCAGTAGAGCTATAGGTGCATCCCATAAACCCTAGTAAGGAGGATGTAAGAGAAGTCAAGTGTAAAATGTACACATGGAAGCGTACACCCCAAAATACAATGTAGGTGTGAAACATATAGAAAGAAACATCATGTAACATACCAAGTAAGTCATATGCATATGACAAAGAGAATGCAATCATATATGTGTGCAGCACAATTGTATGAGGATAATGTCTGTACCTTGTTTTGACTGCATGAACCTCTTGAGTTTGTCACAAACATTACTAGGTTCTCAATTGTAGGTGTTATTTGTGCTGGTGTATAGTCACTGGAAAATGGAAATACCTGGAACTTATAATTCTATACATTTATTCTCTGTTCTGAGTACTTGCCACAAAGATCTTTTGTTGTAGAAGTACTTTATTAGGCATATCATCATTGCAGTTCACTAATAATTATTGAAAGACTAATGGGGACAGATCTACCACACTGCCAAGATCAACTTGAGCACAAAAAACAATCCAGGAACATATGATATACATAACAGTAGGAGGAGCAGCTGACCACCTGGTTTTTTTTTTTAATTTGCCAGTAAGAGACACTGGATAACAGATGGTTAGAAGTTATGCAAACTGGACATAACTGTTGACTGTTTAATATTGCATGGTGTAAGAGAATGAATAAAAGGACCACCGGTCATGACTATTTGAGTAATACTTGTGTTATAAGGGTGATACATTTATAGACTTATTCAGAAGACATCATAAGGCACAGGCAAAAAAATATATATAGGCAGGAGCACTTAACATGCAGAACATAGTAAAAAGCATTTATATACAACATATTGTACATAAGTGCTCTTTCTTATATACATTTTTAGCCTGTGCCTGATATGAACATGTGAATAATCCAAAACATGTAGCATTCCCGATAATAAAAATATTATCCAAATAATGGTGTGATTGATGGTTCTGTAATCCATCTGTTTACTTATGAGTTATGACAGGATGTCTTATCTTAAGATAAAATGAAGGAAGATGCATCTTATAGAAAGCTGGAAGAACACTAGTATGATGTTAATGCTAATGTTTTAATAAATAAAACATCAATACTACACGTAAGATATAAAGGCTTCCAAAGTATGTACATTAGATACGGGACATACAATAGAGAAAAATAAAATAATGGACCAAAACTCTTTGTAGCTATACATATTCAGTAATTTATGTATGTTCTCCCTGAGGATGGATGTGGTATTGAATGGCACCATATCCCAGAAGATTGGAATCTTTATCAGCATTGTTTTGAGAACCTCAAGTTTGACACAATATGTCATAACAGAAACGAAGATTCACAGTGTACTGTACACACCTTGAATAAGTGACACAGATAAGGCACACCAAAAAATTAGTTTCAGCTCCGAAAGGAAATTTTTGAAAATAAAAGACAGTTATCACATATTTGTATAGCAATCAGTGCATACTTATTGAAGGGCAGATATGGGAAGGATGTTGGAAACAGTGCACAGGAGATATTTAAATACTAAATAGGAAAACAGCGTAGACATAAAAGAGGGGAAAGGAGAGCACCCTAACACAGACACCTAACATAAATGCACATTAAGAGGCAAGCCAACAATTGTAACAGGTGCAAAGTAGGCCCAGGTTGAGATGCACAGGATATCATGAAAGAATGGAAGTGATGCATGAAATCAACTAGGGGTGGGGGTGGGTGGAATAGATACAGAAGAGATGATACACCAGTAGACAGCATATAGTAAGAGGGTGTACAGAGAACATAAATGATGCAAGTAGTAGAATATGGCTATATTTTATAGATGTCATATTTTAAAATTTTTTTAATAGAGGCTTTCAGTTGAAATCTATTTGGTCGTGTACATGCAGCGTGCAAGGCACGTAAATATATCTAGTTTTATTCTTATACTAAAACCAACGAGCTGCACTAATTTCTCAAATTTATTTTTGGAATAGAACGCTACATGTTTCGGACAGGTTTTCTGTCCATCATCAGGATGGAACCCTGATCCTGCTAGCTAGCAGTCGGTGTAACCTGTTTGACATATACCTGTTCCTGTGTATACAGTACTAGACTCCTGATGATGGACAGAAAACCTGTCCAAAACATGTAGATTTGTATTCCAAAAATAAATTTGAGAAATTAGTGCATCTCGGTTTTATTATAAGGATATATCATGATGAACAGTCCTCTCTGATTGTCAAATGTTTAGTTTTATTTTATGGAAAAGATAATTGAAATTTTTTAATACATTAAGTCAGATTACTGGAGGGGAAGTACACAGAAGGCAGTGACATTAACCCTTTGGCACTGGAATTGAATGCCTGTTGGGAGCTGTAGAAGACTGAAATTTAAATTAGATCTGCATGAGGAAGCCCATTAAATGCTCTCACTTTAACCAGACATCCAGCATTTTGAGTATCACACTCTTTGGTGGGTATACCTGATGTTCAAAGCCAAAGGGCTAACAAAACATGGTAATTAAGTTTATATCTCAGAATTAAAAACTCTGGGAAACATTCTTGGTGCTTCCCCATTTGTACATGATAGTAATTTCAACCCTGATGCTTATTAAGGAACTCTCTAACATATTTCACTAGTATATTGTTGTATTTCTTAAAGGTAAAAAACATTTTAAGTTTAGAACATGGTGCATTTTTCTAAACTGTTCATTAAATTTCTTTCAGACTTCATGTCTGATCTGGCATGTGATATGTACATTTTCATTTGCATTTAATCTTCACTAATAAGATGTACTTTCATTTTCTGCAGGCACACGGATAGTTTATGAGAGAGCTTTTCTCATGCAACTCAGGAATTCTCCTTTGGCCCAGACACCACCTAAAAACTATCCAAATTTTCCCACATCGTTGATAAAGGATGTTGGTGACATACCCAAAGAAAATACTAATATCATACCAAGTCCTACCAAGAAGGGTGAGTGATATAAAATTTCTATCAGATATGCATCTTCACTGTTAATGAAATGAGAACGTAGGAGGTTAGGTGTTATGTGAAATGAATGATGGATCACTTGCAGGGAATGACTGTGATCTGTTTCATATAATCTGGATGACAGTTATGAGGACTTGGGGGGGGGGGTAACATTGATTGTGGTGTTTGTGAGGAAGCTGAAAGACCATCTGTTTGTAAACTGTATGGTTTCCAAGAAAATGTTGTCATAGTACTGATTACAGGCTTGTAATTCTAGAAATAGTATTGAATGTTTTCAGTTTATTTGTCTGAACTTCATTCTTACAGTCCGTGTACAGACACGCTTGGAGGTCTTTTTGAACATGTCCATGAGACTATCTGTTTCAGTGATGGAAGCTTTTTTCTGGTAAAAAGCAAAACTTGTGGTCTTCAGACTACTCTTCTGAAGTGCTGGATTATTAGGAATTCTGAATTACCAGATGTTGGATTAAAGGAATTTTGCTGTAGTTAAATGAAGTACCATTTTGCTGCCATCTGAGACTTAAATTGAAGTGAGATTAATGAAAAAGTACAGGCAGAAGTGTAAATGCCAAGTATGAACCACTTTACCCAACATTCCCAGACAGTATATTCACATGTGTTTGGGAACTACAGGGAGGATTGATAATTCCACCCTCAGAATGGTAAAATGAAGTTTTGAGTTTCAAAATATTAATGTTCCTACATTTGCAGTCCCATGGTATTATCTTGTATTACTTCGTGTGCTTATCCATCACTCATGAATATTTTAAGTGAAATTTATGTTGTGTGTCTAAGAGCCATACATTGAAGTTATGTATATTTAAATTACTATCTTAAAAGGTGGTACATATTGATGACTGAATTTGTATAAAAACTTTAAAAGGTAGTGTTTGTTTAATTATGTCCATGAGTACAGCAGCTGTCACAGAAATAGCACATAAGCCAGCAGCCACCAGGAATTTAGTCCATTTCCCCTGCAGTTCAGTGTGTTGGAAGAGTTTCCAAGTGCTGACCTCCTGCTGTTTTCCTGCAACTTCTGAAAGTATTTTTGCACACACGATGGAGTGCTTGTCTTGGAATATCAAAACTTTTACTTTCTTTTCTTCCAAAGAAAGTGAATTGTTTTGCATTTTTTCATCTGTTAATTACCAAAGATTGATGTTGGGATTAATTGAATTTGATGCCCAGAGGTTGTTTCTTCGAAGAACATGGGCTCTGTGATGTTATGTACACTTCACATCAGATAATGATTATTAAGGTCATCTAAAGGAACTTTATGAGGATTTTTGAAACACCAGTATCTGTTATTTTGGGTGTTCATGTAAAATCTGCCTTGAATTGAGGCTTCTGCTTATGTGTAAACGAGAGTTTTGCCCATCTGGGATGTTATGCTGCATTGGTGGTGGTTAGTTACTGATGTTTCGTGACAATCTATTGGTCTCCTCTTCAAGGATCACACAGTCTATGAAGGTGGGACAGATAGGTTGTCCTGAAATGTCGCTAATCACCAATTTGCACTGCAGAATGTCCCAGAAGAGCAAACATCAAGATCTTATTTCTTCTTTTTTTTAAATTGTGAAGTGATATAAAAATTTTCCTCTATTTTAGTGGTACATTTTTTACAAACTCTTAAGCAATATTCTATTTCATTATCTATACTTTACAAAAGTATTGCAAGTGAACAGCTGTTGATCTACTGAATACATTTCACAAGCACACTTAGGCAGTCTGAGGCACGTGTATAGTAAGAGACTTACCAGGTAAGTATGAAACTGTTTCTGCTGCTTAGTTATCCCAACAACAATGCAGAGTGTTGGCTGTTGCACCTCCACAAGCATAAGCCATATTTTCCTACCCTGGAGTGACATAATAAATCTGTCTGTATTTGTTCATGTAGCTGACATGTATGTTCCCAGTTTCTAGATACAGAATGTAGTTTTTGACTGTGTTTTTGTTGCAGATGCTGTGAATGATGAGCCACAAGATCAGTTCCAGTTGGAGATCTAAGGGAAGTTGGAGATATTATCTGGCTCATCATTGTTCAATTCAGCGTGTTGCTTTTTTTTCCCCCTGCAGCTCTGTTGGGCAAGCATTGCCTGTAAAGGCAGTATGAACTAGCCACTTTCAGCTTGCTGCAAGTGGTTCAATGGGTACAAGTAACAGAGTCATTAAAATATTTGTAAAAGAGTCATAAAGAATTAGTTCATTACTAAAGAAAGATATGTACATTTAGGCCGATACTTCTGTGGTATTAGGAAGGGGCTTTAAGAGATGGGTGACATATGATGGATGTAAGGGAGTTTTTTTGACTTGAGGGAATGTGTTTTGCTCAATTTGGGTGCCATTTGTTGGAATTGTATTTCGTTATTTGCGTAGACAGGTTTGGACCAAAATATCCTGGAGTACATTGGTTATCATGACTATGAAGGGAATCATGTGTGTTGAGTACTTCAGCTATTTTTTTTTAATGTTTTCTGTTTTTCTGGGTGTGTGTGTGTGTGTGTGTGTGTAGGGTTTTCTATGATTAATTTTATATACAGTTGCAAGTAACCATTTTGAAGCAGCCTCATTTTAAGAAGCTCATTAAAACAGTGTTAATAGCAGTATGGGCTGTAAGAAAGTACTCATATCATCGCTTGTTTCCAAGAAACACTAAGAGAAAAAACTGTTTTTTTTTTGTGTACAAGTTAGAAGTGTAAAATATGCAAAATTCTTTTGTTCAGGCATTGTGAGTTGTGAAAGATAGCATTATCATTAATTTGGTTTTAAGGTTCTCAGTGTTCAGTGTACTCCTGCTCCATTGTAAGGTAAGATAACTGTGAAACAATCATTTGAATATATGCGAGTGAGTGTGTGTGTATGTATGTTTGTATGTATAAGAAATAATGCTTTTCAAATTTTTTATCTAAGGAATTTTTTACATGCTCACAACTCATTGAACTGTTTTATTAAAGTGGGTTAAGGTTCTCATCTATTTTGCTTTTGTAGTCATGTGAACAATTGTGAGATTTGAAGTTATCACAGCAGCGTTTAAGTTTTAGGTCATTTGGGATGTGGTGCTGTGTCAGTTCGTAAATAGTTCCCAGCATTTAGGAGCTTTCTGCCTCCATCTTCAGGGTCTGAATGACTGCAAGGACCCTGAAGATAAGTGTGGAAAGGCCTTCTAGAACATCAGCAACTATTAACCAATCACCATGGTGTCATATATCAGAAGACTTGAACCTTCGTATGAAATGTTACCTTGCCACAAAAGCAGAAGGCAGCAGGTTGACTCACATGCATTGTATGTATTCAGCTGGATTGTGCTAACTTTTATATGCATTTGTATACATTGTTGTGCTTTCACATCTTCCAGTCAGCAAAGTATGTTTTTAAATTGCTCTCTCTCTCTTTTTTTGTTGTTTTCCTTTAGAATTATAGTGGAAATGGTTGAAGTGTGTCTTAATCTTCCAAAATTCTGTAGTGATGTGAATACTATTGGGGGCCAGTAAGATCCCAATTCATGAGATAGTTCTGTGCCAGCTGGGTGAAAAAACATTAACACTAACAAGTATTATACATACAAATTCATATTTCAGTCACATCACTGCAAATGCCCAAGTGTTTTGTATTAATGTTTCTTTGTGAATTACTGTACTAGTAAAGAATATTGAAGCTTGACCCAACACCATTGTCATAAGATGCATTGTGCAAATTGCTTTTAAAGTAATTAAAATATGTTTTTGTTCATTTGTGTTATTTCTTGAAGTGGTAATCTTTGTACATAGGCTGCATCAGGGTGGTTTGTCTGTAAGTGCTGCAGGGCAGCAGCTGTCCCAGAAAAATTAAAGTATATATGTGAAAAGTTTTAATCAGGAGATACATACATTCTTTAAAAGATTATGAATTAAATAATTTTAAATTCAGATGCTTACAACGTACTAAGCACTGTGGAAAACAAATGGGCTCTGCCCGGATGTTGCATACTGAGTCAGCACAGCTAGGCCAAGTGGTGAGAAAACAGTGGCAGCTAAGTAGTCTGCAGCCTAGAGATGGTGTGAAGGAGTATTTTGTATGTCTGTGTACCTTGTCTGATGTTTCCAATGCTGGAATTTTTATAACCATTTTTACCTAGCTGTTTTCAATGCCATGTTCATGAATTATTTAATTTTAGTAGTTGCAATTTTAAGATAAACATGAATGTGAACATTGTGAAGTATTCACAGGGCAAAAGTTTTTTGCAATTAACACTTGCCAAGAAGACTAAGAATGTATGTTGTGCAACACTTGACATAGTTATTTCTCAGTCATCATGTTGTAGAATACTTATTTAATATGAATTTTACCGGGCTATACGTGCTACACATCAGTAGTTGAATGGCTGGCCCTACCATAAGTAAGGCCCATGAGCTGCTACTGAGATCAGCCATTGGTATATTGTACAAAGCTGTTGCCTGTTTGCATTTCCAAACAAGACATTGCTTTGCAATATGTATATTTGCTTACTAAGTGGAACAATATAAAGTTAAAAGTTATTTGTGTCTTGCTACTGTGCGTTGGTATTGAGCAGTTTAGCGGCATCCTTTGGGACTTTGTCTTCCCATCTCTTTCTAGCTTTCTGGGGGGCTTCTTCCTGTGAGACTTCCTTCCATAATTTGTTTGTACATTCTGTTATCAAACATCCTTACTATCTGCACAGCCCACTAATGTTTTTTAACACATTTATTTTTACCAGGTCATTGTCTTTATAAATATGTACAATTGTATATTGTACCATATTTTCCAGATGCCATTACTTTGTACTGGTTCAAATATTATCCAAAGGATTTTTATTTCAAGGAAACATCTTTTGTGTGGCAGTCTGGGAATGTGACCACGTTTTACTCCCACAGAACAATTGGTCAGATGGGTGTTTTGTCTACATTAACCCTGCTGTCATGGCTGACATCTAGTTTTAATTGGAGGCAGTAAGGAGAAGTAGGCTTATCTTCCATACTAATTCTGCATCGGACTTTTTTTCATCTCATCATTGCTACTTGTCGGATAGTGACAAATTACTCAAAGTTATGTTGCTTGTCACCAGAGAATGTGTTGTGTTCATATACTGGCAGCTACTGATATTTGGCAGCTGTACATTGGATTTGACCAGGGAATTGCATCTCTTAATATTCAAGGCTTACTCTTATGAATCCCTCATTTTATGAGGTTTATGTTTTCTGTTTTCTTTATTAAGCCCTCTGAATTTAAACTTATTGTAAAGACAAATGCAGTTCTGTAGGGTGTTACATTGAAGAGTTATTTTGCATTAACATAAGTTAAAAAACTATTCATTCACATGCAATGAAGTGTGTATTGTCATATTATGTGTCTCATATGTCTTAATATTAGCAGTTTATTCACAGTAATAAATAGATGCACATACATATGCATACTATTAATAAAAGCTAGAAAATTGTTCAGATGCTGAGACATCTTTATGCAGTTCACAGTTGGTTTTGTCAAGATACACTTGTACCTAGGGATGCTAGAGGTCTGCTTTTAAAAGTACAGGATGCAATAATGTGAGAAAAATACCTGGTAATATAACCTAGAGTTTCAGCCTCACTGACAGTCTATCAATGGGTATGAGTTGGTTCAGTCAGATTATAACCTGCCTTTCAATGATGCACTTTATAAAATTTCTTACCACCTACTGTGTGACAGCTTGCTGCTTTCAAAGACGTGTTCCTCAAAATTGTTTGTTTTAATTCCCAAGCCAAGCTAGCCTGGTCTGTCTTAAGTGTGCTAGGTATTGGGTGAGAGTTCCTCATTAATGCTTAGCCATTGTACAAACTGACAGTACAGAACACAAGGCAGTTTCAGAGCAACATAATTATTTTTGAAGTCCATGTAGCAGGGACTCACAATCTTGGGAATCAGTCATGCATTCTAAGCAACCTTCCATGGCAAGGCAGTCATTCATTCATTTATTGTACATTCATCAAATCCATATAAGGTTTAACAAACCTACTGGATATAGAATTTTTCATAAAATAATATAGACATACAATACACTACATACATGCCATGTCACAGTAACAAAGAATCATATTAGTATGAGGAATGTATACAATTAATTTAAAATCAATACAGTAATATCACAATACATATATGGAACATTAAATTATAATAAAATTATCAGACAACATATTTACTAAATTAAAACCTTCTATCATGGTAGAAGAAATACAATTGTAATTTATTGTTGACAAATTAAAGTACAACTGAATCCTAGACCTTAGTACTATTAAAATGCTCACCCAAGAGTATAAAATGACTTTAAATGAAGAAAATCACTGAAGGGCAGTCTAAATTTTTTATCATTGTGAGACTTTTTTGTGTCAGAAGGAAGATAATTAAAAAATCTTGATGCCACAATAGTGGGTCTCTTTTTGATATGTTGTTAATTTAGACAGTGGTTGGTGAAGGTTAGAGTTGTGCCTGGTATTGATACTTTGAATCTCAGAATTTAGTTGATATTGATCTTTATTGTTTACTACAAATAGTGTGAAAATATAATTGAAATGGTAATATCTTTAATTTTTTAAATAATCTCTAGAAGTCTTTAGGCCTTCACCAAGTGATAATTCAAGTACCCTTTTTGTTTTCTGAAAACCTGAATGCTATGTGAAGAATTTACCCAGAATATTATTCTATAAGTTGTAAGAGAGGGAAAGAAGGAACAGTATACCAACTTTAGAGTATCAGGCATTGCTCTAATTGCATAACAAGCTGTACACAATTTAGGTATTAACTAGTCTATATGGGCTTTCCAAGATAATGAGTTTTCAATAACTGTTCCAACGAATTTTGTATTAGAGGCACTTGTAATAATTTTATTACTGTAATGAATGACTATGTCAATAAAAGAACTACTTTTAGTCATGACATATATGTAATATGTTTTTTTCATAATTTAAAAGTAATGAATTAGCATTAAACCATTTGTTTAGTCGAACAAATGCAGTGGTGATATCTTTTTCAAAATTTATAGGGCCGGGATTAGCAATAATTAAGCTTGTATCATCTGCAGAAAGGACTGGTTTAGAGTCATTTATATAATTAAAGGAAGAGCTATGGTCCAAGTATAGGTCCGTAAGGAATGTCATGCTTTACCTTGTCCCAATTAGAAAAGATACTCTAATAAGAATCCTTAATTAAATATCACGATTAACACACTCAGAGGCCTTTTCCAGGTCACAAAATCTGCCACTAACTGTTTTTTATTATTCAGTGCATCCAGTATTTCATTGATTAAATTAAAAGTGGCTTTTACTGTTAACAACTTTGTCCTAATGCTAAATTGTTCATTTACTAATATGTTGTTAGTATTTAAATGCTGATACAATCTTATGTATATGACCTTTTCAAAAACCTTTGAAAATGATGTTAAAAGATATACAGGTTTGTAGTTAGCTATGTATTCTTAACACTTTTTGAACAGTGGCTTAATTTCTGCATGCTTTAATCTAGTAGGGAACATTCCTGATGATAGTGATTTATTACAAATATGATTTAATGGTGAGCTAATAAAAAGTGAACTTATTTTTAGTATTTTAAGATTCTTTATCTATGTGATGACTGAAAACCTGCCTTCATTTAACTTTAACAAGACATGAGAAGTGTCATGTCATGAAGTTCAACTGACCCCCTACCCCCTTCCATTTGCAGTTCCAAAAACATGTTCCCCATCAACACAACATATTATCTTTCACAGTCTCAAAGTTAAATGAGAAGAACAAAGAAATCTAAACTGTTATAATTATATGAGTTACAGTCCTTGTTGAGAAGCTGACTGACTTACTTTAATCAAGAATTCCCCAATTATTGTAAGGAACTGAATTAATTACCATGTTCATAAGAGCCCTCTTTGGTAAATTATATGTCATCTTGATATCATAAATTTAAAATGCGCACACGTGAGCCTTTCAAGGCAGAAATTATATAAATTATGATGTATGGGATGTGATGGCAGGTGGTTACCAGCACTGTGGAGGAATCTGCAGCATCCATCCTCAGTGTAAAAGACTTGTCCTAGTACTCTTTCCACAATAAGGATACAGTTACAGTATGCTTGATTCACAAATAACAGCTGCATCATTATTACTGACAAAACAAAGACAATGTTATTTCACTTTAACAAGACTTGTAATTTAGTTAAGCCTACGACAGTTTTTAAAAATGTTGAAATTATGTTATGTACCTAAGGTGAAATGCACATTCAGCTTATATGCTCAAAGTTAAACAAGGTATCCTATATAATCACATCACTGAGAGGTGACTTAAGCTTATTTATTTTTAAGAAATATATATTTTGCACAATTTCAGTCTTTAATAAGTATGATATAATTTTATGGGGTGGGGAAATTGAGAGTGTAAAGGTACTAAGAATACAAAAAAGGGTACTTCATTACAATTAAAGGGCCACATAAGAGAGCATCTTATAGTCCAATATTTAACGAGTTAAAGATTCTCGGTGACGACATTATATATATTTGAGGTGTTGTGTCACATTAGAAAACATTATTTAAGGACTTCAGACATGCATGAATACAATATGAAAAGAAAATGTGACTTGCATGTTCTATATTGTAATACATTACTCTTTAAGAGGAGTGATAAACATAGGAATTTGATTATACATGTATAACAAGATGCCAATTAAAACAAAAAATTGGAATGTTTCAGCGATTTTAACAAAGATTAAAGTTGTTTTTACTGGATAATCCTTTTTATTCGTTAAATGAGTTTTTTTATTTGAAGAAAACAATAGAACTAATAATAACACAAGTAAAACAAGACAAAAGTAGTTTTCCATTTTATTGTAAAAAATTACTATTGCATCATTAGATTATTTGGATAAATAATGACACTTGAGTAGCTGAACAATGATTCTTATAGGTTTGTTGATTGAACTTGTGTAATTGTAAAATGTTTGTGAATCTTTCTTTCAAATCTTGTGCTTTGTTTGACTTGTCCAAGTGCTATGCGTGTAGCAAATGAATGATAAATAAAAACTAATGAATCACACGATGGGTATGCAGCCAGCTCGGGGTGAGACAAATGTCTTTGCCTGGAGTTAATTTGTTTTACCGATGATCACGCTCACGTGAAGGGACGTTCAAGTTCGTTTTTAAATACCGATGGAATATTTGGCCCAAACATAATGTGTTTACCATCCTACTCTCTGTTGGTTCATTTGTTGAGCATGTTTATAATGAAATGTGCTGATATGCCACAAGAGGGGTGAGTGTGAATACTGTACACACACCCCTGACCATCAGCTTCTCCTTTCACTATACATACATATGTACCTACATACATATGTACTTACATACATACATATGTACATGCATACGTACATACATGTATGCATACATACATATTGTACGTACATATATACATACATACATATTCATTCCATTGAGTCTGTCTCTGCTTCTATTACATCTGAATATAGAACATGCCAATAAACATCAGACAGCACAAGACATAGTAAAATACATTTACAAGATAAGACAGTAAAACAAAACAAATACATTCACAGGAGTAAAGCAAAGTATTACTCCAGTTTATTCACAATGGAAGAATTACATGCATAAGGCTTACTCTAATGACATTTGAAATATTTCAAAGCTCTATGAGCAGTTATAAAATTTACACATAATTGATATAAAAGCATTTAGTACTAAGGTAGTAAGTCATAAAAGTAGTTTTGTACTTTATATACTATCTTTGTCTATCAGGGATGTTCCATCCTGATCACGCTAGCAAGCAGTCGGCAAACCTGTATGACATATACCATTGCTGTGTGTACATTGAAAAACTCCTGATGGACAGAGGAACTGTCTGAAACATGTAGAATTTTATTCCAAAAATAAATTTGAGAAATTAGTGCATCTGGTTGGTTTTATTATAAGAATACAGCCGTAGTATTCCTTAAAAGAAGGAAGAAAACAATTACTGCTCCCCTAAATTCTTATTGTGCTTTCCAATGATTATGTACATTGTAATGATTTACTAAGAGTATCAATCTGAAGACAATTCACATATTCAGAAGCCTTACCATATCAGCTACTTTCATCATGACAACCATTACCTAACATATATGACAAAAAAAAAAGTACCAAAACTGTGACAAAGTATTGTGGATACAAATTACATGCCACAGTTGCTTATACTTTAGATCAAGAGAGGTACACTTGAAAGCTGAACCATGCCCAAAACCTCTCATGACAGTGGTTCACCAGTGGAAACTCTCCTTTTTCTTTGACATACTTGCATTGTTTATATATGCCAGTAGATAACAGAATTATAATAAAACGGATCTCAACCACTTAACTTTTTTTGACATAGTATTTTGCAAGACATGGTAAGTGCCACACTGTTTTCAATGTAATACTTTGTCCTGATTTACTGCTTCAGATTCTGTTTTTGCCATACATTTCAGCACAGGAAAAACAATGACACTCTAGGAGAAGAGTAGGAACTATATGAACAGCATATGTCTATGGGCATACAGTTGTTAAATTTTTTTTACATCTAGCATGCTCTGAATTCTTCATTATAGGGAATTTAAAAGTGCCAGGGCAATTAAAGCAGTGGGAGTACTGCTGTAAGAATAGAAACAGTTAAGGGTTTAACCCTTAGCGTACCGTTTTAAATTCCATCTGTAAATCCCAGCTCCCCAAATTATTCTGCGGGGGTATTTAAATTTTCGTATGCTTTTCGAAAAAATTTAATATTTCGAGAACTACGTGAGATAAAATTGTGAAACAAAAAGCAATTTGTGGGGAATAAATCAGACATTACTAAGGATGCCTTAAAAGTGCTGTAATGTCCTTATTGTGTACTGGAGAACATACGTTTCTAAAAAAGTTGTAAATATCCATGTTTTTTTAACTTACATTGTGGTTGAGGCTCCAACATTTTGCACGGAGAATGAAAGAAAAGAAGTCTTATAAGTGGTTTTTGGTGTGGTAATCTTCAAAACAACTTTGGTCCACACAAAGCACCACATCACACTTGACACATTTGAATAGCACGGTTCGCATCACGCCCCTCGCTGAACACATGCGACAACGCCGCTGCTTGCAGTTGCGGCCAGGCCAGTGCTTATTGTGACGTGTGTCCAGTCTTCTGATGTTTGTAGAAGCTGGGGCTGGTCTTCCCAAAGGCATGGATTGTCGTGGCTCTTGCCCAGACCGTGCCAGCATCTCTCTGATAATGGTGAGACGAAAATATCTGTGTGAAATTTTCTTCCCACCACATGAAGATAGAAGGATGTAACTGTTGACAATGGCCAGGTCTAACAGGTTGAAAAAGAGCTTTTTTGTCCACTTCCATGTTTGGCGGCTTGCCGTGTAGCTATTTGGCCAACCTATCTGAATTGTCGATGTGCCCCATGTGATGGTTATAATCCGCCACAATAGCCGGCTTTATCGCATTCCCGTGTTCATCACGATAATTGCCTTCTGTGGGTGGATCGTGAATGTTTGTCAGGAGGCACATGTCTCTCTTGTCCTTCCACACCACAGCCGTCAAGTCACCCCTAGTCCTTACTCGAATGTCATCATGTTTCAATCTCAGTGTCTTGGGTTTGAGGTCCATGGGCATACTCTATGTAGCCTAACCGTCCCACAACAGAAAAATTTCTCCTGTGTCAAGTCGTCATATAGGTCAGGGGAGGAAAAAAAGTTGTCCATGTACAGTTTATGGCCAAATCCTTCTACACCCCTTGTCAGATTAGCCACTGTATTGTGTTTTGCTGTCAGGTGCTGTGCCGCCCTTTGTCTGTTTTTACCGAGATAAACATTCATGTCATATGTATATCCTGTAGAGTCACACAGTTTGAACATTTTGATGCCCAAACGTTTGCGTTTTTTCGGGATGTACTGCTTGAAAACTATCCTTCCCTTAAATTTCACAATGACTTCATCTACTGCCAAATATTCGGAAGGGTTTTAAAATTTTGAAAAGTTTGTCCTTATAATTTCAAACAAGTCTCGTATTTTCCACAGTCTGTCATCTGTTCTGTCAACTCCATTCCTATTATTGTCTGTGAAATGTAGAAAGCAGTCTGTGACAGTACCTAGCACGTGCCATCATTTGTCCATAGAATGGAGTGCAAAGCTGTTCCATTTTCGTCCAGGAGTCCTCCAGTCTGCCTTGAACTATATGTCCCAACTGTAATGTCAGAGCCAAAAACGCAAACATTTCCGCTTCTGCCACCTCACGTTCGGGAGAATGTCCGTTGTCAGAATTTTCTAAGAACTGGTGATAGTAGCGATTCGTCTCCACAACCAGCAAAGTAATAATTTCCGCAAAGAACAGCAGCAGAACGCTAAGTGGAGTGGACTCGCTCGTTACGTTTGCAGCTTCCTTGCTTTTCCCGTTGGGAGCCCCAGTAAAGGTGTGAACTACACGCCTTTGTGATTTAGAGGGCAGTGTCCACAGGCAGGGTTGTGGCTGTTGACCTGCCACATTACCAACATCATCCTCATCTTCAGAGCT
>Ga0209755_10004388_pt1 | contig 16727 bp, 11 predicted proteins | sample TergutCo191P1_FD_187301 | JGI IMG/M metagenome (GOLD analysis project Ga0209755, IMG submission 187301) | Cornitermes sp. P1 segment gut microbial communities from Petit-Saut dam, French Guiana - Co191P1 (SPAdes) (version 2) | ecosystem: Host-associated > Arthropoda: Insects > Digestive system... | reverse complement strand
CCCCCCCAAAGTATAATCCCATATCTAAGTTGTGCATGAGAGTATGCGAAATAAATATTCCAGAGCACATGGCTGCTGAAAATGTTTTTCACCGATTTGATAACAAAAACGTATTTGCTCAAATTATTGCATAAATAACAAATGTGAGTCTGCCAGTTTAAGTTTTCTGTGATGTACAAGCCTAGAAATTTTACTTCACTCTTATATTCGATATCCTTGTTTTGTAGTAAAATGTGGGGTTTATAAGTAGATTTTAAGTGGCCAAGGTGGAATGACATAGCGACTGTTTTGGAAATATTTATAAGGTCATTGTTTGAGAACCAAATTTCCAGCTGTTTCATAATTAGAGAAAGTTTAGTTTGCAATGTTTCTTGACTTCTATCAGTAATCAAGATGTTTGTGTCATCTGCATATAAAATCAGTTTCGCTCCTTGAATGTTTAGTGGTAGGTCATTAATATATATTAAAAACAACAGAGGGCCCAGAATTGTGGTACTCCATGTGTAATCGTCCTCAGTGAGGATCAGAATTTGTGTTGACTGTGTTCTTTTTTATCTATTTGAGATATTTCTACAAACTGAGTCCTATTTGCCAAGTATGACTGAAACCATTTTTTCACTAAGCCTCTAATTCCATAGGAATCTAATTTCTCAAGTAACCTCTTATGGTTGATTACATCATACGCTTTGGAGAGATCCAGGAAAATACCTACTGCATACAAGTGTTTGTCCAGGGCTTCTTGGACACTTTTTATAAATGAATGACTGGCAGTCTCTGTAGATTTGGTTTCTATGAATCCATGCTGTTCACTGGTTAGTACGTTGTGCTTCTTTAAAAATAAAAGTACTCTATTATACATTAATTTTTCTAAGGGTTTGGAAAACACTAACAGTATAGATATTGGTCTATAATTTTGTATGTTTTGTCTGTCCTTGCTTTTAAATAATGGTTTTACTCTTGCCTTTTTTAGTACGTCTGAGAAAGTGCCTGTTTGGAAAGAAATATTATAAATGTGGACTAGTGGCTTTATTAAGTAGCACAGACACTGTTTCACCAGAAATGTTGGAGTCTCATCAAAGCCTGCTGATGAATTATTTAGATCTTTAATTACTCGTATCACTTCAGCTTCCGTGACGGGATCTATAAACATTGTTTAGGGGCATTCTTTTATTTGAAATTTTAAATTTTGCTGGGGGCAGTGCCTGTTAGTTTGGGATAAGAGATCCTCAATTATGTCAATAAAGTAGCTATTAAATTTCTCTGTAATCATCTGGGGGTTTGTAATTATCTTATCCTGTAAATTCATTATGATGTTAGGTGCCTGTTGGGAATTACCAGTCTCTTTGTTTATTATTTTCCATAATGTTTTGTTTTTGTTTGTAGCTGATAATATAATTTTGTCCGTCTCTCTTTTCTTTGCCTCTGCTATCACTTTTCTATAGATCTTTTGATAATTCTGAATGTACTTTAGAGATTTCGTAGACAGATCTGTTGATCTTTTTATACAACATGGTAATCTCAGTTTATTTCTAGATTTAATTATGCCTTTGGTGATCCATGTATTTATCATAGAGTTGTTTACATGTGTGGTTTTTAGGGGAAAGGCTGTGTTGAAGTAATATCTAAAAGTGTCCATGAAAATATTAAAAGAACTATTTGGTTCCCCTAATGTTGTCACCTCATTCCAGTTTTCTTTATGAAGTGAGTATTGAAATTCCTCAGTGTTTTTCTCTGTAAAAAGTCTTTTGTATCTAGAAATTGGGCTCTCTATTGGGTCTCTGGCTTTTATATATAAAAGTTGTACTAGATGGTCTGAGTAACCCAAATTTGATTCACTGAAAACGTCTCCTTTTCTGTGTTGTTTAATTATCATTACATCAATTAAAGATGCTGATCGATTGGAAATTCTAGTTGGGGACTTAACTATATTTGTTAAGTTATTCATGACTAGCAAGTTTTGGAGGTCTACTAGTTTACTGTTTTGTTGTAAAAAATTCACATTCAGGTCACCACACAGAACTAAATGTTTTCCTTTCGAAGAAACTTTGGTAATTAACAACTCTAGAGTGTGTAAAAATGCATAGAAATCACTGTCTGGTGATCTATAAATGCAGGCTAATATGGTGCTACTAGTGAACTGGTCAGTTGCAGATATTTCAAAAATTTTTTCTTGTCCCAGGTCCTTAAGATAGTTAACATCTTTCATTTCAATGGTGTTTCTTATAAATATACATGATCCCCCGGACATACTATGGCTCCTACTAAAATTATTTGCTAACCCAAAGCCGCCGATATTTAAAATTTTCATTTGGACTTCTGATAGCCAGTGTTCGGTAAAACATACACTATCTATCTTTGAATGTTCTGTAGTTAGCATAATGGCAGTATCCAATAGCTTGTTACTTAAGCTTTGAACATTATGATGTAGTAACCTTATTTCATATTCCTGAGGGTTCATAGCACTGTTTGTATCATTGTAGGGATCTCGTGTGTTTGTTCTACTTACTAGTTCGGTAACTTTGGTAGATTGGTTCACTGTTAGTACAATGTTATGTTAGCCATAAAAAAAAATCCTGGTTTTTTAATGCTGGCTTGTTTCTTTGTCGTTTATTGGGTTGCATGTTATCATTCTTTGCTTCATTTTCATTTTTCTTGTTGGGCGGTGCAGATGGGTCCTGTGATTCTCCTCCTGATGATTCCTTTGGGCATGACGTTCAAGCCACCGTTGGTCTTAAAAGCTCTCATATGACGAGCGGATAAAAACATTGCTTACAGATAGTCATATTACATGCGTTGTTAAAATAAACTGCTAGGAAACCGTAAAATAGTACGCACTCCATTTTTCTTGCCCACATTACTTGTTCTCGACATTCGCAGCTTAGCTTTTCAGGTTCCTCCTCCTTCCTAAGCCCTTTTTTAATGCTGATTCCACTTTGTGATGAAACTGCTGCCTGCTGTAATTCGAGAAGGGTCTCATTTTTGCTTTTAATATCTTTCAGATATCTTACTTGAACAAGCTGCAGCATGTGACTTACACATCGCAAAAACATACTTGTTAACAATTTAATGTTAGACGTAAAAATACAGCACATAATTTCCAAAGCCCCATTGAAAAATTGGGACTGCTTGAAATTTTGCCGCTGCAGCTGCAGTAATTTAATATCTTTTGTACTCCGTGAAAAAGAACTGTTACGTAAATATGTCTTATTTTCGCGTAATTATTTCTACAATATTCATACCTTTGACGCTTCTAAAACAAAAATTTCAAAGAATTTAATACTCACATTGACACTTGTAACCGTCATCTTGTGAAAGTTACAGTAGTAATCCATGGCAGACCAGTAACCGCCAGCCGGCGTACGGGGAGGAGTGTGGTTAGGTGTGGGCGTGTTACTTATGTTTTTTGTGAGTTGTATGTGTATGTTTTCGACCAGATATTTACAGTGTCAAAAAGTCAGCACCTGCAGGCGTGCACGGTGCCTTTGATGGATCCAGTAATTGGTTGGTTTCAGCCTGAACAAGAAGGCCCTGCGAAAGATCTGTGGTCACGAATTTGGGAGACTCAGAAAGGGGTGGACAATATGAATGTTGTTGATATAAATACAAATTTAGCTATAAAAACACACGATTACATTCCAATCGATAGTACAACATTCAGCGATGATCAGCTTAATCGTGTGACAGCGAACAGTAACTTTTATTTCAACCGTAAATGTAGGAAGAGAGAAAATCGCGCAAGTACATTCGCCATGAACCGTAACCGAGCGGGTTTGATTGGTGAGCATGGAGGTTGCCCTTGGAAGAATCCGAATAAAACATACGGAAGAGGGGTAATAGGGTACGTGGGGTGTTAAACAGCTCAACTTGTACATTATTAACCCTTTTTTTCCTGCGACATCGTGCTTTTAAACTGGGTTTGGCAGTATGTTTATAAAATGTGGTGTGTTGGTTAATGTTACTTGGTCCTGTCTGTGTGATTTCAGTCTACATGAAGAGATTGAAGATTTCTATAATTACATGTGCCCTACTGTAGAGGAACATGAATTACGTGTAAATGTTGTTCGTCGTATAGAAAAGGTTGTACTTAGTTTGTGGCAAGATGCAACGGTGGAGATATTCGGCAGCTTTAGAACAGGGTTGTATCTCCCAACAAGGTATGCATTAAATTAGCCGAAATGTAGAATTTGGAATGTGGTTTTGGTACTACATGCATGACTAGGAAATACCTGTGAAAGGGACTTAACATACTGTAGACTGGGGAACATTTTTATCTCCTGTAATACCCCATTGTTAACATTCTTTCTTCACCAGCAGTTTCACATATGTATTATTTCTGAAGCAGTACCATACTTATGAGTGAAAATATAATCTGATCAAAGTAGTTTCCCTTGTTTGTGGGGTGGAATATTTGTGTGTCTGATGCACTGGAGAATATAATAAATGTGAGTTGCCAATATAGTGACAGTAACTGCAACAAAAGATGTCATTATAGACTGAATTTGTGTCTCACTAGTATGGAAACTTAAACTAGACTTTGTAAGATTATGGGATTCTGTTTGTGACTTAACTAAATGGTATACTGTGTCAAATTTGTGTCACTATAATGAAATCTCATAGTCTCATCTTTTTGTCTTTTGACGGTCATGATGTATGTTTCTGTCATTGATATGACAACTGGAAGAGTAACATTATGGATTGCATTTTCTGTTTTTATCTATGCTGGCAGCTGTGACTAGAGTTTCCATAATCATATACATCGACAAACCTGATACAATACTGTGCAAATTCTATACAGTGTGTTAAGCTAAGACAGCACAAATTAAGGTAAACTTGTTGTATGGTGTCGGTATGCATGACAATTGGTATTGCTTAGCAGTTTGTGGTGGAAGTCTTCTGTGTCTGTATTCAATAAAGTCTCCAAAGTGATGCATGGAATACATGGAAAGGTGCATTATAGCCATATGTAAGCTAGGCTATGTTAGGGATCAATGTGGTAGAAAACTGCAATTGCCATACAGTGTCTGCTGGAAGCTTTAAAATGTCAATAAAACTTGTGAAGCAGTTTTTGGGACATATGGAAAAGTCCATGTCTTAACATAAAAAGTAAAATAATGATGCATCTGAGCACACCATGAAGCGATATGGAGAGTGATAGTATAGCTCCACTCATTCTTAACCTTGGTACTAGATGTTGATAGCTTCGTACTGTGGCCACTTTACCGCTGGGGATAGTTCCCCTGATTTCCATTGAACAGGAGGTTGGATGTACACCAGATCCACTGGACACTGGAGAAAAGACAGCAGCCTGGGCACTGTGCTGACTGTACTACCTGTGCTCTTGATCTTGTATGTATACTGGGCTATAGTATGGATCAATATGGCTGAAAATTGGAATTGCCTCATATCTATTGGTGAAGTTCTCCAGTGTCTGAGGGGGAAGGGAGGCAAATCATGGTTTGGGTATTTCTACTGGGCCACAGGCATGCAGGAGATTGGAAATGACTGCTACGTACAGGTTGTATTTTTTTATGTAGTGAAGAATGTGTAAATGCTAATGGGTAAAATGCTTTCTAAGAGTGCAGAACTCTAAGCTTAATTATACCAAGTGTTCACGAATGCACCGAGGGTGACGGGGTACTGGGCTGCAAGCCACCCTCCCCAAAATTGAACTTAAAAAGAAAAATGTTTTGTAGATGCAGTGATATCCAACGGTTTACGTAGTTTACGTCAGTTGAAGTTGACCACTGAGATTGGCAGATGTATAATACATTGGAATTTTGAAAAATAAAATAAAGTTAGAACATTTTAGATGAACTGAAAAAACTAAGAAGACTAGACCTTTTGATTTAAATTAGGTGAGCCAGTCTTGGAACATGTACTTATGTGTGTGTAAGTGTGGTTGCTTACAGTGTCGTATTATAGGTGTATTTATGATGTGGTTTTTGTAACATATGAGTAATTTTTAAAATCAAACAACTTAATGGACTCAGGTTCACCCTTTTTTTTTCACCCTTGCACCAGTGTAAAATTCTGGGTGCATACCTGCAGAACAGTTTGGAATCCCATGGAAAGAAAACGTTTCAGAGATTAAAATAAGGGTAGGATGATAATATTGTAGGATCTTGTGCATATGTGGTGATGGTACACTGTTTCAGATTCCCTTACTTCTGGCATTATTTTGATGAGTTAAGTACAATCTATACCAAAGGATTATGCTCTTGTGGGTAGTTGTGGTTGTTCAGTGTCAAATATTCTTTTTTAATGAAGTCACAAATGTGGGAGCTGAGATTTTATACTTGTGATGATTTAGATTGCTGTCCTCTGAGTTAGTGACATAGTGTACCAGACTTTACAGTGTCATAACTTAGAACACAGCCCTGTAAGTGCTGACACCTTTGTAATAATTCAGCCTCTTTCATACTTTTGGGGATGCCCTATGTGTATTTTGATTTCATGTTATCTTGTTATTCAAGCCAACTTAACATAATTAAACACATCTGTGTTGTCAGGGGTTTTGACAGCTGTGTGGGTTTCTTTCCATGTACTGATTTATTCCCGGGAAGTAGTAATGCCCAGGAAGCTTATTGAAAGGTCTTTTCATGATTTTGTCATGAGAGTTATACCTCATCTTATTTCTTTCCTAATTGTCTCTTTTCCCACATTGTACTTATGCTTCCCATCTTTTCTGCTCCTCTCTGATGTCCTCCCTTCTTTCCTCCCACACACCACTTGTTTTTTCTTCTCCAGTGTGTCATATTTTCCACCTTGAGTAGCTAAATCTGATAGTGAAGTGTGTGAACCGATGTAAATATGTATAACCTTGGGGATTTTGTCCCCAGTGAAATGAATGTAAGTTATAGTATCATTCATAAAGTGATACAGGGTATACACTTGTCTCTCTTTCTCTTGTCTTGAATGGATCCTTGTTTTAACCATTTCACTTCTACAAGAACAGAATCACAGTCCCAATCATCAATTCTTTTGCAAATATCGAAATAATTTTGTTTTATGTTTTACTATTTTGCTGCTTGTTCTTTGATTTTGTTTGTATATATTATGGTACCTATTTTGCTTACAGTCTTTGAATAGGAGAGAAAATATAGAATTTCAAAGAACTAGTGCTGTGTGTGTATTCAGCATTGGTGTTAAAACAAGAATATAAAACACTGCAAATGGGTGTATTCTGGGTTGGTCTTGGAACAGTTATGTTCTTTATCGGTATGTATTTGTTATGTTTGGTCCTGAAACATGAAGGTATATCAAGAAATTTCTGAAGTAACTTACGGGACCAAAAATGGCAAGTAGTGCATTACTGTCTCTAGGTGCCATGGTATTGCTGTCTTCTGAATCAGTCTTAGTGAGTGTTGTATATGTAACCTGCATTAGTTAGCAGTAGGTGTTTATTGTGCTGAGCATGATCCACGAATTTTCTAATGATTGATTTGAATGAATAACACATTTGTATTATGTGTGCTTTTAACTTGGGTATACTGTATCAGAAGTATATGGAATGCTCAAAACTGGTTTATTGATGGGGCCATAGGAAGGATGCATGCTTTTTGAATGGTTTTCTGAATTCAAGTTGGGGAAACTGTGGTTGAAGATTGTGAGTGTCAGGTCATTCCTCCACAGGTTGCACAGATGAAAATGTGCACAAAGTTCGCAAAACAGTCGGTGAAGACAACCAAAGTACCGTTTTGAAGATTGCTGGCAGGTCAGGCTTGTATGGAGCATGTCAGTGAATTCTAAGGGAGGACTTAAACATGGCAGATCTCCATGAAATCTGTGTCACAGTTATCTGTGATGAGCAGAAGCAGCAAGAGTTTTTGGCTGCTGAAAACATGGCCGTGGTCTACCTTTGTCATTGTTCACCTGATTTGGCTTATGATTTATTTGTGATTCAAGGAAAAAAGTTGCAGCTATGAGGGCATTGTTTCCAGGACATTCCTGATATTCAGGAACAACTGCCAACTGCCCTACTTGTGATTCCAAAAGTCAATTCCAGTGGTACTTCCAGCAGTGGTAGAAGCACCAGACCTGTTGTGTAAAGTCAGATGGGGACTACTTTGAAGGGAACAACAGTAACTAATAGCACATTTAAGCATATACTTTGACATTGACTCACGGAAACTTGGATATGCCTTTGTACATTGAAAATTTGCCTATATTTACAACAGATTTTTAATGAGTAACATTCCATTTATTTCATATACGAATGACCTATGTCCATTGTATTATTGACAGCAGCATTTCATGAAAGGCCTGTCATTAGGATTGTTTTCCTTTGAACTTTTTCATCTTTGATTCAAAGCCTACTGCATGTTTAAATTCCTGATAATGTAACTGAACAGTAATTGTGTGACATTTGTGTAATTGTAACCTGGTGTGAAATTCCTGCATGCAGCACACAAAATGATTCATTTATGTAGTTGTTTGTTTATTTGTGGTTTATTTAGAAATGCTGCCAGTAGTTCAGCCTGTGTATCAGTTGTATAATAACATGTTAGGAACTGTCTGCAGGGCATGGTTGTTCTGGCATGTTTACTGCATTACTGTTCCTATTATTGATGAACATTTTCAGTACAATCTAAATACAACCAGTGGGTTTCCTTTCCCCTCATTTCCCACCCTTCTTTACCCTTTTTTAAGTATTTTCTTACTGCCATATTGGGTGGTGGTTATGTCATGTTACACTTATTTCACTTAGTCTATATAGTTCTCACTGTTCACTGCACTTTTGCATTGGATTTTTTGTGTGGATTTGTTCTGTGGTGGCCCCTGGTTGGTTGTATGTGTATTGTGTGTTGTTTGTGTATGTTGATGTTTAAATATCATTATGTGGATGACATCATTAGGGAGGTGTTCAAGATCGATATGCATTTCAGTAACATGAAATGGGAGGATGACTGATCCTGACGAAGGCGTGGAGACCTCTCATTCACTCCCTAAGACAGCATAGAAGTCTCTGTATGATGAGTAGTTAATTACAGCCCTTTAAGGGACAACTTAGATGTTTCTGCCTTTCCACTGGCACTTTATATGCCCAGCACTCCCCATCCACCTTCCATGTAGCTTAAACCTAATTATATACCCATCCCAGCCATTACACTAAGACCCTGTCCAGTGTATAGCACAACCACCTCCATTGGCTTGCCTCCAACAGTGTTCTTTCTCCACCCACACCTGTGTAATGCACTTATCCTTCCATGTAGTTATTCTTCTTGGACTGTTAGATGCTATGTATCAAGGCCTTTCGCATGTCAGAAAATACTCCTCCATCAACCCAGCATTAGATTCCAGAAGAATTGAATATTCCTTGAACTCACATAATTAAAAATGCTACATATAAGGGAAAAAACCCAGCCTAATGTTGAGATAAATACAATACTGTATATCTGTACACATTTCCAGCATATCCTGAATATTGTTCATTAAATTAATGGAGTCAATTGAGACACCACATAAGTACCATCTGTTTTTAAATAACTACATTATAATATTAAACTACAATAGCTTTTTAACTGTTTTCTGATTTTTTTAATGAAACTCAGTTATGTTGTTTTATATACATATACATTATATAAGCCAAGTTTTATGGGGATTAGATGTTTTGCTGTAGATACCATCAGCTTGCCTAATTGATGCTTGAGTTTCTGATTTGGATATTTTATGTAATTCTGCTTTTAATTGCCCCTATTAAAACCTTTAAAAAATAATTTATCATTCAATTGCATCTGCATGATACCAGTAACCCTGAAAAATTTCAGTCCGAGATTAAAATACCAGAACACTGTGTCACATGTTTCTTTGATTAAACATTTAATTATCTTCTGTCACATTCAATGGTTGCTGCACACTCCAACAAGAATGAATAATCATTGTGTTAACCAGAGTTAATGTCCTGTTACAGCCACAAACTGCTAGATTTAACATCGCACTAATATGGTGTAATTGATTTTTTTAAAAAAGTCAGTGTTACAAGGATTGTGATGGAAACATAATGTTACACATTTTGTCAATATTTCATACAACTGGGTTTCATTAAAAAGTTTTTAATATATGAGAATTTCAACTGGTATAGGCAGATTATTGAAGCTGCATGATTGGAATCATCGTATTTTTATGAATATGTTTTATGTGGTACCTGTAGTTTGTAATGTTGAGCTAACTTGAAGATGGTCTCCAAGTCTGTAATGTGTATGTAGTTAGTTTGTAAGCAAATGCATTGCTTTGTATTTCATATATAGTGATGGTGTATTAGTGAATATTATTACAGTAATACTTGTTTTGTGGCATCCATTGTCTTCAAAAAAAAAAAAAAAAGGACAGTGGTTAAGAAACTGGATGTCTTTTTCGGGCCCAGGTAAAAGGCAGTTTGGTCCAGTAGAAAGAGCTGTTCACAATTTATTGTCCAGTGGACACATCCAGAATAATTGTAATGTTTCTTGTAGCTCACCATTTTCAAAACTTAACTAACCTATAGCATAGACTTTCAACCGTACAGTTTCCTCATATAGAAAACTGTCTCTTGGGATGAGACACCATTTAGTCTCATAGGTATGTTTCAGAGGAACCTGCCTTGATAATCATTGTGTAGTACTCATGTAATTAAAAAGGAGGATTGGGAATGAGAATTCAGGTCACATCCAAAAAGTGTACGGCAAAATTTTGTACATTGCTTTTAATGTGGTTTACCTCTCATAACACCTTTGGTCTAGTAAGCTTGTGGGAGGAGACAGGAAACGGAACTGTTGGATAATCACTGCTTGCTACTTAAGACCCAGCACTCTCAGGCTCTATATTCAGTAATGTAATGAAATCTTGAACAGCGGAGACTTTCCTAAACACAACACACACTACCTGCTGTTAAAAGAGTGATGTTTTGTGTATGTTTACCATAATAAGTTCTTCAGTTGTGTACTAATAGAGTGCATTGTTGATGTATTAGAAAATTATAGTACGCATTTATGCAGAAGCTTCATAATTCTGCATTAAAAACAAGTCATCTTTGTGGTATTAAAATATTTTGGTAGAATGTAAGATTTGAAATGCATGTTAACACTCTTATGTCAAGGGTGTGATAGTGTGTAGTTTGATAGGCAGCTACCTATATTTTGAAGAACCTGCTGCCTTGATCTTCTGCCCTAAATGTGGAGGTAGTAGTTTCCTCTCACGTCAGTAACCATCTACCAGACTACACAGAGTTATGTCCAAGAAGACCAGGCTCTTAAAGTTGGTTTGCCATGAATTGGGTTCTTGTATGTAGAAGCTTGGCCATTATATTTCTACTATATCAGTGTGGTTGTTAGCGAAGTAGTTCTACACTGTATATGGCAGCATTTGTAATGTGTACCTGTTCCAGTGAAGTGATACATGCTAGTGTACATGGTGATCTCGTACAAGCAGGTGATAGTATGAGATATTTGGTGAGAAGTAGCACCACATTATCACTTCAAGCAGTCAGTATTCTAGTCACAACTCAGATCAAGAGATATTGTACATATTTGTTACTTCTCACACAATTTCATTCTTCAGTATGAGTTTAACTTATGTAATTGAAGTGGGAGCACTGTTTTGTTTCATTTTAGTATATGATTTAGTATTGTGTTGTTTGAAGTGAATTATTCTCTTTTTAAACTAATATGATGTTCGTACTTTGCAAAGGTTTCATTGTGTGTCATCAGCATCTCATGCAACAGCATATTAGAAGCTAACATTACTAACCTTCTTATATATTGATACACTTGCTATCATCCCTTCTTCATTTTAGAAATATCATCATAAACTCATAAATAATAATCCCACAAGCGTGTATGACGTGTCATCACATTGGACCTATGTCAGATGCTGAAAGTGAAATTTGTGTGGAGCTGCTTGCATGTTAAACATGAGAGAGCACGACAGCTAGCACAGTATGAAACATAAAGGGTATTCTTGTATAACTTGTAGAAGTAGGCTTGATTACAGTAATATTATTGTCTGATTTTCAGTGATATTGATTTGGTTGTGATTGGTAGCTGGGAAACATTACCACTGCGGACTCTTGAACAATCGTTGTTAGAACACGGCATTGCAGAGCCTAACTCCCTGAAAGTTTTGGACAAAGCCACAGTAAGTGTTTTTGCATGGTAGGCTGAGGACAGGGAAGGAAATCACATAGATTGATTCCTCCACATCTCCTTGAAGCTGTTACACTTGTACATTGAGTTGCCTAAGCATGCTGTTCACAAAAGTGTTTGCAATGATAATCATAAAATAATGTTTGCTAGTGAGAAGTGCTTTGAGGTGAGTGCCATAGCCAGAAGAGACAATGATAGTAGGAAAAAAACTGCCATCTCCACCATATTTGGGATTTTTTGCTGTCTTTTCAAAAATAAGTTACTTGTGGAATGCCAAGTTAAGGCTAGGAAGACACTGAGACACCAGAGCAGGGTAGAGTAGAGTAGGGCCAGACAGCACACTACAGGCAGAGAGAGGTACACACAGTGAGGCATGGTTTGGTCACATCTGTTTTTCTGAGTATGTTTGTAAGATTGAGCTTAATGTTTCATATTATTAGACTGAGTTCAGAGTGAGATTTAAATTGTAAATGAAGAAGCTCATGTATTATGTGATTCAAATGAGGAAACTGATCTGGAAAAGCAACCATCTGGAAGAAGGGTACTCACATGGCAAATTGGTCTTAACATCTGAATTTGCAGATGAAAGATGAACCATTACTTCAGGTCAAGCAGAGGGCAGTTTGATTATGCATATAATCTCAACAGAAATGATGAAATGAGATGAGATCCATAATGAAGGATACAACAGCCAGAAGTATGTGGGAAGAAAATAACTAGCATTGCAATATATTAACATTTTGCATATGGCCTTTTAAATTCCTTGTTCCTGGCTTGAGGCCAGAGCACTTTTCAGTTTAGTGGCCTGTTTCTGCAGTTGGTGCTTTATTTCATAAACAGCATGTTGTCAAGAATGAATCTACATACCTGTGCCTGAAGTTTTGGATTACTCCACCTATTTTGATGGACCTCAGCTTATCACTGTTTTAAAATTTGTTTATATTTAATTTATGTTTCAGTTGGTGAAAACAGTCATTACAGAACATTTCTACTGTATGTGAAGTGTAATGTACACATTATCTTCTACTAAATTTGGAGTTGACTGTACAGATTGTATTCTCCTTCTGGCTACTTGCAGCCAAAACGTCTATGCCATGGTGACAAGAGATCCACTTAACATTTACACCCAGTTTGCTGTTCTGTATTTTTTTTACTTTTTTTCTTTGAGTGGCAAACAAGATCTGTGTAATATTGTTGTGTTTGGCATATTTTGAGGTGGCACACAATTTTTAAATTTCCTCCAGGTGCCAGGCTTCCTGTTGCTGTGTGGGTTCTTATTCATTGCATTCTGAATACCCCACTATCTGAGGGCTCCTCCATCCAGGGATTCAGCACTTTAGAGGTTGCAGGGTCTGCCCAAGGACTGAGATGTTCACCTTTCTATAGTTGTGTGCCCATATTGAATTAATGTAGAAATCATGTCTGTGCCATGAGTTAATTACTGCGTGGGCTCAAGTGTGCAGTGATACTTTGAATGGCTTCAATGTTGATAGAGCTGTAGGCTTATACACAGCATGCAGCTGTGATTTTCCCAGGTGTTTATTGTGACATTTCAGACATTCCACACTGCTGAATTTGTTTACCAGTAGGTCATTGCCCTTTGCAATTTCTCATGTAACACAGATGTTATAAGGCTTTTTGTGCTGTGTGTCTGATCCACTGTTTACATTCCCACACTCTTTCCCTCTCTTTCTCTCACTCTTTTTTTCTCTCTCTCACACACACACACATTGTTACAGTACTTCACTAGTTGCTCTAGTAAATAGTGTAACAGTAGTATGTGTGCTTGTGAAAGGAACAGCAACACTGCCAAGATTTATTCAAGCAACATAGCATATACTACAGCAGATACAAAAGATATGGGAACATCAATAATTATATATTAATCTACTTCACAATGTCTTGCAACACCCTAAAAATAAAGATGGACGTTAGGGGTCATATAAGATGTAGGAAGGCAAGTGTATCAATGGAAATCTGCAGTATTCTGAAGTTCGTAAAGCTATCCACAATTTCAACCAACAAATGCACACAGTTGTCGTTTAATTCACAGTAATATTTTTTTAAAACATTGAACTCCTACATGTTTCAGACCTTAGTGGTCCATCATCAGAGAGTACATTAATTGGTGTTGTATAAAATAGTTGCTAAACAAAATTTGATCTTAATTTATAAACTATGTCACCTACATTTTCCAGCAAATCATAGGTGCCATTATCTGGGACTCTGCTCAGTAGCTAACATAGCACCCTTAAAATGGTTTGTTACATAGGAAGTGGGTAAAAACATGGTCACACACTTCTATAAGATGCACAGTACATACAGTATTAAAATATTTTGATCTGTTGCATTTGTGGAAGAATTGGTGTGATTCTTGTGTGTGGACGGAGTATGTATGATGAACGGAATTGTTACGCACATATTCAGTCTACAAAGAAGAATCCCACCACTTCTTCCACATATACAACAGATCAAAATATTGTATAGTCACTGTTTTATACAACACCATTTAATGTATTCCCTGATGATGAAACATGAAGGTCCAAAGCAGGTAGGAGTGTAATTTTGCTAAAAAAAATTTATTGTGAACTTACTATAAATTGTGTGCATTTGTTGCTTGAAATTGTGGAAATTGAACGACTTGTACAATGCAAGGAATGAAAAGTTTGAAATTCAACTAGTTATCATTTTAATATTTTATTATTTTAGTAATTAACCAGGTCACCTGTACAGTACTATTAAATCCTAAAGATTATAAAGAACCCACAAATAAATATTTGCCACAGTGACATACACTTAAAAGATTAACTTGTAAACCATATATGTATTATATGTCAGCTATATGAATTCACTGTGTTCTGTATGTAGACTGGGATGTCTCTGTCTGATGATAGTTCTGTAAATAACAAGCATGTGGTAGAAATTAATCAGGTATTGTTATAAACTAAATAGTGTTACTTTGATGTTGTAAAATAGAATAGAATTTTCTGAGTGTGTGGTGCAGGTGAATCAGTTTGAGATTAAGTAAAACAGAAAGTAATGATTAATGATCAGTGCTGTGTTCAGTGTACAGTATAGCCCTGCACATTTTTGAGTGATGCAAATTATTAACAAGGCAATGTACATGTAACATAACATCAAGGTGCATTTATTGATTTTCCTCTGCAACAACAATATACTGAGTTTGTGTTTGTATACTTAGGCATACACTGTATTTTCATCTGTGGCCTGCCCGGCTCTGCAGTACTTTTTCACACTATCTCATACAGGGCACGATTTAAAAAAAAAAGTTATGGAACATAAAATGTGTTTTCATTTTCTCTACAACTTTTGTCTGAAACATTTCTCATTCTAAGATGAAATGAATGACATATGATCCAATATATATATATTGTACCTGTTATTCTTGTCCTTTTTCAATGAAACTTGAATTTTTTTGACAGGTTTTCTAAAAATACTCAAACATCACATTTCATGAAAATTGTTTAGTGGATGCTGAGTTGTTCCATATGGACAGACTTACAGACAGACACATGATGAAGCTAATAGTCACTTTTAGCGATTTGGCAAATCATTATGATATTCTCAGTGGTTATAACTAAAGCACAGGTCTCTCAGTATGACCATAGTAATTTGTATGGTTTGAAACAGGGAGATACTCTATCGCCTTTGCATTTCAACTTTGCTTTAGAGTATGCCAATAGGAGGAGTGTTCAGGTAAACTGGGATGGATTGAAATTAAATGGTACAAATCAGCTTTTGGTTTATGCTGATGATGATGATATATTGCGCAGAAGTGTACACAATATGAAGAAAAATGCAGAAGCTATAGTAGTTGCTAGAAAGGATAGTGGACTAGCAGTGGATGATGATAGAACTAAGTACATGGGCATGTCTTGATATCAGAATTCAGGATGAAGTCACAATATAAAGATTGATATTAGTTCCTTTGAAATGGTGGAGCCATTCAAATATTTGGGAAGGACTCTAAAGAATCAAAATTCTATTCCAGAAGAAATAAGAGCCTATGGAAGCCACGGAATGCTTGCTATCGTTTGGTGCAGATTCTTTTGTCTTCCACTTTTCTGTCCAAAAATAAGAAGATATACAGAACTATAATTTTGTGTGTTGTTATGTAGGGGTGTGAAACTTGGTCGCTCACATTGAGGGAGGAATGTAAGCTGAGGGTGTTTGAGAATAGATGCTGAGGAGATTATTTGGGCCTGAGAGGGGCGAGGTAACAAGGGAGAGGAGAAAGTTACATAATGAGGAGCTTAATGATATAGATATGCCTCACCAAATATTCAGGTGATCTAATCAAGAACAATGAGATGGGTGGGTCATGTAGCATGCATGAGGGAAAGGAGAGGTGCATTCAGGGTTTTGGTGAGGAAACCAGAAGGAAAGAGACCACTTGGAAGGCCCAGTTGTAGATGGGAGGATAATATTAACAGGGATCTTTAGGCAATTGGATGGGGGGCATGGACTGGAATGATCTGGCTGAGGATAGGGACAGGTGGCAGGAACTTGTAAATGTGGTAATGAACCTTTGGGTTCCATAAAATGTGGGGAATTTCTCGACTAGCTGAGATAAGGCCAGCTTCTCAA